>Ga0114931_10011727_pt1 | contig 10324 bp, 12 predicted proteins | sample 2SBtaG_FD_89579 | JGI IMG/M metagenome (GOLD analysis project Ga0114931, IMG submission 89579) | Deep subsurface microbial communities from Kolumbo volcano to uncover new lineages of life (NeLLi) - 2SBTROV14_V59a metaG | ecosystem: Environmental > Aquatic > Marine > Volcanic | place: Kolumbo... | reverse complement strand
TACAGTTTGAGGGTGAATTGGTCGGGGGCTGCTCCCGTGGTGAGCGTGATGCTGCAGAATTCGGGAGCGACGTCTCCGTCATCACGGTCGTCCACCTTGAATTCCCAGGTTTGATCGTCTCTTTGAGTTGCTCGATAGGCTTGTCTGAGATACTGGGTGAGGTTGGTCATGCTTAGGGTTCCTTTTCTATTGCGGTTACAGGTCTAAATGAAAATGGATCACGTCTTACTGGGACCATTCAGTTGTGCCGACTAGGGTTGCGGGTATGGGTAGGTTCTCTTTTTCTGAGCTGCTGTTTGCTCCATTGGAAGTGATGCTCTGCCCAGGGCTGGAGGTCTCCGGTGATGGGGTCACGACAGTTATCCAGATCAATTCCCAGGTAGGGATCCCCTGGGGTGAACACGAACCCGATGCCATCGTGGTCTTGTTCCTCGTACTGACCGACTGCCTCTTCAAAGCTTCCCCAGGTGCTGGGGTTGTTCACCTTGGCAGGTTCGCCCGCGTGTGGGGAGATAGGCATTTTCTTGGGCTTGGTACCTGCTGGGCTGTCTTGTTGTTGCCAGCAGACCCACTGGGGTAGATTTTGCAGATCGTTTTGAACCAGCCGAGGCCTTGGTTTCAGAGAGTAGCTGTTTCTGGTCGCCAGGTTTCCAGGATTGGTTGCTGTGGAGATAGTTTCGAACATTCTAGAATTCTTCTCTTTCCTGGGAGCAGCTGGAGGCTCCCTAGTTATGTGTACAAGAGGGGCGATAACCCTTGGAAGACCTTCATAAGTTTTTCGTAAAAGGTTCTGCCAGGTAACATAGTTCTGAGATATATTCCTGTAGACCCATCTTTGATTTCATTGCCGCATATCGGAGGTTTAGCCAAGCGTCGTAGGGCACCTTTGCTTGAATGCTCTTGAGACTCATGTCAGGTGTTTTCTGTGATACAGGGGTTACACCCTCAAACATTTCAGATTCGCTCATTGGAGTTTTCTCTTGAATAACCCGCACCGTGGGCCTGCCAGTTCCGACTGAGGCAAGACAATAATCCACGGTACGAGTAAAGCTTCGGTACAGGTTAGAGGACGCCCTTCCCGGCCATCACTCACGGTCCTTCCTGGACTTTTTCTAGGGCAATAACGGCCGCATAGGTTATGGCAATTGCTTGAATGTTGGTTTAGCTGGTGGGCGATAACAGCCCTTTGCTATACTGGTTATCTATCTCTTTCTATAACTGTGTCTTAAATCTGTTGTCTTAGTGAGTTCTAGTTTTTTTGTTTGTTTCTGGTCTTTCGTAGTTTCTGGTTCTTATTGCTTGTTCTTCTACTCGGTGTTTGAAAGTTATTTATTGTTCGGCTTGACGCCCTTGATTGCCCTGGGGACGAAACCTTCAGGGTTGCGGCGATTACCCGCAGCAGAGATCTGTTGTCGTGAGGTCCTCCTTTCTGGTCCGATTGAACCGTCCAAGAATCGAGATGCCGGATAGTGGAATAGGTACTGTTCCTGGCGCAGCTCCTAAGCAACCTGCTTCTAGGTATTTCATGGCCCTGGGCTCTCCTGACGGGTCATTCCCATCGAAGACTGAAAAAATCACCCATAAGGTTGTCGCAGCCCTGGTGTTCTTCGCCACTTTCCTTCGGTTTTTCCCACCAGATAAAATTGGTACGGATATCCTCTGTTCTTCTGGCTCGGCAACGACCGTCCTGGATTTGCTGATGCCGCTTCGGCATCTCATTCTGGAAAAATAGTTCCTCCGTCCGAAATTGAACCATGCCTGCCCACTCTCCGTCTTTTCAAGGTACAGAGAGTGGGCCACCGACCTAGCGCCAGATACTGGGCTCCACAGAGCCGAGCGTTCGTAATCCAGGGAAAGAAGCCCCTGATCTTCATAAAGAAATGCGATGGTTGCTTCCGCGGTTGTCCCTGGCCGCGGCCAGCTCATGAGTGCCATGCATTTACTGAAAGCAATGTGGGGATTGTTTCGCATGATTAGCATGTAAGAAGTGTCAGAATTGGATCAACTCTTTTACTTCACTGCCTACTGAATAATGTGGTGTTTCTCTGAATGGTGAATTCTTTTCTAGCTGGCGTGCTGCGCATCATTTCGAAATAGGTAAGTCCAAAAATCCCCGAATACTGAGAACCTCCCGAGCAGCCCGGAGAAGATCTCCGAACGTCGAGCAATCGACTGCCCAGGTTACATCATTCCAGTGGCCTAAAATTAAAGTTCTCAACCCTTTCAAGAGTGAGTACTCGACCCGCACTGGCTGCCACTACAATGGGCTGCTTCACGTGTCCGACGCGACACTGGGATCGTTCAATCAATCTCCGGATAGTTGCCGCTTCCTGCTCAATCTCAATTTCCCACTCAAGACAACGCTGCCTAATCCAACCATCTAATTGTTCGGGCTTGGGAAGAGTCGTAGTCAGCAAGTTCGCAAATCTATTTATGACTGCACCAGATAGACCTTCACCCCGACGCGGCCTTCCTTGCTTATCCTTAGGCTTTGTGACCTTAGTTGCAGAGGCAAACCAGGTACATCTCCATTCATCGATCGGCTTCATGAGTATTTTGTCCCGACCGTCCTTCCCTAGGTCTGCTACCTCATCGAGGTAGATAATGGTTTTTTCGCCATCAAATTCCCACTTCATTGAAAGCTCGCGAAGTTCCTTGGCCGTGACCACGTTACAATCGACATGAACGAAGCCATATCTCCCCAGTCTGAATAGTTCAATATGCTCTCCGCGAGGACTCCTCACAGCTTGACAACCTTCACATTTGCCACAGGGGTTCAGGTCCTCTTGCGGGTGATGACAAACTAAGGACTGGATGCATAACAGCATCGACCGCGTCTTACATGACCGCTTTGTCCCTGTTACGAGTGTGTTTGGAGGACTGTTCAATACGTACTGTTGGAGTGCTGTTTTCAAGTCAGTGTTGCCTACGATTTCGTCCCAACGCTGAGGGCTCCACATTTCAATTCCTCGAGCTGTTATCGGACACATAGCTGCGCCTCCTTTTTATTCTTGGGTTTCATTGACATCGACTGCTTGACCATTCCCCGAATCAGAACTCTCGGACTTAGGTTTCATGTCTAAGAACAGTGCTGCGTTGGGTTCATCGAACCGACTTGCACCGTCATCATCGTCATCTGTTCGTAACTCCTTGCCACGGTTGGGAGATAGAGCTGACGATGCGGCTGACGGTTGAGAATCCACACCGTAAGTGCCACGAGGAGTTACCGTGTCTGCATCAGGCTCCCACTGGAAATGCGGCAGTCGTCGAAGGATGCAGTAGCTGCCGTCTTCTTTGTGCTGTATGTCGACTGCGATGCCGTAGCCTCCCAGAACCGTCGTCAACTGCTTCAACTTCCGACTGAAGATGTTTGTCACCCTAGGAAGTTCAGGCCAGAGTGGGAGCCGGAATGTTTGTTGGAGCTCTTTACATTTTCTCAGTAGTACGGCAGTCCGATCATTGAATTCTTCACAGTCACACGCGACAGCAACTACTGCTTGGACTATCAAGTCTTCATCAGTTTTTGGTGACTCGCTCTGGCTCAGTCGAAGCCTTCCTTTACGACAGGCCTCACGAACGCGAGAGAGCAGGTCGCGCCGATCAACGTCTCTGAGCTTGTTCTCTTTACTGGTTTCGTTAAGTAAGGTATCGACAAGATCACGAAATCTTTCGCTATTTACAGGCCAGTCCTGGCGACCCACGTCTTCCGGAATTCTAACTGAAGGTTCATAAGCAGAATTCAGAAATAGCTCTATGCCTTTCAGCTCAAGCAGGTCCTCTATGGTGGCTACGTTTTTCAAATCAGGCATATTACTTCCCCTAATCTTCAATGGTTGCAGAGATCCCACGACTAGAAAGTCACTATGGGTAGAAGCTAAATGCCGAACTTGTCGAGATCGACCTCAGCCTGATTGATCGCAGCTTGCCGCTGCCGATTGGTGTGTGCAACGCCAGATGCTTGCTCACCATCTGCTTGAGCCGTGACCTTTTCTAAGAATTGGCGTACATCAGCTTTGCTGCACATACGCCGACCACCAACACGGACAGTGTTTAACGTAACACCAGAGACACCCTTTTTTCTCCAACGCTGAAGTGAACTAGGGTCAAGTCGCTGTCCGGTGACTCTTTCTACAGCCGTGGCCACGGAAAAAAGCTTCTCATACATAGGATTTCCTCGTAAATAGTTTGAAATTGAAGCAACTATCCACGAAGCATGACTACTGCCTCTTTAAAAGGTAGTAGGTCACCCGATTTTGTTTACCTTTTTTTTCGCCTTCTCCCGCCAGAATTTTGCGGGGTCCTATTTATGGTATAACTGCGGACTGTTGTAGGAGATACATCAAATTCTTTAGCAACACGGTCCGTTGCAGGGTAATAGTCCAGTCCTGTGGCTTCTATCCTATCAACCGCCGGCTGGTACACTCTCTGCATTTTTAGCTGATATTCCTTTTTCTTTTTCTCTCTCTCATCAAGAATAGTACAAGCCTTTTCTCCCTCCGTCAGAAACCGTCAAGAGCCATTCCAACCTCCCTGATTAGGCTTGCCACAGCCATCGCCTTACCTGCTAGTTTCATGGACTTTTCGTAGTCCAGGTTACTCCGCAGTTCATCCACTAGCATTTTCAATTCATCTAGACCTTCAAAGCAACGAGCCAACATCCATAAAAGTCCCCATGAGGTAGAGTCTGCGGGTTGAAAATATCTCTCAACGCCTGCCACTGAAAAACAGACTTTTCCACTTTCCTCCGCTTTTGTGCAATCTGTCTCATCAAAGCTTTTGAGATATGAGATGGCTTCCCATTCAAATCCGTGCAGCTGTTCCATTGCGATGGCGTTCGAGTCCACTTGTTGGCATTTTTCAGACACTGACACACTCCTCATTTGACAGCAGGCTGAACTAGAGGGATTCATCCCTAGATGAAAATCATGCAGCCAGCCTACTCAGGTTGTTAATTCCAACTTAACCAATTTGCTTCGCTACTTCCAATCCTTTTGCCAGATCACGTTCTGCGTAAACTTGCGTGACGTTGGCCTGACTGTGACCTAAGATCACCTGTGCCGCTTCAAGTCCAAATTCTCGGCGAATCTCGGTTGCCGCAGAATGCCTCAGACGGTTGGGACTCCAGCGTTCTACTTTGGCCTTATCGCAAGCTCGATGTATTGCCCTACGGTAGCTATCGTTCGTGTATTGCTCTCCAGCCCTTCGTTTTGGTTTCTGTTTCTGGTTGCTGCCCTGTGTATTTCCACAAGAGAGCGGAGTCTTGCGTTCGGAGTTGACTTTTGCTCGACGCCTCAGCTCGCTCTCACATGGCCGGAAGCAGTGCAAATGAACATCACGAGCCAAATAGCGACTCAGGATCCGTTGCGATTGCGGGCCTAGAAAGATAATCCGCTCGCGGCCACGATGCTCGGTTTTATGCGATGCAGGGCGATACAGCCAAATCTCACCACTTCGATCTAGATCACACGGCCTCAAACTACACACTTCTGCGGGACGACACCCTGCATGTCTTTGTAGCTTGACCATATCAGCCACGACAGCGGGCAAATACTCAATGGTAGCCTTAACTGTTGCCTCTTCAACTGGCCGTACCGGCGTCGTCTCGCGAGCTTCGCCAGTTCCCTTCCGCAAGCCCTCCACGGCACGAAGAGCTTCCAGAACGTTGGGTTCGACAAGTTGTTCTGCTACTCCCCAGCGAAACATTCTCACGATTCGTTTCGTTGCATCGTTGACGATCTTACGTGCCCAATCTTTTTCGATCAACTTCGACCGAACTGCTTTCAGTGCGAGAGGGCCAAACTCCGAAACAGGCTTACGCCCATAGAGTTTACGCACAGGTCTCATCACCATTTTTATCAGGTGCAATTCACTAGTCGGCTTATTGTTCTTAAGGTATCGCTTTTGAGCATGCTTCCAGAAACGAGCAATCAGCTCGTTGACCGATAACTCACTGTCGACGACAGTGGAAAGGGGCCTGCCTGCTGCCAACCACTCAGAAACTAGCCGATCGTACTCGATCTTGCTGGCTTTGGAATTGTGGGGGCCGAGGTAGTAATCCCTGCCAGAGATCGTGCAAACCGCTTGACCTGTAGCTCGGTGCTTACGGTACTTTGGAATTGATTGGCCGCTAGAACGTGCCATGATGCGTTGTCTCCCTGAGACTCGTGGGAATAAACCGGTAATTACCGGTTTATTCACCTGGGAAACGCCGCACTGCCGACCATCGGCAGGTAACAGAAACTCTTATTCGGCAAGGGCTTAGAGTAAGTGGAGGATACCGGGCTCGAACCGGTGACCTTTTGGCTGCCAGCCAAACGCTCTCCCAACTGAGCTAATCCCCCGTCTTTTGATAACTGCGTCTTTTGATAAGTGCTACTGTCTCCTGCGCATCCCTCCCCAAGGATGGCATGGCCAACTCGCCGATAAGCTGGCAAACTATCAGCCCCAACACGAATTGTCAACGCTACCATCATTTAGCCCTATCCATGCCCCATCGCTCCAAAAAACTAAAACTCCTACTTGCCGCCGTCAAGCTCCTCGTTGCGGTGGCGATACTTGGATTCTTGATCGCTCGTATCCAGACCCACTCGGGGTTCGAACGGTTGCTGAACGAGCCCAAGCATTGGCCCTCTCTGTTGATAGCCCAAGCGTTGATCCTCGTCGGCTACTCACTCAGTTTTATCCGTTGGTATCTACTGATCCGAGGCTTGGGACTCCCCTTCCATTTGCGAGATGCCTTTCGGCTTGGCTCGTTGGGATACATGCTCAACCAAGTATCGCCAGGCAGCGTGGGCGGCGATTTACTGAAAGCCGTCTTCATCGCCAAAGAACATCCGGGAAAAAGAACCGAAGCCGTTGCAACCGTCTTGCTTGATCGAGTGATCGGTCTCTATGCTATTTCGCTCGTCGCAAGCGTGGGTTTAATCCTCGTCGGACGAACGGCTGAACCCAGTGCTGTTCTCAGCACGATTCAAACAATCGTTTGGACAGCGGCGTTAACTGGCACAGCGGGACTGGCTTTAGCTCTGAGCCCTGCTGCCACGGGCAATCGCGTTAGGCAGCTAGCCGACCGTGTTCCCGCTGTGGGCCATACCCTAGTCCGCTTGCTCGAAGCGGTAGCCATCTATCGTACGCGGCGCCGCTATCTGGCCGGCGCGCTGGGCCTTGCTCTGCTCACCCACAATCTGGTCATCGTAGCCTTCTGGATAATCTGCCGAGGTCTGCCGGTCTACGACCCATCGCTAATCGAAAATGCCTCGATCGTTCCTCTTGGTCTCACCATCAGTGCTATTCCCCTTACGCCCGGGGGGTTGGGAACTCTCGAAGCTGGCTTCGAGTTTCTTTTTTCCGCAATCGGAGCGGCAGAGGGCGATGGCACCATCATCGCGCTTGCTTATCGCGCGATGACTTACGGAGTCGCAGCGATTGGCGCCTGCTACTACCTCACGGCCAGAAAAAGCGTCAACCGGTTGATACACGAGGCAGAAGCCCTTGCCGAAGAATCCGACAAGGCAAATGACGAATGAATTATGAGGTCCGCATAACGAGTATCCTGCACTAAGGCAAATGCCGAATTCCAAAATACCCAACTCCGAAAGAACGCGACGCTAGAACTATGCGTATTTCTTGTTTCGTCATTGGGCCCATCTCAGGAAAAAGGGCGTCATTGGTGCTTTGCCTTAGTCCTCTCCACGCTCGTCCAGCTCGCTAAGGCCACGTATTTTCTCAATCGCGTCCTCAACATCCGGCACCGTGACTCCACGCTTGCAGCCTTCGCGATCCCACTCGGCCAAGAGTAGCATCTCTTCCGAATTTTCAGAAGCGTTTAAGCGTCGCCGCCCTCGCATTCCAAGTACTCCGCTTGCCAGATCTTGGGCGACTGGCAAGTTTTCAATAAACCAAGCTGTCCGCTCTGAAACGAGCCCTTGCAATGCTTCGAGACTAGCAGCGGTGCTGTCCTGACGCTCAATCGCAAGACCTACCTCATGCAAAAGTGCGGCCGTTAGCAATTCCTCGTCGAAGGGCAAGCGATCGCTGGCCAATGCAAAAACTTGCAAGCTATGGTAGAGCGCGTCGCCTTCAGGATGCTTTTCTGGATCCTGTTTAATCTCTGCCAGTGGCCGCAGCAATTCGGCATACCTTTCGAATCGATGCTCCCAAACAGGATCGGAGGCAGCTTGAGCTAGCCTCTGCAACTGCGTCACCACCTCGGCATCGGTGGGCAGGTCTCTCGGTCGGGGTTCGTCTGAGCAAAGTCGCTCGACAGCGAGACGCCTCGCATCCGAATACCGAAGACTCGGGCCCTCGCGAATGAGCCGTGCAGACTCAAGGGCAATTTGCTTTCGCAGCTTCGATGGTTTTGCAGACACAATTTTCCTTAGAGGGATAACACCATTTTGCGCAACGCAGATTCCGTCAGAAGCGACAACTCAGCATAATCTGAATTATGAAACAACCCTAGTGCTTTGTCACAACTAAAAATTAGGGTGTTAGCTGACAGGAGTTGTTAAATGGTAAGTTGTTCTGTCAGCTAACACCCTAATTCTAAGAGTAGTCAAAGACTAGTGCTCGACTCACAAATTACGAGAGTTGGTCAGATAGACGGATCGCCACGCGGTCCGAAACGCCCCAGAGGCAGGCGACTCACCACTTCAGACAATTTTTTGATTTATGCGTTCAGGACAAAAAGAATGAACAGAACCCGCCTAGCTCCGAGATACCACGTGCTCGAGCTTTGCGTCTTTCTTGGAAGACTCCGAGTTGCTCTTTTTCGACTTGTTAGCATAGCTAGAGTTGACCCGGGCAAAGTCCTTTTCGCGTGCAATAAAAGCCTCGACTACGCTCGGGTCAAACTGTTCTGCATAACGGGTGGCAATCCAATTTCGGGCTTCTTCATGCGAGATCGGGCCCTTATAGGGCCGTTCGTTGGTCAACGCATCGTAGACATCCGCGAGTGCCACGATGCGTGCGGCAAGTGGAATGTTTTTGCCCTGAATACCACGGGGATAGCCACCGCCGTCCCAGTGTTCATGGTGAGCGATCGCAATCTGCTGAGCGATTTCTAGAAAATCGTCTTCCTCTAACTGCTTGCTAATCATCGCCAAGCATTCGCTGCCGAGAATCGTATGCAGTTCCATCGCTTTACGCTCGACGGGCGTAAGCGGCCCACGCTTTAGCAGCACCGCGTCGGGTATACCCACTTTGCCAATATCGTGCAGCGAGGAAGCAACCGCCAAATCGGCAACATAATGATGGTCGATTTCCTGATGCGTCCTCGCCAGTTCCGAGGCGAGAATCGTCACGTAAGTTCGGATACGCTCCAGATGCTCGCCCGTATCGCGATCTCGCGACTCGGTCAGCTTGGCCAATCCAAAGATCACTGCATTCCGAGTGCGCTGCAGCGTGCAGGTACGCTGTTCGACTTCCTTTTCTAAATGAGCGTTTGCCTCGGCAAGATTTGTTTCGTAGCGTTCGGTCAAAAATACGGTAACGATAGCTGTTGCCCCGATGATAAACGCAACCAGAGCGTAGCCTATTTGCATGACCGGACGAATCGTCGAAGCAATAAATAGGTCGATTGCCATGTCCGATTGGTAGACAGCAAGTATCGCGTTCAGCTTGGGCAGGCTATAAGCAGTCACGACATGTACATTGCCGTCGAGCTCAACTTTTCCTTGCACCACACGGCGACCTTCGGCAGCCGCTTCGTGTGCTACTGAGATGATCGAGCCTGTCGTGGTTTCACTTATCAGCAAACTATGTCCGGGAAAAAGTCGCAGCAGCCCAGGATCGATGGGCAAATTCGGATGACAGAGCATCGCCCCATTGTCGTAACGCATTAGGCAAGCAAAGCCTTCGTGCGGAATGTCGGCTTGCTCACACAGTGCCTGTACTTCTTCCCACTCGGGTGTTCCTGGCTCAACGCTGTTCAGTCCTAGTTCAGCCGTTTTCAGGGCCAGCCCATGGGCGATTGCTTTGCCCTGCGAAATGACATTGCTATGCACAACGTCTTCAAACTCGCGCCACAGCCAGCCAGTGGCCCAAAACATGCCAAAACCGAGACACGCTGTTTGGCTAGCAATAAGTAATGCCACCAAGAAGAACCGGCTCTTTATTCGCATTAGATTTCCATCTCTTAAGGCATCGAGGACTCTTCTAAGGCGAGCGGCAGATGAGAATTTACCATTGACAACCCGACCAAAGGTGTAGGATCAAGGGGGGAGGGGCTAGGATTTAGGAGCTAGGGAAATGAGGGCTTTCGCCCGCTGTACTAGCCCCTAAATCCTAGTCCCTCGATCTTCGTCAGGTTGGTATATTCCTATCT
>Ga0114931_10011726_pt1 | contig 10324 bp, 10 predicted proteins | sample 2SBtaG_FD_89579 | JGI IMG/M metagenome (GOLD analysis project Ga0114931, IMG submission 89579) | Deep subsurface microbial communities from Kolumbo volcano to uncover new lineages of life (NeLLi) - 2SBTROV14_V59a metaG | ecosystem: Environmental > Aquatic > Marine > Volcanic | place: Kolumbo... | reverse complement strand
ATCTTCCAGTGCTTTTCTGGCGGCATGGATCATGTTGTCGGCCTGGTTACGCACTCCCACCAACTCGTGGAATTTGCGATCCTCTTCGGCATGTGCCTCGGCATCCTTGACCATGCGCTCGATTTCATCCTCCGCCAAACCACTGGAGGCCTTGATCACGATAGACTGTTCCTTACCGGTAGCCTTGTCCTTGGCCGATACATTCAGGATGCCTTTGGCATCGATATCGAAGGAGACCTCAATCTGTGGCATCCCACGCGGTGCCGGGGGAATATCCGCCAGGTCGAAACGCCCCAGAGACTTGTTGGCATCGGCGCGCTCACGCTCACCCTGCAGCACATGCACAGTCACCGCAGTCTGATTATCATCCGCGGTAGAAAAGACCTGCGAGGCCTTGGTGGGGATCGTGGTGTTTTTCTCGATCAACTTGGTCATCACGCCACCCAGGGTCTCGATTCCCAGAGACAGCGGCGTCACGTCCAGCAACAGAACATCTTTGACCTCACCACCCAGCACGCCCGCCTGAATGGCGGCACCCATGGCCACGGCCTCATCCGGATTAACATCCTTACGGGGCTCCTTGCCGAAGAAATTCTGTACCGACTCCTGCACCAGCGGCATACGGGTCTGCCCCCCCACCAGAATCACATCATCAATGTCCCCGCTTTTCAGCCCGGCATCATCAAGCGCCAGTTTGCAGGGCTCGATAGTACGCTGCACCAGATCCTCCACCAGAGATTCCAGCTTGGCCTGGGTCACCTTGATATTAAGGTGCTTGGGACCGCTGGCATCTGCGGTAATATAAGGCAGGTTGACATCGGTCTGCTGACTGGTCGACAGTTCGATCTTGGCCTTTTCCGCCGCCTCCTTCAGACGTTGCAAAGCCAGGGGGTCGTTGTGCAGATCCACGCCGCTGTCTTTCTTGAATTCCTCGGCCAGATAGTCGATCAGCCGGGTATCAAAATCCTCACCACCAAGAAAGGTGTCACCATTGGTGGCCAGCACCTCGAACTGATGCTCTACTTCGACCTCGGCAATTTCAATAATAGAAATATCGAAGGTTCCCCCACCCAGGTCATACACCGCGACCTTGGAATCGCCCCGCTTCTTGTCCATGCCATAGGCCAATGCCGCCGCTGTGGGCTCATTGATGATGCGCTTGACCTCCAGACCGGCGATCCGTCCGGCATCCTTGGTGGCCTGACGTTGTGAATCATTAAAATAGGCCGGCACAGTGATCACTGCTTCCGTCACCTCTTCGCCCAAAAAATCCTCGGCGGTTTTCTTCATTTTCATCAGGATCTGGGCCGAGACCTCCGGAGAAGCCATCTTCTTGCCCTTCACTTCCACCCAGGCATCACCATTATCCGCCTTGACGATGTTGTAGGGCACCAGCTTGATATCGCGCTGCACCACTTCCTCATCGAACTTACGCCCGATCAGGCGCTTGATGGCAAACAGGGTGTTGCTGGGATTGGTCACCGCCTGGCGCTTGGCCGCCTGCCCCACCAGAACCTCGCCGTCTTCCGTATAGGCGACGACCGAGGGCGTAGTACGCCCACCTTCGCTATTCTCAATTACCCGGGTACTGGCCCCCTCCATGACGGCCACACAAGAATTTGTGGTCCCCAGATCAATTCCAATAATTTTTCCCATTGTCGATATTCTCCGTCTGTCATTCCTTATTCCAGCTAACTGGACTCAATTGCCATCCGATTATAGGCAGATATTGGGGCGCTGACAATACTTTCAAGCATGCTCATCAATTTTTGCCGGTTTTTCACCATCATTTTCCGTAGACGCTTGCCCTGCCGGCTTTCCCGCTGCGGCCACCACCACCATGGCGGGCCGGATCAGGCGGTCATTGAGCAAGTAGCCCTTCTGATAGACAGAGAGCACGGTATTCGGCGCCGCCTCGGTGGTGGGCTGGGTGGTCATCGCCTGATGCAGTTCAGGATTAAAAACCTCCCCGAGCGGATCAACGACCTTGACACCGAATTTCTCGGTTGCCGATAACAGCATTTTCAGGGTGAGTTCCATGCCTTCGCGTAAACTGGATGCGTCAGCGGCATCCTGACCCTGTGCTGCGGCCAACCCCAGTTCAAGGCTATCAATGACCGGCAACAACTCCCGCACGATCTTTTCCAGGGCGAATTTATGGGCGTTCTCCAGTTCCCGCCGTGAGCGGCGCTGAAAATTATCCAGTTCTGCCTGCGCCCGCAACAACTGGTTCCAGTACTCGTCAGCCTTCGCCCGGGCATCCTGCAAGGTCAGCAGGAGCTCCTCGTGAGTGGTCTCTCCCGTCTCGCCAGCGTTTCCGCCCTCCCCCTCAACCAGCGGATCAATGTTGTTCTCTGCCTGTTGCTGTTGCTGATCCATATCCAGGGACTTGTTTTCATCATTCATACTAAATAGATCTCCACTTTGCCAAGCCGTTGTTCCGGCCCCCCCCGTTCAGAAAAATCGCAGGGGACATGCCACTGCACGACGAATTGCCCATACAAAGCCCGGTGCAATGTATGCAATTTCAGTGCAAATATCAAACTAAACTGCGGTTAAAGTCTAAAGATAGGGTCTCTCAGGGGGGATTCAAGGCGGCACTGACCAGTTTGGCAGTGATATCCACCAGGGGGATGACCCGTTCATAGGCCATGCGGGTGGGACCGATGATACCCAGCACACCCAGCACCTTGCCATCCACCTGATAGGGACAGGTCACCATGCTGCATTCGTCCAGCACATCATAGCCGGATTCCTCGCCAATGAAGATCTGCACGCCATGGGTATGCAGGCACTGATCCAGAATATTCAGTACCTTGCGTTTCTCATTAAAAGCATCAAACAACTCCCGCAGCGTTTCTACATTGGACAATTCATCGAAATCCATCAGATTGGTTTCGCCGGACAGGATAAGATCCTCGTCATCATCGTTCTTCCCAAAGATCTGCTCGGCCATCGTAATCGCCGTCCGCATGATCCGGTCCATCTGCTTGCGAGTGCTGTGTAGTTCCTGTAGCAGCTGCCGTCTCACCGCCACAAGATCCTTGCCGGCGAACATGCCATTGAGACAGTTGGCCACCTGCTGCAGCTCCGCCGAGGTGTAATTGCGCTGCGTATGGATGATGGCATTCTCCACCTCCTGGTCACTGATCACCAGAATTACCAGCACCCGGTTGCCGGACAGGGGCATGAACTCGATATGCCGCAGGGTCAGGCGCTCCCGGCGCGGCAGCATCACCACCCCGGCCATACTGCTGACATCTGACAACAGGCGGGATACCGTCGCTGCCACATCGTGGATCGATTCATCGCCACTGAACTGCGCCTGCAGCCGCTGGATGTGCGCCTCATCCAGCGGCTGGATGGTCAGCAGGGAATCCACAAACATGCGGTAACCCTTGGGTGTGGGCACCCGGCCCGCCGAGGTGTGGGGCGAGCTTACCAGATCCAGTGCCTCCAGATCGACCATAATGCTACGGATTGAGGCCGGACTCAGATTCAGACGAGAATCCTGCGCCAGCTTTCTGGAGCCCACAGGATGACCATCACGGATATAGTCCTCGATCAGCACCTTTAGCAGGTGCTGAGAGCGTTCGTTAATTTCCCGGATCACGATTCATTCGGATTAGTGACTTCTATTTCAATGTGTTACTGGAGAGAGCAAAAGTATTCTATTGGATGCAGTTATGAAATTAGCAACTCGCCATGAAGCTGTCAACCTGGATTCCGCGGTTGAACGGCCTGTAGCGACGCTTGCACTTCGACACCAAGAAGCTGTTGTTGGTAATTCCCTGAATGACATGTTAACGTTTGAAGTTTCTTCAGTTTAATCAGGCGCCATGACTCAGACAGGCTTCTAAACCATCGGCATCATCGGCAAATACAGCGATTCCGGCGTCGGCGAAACGGTGATGGCCCTGAGTGATCATCTGAACCGCAAAGGTCTGCGGGTCATCCTCGATGAAGGCACTGCCGAACTGCTGCCCAGGCACCAGCTGGAAACCGGCGACCGCGCCGATCTGGGACGACTGTGCGATCTGGCCATTGTCGTCGGTGGTGACGGCACCTTGCTGAATGCCGCCCGCTCCCTGGCTGGCTTCGATGTCCCCCTGGTGGGTATCAATCTGGGCCACCTCGGCTTCCTGACCGACATCTCACCGGATACCATGCTGCAACACCTGGACGCCATCCTGGCCGGCAAATACCTGGCGGAGGAACGTTACCTGCTCCATACGCGCATCTTCAGGGAAGGTGAACAGGTCAGCGAAAGCGAGGCCTTCAATGATGTGGTCGTGCACAAATGGAATGTGGCACGCATGATTCAGCTGGAGACCTACATTGACGGCGAATTCGTCAGCCGGCTACGGGCAGACGGCGTCATCGTCTCCACCCCCACCGGCTCTACCGCTTACGCCCTGTCCGCCGGCGGCCCCATACTGCACCCGCGCCTGAAGGCAGTCGTCATGGTCCCCATCTGTCCCCACAGCATGAGCAACCGCCCCATCGTCATCGAGGACCACCACCAGATCGAGATTCTGTTCTGTGACGATCGCCACGATAGTGCTCAGGTCACCTGCGATGGTCAGATCGCCTTCAGCCTCACGGCCGGCGACCGCATCAGGATCATGAAAAAGGAACGCCCCATTCGGCTGATCCATCCCGCACAGCACAATCACTATGAACTGCTGAGGGCCAAACTGCGCTGGGCGGAGAATCCCCCCCAGGCATAGACCTCGAGCGCCATCCACAATGTTGACCCACATCCATGTGCGTGATTTCGCCCTGGTCACCGAACTGGAACTGGACTTCCAGCCGGGGCTGACCGTGCTGACCGGAGAAACCGGCGCTGGCAAATCCATCCTGGCAGGGGCACTGGGCGTGGCCCTGGGCAACCGTGGAGACAGCCAGATCGTGCGTCACGGCAGCCGGCGCGCGGAGATTAGCGCCATCATGGATATCAGCCACAATCGTGCCGCCCGGCAATGGCTGAAACAGCATGAGCTGGACAATGAACAGGAGTGTCACTTACGCCGCGTCATCAGCGCCGAAGGCCGCTCACGTGCCTATATCAATGGACGCCCGGTCACCCGCCAACAGCTCTCGGAACTGGGCAAACTGCTCATCGATATTCATGGCCAGCATGAACACCAGTCCCTGCTCCGCCGGGATGTGCAGCTGCAACTGCTGGATGACTACGCCACCCACCCGGCCCTGCTGCACGCCGTCGCGGACAGCTATCAACAAGTCCAGAACCTGCAACAGGAATACCGCAAACTGGAAACGGAGACGACCGAGCAAGGTGGCCACCTCGACCTGCTGCGCTACCAGACAGAAGAGCTGGAAAACCTCGCTCCCGGTGAAAACGAACTGCCATCACTGGAACAGGAGCAACAGCGCCTGGCCAACATGGATACACTCATGAGGACCCTGCAGGGCAGCCTGACCGCCCTGGACGAGGATGAACAGTCGGTCACCACCACCGTGGCGCATCTACTGGCGGATCTGCAACCCTTGCAGCAGGCCGACAGCGAACTGGACAATCTCACCACCATGCTGTCCGGCGCCCTGATCCAGCTACAGGAAACGGCGAGCGAACTGCGTCAGCACCTCAGCCACCTGACCCCCGACCCGGCCAGACTGCAAACCGTCGAGCAGCGTCTGACTGCACTCTACGACGTCGCCCGTAAACACCACATCAGGCCGGAACAACTGCCACAGCTATGCCAGGAGCTATCGCAACGACTCACCACTCTGGAACAGGCCGATGGCCGTAAACAACAGCTGCTGGAGGCCATCCACACGGCGGAAGAACACTATCGGGTTCAGGCGCACAAACTACGCGCCAGCAGGAAAAAAGCCGCCGCCCTCATGGCCGAGCAGATCACCACTCATATGCAACAACTGGGCATGCCCGGCGGTCGTCTTACCATCGAACTGAGCCCGCTGGCAGCAGATTACTGCAGCCTGAGCGGCCAGGACAAGGCAGCCTTTCTGGTCACCGCCAACCCCGGCCAGCCCCTGAGCCCCCTGGAAAAGGTGGCCTCCGGTGGTGAACTGTCCCGCATCAGCCTGGCCATTCATGTGATTACCGCACGACGCGGTGGTATTCCCACCCTGATTTTCGATGAAGTGGACGTGGGCATCGGCGGTAGAATTGCAGGCATTGTCGGTCAGGAGTTGCATAAACTGGCCAGACACCGCCAGGTACTGTGCATCACTCACCTGCCCCAGGTCGCCGCTCAGGGCGATCACCACCTGCAGGTCAGCAAGGCCTCATCGGCAGAGGGCACCACCACCCGCATACAATCACTGGATAAAAAACAGCGTAGTGAGGAAATCGCCCGCATGCTGGGTGGCATTGAAATTACAGCCCAGACCCGCGCCCATGCGGAGGAGATGATCAGCGGCAGCCAGCAGGAGGCCTAAGCCCGTGGGCACAAGTGACTTCAGGATTTCTTCTGGCAGGCCTTGCAGACCCCATAGATGTAGAGGCAGTGGTCAGTAATCTGGTAACCGGCATCGGCGGCGATTGTTTGCTGCCGCTGCTCAATGACCTCATCGACAAACTCATCCACCCGACCACACTGGACACACAGGATATGGTCATGGTGTTCACCCTGATTGAGTTCATAGACCGAGTGACCTTCGGCAAAGTGGTGGCGGGAAACCAGGCCGGCGGTCTCGAACTGGGTTAACACCCGGTAGACCGTGGCGAGCCCCACATCTTCTCCCGTCTGCAGCAGCGCCTTGTAGACATCTTCCGCCCCCATATGGCGCTGGTTGCTGTTTTCCAGGATCTGCAAAATCTTCAAGCGTGGCACTGTAATCTTCAGGCCTGCTTTTTTCAGGTTAACATCTTCCATTACCGCGCCTCTCCGCCTACTATGCTAAATTCAGTGCGGCATTTCAAAGCTGCCGCTCATTCAACTATAATCATGCCACAAAATCCCTCTATGCAAACAATCCTTCAATGAAGACCCTACTGACTTTGCTGATTTTACTGGGCACCCTGTTGAGCAGTGCCTGCACCCTCCACAAGATCGATGTACAACAGGGCAATATCGTTACCACCGACATGGTTAATCAGCTCAAAGCGGGCATGAGCCCCAAACAGGTCCGCTTTATCATGGGGACACCACTGATCATCGACACCTTCAACCCCAACCACTGGATCTACCTTTATTACCTGCACGGCGGTGACGGACACATCAAGCAATACCACCTGAACATCGAATTCAGGGATGACAAACTGCTCAGCTTTACGGGTGATGTCCCGCAAAAAAAGATCGGGGCTGTTCCCTAGGGCCTACGCCGGCAGATCACCGCCCCCTTTCTTCATCTGCTTGCCTGCTGCTGCCCTTTGGCGCCGCACTTCCCTGGGGTCAGCGATCAGGTCACGGTAAATTTCGATGCGGTCACCCGGGCGCAGACCACCACCCAGTTTGGCCAGCTTACCGAAAACCCCCACCTTGTTCACCGCCAGATCGATCTCGGGAAATTCATCCAGTATTCCCGAATGCTGGACGGCCGCCTCGATGCTGGCATCGGCAGGCACCTTGACCGGGATGATCAACTGTTCCTCAGGCAGGGCATAGGCCACCTCCACCTCTATCGTCTTAACGTTTTCCATAGACCTCAATCGCACGTTTACAAAAGGCATCCACCAGGGTATCGGTAATCTGGTTAAATATCGGTCCGATGGTGATTTTCAGCAGGCGGCTGGCAAACTCATATTCTAGGTCCAGCGATACCTTGCAATGATGCATACCCAGAGGATCAAAACGCCAAAATCCTTCCAGGCGGTGAAAAGGGCCTTCCTCCAGCCGCATTTCAATCATCTTGTCTTTCTGCAAACGGTTACAGGTGGTAAAGGATTTATGCAGCGGTCCCCGCGCCAGCTCAATAGAAGCCCGGACCTGGTCCTCATCGCGCTGCCACTCGCGAGCGCTTTTGCACCAGGGCAGAAAGTCCGGATAGGCGTTAATGTGATCCACCAGCTCGTACATCTCCGCGGTGGAGTAAGGCACCAGTGCACTCTTGTTGACAATCGGCATCAATCCGCGCCCTGACTACTGAATCACACCGATGGCCTTGAGAAACACGATGACCACTGCCAGGGGCGTAAGATACCGCACCAGAAAACGCCACAGCCCATAGGCGATGGGCATGGCGATCTGCAACTCTTCCGCCGTAGACCTGCGCGACATGGCCCAGCCCACGAAAAGAGCAATAAACAGCCCGCCCAGGGGCAACATGATATTAGCGGTCACAAAGTCCAGCAGGTCGAAAAACGTGCGATCAAACAGCTTGAATTCTGACCAGCTACTAAAGGACAAAATCGTCCCCAGCCCCAGCAACCAGGTAGCAATGCCACTCCACACCGAGGCAGCGACCCGACTGAAACCGTGATTTTCTACCAGCCAGCCCACCGCAGGTTCAATCAGGGAAATAGCGGAACTCCATGCGGCAAATACCAGCAGAAGAAAAAACAGCAGACCAAATAAAGCGCCAGCGGGCATCTGCCCGAAGGCCAGCGGCAAGGTCTGAAAAATCAGCCCGGGCCCCGAACCCGGCTCCAGGCCGTTGGCGAACACAATGGGGAAAATCGCCAGCCCGGCCAGCAGGGCCACCAGGGTGTCAGCCAGAGCGATGACGATGGAAGTCTGGGCGATAGAGATATTCGCCGGCATATAGGAGCCATAAATCATGATGGCGCCCATCCCCAGACTGAGGGTAAAGAAGGAATGCCCCATAGCGATGAGAATCCCGGTGCTGGTAATCTTGCTGAAGTCGGCAGCGAACAAAAAGCGCACTCCCTCCATGAAAGAGCCGGTGGTCATGGCATAACCCACCAGAATAATCAGCAGCACGAAGAGCGCCGGCATCAGGAAACGCACCGCCTGCTCCAGACCGCTGCGCACCCCGCGACTCACCACCACCATGGTCATCACCATGAAAATGGTATGCCAGGCCAGCAAACGCTCCGGGCTGGCGACAAAATCAGCAAACATTTTGCTGATATCATCTGCACTGGCACCGAAAAACATCCCCGTACCTGCACGGAACACATAGGCCAGTGCCCAGCCGGCAATGACACTGTAGTAGGACAGGATCAGAAAACCTGCCACCACCCCGGACCAGCCCAGGAAACGCCAATAACGACTGCCGCCCTCTTCCCGCGCCAGGATACGCATGGTATTGATCGGACTCTGCCGCCCGCGACGGCCGATCATCACCTCCGCCATCATAATGGGGATACCGACAATGGCAATGCAGACCAGATAGACCAGCACAAAAGCACCGCCACCGTTCTCACCGGCAATGTAGGGAAACTTCCAGATATTACCCAGACCAACCGCCGAACCGGTTGCCGCCAATACAAAAGCCATACGCGACGACCACTGCCCATGGATGCTTGTTCTCTGATTTTCCGCCATGTTTTCCCCGGTCTAACAGCCTGCCAGCTGATATTGTGGTCGATTTTTACTTATCTCTCAACCACATGCGGTTTAATGTGTATAATCCTGAGTGGCTAACAGAAACAATGTGGCCACCAAGTATCCACTAAAAAGTTCAGAATCCTAACACCCCCATGGCAAAACGTAAATCCAGCGCGCAAACGGACAATACCATCGCCCTCAACAAAAAGGCGCAGCACGACTATTTCATTGAAGAACAATTTGAAGCCGGCCTCATACTGCAGGGCTGGGAAGTCAAAAGCCTGCGCGCCGGCCGCATCCAGCTCAAGGAAAGTTACGTATTGATCAAAAACGGCGAGGCCTGGCTCTTCGGCGCCCACCTCTCCCCGCTTGCCACCGCCTCCACCCATATTCACCCGGACCCGTTGCGCACCCGCAAACTGCTGCTTCATCGCAAAGAACTGGCCACACTCATCGGCGCCATCGAACGCAAGGGCTATACCCTGGTGCCATTGAGCATGTACTGGAAACACGGCCTCGCCAAAATCCGCATCGGCCTGGCCAAGGGTAAAAAACAATATGACAAACGAGCCGTCGAACGCGACCGCGACTGGCAGCGGGAAAAACAGCGATTGCTTAAAATCAGATAAAAGATAAAATATAAAAGTTAACAAATACAGTATGTTAATATTCTTTTTAGCTTTTATCTTGTATCTTGTATCTTTTATCTTTACACTGAGCCTAAGGGGGCGACTTGGCTTCGACGTGGGTCGCAAAACCTGAGGTGCATGTCGAGGGGCAGATAACCTCGTAAATCCAGCTGCAACCTTATAGTTGCCAACGACGACAACTACGCACTCGCTGCTTAAAACCCAGTAGGGTGCCGTCTGACTGAAGCCGTGTCT
>Ga0114931_10011725_pt1 | contig 10325 bp, 11 predicted proteins | sample 2SBtaG_FD_89579 | JGI IMG/M metagenome (GOLD analysis project Ga0114931, IMG submission 89579) | Deep subsurface microbial communities from Kolumbo volcano to uncover new lineages of life (NeLLi) - 2SBTROV14_V59a metaG | ecosystem: Environmental > Aquatic > Marine > Volcanic | place: Kolumbo... | reverse complement strand
AGTCCGTGACCGCAGCGAAGCCGTGGAACAACACCTGCTGAGGAATCTGGAGCGGAGCGAGCACGTTGCTGATCCCCAGCATGACCGTCGCCGCAGGCTGGTGCACCTCGGCTGCCTGCTGGATGGGGTTCGCGATGTTGCCGCTACCGCCCGATCCGGTCGCCTCGTTGTACTGCTGGATGATGCCGGTCAGGGTGCTCTTGTGCTCCTGAGGCACCTGCGCATTCACAAGCTGCATGAGCTTCGTCGGGCTGATCGAGTCCCCGTACTTCGCGATGAGCTTGTCCTGCAACTGGAACATCGCTTCGAGGTGCGGGTCCGACGGGCCGTTGAAGGGCGAGGTGATCGAGTTGCCCAGCTTCGTCCGGGCCTCCACGAGCTTCTGGAAGTCCGGGTCCGACATGAGCGGCTTGAGGTCGGGCTGCGTATCCGTCGTCGGAGCCGCGCCGCCTCCCGCTTCCTGGTATGCCCGCATGAACGGGTTAGCAGGAGGCTGTGCTGCTGCCCCCTGCCCCTGCTTGTCGTAGGCGTCCTGGAACGAGTTGCCTGCCATTACTGCCTCGCCTTGTAAGCCTTCAACACCGCCTTGGCAGTAGCCGCGTCATAGCCGTACTGCTGCCTCAGGAACGCGATGGCATCGGTATCGCTGCTCCCCGATGCGAACCCGGCCTGTAGTGCGCTCACGCCGCGAGCGTCGAGCGTCACGTTCTTCCCGGCGAAGTTGCTACCGACCCGCACCGTCAGCGGAGTGGAGGCAGCGGGAGCGGCTGCGGTGGCCGCACCGGATTCCGAATTCGGAACGGTGCCGCCCGTCGACGGGGCCGGGGTGCCGGTGGCGGGAGGCGTTTGGCCCCCCAAATCCCCCGGGGTAGCGCCCGGCGCGTAGTCCGTGAGTTGCCCCTGGAGGTTCGAGATGACGGCCTGCTGATTCGTCACCTCGGCCATGCGCGAGGCCAGCACGCGGCACCCAGGCTTCGAGGGGTCGCCGTGCGGCACCCCGAACGTCTGCGCTGCCACGCCCCCAGCGACCTGCTGCGCCGTGACCTGCTCCTGCGTGATGCAGCCTTCCCCGATCTGCTGCTTCTGGATGCTGGTCACGAGGCGGCTGAGGTTGAGGGTCTGATCCTGGAGGCTCTGCGCATTCGCCTTCATGAGGTCGATGGTCTGCTGCAACCCGTACGTCTTGGAGCGAGCGTCGAGGTCCGCGATCTGCGCCCCGATGAGCGCGAGCCGCGCCTTGTTCTCGGCCAGCGTCGAGTCCAGCTTGTCCTTGCCCTGCTGGTACGACGTGACCAGACCGTCCGCTACGCTCGCCGCGACGTTCTTGTTCAATCCCGCGCGCTCGGCTGCATTCTGCAAGCGGTCCCGCCACAGCGCCCGCTCCTGCGGGTCCTCCGGGACGTTCTGCGTCAGGGCGGTGTACTCCTTGCTCGCCGCATCCATGTGCACGGCCGCGAGGTTCGCACTCGCCATCGAGCGGAACATCGCGATCTCGCCGTCCTGCCACCGACCGTTCGCCTTCAACCCCTTCACGAGGTTGTCGAGCGACTCCTGCGACGTGACCATCTTCGCGAGGTTCCCGAGGGTCGTCGTCTTTTGCGCGTCCGACTGCTGCGCCAGGAGGCCGACCTGCCCATCCAGTAGCTCCAGCTTCTTCGCGTCCGTCATACGGTCGGTCTGGAGTTGCTGGTTGGCGTAGGCGTACGCCGTCACGAGGCCGTCCTTCGTGATCCCGTACTTCTGGAGGAGTTCCGCCTCCTTCGGGTACGCGTCCGGGTGGTTGAGGTAGTTGAGGTACTGCTCGATCTGGCCGACGTTCCCACCCTGCATCGCGTTGTAGAGCACCGTCTGCGCGTCCGTCGCGTCCTTGAGGGTGTTCACGTCCTTGATGCGGCCGTACTGGTAGGTGTTGAAATCGAACTGCTGCTTGAGCATGTCAAGCTGCTGCTGCTGGAGGCTGATGCCCGCCTTCTTCGCGGTCACGTCCAGCACGGCGCTCTGCACCCCAGCCTGATAGACCTTGAGGTTGCTCTCGGCCTGCCCATTCATGAAGCTCGCGTAGTTCGAGTCCCCGAACTTCACGTCCTGGTGCGTCGTGCTCCCGATGTACGCGGCGAGCATCTGCTTCTGGTTGTCGTTCAAGCTGCCGTCGAACCCGGACTCGAACGCGGCCTGCACCGCCTTCGCATCCGAATCGCTCATCTGCTGCTTGAACTGCACGCCGCTCTGCTCGACCGCCTGCTTGATCTGGCCAAGCTGCGCCACCGAGAGGTTGTGCTGGTCGTACGTCTGCAACCGCTGCGTGTAGATGTCCTGCTTCAACTGGTCGACGTTCAACTTCGCAGCGGCGATGTCGTATGGCGACTTCGCAGCGGCCGTCTTGGCGTTCGTCTGCGCCAGCGACTCGTTCGCGGCAGCCGTCCCCGTCTCGTAACCGATCCGGGCGATGGTCTGCGCCTTCGTCGCAGCCGCCACCTCCGCGTTCGTCGTGTTCAACGACGCCACGGCCTGCGCATTGTCCGCGTTCGCGATGGCCTCGCGAAGCTGGTTGGGGTCCGAGAAGCCAGCGGCGGCACCGTACAGCGCCTCCATCTCGGGCGTCAAGGACCCCTCGGGAGCGCCAGCGAAGAAAGCCGCCGTCATCTGCTTCTTCGCGTTCGGGTCGAGCTTCCCGTTCAACAGCACCGGGAGCAGCGTCGACTGCGCGCTCTGCCGGAACTGATCGACCGTCTTGAACTGCCGCTCACCCGCCGCGACACCGGAAGCGAGCTTCGCTGCGAGGCCCTGCGGAGTGGTGGTATCCGTAACTGTACCGGGCTCTACGCGGCCCGCGCCAGGACCGCCCTGTACTCCGCTGGTAGTGGTCGTGACCCCCTTCGCGAGGGTGATCTCGGCATCGTTGACCTGATTCATGAGCGAGCGAGCCTGCTAAGGCGCGGCCCCGATCACGCCATCGAGCTTCTTCAACAGGTCTTGCGCGGCCTGCCGCGTTTCCGAGTCGATGGTCGACACGTCCGAGGAGAGCCCAGCCTGAATCTGATCCCGCAGCGCCTTGGCATCATTCCGAGCGTTCAAGCCGTCCTGGTACTGGCGTTGAGCCGCCTGCATGAAGATACTCGCGACGCCCTTGAAGGCATCGGTGACACCCTGCCCCAGGGACCCCAGCGGATTCTTACTCGGTTGACGCCAAGCCATCGCTTACTTCCCCTGATTCGCGGCCTTGCCGGTCGACACGTCGTAGTTCCCGAACGAGTCATTCGAGAACAACTGCCCCGCCAGCCCCAGCCGACCGAGGATGTTCTGCTGCCTGCCCTGTTCGAGCGTCGCCGCAAGCTGCTGCCGAGCGAGACGATCCTGCCCGATCTTGTCGGACAGCGTAGCGATGGTGTTCGAGCGTAGCTCCGACTGCGCGCCGAGCGCAGCGCCCGAGTCGTACACCCCGCGCCCCGCGAGCGACGCATCGAGCGCCCGGCTGCTACGGCCAAGCTGCTCATTCGCAGCGGTCTCGATCCCCGAGTAGTTCCCGCCCTGCGTAACCTGCCCGATCATCTTGTCGATGGCGGCATTCTCGCCGCGCATGGAGTCTCCCAGCACAGACTTCGAGATGAAGTCCGCGAGGTTGCTCGCCATCGTTGCGCCCTTGGCGTTGTCCTTCGCAGAGGCGAAGCCCTGGCCAATGGCGTCGATGCCGCTCCCCGCCAAGCTGCCAACGCCGCCGACGACAGCACCGGCAGTCATCGGGTCAGCCATGTTGTCCCGCCTCCTTCCGGCGACCAAGGTACGAGTCCTTGGTGACAGCGTAGAACTCAATGCCCTTCTCGATGCGGACCAACCGGAAGCCGCCCCTCTGGAGGAGACGCTTGACACGGTGGTTGCGAGATAGTACCCGCGCCGCGACCACAGCATAGCGAGTCAGGCAGTCCTCTATCCAATCCGCGATGGCGAGCGCGGCGGTCGGAGTGATCTCCCACAGCCGCACGCCGACCTCCACCACGTCACCGTCGCCCATCTCCGTCAACAGCCCGATAGGGATGTCGTGCCGCTTCATGAGCACCCACTGTGCGGTGATGTCCCGAGGGAGGAATGGCACCGTCGCAGCGGTATACATCACGCCCGACCGAATCGCGGCGAGCGTCAGCGCATCGAACTCCGTGCGGGAGTCGACAAGACTCAGCGGAAGCGTTGACGCGCGGCTGCGAACAGCCCCATCTTCGGGTACACCCGGCCTGCCCCTGTCGTCGTGAACGTCAACTTGAGAGATGATAGCCTCCTCGATACCAACCCCATCGGGAAGAACCCGCGCCACACATTCTGCCCCACGTTCGTCATCGCGAACGAACTACCGCTGCCATCCGACGGAGTGAACGTCACGGAGATGGCGGACACCCCATCGTTCGTGAACAACTCCAGCGCCGTCCACAGCTTCCACAGGTCGCGGTCGCCCAGGGCGATGTCCCCGAACTCCATGATGATCTGATACGACGTGGTGGCGAGGTCCGGGGGCCAGTTGTAATCGTAGCTGTAGACCCCACCCGAGCCGTAGGCGATGTACTCGAACGGCACCGTGGTCGAGATGTGATTCGGCCTGATGAGCACCGAACCGGGGAAGCCCACGGCGTCCTTCGCCCATGCCTTCGCCTCGAACGAGTACAGCATCGTGGTATGTACGCCGCTCACGAGGGGCGTGAGGTACGCCAGCATCTTCATCGACGGCACTACGGCGATGGCCTCCACCGCGTAGGCGTCATCCACGAAGCTCTGGTCCGTCACCGGGGCGCTCAGGTTCTCGGTCTGCCCGCCGAAGTCCACGTCCCCCATGCCAAACGCCTTCGACATGATGCGGCCCTTGCTCACGAAGAACGCGGTACCGCCCGCCCTGACGGGCCTGAGGAGCAAGTCGCCGCCGTCGCTACCCAGCGTGCCGCTCACGCGTTGCAGCGTCCAGTTCGAGTCGAGCGGATCACCTCGCGACAGGAACATCTCATTCCTGCCGAAGATGAGCAAGCCTGCCGGGGTCGACAGCATCCCCGTGATCTTCTCGTCCTGCCCAGCGAACGGCACGTCGAACCAGTTGGCCGCGCTCGCAAAGTTCACGTACCCGATCTCCGAGAAGCACACCGTCCGACCCGCGCGGACCCTCGCGTTCAACGCGGTGATGTTCGTGCCGTACCGAGCCGCCAACTCCACCGCACTACCGCTGTAGCTGTGGAAGGTCTGCATCCGCCCCGAGACGGCGTAGAAACGCCTCTGGTGCAGCGTGGCAGGCAGAGAGCCGGGGGTGTCGTCACCCTCGCCGTAGAAGTTCATAGCGTAGGCCACGGAGCCATCGGGCAGCGGATCGTTCGCCACGCCGGGGAGGGCGCTAATCTTGAACGACGAGACATTCTGGACGGACTGCACCAGTCGATAGTCCGTCGCGGTGGACTCCCGGATGTAGTACAGCAACACGTACGGGACCGTGCTGATAAAGGGCCACGCCGGGTTGACCACGATAGAGTCGCCCGCCGTGGGCGTCACGACATTCTGGTAGGCCCCCACCACGAACAGCCCATTCGACGTGATGACGCACGACATGATGAGGATGCTGTGCTCCACGCCGTTCAACGTGGTCGACTCAGCGGGGGTCGTGAAGCCCGTGATGGTGGCGATACCATGCGTGCCCGTACGGTAGACCTGCCCGTCCGTGGTGAGCACCACGTACGCCTGCTCGGAGTTGACGTAGGTACCCGTGCCGTCGGGATTCGGAGGCCCGGAGTCGCGGGGGCAATGCCCGTAGCCCACGCCCTCGAACAGGCCGGGCGATGCGTACTGCGTCCCCGCAGCGGCGTTCACGCCAAAGAGCGCCTGCGTACCCGTCACCGCGATAGCCCCAGCCGAATCGGTGTAGAGAAGCCACGCGTTCGGCGTCGTGCTCAGGTCGAGGTCATCGAGGAACGCGATGGTCCCGAGCCCGTCCATGTCGGCGGGGTACGCAGCGCCAGCGCCATGAGCGACCGGCACCGTGTCGTGCTGCCCCATCGGCATGATCGCGCCCTGCTGATCGTAGGCCGCGTTCACGACGAGGCGCGGAGCTTGCTCGTCCACGCCCAACGCGAGCACGCGGTTCATCGGCTTCCACGTTCCGAATTCGGAACGCTGGATGCGGTTGCGGGCAGCCATTACGACATCCCGGTGTCGCTACCCGGAGGCAGCGGTACCGCGTTGCTCGGCAGCGCCGCCACCGAAGGCAGCGCAGGCGGCGAGCTAGGCAGTTGCCGTTGCGGCTCGGGCATAGCTGACGGCTTCTCCTCCATCGAGGGGAAGCGCACCGTGCGACGTACGCCTGTCACGAAGTCGAAGTTGGGCGCTTCGACCCCGAGCGTCGACGCGATGAAGCTCAGGAACTTCTCGTCCGTCGTATCGGACGGAGCCTGCACCGCGCTCGACGCGGGCTGCTGCGGCTGCGGAGCGGCGGGAGCCTGCGGTTGGTCAGTCATCGTCATCGCCCAATCCCGAGTCGTACGCCGTAGCGATGGCGCTCTTGGCGATGATCGTCTGCGGCCGGGAGTACGTGAACGCCTCGGCCATGCGCTTCGAGTACGCCGCGTAGAACTCCTGGCGGCGGTTGTCGCCAGCCTCTTGCAGCAAGCGGTAGATGACCTTGAACGCCAACACCTCGTGGAACTCGGCCAGCAACCCATCCCACGGCTGATCCGTGAGGTCCGCCATGTCGCCCGGCTTCGCCACGTACGTCACCGTCAGGTCGACCGGCGTACCCGCCACCGGGCTCGGGGCGGGCTGGAAGGTCCCAGCGAGCCCCGAGGTCGCCGGGTCGTACGCCATGAACAGCGGATCGTTGTCCGCCCACTCCGTCCAACCCGGGTACTTGAGGTCCGCCTTGGTCACGGTCAGGATGTCGTACGGCGTGCCATCCGCCTTGCGCCGGATGCTGATGAGCCCACCGCTCCGAGCGTTCGTAGGCATGTTCGTCGGACCCGTGACCCCGGTGATGTCCACCGTGTACTCGGGAATCTGGAGGTCGCGCGAAAGCTCGTTGTTTTCCTCGTTGAGCATCTGGACGATCTCAACGTGCAGGTCCGAGTTGCGGATGCCCGCACCTCGAAGCACGCGGTCGAGCAACTCTGCGAGCGTCATGCTGCCTTCCCTGGCCCCTTCAAGTCGGTGGGGACCTACATCCCAAGGAAGCTCGCGAACTCCTGCAACACCTCGGAGTACCGACCGAGGTAATACTGCGCGTCCTCCATCTCGAAGGTCAACTCGAAGGACTTGACCGCGCTCCGCAGAAGCACAAGCTCATGGAAGTTCGAGTGCGCCCCGTTCCACACCGTCGTGACAGAGGTGACGGTCGCCCCGTCGTAGGGGTCGGCCACGTACTCGATCACCGCGTTGACCGCACCCGCCGAGGGTGGGCCGATCATGAGAGTCGCGGCGGTCCCGAAATGCGTATCGAAGAAATACCCGCGAGGCCACTTCGCCTGCGGGATTTGCTGCAACATCTTGACGTACGGATAGGCCCGCTTCGGAAGCGTCAGCCCGCCGACGTTCACGGACTCGACATCCACCAGCGTCGAGGGCAGGGGGGACACGTCGATGTCCCCAGCGACAAGAGCGATGGCCGATGAGATGACCCTCGGGAAGCGGAAGCCAGCGGCGATCTCGCGACTCGCATCCTCCACGATCCCGAGCAGGTCGGTGTCGTCGTAGTAGTTGGCCGAGGTCGCGTTGAGTACCCGCGCCCGCAACTTTGTGCGAATGTCACCGAGTGTCGCCATGTCGCCATCCTACATGTTTAAGGGGCCGATACTGTGACCGGCCCCTCTAGGGTTACTGTAGCACGTCAGCCCGGCCCTCAGACCACAGCGTCGTCGTCGTTGTACTTGAAGGCGTAGATGGGCAGCGTGAACGTGGGGGTCGTACCCCCCGTGATGCCCAGGGTGGTGACGTAGATGCCTTCGGCGGGAATGACCCCGAGGTCTTGTTCCGCCATCGTACCGTCCGCCACCGTCACCGTGATCTGCGGCCCAGCCACAACCACGGTACCGGCGCGGTACCACACCTGGAGCTTGATGCTCGTGGGCGAGCCCGTGGTGCTCAGCGCGCCGGCCACCAGCTTCGCCTTCTTGAAGTGCTCGCCCCCCTGATCGAGCAGGTCCACGAAGGCGGACGCGGCGGTCGGTGCGGCTTCGGCAGCCGCAGACTGGCTCGCGAACGCGCGAATGGACTTGAGGCCCGTGGACATTTTACTTCGCCCCCGGAATCTTCACGACGCGCAGGTTGTTCGTGGTGTAGACCACGTACCGCGCATCGACGCCCGCGACCACGCGCTCGGGGTCGTGCTCGTCCCACGTACGGAACGTGGCGGCACGCCGCATGGTCATGTGCATGTGGTTGCGGTACCCAGCGTAGAACACGTAGGTGTCGAAGGGGTTGCTGAGGTACTGCGAACCGAGCACCGTGATCGGCTTGTAGGGGTTGATGACGCTCGGGTTGTTCTGGCCGATCTGCGTCGGGGACTTGAGAATCTGCTGCCAGAGGTAGCTGTTCCGCATCCCCGTCAGGATCAAGACCGGCATGATCGGGGTCGGCATCCCCTGATCGTCCACGAACGCGTCCCCGTAGGCGTAGATGTTCGCCAGAGCCGCGAAGCTCGGGCCGCTCGCCGTCAGGAGGTTGTCGACCGTGGTCGTGCTGTTGAGGAGACCCTGACCCGTCTTGAACAGGGCGGTGGCCTCCCAGCCCTGCGGGTAGTTCGTGCCGTCCTCGCCGTTGTTCAAGAGGTCGTGTGCCGAGACCTCCATCGCGTAGCGAAGCGACTTCCCGAGCGAGCCCCCGCCCCGACGGATGACGCCGTACAGGTCGTCGTCCGCCTCGTCCACCACGAAGTCGAACGCGAGGCCGTAGCGGGAGTAATACTTCCGCACGACGGGCGAGACTTCGAGGGTGCCGCGAGGCAGTTCGTCCCGGAGACCCTGGCTGCCGGTAGCGCCGATGCGCTGCGCGGGGCCGAGTTCCGAGTGGAACGCCCGCTCGATGTACTGTCCGTCACCCGTGTCGACGTTGAGGAACTCGGTGTGCAAGGTAACGATGTCCTCGAAACCGTTTTGCACGATCTGACCGAGGCCCCGACGTACCAGGGTGGCGGAAAGAGTCTGCGTAGCCACTGTCTGTCACCCCCTCCTTAGAGGATGTCGGCCGGGAGCCACCGGACGAGGACCCGAACGTTGGAGTCGCCCACCGCGCCGCTCAGGCGAGCGAGCACGCGGACGCGCTTGTTGGTCGTGTCGGACTTCTTCACGTAGACGAAGCCCGTCGCGCCGCTGTCGATGTCGAGCCCGAACTCCGCACCGATGTCCGCTGCGGCGTGCGTGCCGACCAAGTTGATCTCGGTCAGCACCTCGTCCAGCAAGTAGACATCGACGTTCGCGTAGTTGGGCGAGCCCGACGGTGCTTCGGCCTCGACAGCGGCCTGTCCCGCAAGGCCGAGGCCAACCGCCGACGCACCAGCGGCGAAGTCGGTAGCGAGCCCGGACGCGGTGATGATGATGTCACCCGCCGCCCAAGACTGCGAAGCGGCCTTGGGGATCGTGGTCGACCGGAACTCGGTGAGGCCCCGGTGTACGGGTGCCTCGATGGGGTACGTGGTTGCCATCGCTACCTATCTCCTCCCTGCGAGAGCATGTCCTCCGGCGTCATCTGCGCCGAGCGGCGGAAGTTGCCCGAGGTTGCTTCGGTGGGATCGACCACCTTGTCCTCGTTCAGCTTTCCGCGTTTACCATACATGCTCTCCACGCGGGAGTTCCAATTCTTGTTGCGGACTTCAACCCGCGAGTTCACGATGTCGCGGTGCGCGATCACCAGAACCGTGTCCTGGTGCCGCACATAGTCGCCCTGGTGCAGGTCGAAGGACGGCACGAAAATCTTGGTCTTGTCGAGCGGGTTGCTCGTCACCATGTCCTTCGTGACCATCATCCAGCCGAGCGAGGTGTACCTCATGAGGTCCTCCTCGCCGCCCGTCAGGGCCGCCCAGGCATGGATGTAGTCGGCGGGGAGGTTGCGCACGCGCAGACCCTCCTCGACGCGGTTCATGTTGACGGGTTCCTGCCCCCAGGCCTTCAACGTCTCGACGCTCGGCTGCGGGACCCGCTGCTTGAGGAGGGCTTCGAGGGGCGAGAGTTCGTCCTCGGACTGGACGGCGGGTTCCTTGTCCCGCTCCCGGACGGCCTTCGCCTCGGCCCGCTCCTCGTCGTTGCGCCTCAACAGCGCAGCGATCCCAGCCTTCGAGCGAGCGTCCTGCGGGACCTCCAGGTCACGATTCGCGGCCTCGT
>Ga0114931_10011724_pt1 | contig 10325 bp, 8 predicted proteins | sample 2SBtaG_FD_89579 | JGI IMG/M metagenome (GOLD analysis project Ga0114931, IMG submission 89579) | Deep subsurface microbial communities from Kolumbo volcano to uncover new lineages of life (NeLLi) - 2SBTROV14_V59a metaG | ecosystem: Environmental > Aquatic > Marine > Volcanic | place: Kolumbo... | reverse complement strand
GATTACAGACTTTTGCCTGAAAACATGGATGTCGGTAATGTTTTGGCATTTCTCAACTGCGGAGCCTATTCCGTTTCGCAAATGTTTCCCTATAATGGTCGCGAGCTTCCATCCGTTATATTAATAGACTCAGAATAGTCTCCGTGCGCACTGATGTTGATCTTTCTATATTACCATTCAGAAGACCGAACAAAATTACTCAAGGTAGCTTTTTCGGTATCTGATAACTCAAATTCAAATTTAGTAAAGAGACGCGATAATTCAGCAAGAGAGATAGATTTATTTCCATCTCCCGGAATCTCGCTAATGGTCATCAGATTCTTTGTCACCCATTCGCGCGTCTTCTCAAGATCGTAATAAGAATGAAATCTCTCCACGACTTGCTGTTCAATATCGGATCGGACAATCATTTGCGGAATCAGATCTGTCATTTCCGAGGCTTCTAGAAGGTATTTAAGTGCTCCTTCCTTTTCATCTATCGAATTTTTTGCGTCACTTATCGCTATCAACCCAGACACTTTCTGTGAATCCTCGTCCAATCCTTTAATGGTCTGTCTCGCCATTTCGTCGTTATGTCGTAAGGCACAAATCTGGGCGATTCGCATTAAAGCCTGGCTTTTTTGCTCGGGATCAGGGTTTTCGTGAGCAATTTCTAATCCTCGTTCGAGCTGTTCTAGATGCGCAAATTGGCTAGCGATTGCGCCAAATAACTGAAACCGAGCTTGGCTATTCCGGATTTCCATCTCCGTCTGAGATTTTAAAATTGCGTAGGCTTCTTCCAGTGCCTCCAACGACTCTTCAACTTCCTCATCTTGCAAAAACACGTTAGAAAAACCAAGAAGACAATCCGCAATTTGCGTTTTATCTGAGACCATATCAAGAGTCATGTCTGACAAATCTACGCTTCCCGCTTTCAAAAAAGCGATTGCAACTTGAACAAAAAGTTCGTCTTTATGAACTCCGTCCAAATCCGCAACAATATCTCTAACTTTTCCCAAAACCCCTATCGCTTTGTCATTTGCTTTAGCCTCCATAAAATTGGAAGCGATTCCCAACATCGCCCGTATTTTATCTTCAGCAAACTCTATCTGCTCAGCTTCAAAAGCCGCCTTGTCGAGTATTTCAATCGCTTTCTCTAATTCATCATTACGAAGATGATTAAACGCAATTTCTTGCAACCCATCGACCTTAGCGTTAAAAAACTCGACACGCTCTAAAGTCTTCATTGCGATCAGCCTTTCGCCGGCGACCGCCTGAGAAACAGCGATTCCGGCAAACGCATTTGACGAATGCTCAAGTTTTTCGGCAATCTCAAAAGCCTTTACAAAATCTCCCTTCGCAGCTTTTTTCAGCGAAATGCTCTCAAGTGCCGTTGCTTGAGCTCTCGGATCTTCGATTGCCTCCACAAGCTGAAAAGCGTAATCATCGTCGTCGTCGTCAATACACTTACCAATCACCCGCACAAGCAGCCCGTCCCGCACAAAAGGATCATCTAGCCCGTCCGCAAGTGCCGCTGCGGCATCCACATCGCCCTTGTCAAGATAATAGGCAACAACCGTTCGGATCGCCGCTGCACGCCCTTCTCTACTTTTGATATTCTCAGCAAGATAGGTCGCACAACTCAAAAGATCCTCTTTAGCTTGTTCGATCGATATTAAATTTTCCGCCATTTTAATTGAAAACTCCGTTAAATGTTTCGTGATACCAGTCGTCAAGATTATTTGTTACTGCAAGCGCACCCGCGTCTCTTAGTGCTTTTGCGTCAACTGTGGATGTGACACCAAGAGTTTTTAACCCCGCTCTTTTACCCGCAATTATTCCAGGCGGCGAGTCTTCGATCACAACACATTGGCGTCTCAAAAGCGGAACTTTTCCCACCGCGGTTCGAGCCTTATCAATCATTCGAAAGCCCTTTTTATAGCACTCCGGTTCTGGTTTGATGGAAGAAACATCTTCGGCAGAAACAATCGCGGAAAAACTTTTCTTAAGCCCAGTCTCTTCAAGCACGTAATCAATCTCCGGTAATCGCGCCATACTTACAAGTCCAAGAGTAAATTTCGTTTCCATCCGTTTAATGAAATCTTCGATCCCATCAAAAAGCGGAATTTGTTTATCAAAAAACCCTTTCCATTTATCCGTTTTTGCTTCAATTAATTCTGGAAGTTGTTCAAATGAAACTTCTTTTCCAGCGCGCTCATAAATAGTCCTTAAAAAAACCTCATCGTTCATGCCGAGACAGGCGAGATACCCTTCTTCGGTTAAAACGATTCCTTCTTCCTTTAAAACTTCCTGATAAGCCTTCATCTGAACAGGCTCGTCATCAATTATCACGCCATTAAAATCAAACAAAATCGCCTTAATCATTCTTTTTATATATCCTCGTAAAATCGGTTTGGTAAAGCCCTGTATTTTATATTCCAACTCACGTGCCCGCAAATAAGAAAGACATGGATTTGAGTCAAACCATGCCTAAAATCCGAAAATGTTTCCGGCTTCTATTTCTTCACGCTCTTTTTCAATTGCTTCAATGATTTGGTGCAGGCATCGGCAAGTTTCGCTTTCTCCTCATCATTCATTTTTTCAATGCCTTCTTTTAGCTTCCCTAAAATCATATTTTTATATACGTAAACAATTCCTCTCGCGATAATACTTCCTTCGATTGCTTCGGAATTATCGTTTATGTAGGTCGCGAGTTCATCGCATTCCGCAATGCCCACTTTTACAACCTCGCCCGATGGTGCCGCCTCCGTCTTCTTAGTTGATTCACCCGATGTAGATTTAGTCGAATCCTTAGAGGTTTCTTTCGATCCACCCACTAATCCGCCAAAACTACAACCAATAACAACAAACAATGTTAATACCAAAGCCAAAACGACAGTTAATTTATTTTTCATTTTTTCTCCTGCTCTTAGGATTATAAAATATAAGTTCGGAAAATACCTTTCCGTAAGACACTATTACACAACAAATTTTGCGTCAAATATATTTCCACGTCCTAAAATATTATTTACGTCAAAGGCTTTCTTAAGTTCCGCCATTTCATTTAAATATCTTTCGCCATACATTACATAGAGATATTTTGATTTCAATTTACCAATCCCGTGTTCGGCTGAAATTGTACCGCCGAGCATTATCGATTGAGCAATAAATCGCCCGTAAAGATATCTTGCTTTTGTCATTTCCTCTTCATTTTTTGGAATCATGTTCACGTGCAGATGATTGTCTCCGATGTGACCAAAAATCACATAATCTAATCCACTCTCCATCAATTTCCTTTTATAAAATTTCAAAAACGACGCAAATTTATCATCCGGAACAGCCATGTCGGTTCCAACTTTGCGTTGTTTATATCTAACAATTCGCTCATTAACGGAAACGGGTAACGCATGTCTGAACTCACGCATTTTTTCTAAATCTCGCTGATTTACCGCAAACCACGATTGTTCAATCTCAGCATTGTGTTTTTCAAACAAACCATTCCACTCCTCAAACAGGGCATTTTCATTTTCGTCCTTTGTTTCTTGCTCAAAGAAGATTGCGCCAGCCATGTTTTCGGGCATATCAGGAAATTTTTCCTTTATAAACTCGAGAGATTTTTCATCAAAATACTCCAATACCGAAGCATCCAGATTTTTGTCTCCCGCCTCAGAGTTTCTTGCATCAAAAGACAATGCTTTTACTTCATCTACTAGATTTAGTAGGTCATCGTTTTCACGAAAAAAAACGATACCGCTCAAAACGTCTTCAGTTTTTGGCAAAAGTTTTAACTCAATTTCCGTAATCACTCCTAAAGTCCCTTCGCTACCGATAAACAAATCGATAGCATCCAACTTCTCGCCGGTAAAATACCCACTCGTATTTTTTCGAACATCAGGCTGGTCATAAGTTGGCAATTTCGCTCGGATTAAGTTTCCCTCTTCTGTTTTTAGCACAATAAACCCATTCTCGCTAAAAACTTCTCCACGCTTTATTTTAAGAAAATCTCCCGAAGGCAAAACGACTTCCAACCCCTCAACATAAGCTCTTGTTGAGCCATACTTAAAACTTCTGGCTCCGCTCGCATTTGTCGCGACGGTTCCGCCAATCTGGCAGCTCCATTCGGTTGGATCAGGCGGATAAAAAAGCCCTTTAGCATCAACCGCTTTTTGAACATCCGTTAACAACACTCCGCAGCCAACGACCGCTTTTCCTCCGGTTTTTGTTCTAGAAATCTCCAACTTCTTAAATTTCTCAAGTGAGACAATATATCCCCCGAAAGGAATCGCACCACCAACAGTTCCTGTTCTGGCGCCGCTAATCGTGACTTGAATTTGACGCTCGTTCGCTTCTTTGAGAATTTCGGCTATTTCTGCCCTAGTTTCCGGAATAAAAAGTTTCTCAGCATTTCCGCCAGGCAGATTGCTAGCATCGCTCAAGTAATCTTGTAAATCGTCTCGTATGGTTTTTACTTGCATCCTTTTTTTCTATGACAACTCGATTTGCCGTTCCCTTAAATACTTTACTTTATCTCTTATTTCGGCGGCTCGTTCAAATTTCATATCTTTGGCGGCTTGGCGCATTTCCTGCTCAAGCCCAATGACCATCTCCTTCAGTTGTTTAGGCGAATATTCGTCGTATTTATCGAGTTCCAAAGGTACTTTGAAATAGTCAGCTTCGTAGGCGGTAACAAGCGTAGCATCAACTGGTTTTACGATAGTTTTTGGAGTTACCCCATTATCTTTATTGTATTTTTCCTGAATTTTTCGCCGTCGCTTCGTTTCGTCAATCGCAACTTTCATTGATCTCGTAATCTTATCTGCGTATAGAATCGCAATACCATCAGCATTTCTCGCAGCTCGTCCAATAGTCTGGATTAGAGACCTTTCCGAACGAAGAAATCCTTCCTTATCTGCGTCCAGAATAGCTACCAACGAAACCTCAGGTAAATCCAATCCCTCTCTCAAAAGATTGATCCCTACTAAAACATCAAACTCTCCCCGCCTTAAATCCCGCAAAATTTTTATCCTTTCGAGCGTCACAATATCTGAATGCAAATAATTTACTTTCACTCCAACTTCCGCGAAATACTCGGTCAAATTCTCCGACATCTTCTTCGTTAAAGTTGTGACCAAAACGCGCTCGTTTCTTTCCGCTCGCTTCCTACATTCTTCCAAAAGATCATCGATTTGCCCTTTTACCGGGCGCACCTCAATATTTGGATCGAGCAATCCGGTCGGTCTTATGACTTGTTCAATGATCTCGCCTTCGGTCTTTTCAAGCTCATAGTTCCCCGGCGTTGCAGAAACATAAATTGTTTGGTCAATCCTCTCTTCAAATTCCTCAAAATTCAAAGGGCGATTGTCCTTTGCGCTTGGAAGACGAAAACCATGTTCCACCAAAGTTCCTTTTCGAGATTGATCCCCTTTGTACATCGCACCCAGTTGCGGAACCGTCTGGTGAGATTCGTCGATAACCATAATCGCGTCGTCAGGCAAATAATCAAGCAAAGTCGGAGGCGGATCACCCGGCTCTTTTCCCGTTAGATGACGCGAATAGTTCTCAACCCCATGGCAATAGCCCATCTCTTTCATCATTTCGAGATCGTACATAGTACGTTGATGTAATCTCTGAGACTCCACGATTTTCCCCTCTTTAACTAACTTCTCTTCCCACCAAACTAACTCATCTTTTATCGTTTTAATCGCTCGCGAAATTGTCGATTTTGACATCACATAATGTGATTTCGGATAGATCGGAAGCCTCGAATCATGTTTTTCAATCACCTCGCCCAAAAGTGGATCAAAAGTATAAACACCGTCGATTTCATCCCCCCAAAATTCGATCCGATAAGCTTGATCTTGATAGCTGGGATAAATCTCTACTATATCGCCCCGAACGCGTAAATTTCCCCGCTCGAATTGAATATGAGATCGCTCGTACTGCATCTCGACTAACCGACGAATAAAATCCTCACGACGCATCTCCATTCCCGATTCTACAAATTCGATCATTCCATAATAAGCATCCGGATCTCCGAGTCCATATATACACGAAACACTCGATACAATTATCACGTCGCGTCTATCAAATAATGCTCTCGTCGCGCTCAAACGGAGTCGATCTATTTCTTCGTTAATCGTCGCTTCTTTTTCTATATAAACGTCAGAAGCCGGTACATACGCCTCGGGTTGATAATAATCGTAATAGGAAACAAAATATTCAACCGCGTTTTCGGGAAAGAAATTCTTGAACTCCTGATAGAGCTGCGCAGCGAGCGTTTTATTATGAGCAAGAACCAGTGTAGGACGCTGCGTTTCATTTATAACGTTTGCAATCGAAAAAGTTTTTCCGCTTCCCGTAATACCCAAAAGGACTTGATTCTTTGTATCTTGATCCAATCCTTCAACTATTTTCCTAATTGCCTGAGGTTGGTCGCCGGTTGGTTTATGATTGGAAACAAGTTTGAATTGCATTGACGAATTCTAACGCGATTTAATCCGAAATGCTACGCGTTTTGTTAACAATTTCACCTTGAAACTAAATTATCCTTTTGCTCATAAACCCCATTAGCCAAACAAAAAAATACGGAGCATTTAATCAAAAATGCCCCGTAATTTTATAGGTTGTTGAAGGTCAATTAAACTATATGAGCACTAATTCGCACTCCCTAATAGCTTCGGTTGCGGCGTTGCTAAGATCTTCAGGAAGCGAGTTTCTTTCGATAAAAGAATAGAGGTCAGGCAAAGTTTGTTCTTCTTTTAACACCTTTAATGCTTGAAAAATCGCTAACTTAACGTTTTTGTCTCTGTGATCTTTAATTAGTTCAAATATCTCGTGCGTTTCGCCCGCTCTGACTAAAAGAGCAACGAGCGCAAAAGCTTCGTACGCGTGATCCTCATCTTCATGAACCAAACGATCAATTGACCTTTTTACAAGGTCGCTTTCAATTGCGGCTCGTGCAGCTTGTACCATTCTAAATTCGTCATCGCATCGCGCAATTCTTGTCCATGCATCCGCACGACTAAACGTTAGCTGAAAAAGAGCACGTGCTGCTGCTGCCCTGACCTCTCTTGTAGGGTCGGCACAAGCAAGTAGAATCGTTTCAAAAACTGATTCGTGATCAAACTCAGCCATGACTGAAACAGCTTTTGATCGCAATTGAGCCGACAAATCATAGAGCGTAATTTGTGATAATGCTTCAACCGAATTTCGATTTCTGAATTTCGCTAGCACCTTAACCGCTAACTCTCTAACAGCAACATCCTCTTCGTATTCATCCTGTGCCTGTTCAACCGCGCTAAGGAGCCCATCATCGTTTGAAAGTGGTAGAAGATTGTAAGGAGCAACCTGCTTTAAATCATCAAAGTTATTAATTGGTAATTCTTCAAATTGCTTCTGCTTTATCTTCGCCATGCTTTCTTTGAAACTTTTCGCGCCCTTAGCGTCGGCTGTTCCTTGTTTGTCTAGAACCTTGCTCGTTTGAGGTAAACCCTCTGGAAAGGTACTAAGTTTTTCGTTAGATGAACTGCTAGTCTTTTTCTTCGAGTCTTCCTCTTGTTCGTCTTTATTCTTGCTCCGCCATACAAGCATTCCGACAAGACCAGCCAAAAGCAGACCAATAAACATGTACCACATAAACGAACTTTCTTCGGCAGGCACCGGCGGAACGGGAGCAGATTTAATTACTTGACCTTGAGCAAGGACATCGGCAGTGAGAGCCAACACTAGAAATACGATGGTAAATAGTTTTGTTTTAAAACTACTTATATTAATTACTTCACTCATAAAATAAATTTGATTTTTTAAAAGTTTAAACCGGAAAGATGAGACAAAGGGGTATGAAGCTTCATTATCTCAGTGATTTACTCTTGCCCAAACGCACAGGAAATCACCCTAATAAAAAGAGCCACTAACATTATGCTACTTTTTGCCGGAAAAGTGAAGTAAAATGTTTAAAATTAATAAAAACGTTTAAACATTATATGTTGAATGTAGCAAATTATACAAATTTTGAGACCAAAACTTGTCAAAATGTAAAAATAAAGTAACCTGATCTTGTTATCTTAATACCGCTCAAGGCATTTACTATAGATTTATGAAAACCAAAACCGTTTCTGAAACCTATATACCTAACTTACAGCCCATACACCGCGGAAAAGTAAGAGATGTTTACCAAATCAACGACGACCAATTGTTGCTGGTCGCAACCGATCGATTATCGGCTTTTGATTGTGTGATGCCAAATCAGGTTCCTAGAAAAGGCGAGGTTCTTACTCAAATCTCAGCGTTTTGGTTTCAAAAGCTGCAAGATATTGTTGAGAATCACCTTATCACAGTTGATCATGAAAAAATGCCCGACGCCTTTAGACTTATTCCGGAACTAAAAGGACGTTCGACATTAGCTAGAAAGACAGAAGTTTTTCCCATCGAATGCGTTGTGCGCGGTTATTTGGAGGGGTCGGGTTGGAAAGACTATCAGAAGACGGGAAAAATCTGCGGACATCAACTACCCAGCGGATTGAAACACTGCGAAAAACTTCCCGAGTCTCTTTTTACCCCTTCAACAAAAGCTTCGACCGGGCATGATGAAAACATTGATAAAAAAGAGTTTATCGGAATTGTGGGAAAAGCTGTGGCGAAACAATTAGAAAACCTCTCTCTTCAGATTTATGGCTTAGCTGCTGAATACGCTTTAGCACGAGGAATAATTATTGCGGATACAAAATTTGAATTTGGACACGATGCGGATGGAAATATTCTTTTGATTGATGAGGTTTTAACGCCGGATTCTTCAAGATTTTGGGCGGCGGATCCTTATAAACCTGGAAAACCACAACCATCTTTTGATAAGCAATTTGTTAGAGAGTATTTAGAAACCTTAGATTGGGACAAGCAACCTCCCGCACCAAAGCTGCCGTCGAAGATAATAAGAGCAACAACAAACAAATATCTAGAGGCTTTTCGGCTACTAACTGGCGACGAATTAGATTAGTTAATGTCTTGTGTTAACTTCATACGCATAACTAGTGAAATTTAAAGGCTTAGTTAGTGTAATAAGTTTCTAGTTGTAATACTTTCCTTTTTGTTTTCCGTTTCTAAAATCTAGGCTAGAATTTGAAAATCTATATGTTTAACAGGCATAAACGCGCCTGCTAAAAAGCGTGCCCGCCCTCATTCAAGCAATCGACGGCGGAGAGGACGTGATCGAACCTTTCGAAAACTTATCATTTAGAATTGCTACCTGCACACTCCCTTGCGGTCTTGTTTCTGCCTGTTTGAATATCTCTTGTTTTGTAGAAAAAGAACAAAGTTAACGAAATAATAAATCACGATGCGAGTCAGAATATGACCTAATTTATTCAATAATTTCGACCAAACCCCCAATCTCAATGGTCTCTCCAAAATTCTCTGCGACCAGATTTTGTCCAAAAAGCACATCATTTTCTCCGAGACCGAGAGTCGAAAACTTATCAGGATATACTTGTTTCGCCTTTCGAAATGTAGAAAGCGTTCTCAGCGGCTCTTTCCCGGTTACCCTACCAGTGTTTTGATCAATCGTTGTGATTACGCATCTTGCACAAGGCTTTGTTACACGAAAAATAGTCTTCCCAATACGAATTCTCATCCACTTATCTTCCGCAAACGGATCAAACCCCGAAACAACTATATTCGGACGAAAGCGACTCATTGAAATTGGGCTTTGCAGTTTACTATTTAAATTATTAAGCGAGTCCATATTTGCCAACAACATAGGATAGCCATCAGCAAAGCTAACAATATCGTCATTTAGGTTAAAGAGCGGGTTTATCGGGCGCCTGCTTTCGGTCGGCATTTGGACAACGCGACAATCCTTCCCAAGCACGTCACTAAACCACGCATTGACCTCCTCGCTGCCAACCAAAGCTTCACAACGGCTATTCCAAACCGTCACAGTCGTTTTCCCTGCTTCTGAAAATTCAGAAACCAGATAAATAGATTCTTTTCCATCTATTCCAACTTCAAAACCCTCTTCTACAGGTTTAACGGCTAATGTTGCCATTACAGAAAGTTCTCTCTGGGTTAAGAAATCACCATTATTGTCAACAATCATAAATCTTCGATCATTTTGTAAGCCACCTTCCGCGACGAACGCTTTCTTCAAATCGATGACGCCTAAAGACTTAATTGGATATATATGTATATTTGATACTTGCATTTATTTAATTATAAAGGACATATAGATTCTTTGCACCGAAACTTGATAGCAACGTTATCAAGTTTTATGAAAACAAGCTGAACCTGACTTGAAACTTTGTGAAATTTTTCCTATACTAGCACTCATGCATGAAGAGTGCTAGAAACCTTTT
>Ga0114931_10011723_pt1 | contig 10326 bp, 10 predicted proteins | sample 2SBtaG_FD_89579 | JGI IMG/M metagenome (GOLD analysis project Ga0114931, IMG submission 89579) | Deep subsurface microbial communities from Kolumbo volcano to uncover new lineages of life (NeLLi) - 2SBTROV14_V59a metaG | ecosystem: Environmental > Aquatic > Marine > Volcanic | place: Kolumbo... | reverse complement strand
GGCGCTCCAATGTCTCTGCGACGAACTCAACTCCACGGAGACCGTGTTTCCGTGCACCAATCTGCGTCTCGTCTATGAACTGGTATCAGCGTAAATTCGTCGAGTTCAGGAGGTCTGAAATTACACCGTAGTTTGATTCTAATCGTCGCCGGCACCGCGCTCGCGGTACTGCCACAACTTACCCTCGCCCAAGCGCCTGGCGCCCAACGTCTCGATCGACTGGGCGACCGCATCAACCGCCGTCTCGACCGCCGTGGCGACCGCATCAACCGCCGTCTCGACCGCCGTGGCGACCGCGTCAACCGGCGTCTCGACCGCCGCGCCGATCGGGCGCGCGACGCCGGCAGAGAGCAACTCGCGAACCGCCTCGACCGGCGCGGCGACCGCATCAACCACCGTCTCGACCGCCGCGGCGACCGCATCAACCGCCGTCTCGACCGCCGCGGCGACCGCGTCAACCGCCGTCTCGACCGCCGCGGCGACCGCATCAACCGGCGTCTGGATCGCCGCGCCCGACGGCGCGGCTAAAGCGCACAAGCCGCACGGTCGGGCGCCTCGGCGTCCGACCGTTTCTGTGTTTCTACAGGACCAACAGCACCAGCGCGTAGCGCAAGGTCTTGCCCACCGTGATGTAGACCAGCGCCGGCAACCAAGCGATGCGAAGCCAGCCGGCGGCGACGCACAGCGGGTCGCCGATAACCGGCACCCAGGATAACAGCAGCAACGGGCTTCCCCCGCGGCTTAGCCACTCGATCGCGCGGCGGATCTTCGGGCGCGGGGGGTGCGCGACCGACACCATCCGTCCGAGCAGCCAGGAACTCATGCCACCCAGGGCATTGCCGAGCGAGGCCACCGCGAGCAACGTTAGCGGATCATAGCCGCCGCGCGTATGGAGAAAGGCAAGCAGCGCCTCGGAGCCCCCCGGGAACAGGGTCGCCGAGATGAAGGCGCTGCTGAACAAACCCCATAGCGGCCATGCGGCGCCCATCAGCGACGCACCGCCGACCGGCCCATTAACGCGCCGGCCAACAGCATCGCCAAAGCCAGCACGATTACCGGCCAATCGCCAGCGAGTACGTACGGGGTCGCACCGCGCATCGGTGTCGCGCTGCCGCTCAGCACCGCCGCCTCGAACTGCGGCGCACGCGCCACGATGCGCCCGTCCGGCGCGACGATGGCGGTCAGCCCGGTATTGGTCGCGCGCAGCAGCCAGCGCCCGCTTTCGCGGGCCCGGGCGCGCGCAATCTGGAGGTGCTGGTAAGGGCCGATGGAGGTCCCGAACCAGGCGTCGTTGCTCACCGTGACCAGCATCGCCGCGGCCGGCAGGGTGGCACGGATCTCTTCGCCGAAGGCGATTTCGTAGCACACCGAAACGCCGATCGGCCAGCCACCCACTTCGAGCAGGCGTTGCCGGTCCGGACCGGGGCTCAGATCCGCCACCGGAATTCCGAGCACCCGGACAATCGGGCCAAGCAACGACGCGAGCGGCAGGTACTCGCCGAATGGCACCAGGTGACGTTTGTGATACAGGCCACGATCACGGCCGACCAACAGCACGCTGTTCAACGGGCGCCCGTCCCCGACCCGGCGGGTGAGCAGGCCGAGCAGCAGATCGCCGCCGCGCTGTCGAACGCGGCGCCCCAGATCCGCAAGATAAGCGTTGAATTGGCGCTTGAACCCTGGCAGGGCGGTTTCCGGCCACACGGTCAGCGCGGCGCCCGACGCGCGATCGCTCAGATCGCGGTAGCGTTTCAAGGTCACCGCGCGCATGCTCGGCAACCACTTCCGGGACTGCGGCACGTTGCCCTGCACCAGGGCCACGCTGAGTACGGCGCCGGCCGGTTCCGTCCACTGCCGGGCGCCCAGCCAGGCCGCGCCCCACCACAGCAGGGCAACCGCCACCAACCCCACGACCCGATCGCGGCGCAGGCCATGCAGCGCCCAGGCCAGGGCGCCCGCGCTGAGCGCGACCGCATAACTCACGGCATAAACGCCGCCGATTGGAAACAGTCCGCCGAGCGGTGCGTCGATCTGGCTGTAACCGAGATCCAGCCAGCCGAAGCCGGTGAACAACCAGCCGCGCAGCCATTCGATCAACACCCATCCGGCGGGAAAAACGAGCAGCATGCGACTCGCGACGCCGCCACGCGGCAGGCGCACCACCAACAGGCCGAGCAGCGCCGGGTACAGCGCGAGCCCCGCCGTCAACAGCGCGGTGAGTGGCAACGCCAACCACAGGCCGATCTGGTTGTACTGGAAACTTTCGTGGATCCAGAAAATGCCGAAACCGAAACAACCGACCCCGTACAGCCAACCACGCAACAGGGCGCGCCGCGCACCGGCGCCGCCCCAGGAAAGGAACAGCAGGGCCGGCGAGACCACCGCGAGCGGATACCAGCCGAACGGGGCAAAGGCGAGCGGCAACAGGAGACCGGCGCCAAGCGCCGCAAGATCGAACAGCACCGCGCTCGCGCGCCCCGAATTGACCGGCATCCGTGAGGGCCGCGAATCCGGGCTAACCGGGGTCGCCCGGCGCGCGCACGTTCAGCAAGTGCACGCGACGTTTGTCGGCCCGCAGCACGCTGAAGCTGAAGCCCTCGATCTCGAGCTGCTCGCCGCGCTTGGGCAGGTGGCCGAAGGCGTGCACCACGAGTCCGCCGATGGTGTCGAATTCATCGTCGGCGAAGCGACTGCCGAAGTACGCGTTGAAGTCGTCAATCGGGGTCAGCGCGCGCACCGTGCAGCCGCCATCCTCAGCGGGACGGATGTCCGGTTCGTGGGCGGCGTCGTGTTCGTCATCGATCTCGCCGACGATCTCTTCGAGCACGTCCTCGATCGTAATCAAGCCCGCCACTCCGCCGTATTCGTCAACCACGATCGCCATGTGATTGCGACTCGCACGGAAGTCATGCAACAGCACGTTGAGTCGCTTGCTCTCGGGAATGAACACCGCCGGGCGCATGACATCGGCGAGCCGAAACGGGCGCTCGCCGGCGGTGCTGAAGTAGCCCAGCAGATCCTTGGCGAGCAGGATACCCTCGACCTCGTCGCGACTGTCGCCGATCACCGGAAAGCGCGAATGGCCGGACTCGGTGATCCGTTGGACGAAGGCTTCCGGCGCCTCGTCGGATTCCACCGTCACCATCTGCGGGCGCGGCACCATCGCGTCGCGGACCTGCATTTCACCGACCTGTAGCGCACCCTCGATCATCGCCAGGGCCTCGGCGTCGATCACGCCGCGCCGCTGCGCGTCGTGCAGTAGTTCGATGAGTTCCGCGCGATCGCGCGGTTCACTGGCCCATGCATGGCCGAGCCGATCCAGCCACGAGCGGTTGCCTGGCGCGGGATCGTCGCTCATTCCCGCGCTTCCGCGTAGGGGTCGGAAAAGCCGAGGCGCGCGAGTATCTGCCGTTCGCGCGACTCCATACGCTCCGCTTCGTCGCGCCGCTGGTGGTCGTAGCCCTGCAGGTGCAGCAGGCCGTGAACCACCATGTGTGCCCAGTGGGCGCGCGCCGCTATGCCTTGCTCGCAGGCCTCGCGAGCCACCACCGGCGCGCAGATGATCACGTCGCCGAGCAGCGCGATGCCGACCCCCGGCGGCGCCTCGAAGGGAAACGACAGCACGTTGGTCGGGCCGCTGGCGGCGCGGTAGGTCTCGTTGAGCCGCCGCCCTTCCGCGAGATCGACGACCCGCAGGGTGAGATCGGAATCAGCCACCTCGGCGGCGAGCGCCGCGCGCGCCCAGGTGCGCAGCTCGCCCGGTTCCGGCAAGCCCCGGTCGGCGCAGGCGATCTGCACGTCCACCCCCACCACGATCACCCGGGGTCCGGATCGCCGTCGTCCGACGACTGCGATTCGTAGATCGCGTAGGCGTCCAGCACCCGGGCGACCAGGGGGTGGCGCACCACGTCCTTGGAATCGAACCAGGTGAAGCTGATCCCGGCTACGCCGCGCAGCACCTCGATCACCTGGCGCAGACCCGAGCGGTCGGCGTGCGGAAGATCGATCTGGGTGACGTCGCCGGTTACCACCGCCGTCGAGCCGAAACCGATCCGGGTCAAGAACATCTTCATCTGTTCCACCGAGGTATTCTGGGCCTCGTCGAGAATGATGAAGGATTCGTTGAGCGTGCGACCGCGCATGTAGGCGAGCGGCGCGACCTCGATGACGTTGCGCTCCATCAGCTTGGCGACCCGATCGAAGCCGAGCATCTCGTGGAGCGCGTCGAACAACGGACGCAGATAGGGATCGACCTTCTGCGCCAGATCGCCGGGTAGAAATCCGAGCCGTTCGCCCGCCTCCACCGCGGGTCGCACCAGCACCACCCGGCGAACCTGCTCCGCCTCCAGCGCCGCCACCGCGCAGGCCACCGCCAGAAAGGTCTTGCCGGTGCCTGCGGGACCGATCCCGAAAGTCAGATCGTGGCCGCGTACCGCTTGCAGATAGCGGCATTGATTGGGGCCGCGCCCGCGGATCTGCCCGCGGCGCAGAGACACCACGGATGCTTCAATAGGGGCGGCGGTGGAGTCCTCGTCGATACCCGCGTTTTGCCCTGCCTCTTGCCCCGCCTCTTGCAAATAGAGGTGCAGTCGCGCCGGGGTCAGCGGCTCATCCTTGGTGGCCGCGTACAGGCGCCGCAACAGCCGCTCGGTGATCCGTACCGGGGTGGGTTCACCCTGCACGCGAAAGGCGTTGCCGCGGTTGTTGATGTTGACCCCCAGACGCCGCTCGAGCTGGCGCAGGTGCTGGTCGAATGGACCGCAAAGATTCGCCAAGCGCTCGTTGTTGACCGGATCGATGCGGATCTCGAGGGCTTCGGCGGTCACGGAAGGGGTTGCGGCTCTCAATTTCGGTGGGACGGATACGCCCGCGTCATGCGCAACGCGGCTGCGCCGCCGGGGCTTCGACGGCAACCAACACGCCGCGCAGGGAATTCGGCAATGCCTCGGTGATGCGAATGTGTGCGAAACGCCCGATAAGCGCGCGGTCGGCGTCGAAGTTGACGACCCGGTTGCATTCGGTGCGCCCGGCGAGCTGTGCCGGATCTTTTTTCGACGGGCGCTCGATCAGCACCCGCTGTTCGCTGCCGACCAACGCCTCGCCGCAGGCTCGTGACAACTCGCCGAGACGGGTTTGCAGGCGTTCGAGGCGCCGCTTTTTATCCGCCAACGCGACCGAGTCCTCGAACCCCGCCGCCGGGGTGCCGGGACGGGCGCTGTAGAGGAAACTGAACGATCCATCGAATCCGACGCTATCGACCAGGTCCAGGGTCGCCTGAAAATCGGCTTCGGTCTCGCCGGGAAAGCCCACGATGAAATCCGAGGAGAGGCTCAACCGCGGCCGCGCCGCGCGCAACAGCGCGACCTTGGCGAGATAATCGGCGACCGTGTAATTGCGTTTCATCAGTCCCAGGATCCGATCGCTGCCGCTCTGAACCGGCAGGTGCAGATGCCCGACCAGTTCCGGCACATCGCGATAGGCATCCGCCAAACTCGGCGTCACTTCGTTCGGATGCGATGTCGTGTAACGGATCCGATCGATGCCATCTATCGCCGCCGTGTAGCACAAGAGTAAGCCGAGGTCGCAGAATCGACCGTCGTGCATCGCGCCGCGATAGGCGTTGACGTTCTGGCCCAGATAGGTGATCTCGCGCACGCCCTGCTCGGCGAGTGCCACCACTTCGGCGACCACATCGTCGAAAGGGCGGCTGAACTCTTCGCCGCGGGTATAGGGTACGACGCAAAACGAGCAATATTTGCTGCATCCCTCCATGATCGACACGAACGCCGTGGCGCCGTTGGCGCGCGGCTCCGGCAGGCGGTCGAACTTTTCGATTTCCGGAAACGAGACATCAACGCTCGGGGTGCGCGCGCGCTCGACGTCGGCGAGCATCTCCGGGACGCGGTGCAGGGTCTGGGGCCCGTAGACCAGGTCGACGTAGGGCGCGCGCGCGCGGATTGCGGCGCCTTCCTGGCTCGCCACGCAACCACCGACCCCGATCACCAGCCGTGGCCGGCGCGCCTTCCACTCGCGCCACTGACCGAGTTGCGAGAAAACCTTCTCCTGTGCCTTTTCGCGCACCGAGCAGGTGTTGATGAGCAACACGTCGGCTTGTTCGGCCCGCTCGGTACGCTCCAGACCGTGGGTCGCGGCGAGCAGATCGGCGGTGCGGGCCGAGTCATACTCATTCATCTGACAGCCGAAGGTTTTGATATACAGCTTACGCGCCACGGATCCCGTACAAATCAGTCCAAGGGTGTGTAACGCTACACTTTTTGCTGCCGGGTTTCCACGGCGCACCGGATCCCGACCCGCGCCTTGCGCGCGCCGTATACCGAATCCGCGCCGCCGGACGCCGGCGTACGGTCGGGATAAGCCGCCCGATACCCTAACCAGGGCCCGATCCTTGAAGCGTACCCCGACACCGGGGCCCGCCGGTCGGCGTCTATCGGGCAACCGTTGACCAAGCACGCGCGCCTACCCGGCGTAGAGGGTCGAGCACCGCTACCGGCGCAAACCGTCGGGCAACGCCAGGCAACTCTCACCCGACCCCGGCGCCCGAGTCGGGCGCCAGCGCTCAACCGCGGCGTCCAGCGATCGCTTCTCTTCGGGGTAGAGTTCGCGTCCCACGGTACTCATACCGAGGCGCCCGACCCGCGCGACACCCTCGGCGCCGTGGGTGTAGAGGGTATCGCTGCGCGCCAGCACGCCGAACCAGAAATAGGCGCGCAAGGGATCTTCATCCTCGCGCCGACCGTCGGCGTAGCGCCCGGGCAGCCCGCCACCGGTGCGGAAATACTCGCCCAGGTACCACACCGCGCGCAGGATCTCCTTGCCTCCTTGCTTGTGATGGGCGACGCGACAGTACCAGCCCATCGCCGCGCGCAGTTCACGCGGCCCGCCCAACCCCCGGGCAAGCAGGGTGGCGTAGGTATCCTGGGCGCGCACGTCTCCGCTCCGCGCCAGCGACCCGAAGGCGGTACGCGCCTGTGCCAGGCGTCCGGCACGCAAATCGGCCACCGCCGTGTCGAAGTCGTCCGCGCAGGCATTGGCCGCGACCAACAGCGTGGCCAGCACCCCCGCCAAGCATCGCTTCAACCTGGAATCCTCAGTTGGACGGGGTGAAGTGTGCGTTTGCGGTGGTGCAGGGCAAGGCACAACGCTGCGCAATGGTCATTCTATTCAAAGCGTTGTACCGCCGCCCTGTGCCGCCGCAAACGTGCCATCCGCCCCGTAGCGTGATTCACCGGGCGGGTGAAGACATCGATCGGCATCAAAGGCATTCATATCAGCCGGTTACCGTCAGAATGTAGCGGTCAACCGAGGATTTAGGTTCAGCGTCGCCATCGGCCTTCAGGGTGCCGCCAAACCGGCCCGCATGACCAAATCCGTGACCCGGCCGTCACCAAAGGTCACGTGTTCCCCGCTCCACTCCGGTGGCGCACTCAGGGCGATAGCGAGCAACGCACGCGCCACCGCCTCGGCACTGTTCAGTCGGCCGCCTTCATAGGCTTCGACGAACCGCGCATGCACCACGGGCGGCATCCGATCGCCGCCCGCCGTGCGGATCAACTCCTGCATCCCGGTGGCGGTCATACCGGGCGAATAGTTGACCGTTGTCACCGCCTTCTCCTCGACCGCGATCACCCGACCGAGGTGTTCGAGCGCGGCCTTCCCGGCGCAGTACGCTCCCCAACCAGCAACCGGTTGCAGCGCCGCACCGCTCGAAAGGTTGACGATTCGCCCCTGAGTGGCGCGCAAATCGGGCAAAGCAGCCGCGATCAATGCCGCCGGACCCGCTACGTTGACCAACAGACTGTGCGCGAAATCCCGCGCCGCGCAATCCGCGAGCATGCCGATCGGTTCCAGCACGCCCGCGTTGTTGACCAGCGCGTCGATCCCGCCCAGCGTTGCGCGGGCGCGGGTCACGAAATCCGCGCCGAAGCCTGGTTCGCTCACATCGCCGGTCACCGTCAGCACCGCACATCCCTTCAATTCCGCGGCAAGCGCCGCCAGCGCATCCTCGGAGCGCGCGGTGAGCGCCAACGCACAGCCCGCTTGCGCCGCGAGCCGCGCCGTGGCCTCGCCAATACCGCGCGAAGCGCCGGTGATGATCAGTCGTTTGCCTGAGTGATCCATGGTCGTGTTCATCCCTTAGATTTAGTGGCCTTAGTTTTACTGGCCTTGGATTTACCGGCCTTGGATTTACCGGCCTTGGATTTACCGGCCTTGGATTTACCGGCCTTCAATTTACCGGCGACGCGAGCCCGGCGACCACGGTCGCGTTCGGGAGTCCACTCAGCAGGCCGGGCGTCACCTTCAATTTTGCCGCCCGGGTGCCGGCGCCGAGGATCACGTAGTCGCCCTCCATGACCCGCGAATCGATCCAGATCTCGATCTGCGGCGGCAACCCGAAAGGCGTCACACCGCCGAGTTCCATGCTGGTCCGGGCGCGCGTCTCGTCAGCCGAAGCGAACGATACGCGGCGCGCGCCGAGCCGCTTGCGCACCGTATGGTTTACGTCGAGGCGGGTGTGAGCAAGCACCACGCAGACGACGAAACGCCGCTCGCCGGTCTTGGCCTTGATCAGGATCGCGTTGGCCGAGCGCTCCGGCGGATAGCCGTAATGGGCGCAGAACGCCGTGGTGTCGGCCAACTCCGGGTCACAGGCGAAGACCTCGCAATCGCCCTCGGCCGCTCGCAGGCCGGCCCGCACGGCGTCGGGCAACAGCTTATCCGAAAGTTCCATTTTCTGCCTCGCCTCAAGGGTCTTTCGCATTTCGGGATCCTATGACAGGACGCCGCCGGGTGCATCCTCGGATCAGGCCGTGGCGATCAAGCGACCACGCACCGGCGGTAGCGCGCCGCGCGCTCGCGACGCGGCCATGATCGACTTGCCGGCGCACCGGACCGTCCCATCGTGCGCCGCTGCCCTCATCGTAAGGTTATACTCGCGCAGCCCGAGAAGCGGCGGGACCTCACCCACCGTGCTTCGACTATTTCGGGTTCTCGAATTCGCGACCGGTGGCGGGTTCGGCGTGCCGGCGCAAGCGCATCTGCGCGTGGCGGCCGCCGCGCGGGATCATTCGGCACCCGGGTCGACGGGGAAGAGTCGGGGATGGCCAAAAAATTGCGGTTGAAGACGCCGCGTGACGGGCCCAAGGTTCCCCTGCCCCGAGATCGGTCCGCCAACAAGTGAATACGTCAAGGATATTTGATGACTGAACAGGAGGGAAAACGGCGAGTCAACTTGGTTTACTTGTCACTGCTCGCGGTGCTGGTCGGGATTGGCACCGGTTATGGCGCCGTGGCGTTTCGCAGCCTGATTGCGATCGTCCACAATTTCGGCTTCGCCGGGGCTTTTTCCTTGTCCTATGACGCCAACCGGTTCACACCGCCCAGCCCCTTGGGGATCTGGATATTCCTGGTCCCGATCGGTGGCGCGCTGATCGTGACCTTCCTGGTGAAGAACTTCGCGCCCGAAGCCAAGGGTCACGGGGTTCCCGAGGTGATGGACGCGATCTACTACAAGGGCGGTGCGATCCGGCCGGTGGTGGTGGTGGTGAAGTCACTTGCCTCGGCGATCTCGATCGGTACCGGCGGCGCGGTCGGACGCGAAGGTCCGATCGTGCAGATCGGCTCGGCCTTCGCATCATCGATCGGCGCCCGAATCGGCCTCCTGCCTTGGCAACGGATCACCCTGGTTGCGGCCGGCGCGGGCGGCGGCATCGCGGCGACCTTCAATACGCCGCTCGGCGCGGTGCTGTTCGCCGTAGAGTTGATGCTGCCCGAGATCAGCGTGCGCACCTTCCTGCCGGTAGCGCTCGCCACCGCAACCGCCACCTTCATCGGTCGCCTTTATTTCGGTTATCAACCCTCCTTCTCGCTACCCACGGATCTCCCCGGCCTCGGCAGCATCTCGCTGGAATCGATGCTCGCCTTCGCCGGACTCGGACTGGTGATGGGCTTCGCCGCCACACTCTACGTGCGTGCCATCTACTGGTCGGAGGATTTCTTCGAGGAACACATCGCCAACGACTACCTGCGCCACGTCATCGGCATGACGCTGGTCGGCCTGATTTTTGCCACCTTGATGGTGCACTTCGGTCATTACTACGTGGAGGGCGTCGGTTACTCGACGATCCAGAGCATTCTCGACGGTCAACAATCGCTCGGCTGGCTACTGTTGCTGCTGTTCGCGGCCAAGCTCTGCGTGACCTCGATCACGCTGGGCTCCGGGGCCTCGGGCGGGATCTTTTCCCCGGCCCTGTTTCTCGGCGCCACCCTGGGCGGCGCCTACGGGGCGCTGGTGGAACCGCTGTTGCC
>Ga0114931_10011722_pt1 | contig 10326 bp, 12 predicted proteins | sample 2SBtaG_FD_89579 | JGI IMG/M metagenome (GOLD analysis project Ga0114931, IMG submission 89579) | Deep subsurface microbial communities from Kolumbo volcano to uncover new lineages of life (NeLLi) - 2SBTROV14_V59a metaG | ecosystem: Environmental > Aquatic > Marine > Volcanic | place: Kolumbo... | reverse complement strand
GGCATACCGAGGCTGCGGGCGAGAATAGCCGCATGCGAATGCGCTCCACCCTGATCGGTGATCAGTCCGGCCACGTTCATACCGTGAAACATCATGACCTCTTCGGCCGAGACGTCGTCGGTGATCAGAACGCAGTTCGCCAGGCGTCCGTCCGGATCCTCGTACTGGTTGCCCGAAATATTCAGGAGATTTTGAAGGATTTTATGCACGACATAGTCGACGTCGTCCTTTCGGGTCTTCAGATACGGGTCATCCATGGCGTCGAAAACCTCAACCAAGGCATCGCGCTGGAGCTGTAACGCCCACTCGGCATTACAGCACCGCTCGGTGATGGTCTTGATCGGGACATCGGACAGGGCGTTGTCGGCCAGCATCAGCAAATGGGCATCGATAAATCTGGCGATTTCATTCGGCGTTTGGGCGGGAATACGCTTACGGATATCGCCCAATTGCTTGTGGGTCTCGGCAAGGGCCTTACGATACCGCTCAACCTCGCCAGCCACCGCTCCAGGCGCGATATGGACCTCGCGCACATCGAGCCGGTCGCGTTGAAGCACGACCGCGGGCGCAATCAGGATGCCACGGGATACCGGGGTGCCGCCTAGAACCAAAGTCATGCACCCGCTCCGGACATCTAGATTTCTCCAAATCCGCTCGCTACGAGTTCACTCAAATCCTTGATAGCCAATTCCTCGTCCTCACCTTCGACAAAGATCTCGATTTCCATGCCGCAGGCGGCCGCAAGCATCATGACGCCCATGATGCTCTTGCCGTTTACCTTGCGTCCGCCACGCCGGAGCCGCACGTCGCTGGCATATTCTGAGGCGCGCGCCACAAAGGTCGCTGCGGCCCGCGCGTGCAGGCCGAGACGGTTGACGATTTTGACCTTGGCCGTTTGCATCTAACTGCCGTTTCTCGGGATCAACATATTCGGGAAACCCTTGTCGGCGCCTCAGGAGAGGCTATCGGGATCGAGCCCCGGACGAATCAGCATGATCCCGTCACGGCCGGCCTGGCGAACCTTTTCCAGCAAGACCGGCAAATCGAGATCGGGATAGTTCAATAGGCGGATCAGCATCGGCAGATTGGCGCCGGCCAACACCGGCACGTTCGACTCCCTGCCAATCCGCACGGCGACATTACAAGGCGTGGCGCCGTAGAGGTCACTCAAGATAACGACGCCGTCACCCTGATCGACTTTGCTCAGACCCTGCTGGATATTTCGAGCCAGGGACAGTGGGTCATCGGAATCCGCGGAGACCACACAGACGTTCTCGAGGGTCCTGCCGAAGATTTCGCTGGCTGTCGCGCACATCGCTTCGCCCATTCCCCGATGCATCGCCAACAGCAGCCCCACGCTCATTGCAAATCCCTGTGCCGAACGATGACATGCTTGTTCAGGGAACGGAAATGCGTCTCCAGACGCTGGACCAGATAGACCGAGCGGTGCTGCCCCCCCGTACAGCCGATCGCGACACTCAGATAACTCCGGTTTTCACGATCGAATTCAGGGATCCAGCGCTGCAGGAATTCTGACAGGTCTTCAAACATCTGATTGACGCTCGACTGGGCGCCGAGAAAGTCGATGACTTCCTGATCGGTGCCCCTGAGCGTTCGCAGCTTCGGGTCCCAATAGGGATTGGGCAGACAGCGCACGTCGAAAACGAAATCGACATCGCCCGGCACGCCCTGTTTGAATCCGAAAGACATGAACTGGAGTGAGAGTTGCGCCGTGGCGTCGATGCGAACGTAATCCCGAATCAGGGCGCGTAGCTGATGGACGTTGCTGAGACTGGTATCGACATGGATGTCGGCGCATTTTTCGATCAACTCCAGCAGCTTGCGCTCAGCCTTGATGGCCTCGCCCAGCGAGGTGCGCTCGTCCGTCAACGGGTGTTTGCGCCGAGTCTCGCTGAAACGTTTCTTGAGAACGCTGTCTCCCGCCTCAAGGAAGATGACCTCGCATTCGAAACCGAACTTGCAGATCTCCTCCATGATGGCGGGGAAACTACCCATGTCGCTGGTCAGGTTACGGGCGTCGATACCGACGGCGACCGACTCGTGACCGAGCCTGTCGGCGGTCATGACGGTCTGCGCGAACGCCAACAACAGCCCGAGCGGGAGGTTGTCCACGCAGTAAAAATCCAAATCCTCAAGCGACTGCAGGGCGATACTCTTTCCTGAACCCGATAGCCCGCTGATGACCAAAAACCTCATTGCGACTCACCTTTAAGCGTTCGTGCCTGGCGATCGATGAAATGCTGCACCGCATCATAACCCTTGTCGAGCAGGATGTGATTGCGCACGGCCCCCTCGGCCAGTACGGCCATGTTATGACCCGGCGCCACGGGGATCGTAATCTGGTCGACCTCGACGTCCTGGATGATCCGTTTCTGTCGGCTCCCCCAGAGACGGTCGACCTTAGCGAGTTCATCGCTCGACATCCGCTGCAGATGAATGACCAAACTCAGACGCTTCGCGGTCTTGATGGCGCTGTCCCCGAACATCGCGCGTATATTGAGCACGCCCAAACCGCGCACTTCCAGGTAGCCCCTCAAGACACCCGGACAAACGCCACGCAGCACGTCCGGCGCGACACGCTGAAACTCCGGCGCATCGTCAGCAACCAAGCGGTGATTGCGACTGATGAGTGCAAGCGCCAACTCACTCTTGCCGACGCCGCTCTCTCCCGTCAGCAACACGCCGATGCCCAGTATTTCCATGAATACGCCATGCACGAATGCTGTGTCGGCGACGGCCTCCGAAAGCGCGTACTGTAGAAAAGTGATGAGCTGAGCCGCTGACAGCGACGATTTGAATAAAGCGGTCCCGGTCTGGTCGGCCAGATCGACAAGCTCCTGGCCTACGGGTTCGCTATCGGACACGATGATCATCACCGGCCGGGCGCCGAACAATAACGCGAGCGCATCGGCGTGGGAGTTCTTGCCGAGCCGGGAGAGATATTCATGCTCCACCCTCCCCAATACCTGGATCCGATACGGATAGACCAAGTTCATATGCCCGGCCAACGCACCCGTGGTCACTTCGCTGGAGGCGTCCGAACCGGCATCCGAAAACAATGGCCGATCCGCGCCTCCCTGACCGGCTACCCATTGCAATCCGAGTCGTTGTTCGTAGTGCAGATAGACGGAGCCTGCGGTCAAAGGGGTCTTGGGCATGATCTACGTCTGGTTGCCCACTTTTTCGGAAACTGTTTCATCGACGAGATCCACGATCTTCTCTCTGAACAATTCCTCGTAGACCTTGTCCGGCGAGTTCGCCGCGCGGATGCGGGCGCAACGCTCCTCGTCATGAAACAACTTGGCGACGTTGGCCAGGATGGTCAGGTGCTGATCGCTGCATTCTTCGGGGAAAAGCAGGGCCATGATGATATCGACCGGCTGGTTATCAGCCACGCTGTCGTAATCAAGTCCGCGCTGGAGACAAAGGATCGCGGCCCGGGCGGAGTCGAGCCCCTTGACCCGACCATGCGGGATACCCACGCCGTGCCCCAAACCGGTACTGCCAAGACGCTCTCGTTCCAGCAGACAGGAAAAAATCTCAGCGGAAGTCATGCCGTCTTGATCGGCGGAAAGCAACTCACTAAGGATCTCCAGGGCTCGCTTCTTGCTGGAGACCTCTCGTTGACAAGCAATTCTGGCTTTACTAATTAGCGTCTTCATATCGACCTTTCCTTCAACGGCGACGGACCGCCGTCCCGACTGCAAGCCGACAAATCAAAGCATTTGCCGTCTCTCGCTCGATGTCGGGATGGACATCGCCTCTCGATACTTTGCCACGGTACGTCGGGCAACATTAATCCCTTGCGCCCTTAACATGGCGGTAATTTTGCTATCACTCAAGGGCTTCCTGCTATCTTCCGCGGCGATCAACTTTTTGATGACGGCGCGAATCGCGGTCGCGGAACACTCCCCGCCGCTGGATGTCGAGACATGGCTGGAAAAGAAATACTTGAGTTCCAATATGCCTTTGGGGGTATGCATATATTTTCGCGTCGTCACACGAGAAATGGTGGATTCATGCATCTCCACGGCTTCGGCGACATCGGCAAGCACCATGGGGCGCATCGACTCCTCGCCGTAATCAAAATAACCCTGCTGAAAATTGACGATGAAACGCGCCACCCGAAGAAGGGTATCGTTGCGGCTCTGTATGCTCTTCACAAACCAGCGCGCCTCTTGCAACTGTTGGCGCATATACTCGTTATCGCTCGGACTCTGGACCTGACGGACAAGCGAGGCATAACTGTTGTTGATGCGGATCTTGGGGATGGAGTCCAGGTTGAGTTCGACGCGCCAAACGCCGTTGTCCTTGAAGACGTAGACGTCCGGGACAATATATTCGGTCTTGGGCGAGGCAATCTGCTCACCGGGGGCGGGATTCAGCGTCTGCAACAGATTCAACATGCCACGCAGGGTATCTTCGTCGCAGGCGAGCTTCGCCATCAAAGTCTTGTAGTCACGACGCCCGACGAGATCGAGATGATTCCGGACAAGCTCGCAGGTCTGTTCAAGCCACGGCGTGGTCTTGGGCTTTTGCAACAATTGCAGATAGAGACATTCGCCGAGGTCGCAGGCGCCGACACCGACGGGATCGAAATTCTGAATCTGATGCAGGACGGCCATGACTTCGTCCATCTCGACATCTTCATCCGCCGACACGTCCGAGAGGATTTCCTCGAGCGGTGTCGTCAGGTAACCACGTTCGTCGATTCCGTCGATAATGGCCATGGCGATCGAACGGTCGCGATCGCTCACCGAGGCCATCTGCAATTGCCACATCAAATGATCGCGCAAGGAGGTGTCCGAACTGTTCATCGCATCCAGATCGCGATCGTCGCCCTCACCGGACGATACTGATGACGAGGGAGGCAGAATGCTTTCGTAGACATCCTCCCAATTGCTATCGACCGGCATGTCCTCTGCAGTCCCCGACATCTCCATCGCGCTGTCGGAGGCGGTATCGGCGTCGGGCGCCGCGTCCGATTGGTTTGCCCCGCTGGCCTCGTCCTGCTGGGATTTGTCTCCTTCCTGCTCGTTACCCTCCTCTTCCACCTCCAGCATGGGGTTGGCTTCGAGATTTTCCTGAATCTCCGCAGTCAGATCCAACGCCGACAGCTGCAGCAGGCGAATAGCCTGTTGCAGTTGCGGCGTCATGGCCAGTTGTTGACCGATCTTAAGTTGCAGCGATTGCTTCATTTAGCGCTCAATTGATGCTCATAATTCGCACATGGATCCGGTATCATTCTAGGATCCTGTCAGACTCAGGGCAAATCCACTATCGGTCTCGAAAGACACATTGCAATCGACCATCGTCACAAGCGGAAGTGCTGCCCCAAATAGACCTCTCTGACCTGCCGGTCAGCGAGTATTTCATCCGGCGTGCCGGTCGCAATAACCTGTCCTGCATTGACAATATAGGCATGCTGACAGCTTCCCAAGGTCTCGCGGACATTATGGTCCGTAATCAACACGCCAATCCCGATCTCGCTCAGATATCTGATGATGCCCTGGATTTCCAAAACGGAAATCGGATCGACTCCGGCAAAGGGCTCGTCGAGCAGGATAAAGCGCGGGCGCGTCGCCAGCGCCCGGGCAATCTCTACCCGGCGGCGCTCGCCCCCGGAAAGGCTCATGCCCATATGATCCCTCAAATGCGGGATCTTCAAGGCATCCAGGAGTTCTTCCAGATGTTGGGTCCGGGATTCGGCATCGAGATCCTTGCGCGTCTGAAGGATCGCCATGATGTTGTCGCTGACGCTCAGACGACGAAACACCGAGGCTTCCTGTGGCAGATAACCCACACCCATACGCGCACGAACATGCATCGGATGTTGAGTGACGTCCTGGCCGCCGACCTCGATGACGCCATTGTCGCAGGGAATCAAACCGACAATCATATAAAAAGTGGTCGTCTTGCCGGCGCCGTTCGGACCCAGCAGACCTACGACCTCGCCACCGCGCAGTGTGAGACTAACACGGTCAACAACCTTTCGGGAACGAAAGGATTTGGATATCTCTCGAACATCGAGACAATTCGAAGTGCTCTGATCCGAGTTCATCACTCCTCGGCCTGGGGTTGAATGACGGCCTTGACCCTACCCTGGCCGGTGGCGTCGCTATGGGCGACCACCTTGTCATCCGATTCGTCATAAGTGATGCTGTAACCCGAAAATTCATCGCCCTCGCGCCACATATAAGCATCGTTGGTAAGCTCCATATGCCCGTCGGCGGGATAATAACGGATGTTTTCGGCACGCAGTCGCGCGTCCGCCTTATCGCCATCGAAACGCAGTTTCAGTCGCGCGGGCTTACCCGTAGCGTCGATGAATTGAACGCCTGCCTCATCCCTTTTGACGACGACGACATCCGCCCACAGGTTCAGGCTACCCTGGGACAGGTGAACCGACCCGCTGTAGGTGCTGATACGTTTGACCTCGTCGATGTCGACCCGGTCCGCGGCAAGATTGGCGGGCACCTGGCGGTCCGCCTTGAGGGCGAATGCGGAGGCCGATAGGCTGCACAGCAGAACGAATGAAATCCCGACGCACAAGCCCTTCATCTGAGTGACCCTTGCCGCCATCAATTCACCTGTCACGAGGCGCGCGCCGTCCGCGCGACCAGGGACACTTGCCGACGGCAGAAATCGAGGACATCAATCATGATCATGGTCGCTAAAAAGGTATTGGCTCCTGACATCCGACATCAGCTTCAATTGACGTCGCCGCATGTCAAGCTGAAGCCCGATGGCGCGAGTCTCACCTTCGGGCTGTTCGATACGTACAGCATCTCTGGTTTCGACAAATGATTCGGGTATGACGAACTCCATACTGTCGCTATATATCGTCAAACGCTCGTTCCGGTTACGACCTGCATAGCCGATCCTGACATCATCCTGCAGCCGCACCCGTTGTTCCTGCTCCAGAAGCACGCCGTTCAGCGCATCGGCCACCCAGGGGGCGTCACCTTCCCTCGTGTAGAGAATGTGCGGACGCTTTATGGTCGCCAGTCCCTCGTTTCCGGCAAAGTGTAGCATCTCCTCGCCCGTCAGTGTGTATCGCCCCTGGTCGGTCAGGTCGACCTGGGTCGCCTTGAAATGCGTCAAATAATAGTCCGTGTTGACCGAGGCGTCCTGCACCTTCACCGTGGTCTCTTCCTGTGAGGTCCGGGAAAGGCGCCAGCTCAGCACGAAAGCCAGGACCAACAATGCGATCCCGTAGCGTCGATGCCAACCCAACCTCATGCCTCCGACCAAGCTTTATGCCGCGTCACCATACCCCGCCCTATTCCGGACCTCAGGCCCGTCCGAGGCAACGGGCCCAAAGCGTATCGAGCACGCCACCGGCCTTCAGAATCAGTTCGCAGACATCCCGTGCGGCGCCGCGCCCTCCGGCATTCGGAGTCGTCCACACGGCGGTTTCCCGAACAAGTTCGTGCGCGTCCGCAACGGCGACCGACAACCCGACCCGACACATGATCGGCAGATCGACGACGTCGTCGCCGACGTAGGCCACCTGATCCGGCGTGAGATCGAACTGCCGCAGAAGGTCTTCATAGGCGGGCACCTTGTCCTGCTGCCCCTGATAGAGGTGACTGATGCCAAGCCCCGCCATTCGGCGACTGACGGCGACCGAAGTCCGGCCCGTGATGATCGCGATATCGACGCCGCTCTCCATGAGCATTTTCATGCCGTGCCCGTCACGGGAATTGAAGACCTTGTGTTCGTTGCCCTCATGGTCGAAGTGAAGCCCGCCATCGGTCAGGACGCCATCGACATCAAAGATGACGAGGCGGATCGCCGCGGCGCGCGCCAACAAGTCTTCCGATATTTTCTTGTCGCTCATCTTGTCTCCCCCTGCTACTCGTTCGAGATCCAACAGAACCTGATCGCGCGGCTAAACCACGCCCGCCCTCAAGAGATCGTGCATATTCAAAACACCAATGAGTTGACCGTCCCGATCGAGCACGGGCAGGGCGTTGACCTTGTGGCGCTCCATAATCTGCAGACCTTCGGCCGCCAGCATATCGCCGGAAACCGTCTTACAGTTGCGAACCATGACGTCGGCGATACAGCTATCATGAACGTCGACCCGGGCATCGAGCATGCGCCGCAGATCGCCGTCGGTAAACACCCCCAGCAACCGCCCACCATCGTCGACGACCGTCGTGATGCCCAAACCCTTCTCCGTCATCTCCAGCAAGGTATCGCGGAGCGATGCCGTCATCGCGACCTTGGGGATACGTTCACCCGAGTGCATGACATCGCGAATCAGCAACAACAAACGTCTGCCAAGACGGCCGCCGGGATGGGAACGCGCAAAGTCATCGGCAGTGAAACCCCTTGCCTCAAGCAAGGCAACCGCCAGGGCATAACCGATGACGAGCGTCACCGTCGTGCTGGAGGTCGGAGCGAGCCCCAGCGGACAGGCCTCCTGCTCGACGCCGACATCGAGATTGACCGTCGCCGCTTGAGCCAGCGTCGACTTCGGGTTTCCGGTCAGCGTGATCAACGGTACGCCGAGCCGTTTGATCAAAGGCAGGATCGTCAGCAGCTCCTCGGTCTCACCGGAGTTGGAGATCGCCATGACGACATCGCTGGCGACGATCATTCCGAGGTCGCCATGACTCGCCTCGCCCGGATGCACGAAGAACGACGGCGTCCCAGTGCTGGCCAACGTCGCCGCGATTTTGCCGCCGATATGACCGGACTTACCCATCCCGAGCACCACGACCCGCCCCTTGCATGCCAGCATATGGAGACAGGCCTCGGCGAAACGCTCGTCGACGCACACGCGGGCATCCTGAATCGCTTTAATTTCGGAATCGACGACCGCCCGGCCCAACTCGCATAGCCGCGCGCTTTCATTCTGATCCGCTACGTTTTGATTCTGATCCCCAAAGTTTTCATCCTGATTATCAGACATCATGAACCTCCCGCACCGCTCGTCAGATACAACCAATACATATATGCGACATACGTCAACAACAATAATCCGCCTTCTATCCGTGTGACCCGCCCCTTACCATGCAGACCGTAGGCCGTGATAATGAGCGCCACGCTCAACGCCAGCATCATCGGATAGTCTCTGGACAGGATTCCGTCCGCGAGCGCGCCCGGCGCGATCAGCCCGGGCAGCGCCATGACACCCAAAAGATTGAACATATTCGAGCCGATGACATTGCCCAGGGCGATGTCATGTTCGTTCTTCAAGGCGCTGATGACGCTCGCGGCCAACTCGGGCAGACTCGTACCGAGGGCGATGATGGTCAGACCGATAACGAGTTCGCTCATCCCCAGGAAGGTGGCGATCTCGACGGCGCCCCAGACAAGAATACGCGAGCTCACGAACATGATCACCAAGCCGAGCAAGGTCAAGAGACCGGCCTTGCCGAGACTGATGACCGGCGTTTCCGCGATCTCCTCGGCGAATTCGTCTTCAATGGCGTCGTGCTTGCCGCGTCCCTTCCAGCTCAGATAGACCATCCAGGCGATCATGGCGAACAATCCACAGGCCAGGATCACGCCATCGGCCCGACTTAGCAACCCGTCGAAGATGAGGCCTAGCACAATGAGCATTATCAGCAACATCACAGGTAGCTCGCGACGCAGGATGCCGGAACCGACGACCAATGGCTGCACGAGCGCCGTGACGCCGAGAACCAACGACATATTCGTGATATTGGAACCGATGGCATTACCGACCGCCATGGCCGCGCGTCCGTCCCAAGACGCGATTCCGGAGACCAGCATCTCAGGCGCGGAGGTGCCGAATCCGACGATGGTCAGACCGATGATTAGAGGCGAGACGCCCAAACAGCGCGCGATACCTGACGATCCCTCGACAAAGCGGTCGGCGCCCCATGCCAGGAGCTCAAATCCCGCAATGACCGCCAGCGAAGCGATAAGCATGTGTATGTTTCCTGATTAAATTACCGTGGCATCAACCATCGATACCGGTGCGAATCGAGCCAATCGGACACGGGCGCCCCGTCCCGCCGAGCCAAAGCCGTTAAATGTAACCCAATGCGATTGCGAAGAACACCACCGCACCGAACCAGTTGTTATTAAGGAAGGCCTGAAAGCAGGAATCAGGAACCCGGTCGCGGATCAGATACTGCTGATAAGCCATGAGTCCGGTGGCCAGAATCAGCCCGACGAAATACCCCGTCCAGAGTTCGGCCTGATACCCCACGATGACGAGATCGATCAGCAGCAGGCACTGAATGATGCCGATGATCAGGCGATCGGCCTCACCGAAAAGGATGGCCGTCGATTTGACGCCCACGCGAAGATCGTCTTCGCGAT
>Ga0114931_10011721_pt1 | contig 10326 bp, 7 predicted proteins | sample 2SBtaG_FD_89579 | JGI IMG/M metagenome (GOLD analysis project Ga0114931, IMG submission 89579) | Deep subsurface microbial communities from Kolumbo volcano to uncover new lineages of life (NeLLi) - 2SBTROV14_V59a metaG | ecosystem: Environmental > Aquatic > Marine > Volcanic | place: Kolumbo... | reverse complement strand
TGGATCATTGGAGATATTCCCATTGAAAAATCGATCGATGAAGATCTGGTATCCAATACCGTGCTTGTGCCAGTCAGGGGTTTTAAAGCTCGGATCGTAGTAGATTACACTATAGTCACCATCGGAATAGTAAGCACTACTCACAACACCTTGGCCACCAGTTTGGTACACTCTGTGGTCCTCAACAACCGAGAAGAGGACATCATCATTGTAGTAGTCGATATCACTTCCGTCAATCACTTGGAATGCATAGTAGAAATCAGTTGGAATTGAGGGGGAGGGTATCGTCACTTCCCAGTAGTCATACATATCATCAGATGATCCCACGGACATGATGTAGTAATTATTTAGTCTTTTTACATTGTCCCACATCTTCACCTTAGCAACAGTTAGGTCGCCCTTGAAAGACCTGATCCTGAGAGTGAGATCCTGTCCGAGGGGAACTGCACCCGTAAGATCAGTACCCCATCCAGGGTTCCGGTAAAAGGGGTCTCTTGAATTGTGGTAAATCCCATCCCACTCTACATTATTGTCATGGGTTGAGTTGATAGAAATTCCCTTAACTGGAATAATAGAGAGAAGAAGAAGAGGGATGATAAAATGGATAAATCTCATTTAGATTCAAATATCAAGTTGTAATTTGAGGGTTTTGGTTTTCTAGTAATCAAATTTTATTAGACCAGAAAATTCGAATAATACAATTCACAAGAATGGAGTATCACGAGGACATTACATTAATTACATACTTATTTTAAGAGAAAATGATTTGAGAAATAGTATGAATTATTCATTGCGTTTCTTAAATTTTGATCGAATCCATCGGAAGAGATTAGGTCTCTTCTTCTCCACCTCACTCTCATTCTCTTCATTGATTCTCACCATCTTGATAATATTGTTCAATTTGTTTTCAATGATGCCGGCAGATCTGAGTTCTTCCCTGAAATTTTCAAAGATCTGCTGATCCACAAGACTATCATTGACATGTACTCCATACTTCTGAAGAAATAGGTCCTTGGCCTTAGATAGATCCTTTGCAACCTGGGTATCATCAGCATTTATATCATGGATAAACGCTAGGAGAAGCTCATTTTCAGGATCTTCGAGAAAGTTAATACGAATTTCAGAGAAGATCATTGTCTTCAGATTCTCATCCTTGAAACTTTCCTTAGCAAATGACCTCATTGCAGCGAAAAAACCGCTTACCAACTCGTGCTGACCGAGATGGGTCATACAGTAGTTCGTCCCAGTACACCCAGTGAATAGGGGAATTCCACTACTCTTCATGACATAGATATCATATAGTTTTGTCATCAGGTAAAATAAGGCAATAATATCTTATAAAATAATGGTTGCTGGATTGTGATTCTGTAAATATGAAAGTTAAGTGAAGGGATTAAATATATAGGTGATATTAGAATTATGTGGCTCTCAGACTTGCATCTATCTACCTACAAAGAGGTGATATCCACAACCTAGGGCACATTTTAGAGAGTATTAATGTACTCTCACTGGAGGAGAGGGAGAAAGGAAAGTACTACTACTTGAAGGGTATATACAATTTCGAGATCGGTTCATTAGATGAGTCGATTATCAACTTTCAAAGGTGTAGGGTGATCTATACTGAGCTTGGCGACTATGATTCAGTTAGTGAATGTCTCATCAATGTAGCCCAGTGCTATGAGAATCTTAATGCTTTCCAAGAAGCAGCAAGAATTCAGGAAAGTCTCTTAGCCTATATGGAAGCAAAGTTTAGTAATAAGAAGCTGACAGCACAGGTACTCAGTGATCTTGCGATTAATTATGCCCGTATGGAGAATTATACAAAGGTCATTCCTCTTCTTAATAGAGCTGATGAATTGGCATATTCACAGAATGATGATATTCTCAGAATAATCATAACACGGAAGTTCATAGAGTACTACGAAGTTCTTGGTGACAAGATTAAGATGAAGCAGTATGAGAAGCAGGAGAGCAAATTACTAAACGAAATGAAAAATCTGGAATCCTAGGAGAACAATCCGCATACAATCTACGACTTTTAATCGATCATAAAAGAACATGATATCAATCAATAATCATCATAATCCGATAAATACCATCACTACTAGTGATCATTTCATAAATAAATTCGTCAATACATATCATCAATATTGAGTAAATAGCCACCAAATTTACATATTAAATAAAACAATCAGAAACTGCATCAAAATTCATCAAACATTATCATCATAATTCATCAAATAATATCATCAATATTCATCAAATAGTATCACCAAATATCATCATTCAATCAAAAATCATCATATATAAGAATTTACGAAATTTTATCATATTAAATAGAGATTCCTAAAGCGTTACGACATCCTTTAACGGAATTAATTGATCGATGCGAAATCATCTATTATTTAATGGAAGATTTCTTAATCATTGAAACCTCTTGTTAGTATATGAATCAGCTTTCTTTTCTGACACTTTCTGATTTTGTCATACTAGGGGCTGATGCTATTCTCCTCATAGCTATAGTCATCATACACTATATTAATTCAAGAGAGGAGGCGAACTGCCACAATATTACTGTGGGACCAAAAAATCTTATCGCTTGGAGATATGCTTTCTATGGATCAGTGCTCAGTGCATGGTTGGGAATATACTTCCTTCTGGGATACACATCAACAGCGAGATTCATTTTTTATATTGTATTTCCATATCTCACCACAGTCACACTTAATATCTCACTTCCTGCATGGTTTTGCAAGCTGAATAAACAGATGTACCTCTGTAACTGTGACTACTACACCTACAAGGATTTTGGTCTGGTAATCGTGTATGGGGCAATCATAGGAATTCTCCTCATCTTGTTTCCAGTGTTGTCAGTACTCATACCTTCAGTGATATTGTTAGGGTTGATTTATCTCTTCATTCCAAAGAAGGAAATTGAGGTACTCAATTATCCAAATGAACTTAAAATTACCAGTGAGGCGCAATTGCAGAACTTTCTTATGAAGGATTCGGAGAACAGAAAGATTATCATACTCATCCATAGTGGATGTGATTTTTGTGAACTTCAAGTGAATGAGGTGAATACACTCCCAAATGACATGCACGACAACATTCGAATCCTTGATTTTACAAATGGTTCAGTCCTCGATGAGTTCCATCTGGATTACCTTAATATTGAACGAAATTATGAGAGCATGCAGTTTCCGGCCACACTTATCATCGATAATGGTATGAGTTTTGATAAGAGGATGGGGATACTTTTATCTACAGAGATGGATATGATACTGAACAGAAGAGATTGATCTAATGACTAAATTTACTTCATATAGCGTTAGAATCATTAGTATATTAGGAATTTAAAATATACAATAATAGTAATCTTCCATACTGTCAAGATATTTCAGATTTTAAATTCTCAAATAAATATTCAAGAAGAAGGTAGTTTCTCTTCACTACATCCAAACTTTCATCATCTGCATTCACGAACTCCTCAAGGGAATGTGCTCTTCCTGCCTTGTGCACACTTGCGACACACACAGCTGGGATTCCTATGCTCATCGGAATATTTGCATCCGTAGAGCTCACTGAGAATTTGACTGGATATTTGAGAGATTCATTTGCTCGAACGACAGCTTTGACCAATGCACTTTCATGTGAAGTCTTCCCTGGAGGTCTATCCCCTATGACCTCAATCGAGTATTCTAGGTTCCCATAGCCTGATTTTGATTCCATTCTAGTGAATTTTTTGCAGAGAAATTCAAGATCATCCATCATCATATCGAGCTGTGCAACATCCTCCGATCTTGTGTCAAGAAGCATATGGCAAGAGTCAGGTATTGCATTGATTGACCGACCTCCAGATACTCCACTAATTGCAAATGTAGATTTTGGTGTTGATGGAACTTTCCATTCTGAGATTGCAACTGCAACTTTTCCCAGTGAATGGATGGGATTTACCATCCCAAATGCTCCGAAGGAGTGCCCACCTGGTCCCAAGAATTTTATTTTGTAGCGTCTACTTCCAAGACCACTATTAACAACAGTGTTTATCCCAATCCCATCCAATGTTATGAAAGCACGTAATCGCTCTCTCATCTCATAATGCTCTTCATTATTGAATAGATATTTTACTCCTCTTAGATCACCTAGTCCTTCCTCCCCTAGTGTTGCTACAAAAACTATCCCTACTTCTTCTTCAGTATTAAGTCCGAGATTGCACAACTCAGCGATCTTTAGAAGCACTGCCAGACCTCTACTATCATCGCATACCCCAGGTGCGTAAAGGGTGTCGCCTTCTCTTCTAACGGTGACATCAGTGTCCTCAGGAAATACAGTATCAAGATGAGCAGAGAGCACGACAAAGTGATCCTTTCCTTCCAAATCAGCATATGCTATGACATTCCCTAATCCATCAAATCTTGTTCTGTACCCAAGTTGTTCAAATTTTTCATGTATGTACTCTCCTCTTTTCTCTTCCCCAAATGGAGGTGAGGGAATCTCAGTTATCTTAATTGTGAGTTCAATCAGCTCTTCTTTTAATTTATCTATCTCTCCTAGCACACGAATTGTTCTCTCGTTCACTTATGTGAGAATATCTAGGAAGATAAAGAGATTCGTAAAGTTGCTAGTATTTTCCACAGGAAATTTAGGTTTGATACCCTCCTAGCCCCTTTATTGCGTGTGCAATTAATTTGATCAAATATGAAATTGTGTTGTACGAATTTCGTAATTTGCGCGAATTAGAGTAATGGTAATACACAGTATTATTAATTTTAGAATCTACAATTAACCAGTTAGGGATAGATTGGCATCCTACGGCTTCTCTTAGCCGTTAGGATCCTATGCTTTGTTTCTTATTAACTTTTCTAGAAAAAAGAAGTTAATCTTCACACGAATAATAAGGGGTGGGTGGTAAAGTCAGCTATACATCTTTTCTCCTCTCAAATTGACTCTTTCTCCCCATTCTCCACCGAAAGTATTCGATGGAAACATCTTTTTATCCTCTAAGTAGGAGAAAGATTCTAGTGATTTCCGTTGAACGATTCCATGATATTTTGGATAGTTACCATGTGATGCGCGCGAGTTTCTGTGATAATTTCTAGATTTTGAGATTCAAAACCATATCTCCAAATTCTCAAAATCTACTAGAGTAATATTTAACTAAATGTGAAACTACTAGATATCTAGCTGTGAGATAAATTAAACGTATTCATTGAGGTAGAAGGTTAAATTCACAGAAATCAGAAGGTAAATCATCAGTTTATTCATAACTTTAATCTTCTAGTAATTAAGTTCGCAGGCTAGAACCACAGGGATTCTAGTATGTTTATATTATATCTTCTAGTTAACCAAGTACTTTCATAGATGACATACTCTGGTATCACATTTATTACTAGAGAAATAGTGTAATGAAATGTATGTTAACTAATGCTCAGTTTCCTATGGAAATTTATTCTTGGCTATCTTCAGTTAGTTTCCTTCGAAGGACTTTTCCGATCATAGATTTTGGAAGTTCGTCCCTGAAAACCACTTGCTTTGGTGCTTTGTAAGGGGCCATTCGTTCTTTGCAGAATTTGATAATCTCATCCTCGGTTGCAGTCATCCCTTCACGGAGGACGACCCATGCTAAAATAATCTCTCCTTTCACTGGGTGCTTCATTCCTGCAACAGCTGCTTCCAATATGCTTGGATGTTCAAAGAGAACCTCCTCGACTTCTCTGGGATAGACATTATATCCAGAAACGATGACCATATCCTTCTTCCGGTCGACAATAAATGTGAATCCATCCTCGTCCATATACGCCATATCACCAGTAAGGAACCATCCATTGATGATTGTGCGTTTATTCACTTGTGGTTTGTTGTAGTATCCACTCATTACTTGGAATCCATTTACTGCAATCTCTCCGACCTCACCAATTGGCATGGCCTTGCTAGGATCCTCTGTGTCCACAATCTTTATGTAAGTATCAGGTGCGGGTAGCCCAATTGAACCAATTTTTGGATGAACTTCAGGCACTCCAATTGGGTTAATGGTGACGAGAGGAGATGTCTCCGACAGACCATACCCCTCAACGAGGTCTCCACCTGTGATCTCTTTGAATTGTTTAGCGACTTCAACTGGGAGGGGAGCTCCACCCGAAATAACTGCAATTAATGATGAGAGATCCCTTTTCTTTGCATCCTCGTGGTTGAGGAGTGCGATCATCATAGTCGGAACTCCAGGGAAGAAGGTGATTTTATGCTTCTCGATAAGTGATAGTGCCTCTGCTGCTGAGAATTTTGGTACAAGAACCATAGGAACTCCTAGTTGGAATGAGAGTCCAAGACATGCAGTAAGTCCGAAACTGTGGAAGAGGGGAAGCACAGTCAGAATGCTACCGCTTCTATCTGGAACCATGTGAATGCACTCTCTTGCTTGTTGGGCATTGTAACTAATATTCCTTGGTGTGAGCATAGCACCTTTTGAGAGTCCAGTTGTTCCACCTGTGTACTGGAAGAGTACAGTTCCTGTTTCGAAATCTACCTCATCCTCCTCAAACTTGCTGACATCCGCATGTTTCATCAGTGGCACAAAGGAGTGATTTCTTGGAAGAGGTTTCATCTTTGGGTGGTCGCTAAGTTTTCCGAGAATGGTTCCAAGAAATGCAGTTAAAGGTTTAAGGTAATCTTTGATATTTCCAAAAATTGCCCACTCGAGTGGGTTGTCTTCATTGTTTAATACGTCATTGATCTTACTCTGAAACATGGTGATTGAGACAATCCCCTTTGCTCCAGAATCGTTGATAATATGGGTCAGTTCGCGGTGGGTGTAAAGCGGATTGGTCTGTACTACAGTTCCCCCAATTGCCATAATCGCGTAGTGGCATATGACATAGTGAGGGGTGTTTGGAAGCATCAGAGCAACTTTGTCACCATTCTGGACACCCATGTCCTTGAAGACGACAGCCATTCTCTTAATACTGTCCAGAAGTTCTGCATATGTAATGCTTTTCCCTTTAGGGAAGATCATGCTCAAGTCATTTGGAAAGGACTGTGCGCGCATTTTGACGAATTGAAACGTCGATATATCTTTGTACTCCAAGGTCGTTTTTCTCACAGATTTGAGTGTTTCGACCCATGGTTTTGGAATATCTTCACTGCTCATTCTTAGATTGATTAAATCTAATAACGATTTTAATCTTTCGAGTAAAATATCTAGTTGAGCTGAATTAATTCGAATATTGCTAATATTTTTAAGTCAGCTTTCAAATTTATCTAGGGTTCTAGTGTTGTGTATAAAGACGAGGAGAACGCCTGTTAGGAGACGGAGTACTGCAACACCAATGAAGAGGTAGGCGAGGGTAATTGAGCTTCCAAATTGTAGGTTGAGGATATCGAAAATATAACCTCCAGTTAGAGAACCGACAAAGGTTACTAGTCCCCATGTGAAGTAGTATGTTCCACTGTACTGTCCTGTCCTCTCTGGTCCTGCCACCTCGATTACATAGGACTGGATTGCAGGTATACCGACACCAAGGCTGAATCCTGCGGTAATATTTGCTAGGACCACAAGGGTGAAGTTGTGAGTTAATGCGAGGATCAGTGGGAAGACCCAGAATGTGCCGAACCCGACGACAAGCGCAAATTTTGGACCTTTTTTGTCGATGATTGGTCCGAAATAGTTCGCGACGACTCCCATTGTTAGAGAGAAGACGGAATTTACCAGACCTACCTGAAAGATATTCAATTGGAGAACATCACTGAAGTAGATGGGGAAGTAGCTCCACGCAATGCTCATAGTAAACCACCAGAGGTGAATAAAGATGAGGAATTTCAGAAATACCCTATCTTTCAGAGGTTCAAAGAGTGATAGACGTTTCTGTTTTTCTGCAATTTGAGGTGTCTCCACCTTACGGGAAAGGAGAGCTCCAAGTAGAAAATTCAGACCAGAGAAAGCAACGATTATCCTGTATCCAAGAATCTCTTGGTCATTGCTGAGAGAGAGGGAGAAGACACCAATCAAGAAAATCACAAGTGCTGCGTAATAAGTAGCAGCACTATTCAGTTTCCCAATAACTTTTCCACGGGTTGTCTTCTCTGTGTTGTCTCCAATGGATCCCTCCCACGAAGGCGAGAGAATGGAGAAAGCAACTCCATTGAGGAAGGCCATTGTGAGTAATTCGAGGGGAGATCTGCTCATAGCAGCAACTATGAAGGTGATTCCTGAGAGGGTGAATCCAATGAAGAGAAATTTCTTTCGTCCGTACAAATCGGAAAGTCTGCCGAATATTCCTTGAAGAAATGTCTGACTGATATTCTGCACTGAGGTGAGAAGTCCGACAAGAAATCCAGATGCTCCTAATAACCTCATGAAGATCGAGAGAAATTGGTAGCTCAACTGCTTTGAGAGATTAAGTGTGGAGTGTACTGAGATCATTATACCCTCGCTAGTCTTTCCGGTCAATGTAAGAGCTTGAATTTAGCAGATATTAAGAAATTGGTGGAGCACCTACTATTGTTCTTATTAGCTCATGTCAAATCACTCATCTGTGAATGTGACAGGCGATCCCAAGGAATTCTTCAACCTTGGACATCTGACCCCTGAAACCAAGGGTCTGAAACTACCTTCAAATTTCTGGATTGTAAAAGGAGAGGGCCAGAGTGACACCTCTGCACTCAATGCATTTGACAATGCCCTCCTGTCTTGTGGTATTGCGGGACTGAATCTCATTCAGTACTCCTCTGTGATTCCCTTCTCATCAACCTTCATCACTGATCCAATTGCAATTCCTTTTGGAAGTCAGACTGGTGTAATCCTCGCCAAGGAAAGCAGTGGAGAGGGATTCAAGATCTCATCAGGTATTGCAGTTGGAAAATCATCTGAGTATTATGTTGTTTTCGAGAATCACAAAAGGTCTTCAGTGGATGAGGTTGAGGAAGAATTACTGAGCCAGGTTGAAGAAGCAGTAGAAATGAGAGGTGGTACACTTGAAGAGATCTTCATTGAGTCTGTTGAGAGTGATGTCACAATGAAATATGGGTGCAATATTGTCGCTATAGTCTTTGATCCACGACTTTACAAGTAAATTTCCGTAGGAATGTTAATAGAATCACAAATATCATTCTTGATTCCTCTTCAAAATCGTTAGAAATGTAATATTATTGAAAATGAATAATCACTATGAATCACTCCACAGGAAATGATGGGGTGTCTATTTTACTGGAAGTTACATTTCTGGTGAAGATTTAGGAAATTTCAATTAATTGGATAATTACAATGTATACACTTAAATTATTGGATGTATTAGATTTTCCATCGGAAATTTATGGGTGGTGTGATTCTTGTGATTATCTATGATTTATGTGATTATTGGAGGTGCAAAGGAGCTTTCTATCACCATAATATGTGTAAATAAGAGATATATACTTAGGGTAATTTCTGCTGGAACTTCTGTGCTTCATTCACTATACTTGCTCCACTGGAAACATCGGCTGTAAACATTTGAATACTATCGACAGCACTATAACAACTATGACAATGTTATGGATGAGTTTGATGATGAGCCTTTGATTACTATCGACAGCACTATAACCGGATGTGGGGTATCTAACTAAGAGTGGTCAACTGGACGCAATACACACGAGAGAGCATACGCGAGTTACAGATGCGGTACAGTTCTATGAGGGGATCGAGGGGGCAACACTTCCTCGTCAACTATCAAACGGTGCAGAACATCGTCCTCAATGCTGATCTCCAGGAGGGTGATCGCGTCCTTGAGATTGGTGGAGGGGTTGGTATCCTGACCTCTGCACTGCTGGACAGGGGGGTAGATGTAACTGTCATTGAGCGCGATGAGCACCTTGCAAGTCATCTTGACTCTATCTTCTCAGACAGCATCAATTTGATCACTGCTGATGCACTCAAAGTTGAGTGGCCGAAGGATGTGAAAATTGTAGCGAATCTCCCATACTCTGTGGGAACAAAGATTGTGACACGTGCATTACACCATCCTTTACAATCTATGACTGTTATGCTCCAGGAGGAGGTGGTGAATAGGATTGTTGCAAAACCAGGATCAAAGCAATATGGTCGTCTTTCAATTTTATTTACACTACATGGGTCTGTCAGGAAACTTTTCAATGTACCCCCGAAGTTCTTCATGCCTCCCCCCAGAGTCAACTCAAGTGTCCTCCATTTCACTCCAAAGGAACCGCTAGAGTATCATGAAGACCTCGAGCTATTGACAAGAAATCTCTTCTTCACGAGGAATAGAACCGTCCGAAAGGTACTAAAGGGATACTTGAAGCGTCGTGTAGATCTTAAGGAGTTGGATTCAGTCCCAC
>Ga0114931_10011720_pt1 | contig 10327 bp, 3 predicted proteins | sample 2SBtaG_FD_89579 | JGI IMG/M metagenome (GOLD analysis project Ga0114931, IMG submission 89579) | Deep subsurface microbial communities from Kolumbo volcano to uncover new lineages of life (NeLLi) - 2SBTROV14_V59a metaG | ecosystem: Environmental > Aquatic > Marine > Volcanic | place: Kolumbo... | reverse complement strand
GCCCTCGAGCAGTCGTGTCATGAAGCGTTGCTCCTCCGTAAGCCTCTCGACCTCAGATGCGAGGGCCTCCACCTGCTCCCGCAGCTGCCCCAGCTCCTCGTCGCGAGCCGGGTCGATGGCGGGGGCCACCATCCCGCGCTCGATGAGCTTCGTCACGACTTCGCCGCAGGTGACGATCCCCACGATCACGATGATGAAGATAAAGACGCCCATCCCCGGCCTTTTCCAACCCGCGACCTCATCTGCCTACCGTCCTACGAAACGCGCTCGCGCACGGTTTCGGACCCCCGCCGTCGCCCACGCTGCCCAAAGGGCGCGACAGAGTAACTCGGGACGTCGCAAAAAGGAAAGGGGCCGGCACACCCGGAGTACCACGAAAAAAGAAGCCCCGTCGTGAGGACGGGGCTTCTTCTCCCTGAGGTGGAGGTACCGACGCCTGAAGCGTCGGGGGGCGTTGTCGCCGCCCCCCTCCGCCAGGACTTCCCTTTAGCCTGCGTTCCAGACCACGACGACGAGGGTTTTCAGCGAGCTGCTGTTCCCCGTGTCGGTTCCATCCTTGAGCACTGCCTCATCGGTTGCCGAGTGAATGAAGCAGTAATTCGAGGTCGTCATAGCCGTGGACGGCTGCTGGATCGTGAACGTCTCATTGAACGAGACCGCGTTCGTCCCGTTCGCCACCTCGATGTCGTTTCGATCGATCGCGCCACCCGTCACGCTCAGTTTCGTGTTGTCTCCCGCGGTGGCGCAATCCGCGTCGACCGACGAGAAGACCGAAAGCACGGCGGTGTCGATGATGTTCGCATCGTTGATCGTACCGCCGATCGTGATGACGATTGCGCTCGCGTCCGTGCCCGCACTCCCGACCGGGGCCGGGTTCAGGGCGCCGAAGATCGGAGCCGTGTCATCCAGAATGAACACGAACTGCTCGGTCGTCGGGTTGGCCGACCACGCAAGATCCTGGAAGTTCGCGTTGATCGTGTACGCGCCATCCGGCTCGCCGAAAAGCTCGACCGAGAAGTCGGGATCGACGAGCTCGTCGGTGCAGGTAACCCCCACCTGTCCGATAGGCCCATCGCACTCGTTCAGGGGAAGCGTCGCGGAGGAGCCTGTCGGCCCCGACACCACGGTCGCCCCCATCATGGTGCATCCGCCCGCCAGTGAGCAGGCGACGTCATCGAGCCCGCTGCCCGGGTCGCCACTGGCGAGATTCGGATCCAGCGCGTCCATCATCAGCGTGCAATCCCCGAGATCGGCACACGCGTCGGCGGCACCCGTCGCCTCGTTGAAGCCCTGGTTCGCGTCCGCGTCAGGGTTGAGAACCATCCCCGGCAGGGCCGGAAGCGGGTTCGTGACGACCGGACCCGTCGCATCCTTACCGAATGCAGTGGCCGTCTGGATCTGCGCCGGAATCGCCCCGGGATCCAGCAGGCTCGTCGCGTTCCCGACGTCGTCGGCCAGCGAACGCAGCTCGCCGAGGTAGCAGTCGTTGCCGGAGTCCGTACCCGCGAACCCGTCGGTTCCGATCGCCGGATCCTCCTCGGTCACGTCGCCGATCCCGCTGACGTCGGCGAAGAGAGGCACGAAGGGCGTCACGTCCGCCGCATCACTGTTCGCCGCGACGGAGCAGTCCCCGACATCCATCGAGGCGCCCGCACCGAAGCTCCAGCCCGCGCCGTTCTCCATGACGTTGGACAGCCCGAAGTTCCCGGTCGAGAACCAGGACACGGTGGTCGAGCTACCCGGGGCCGGGTGGTCGATCGTCAACTCCGAGGCCGCGAACGCGGCGCAACCTGCGCTGCAGTTCACTCGCGGCGGAACCATGTCGACCCAGAAGCCCGTCATCGCTCCCATGCCACCTGCGAACTCCGAGGTGACGTTCATGCCGTTGGCGTCGAACACCGAACCGGTCACCATGAACGTGTGACCCGCACCGGTGCCCAGATCCTCGACACCCGTGCCCGCGTCGCCCGAACCGGACGCGAACGAATCGTTGTTCGACGTGGCCAGCGTGTAGACGAACGGTGGCGAAGCGTCGGTTTGCGGCACGCCCGCGCCGCTGCCCAGATCACCGTCGCCGCACGCTCCGTGCGCGGTGCCGGCCTGGTCCTGGTCGCAGGTGCTATTGGGGAACGAGGGGTCATCGGCCGCCACCAGGCTCACCGAGCCCACATCCGTCCCACCGTAGGACACGGGGCAGGCGCCGAAGTCGATGTCGCCGCCGCCGTGGTACAGTCGGCCGTTGGAACCGATCACCTGGTTTCCGGCTTCGCTCACCAGTCCGACCATGATGAAGCTCGAGTTGATCAGCGTGACCTGCTGCTCATTACTCGCCGTGCGCGTCGATCCGTCCGACAGTGTGACCTGCGCACCCAATGTAAACGTGCCGTTCGGGAAGGCCGGCGGCAGCTGATTGCCCACGCACGTGCCCTGCACGTCGTCTGTGTTCCAGAAGCACTCGACGACATCCGCTCCGCCCGAAGAGGACAACGAGACGCCGTCCCCCGGAGCCATGTTGGCCGAGATGTTCGCACAACCGATCGGCGCGCCGTCCAGCAACAGGTCGACCTTGGTGACCGTCTCGTCGTTTTCCTGGACGTTGAGGACAACGTTGATGTCCCCCGCCACCGCGGTCGGATTGACCGAAGTGTTGGCGGGAATCGCGCGCAGACCCTGGATCGTCACTGTCGCCTGGACTACCGGCGCGGTCGGCGGTGGCGGCGGTGGCGGCGGTGGCGGCGGCTGAACAACGCTCACGCTGTCCTGGCACGCGCCCACGACCATGGCCGCAAAGCCGGCTACCAGCAGCCGTTTCGTAACCTTCCTCATTCACTCCTCCTCAGGGATGAAGTCCTTCGGGTGGTGACTGACACGTTTTTCGCGGTCCACTTGGCCGCCCGTAACCCAGCTTCGATGCACCACACCTCCGCCCAAAACGGGCTGAACATACCGGGACCCTTGAAAACGGTCAAGAGTCGTGGGCCCCTAGAGTTCCACTACATATAACGCTTCAGATCGCTTCCGGAAATCGCCCAGCCGATCCGCCCAATCGAACCTGAACTGAACGACCACACCGACCGAGAGCAACCACTACGACTTTTCATTCAACATCGGTGTGTGCTCTCGAGGCAGGCCCAACCCCACCCATCCCCGAGAATCGAGTATCGCACGCCCTGCGTAAGCCGTCAAGGCCGCTGCGGACATTGGCCAGGGCCGTTCGCTCGTGCCTTCCCTACCGTCTGACCGGCCCCTCTATCGAGCGCCACGGCAAGGTGTTCGCCCGTGTGACTCGCCCGCTCCGAAGCGACGGCTTCCGGCGGTCCCTGAGCAACTACCGTGCCGCCTTCCGCTCCCCCCTCCGGGCCCATGTCGATGACCCAGTCGGCCGTCTTCACGACATCCATATGGTGCTCGATGACGATGATCGTATTCCCGCGGTCCGCGAGGCGGTGGAGAACGTGCAGCAGGAGCCGCACATCCTCGAAGTGCAGGCCGGTCGTGGGTTCATCGAGGATGTACACGGTACGCCCCGTACTCTTCTTCGAGAGTTCGGCGGCCAGTTTGACGCGTTGCGCCTCGCCTCCCGAAAGCGTCGTAGCGGGTTGACCGAGCGTCACATAGCCCAACCCCACGCTCGAGAGTGTTTCGAGCCGGCGGTGAATCGCGGGAACCGCTTCGAAGAACGGGAGCGCCTCGTCAACGCTCATTTCGAGCACATCCGCGATACTCTTGCCTTTGTACAGAACTTCAAGCGTTTCGCGATTATACCGCCGTCCACGGCAGACATCGCACGGGACGTACACGTTCGGCAGGAACTGCATCTCGATCTTCACCAGGCCGTCCCCCCGACAGGCCTCGCACCGCCCCCCCTTTACATTGAAGCTGAATCGACCGGGCAGGTACCCACGGATCCTGGACTCGGGTAACCGTGCAAAGAGGTCCCGAACCGGGGTAAAAATTCCCGTGTAGGTCGCAGGGTTGGACCGTGGCGTTCGACCGATCGGGCTCTGATCGACGTCGCTGACCTTGTCAATGCGATCGATCCCCTCGATCGTTTCGTGCTCGCCGGGCACCCGCTTGCTGCGGTACAGCTCTCGCGCGAGGCGCCGATACAGGATCTGCTCGACGAGCGTCGACTTGCCGGACCCGGATACGCCCGTGACGCAGATGAACAACCCCAGCGGGAATTCGACATCGATATTGCGGAGGTTGTGCTCGCGGGCCCCACGCACGACGAGCGCACCGAGCTCACCGGGCGTCCGCCGCTGCTGCGGGATGGGAATCTCCCGGTCACCCCTCAAGTAGGCCGCGGTGAGGGACGCCTCGCTCGCGAGCAGGGTGTCGAGGTTCCCTGAAACCATCACCTCGCCCCCATGGCGCCCGGCTCGGGGACCGATGTCGACGATGTGGTCGGCACGTCGGATGGTCTGTTCGTCGTGCTCGACGACGAGCACCGTGTTTCCCAGATCGCGCAGGGCCAGCAGAGTGCCCAGAAGCCGTTCGTTGTCTCGCGGGTGAAGGCCGATGCTCGGCTCATCCAATACGTAGAGCACGCCTACGAGGCGGCTTCCAATCTGGGTCGCAAGGCGAATCCGTTGCGCCTCGCCGCCTGCGAGGGTTTCCGCCGAGCGAGACAGGGTCAGGTAGCCGAGGCCCACCCGCTCGAGAAACTGCAGGCGGCCGATGACCTCCTTGAGGATGGGAACGCGCACTTCCGCCGCCGTACCGCCGGTGGACCGCGCGGCGTCCAGCCAGTCAGACAGAAGCGGCCCGAGAAGAGAGATCGGACGATCCACCAACTCGTGCAGAGGCATGCCCTCGATGGTGACGGCGCGACTTTCCGCCCGAAGGCGCGCACCGTTGCAGGCCCGGCACGTCGTGAGAGTCATGTATTCGTCGAGGGAGGCGCGAACCACGTCGCTTCCCGTTTCATGATACCGGCGAAGCACGGCGGCGAGCGCTCCCTCCCAACCGACGTCGGAATCGCCGTAGAGGATCGCCTCCCGCTGGACCTCGTCGAGATCCCCCCACGGCGTGTTGAGATCGAAGTCGAGCTTTCGCGCCAGTTTCGGGAGCGTACGACGTCTCGCACGCCCGCTGGGCGTCCCGAGCGGAAGGAGAACCCCCTCCAGGATCGAGATCCGGTCGCCTCCTACGATGAACTCGACGTTGGGCTCGCGCTGCACGCCGAGCCCGTCGCACTCCGGGCAGGCGCCATAAGGCGAGTTGAAACTGAACTGTCGAGGCTCGAGCTCGGGAATGGACAGTCCACAGGACGGGCACGCATAGCGCTCGCTGAACAGGTGCGGTTCCGGAGCGGCGTCATCGCGCGCTCGACCCCTGGCGTCCTTCCCTCCGTAGAGATCGATCTCGACGATTCCCTGCGCCATGCGCAACGCCGTGTCCACCGAATCCGCCAGGCGCTCGCGGTACGACGCGCGGACCGAGAGCCTGTCGACGACGATGGCGATCTCGTGATTGCGCCGCCGATCCAGCCGTGGCGGGTCGCCGAGATCCACCAGCTCGCCGTCGACCCGCGCCCGGACGAACCCGTCGCCGAGGGCCGTTTCGAACAGGTCGCGAAACTCGCCCTTTCGGCCGCGTACGAGCGGGGCGAGCACCTCGATCTTCGCACGGGCCGGCCAGCGCAGGGCGTGCTCAGCGATCTGGGAGGCGGATTGGGCGCGGACGGGGCGGCCGCAGCCCGGACAGTGCGGCGTTCCGGCGCGTGCCCAGAGCAGCCGCAGATAGTCGTAGATCTCCGTGACCGTGCCGACCGTCGAGCGCGGGTTGCCTCCCGCCGTGCGCTGTTCGATCGCGATCGCGGGGGACAGCCCCTCGATCTGGTCGACGTCGGGCTTCTCCATCACGCCGAGAAACTGGCGCGCGTAGGCGGAAAGCGACTCTACGTATCGACGCTGCCCTTCCGCGTAGATCGTGTCGAACGCGAGCGAGGACTTGCCGGACCCGGACAGACCGGTGACGACCGTAAGCCGGTCGCGCGGGATCTAGACGTCGATATCCCGGAGATTGTGCTCGCGAGCGCCGCGTACGATGAGTGCGTTTCGAGGGGCCATAGCCCGGGATCGTAGGCGCCGCCGGGCACCGCGGGCAACCCGGAGTTCCCGCTGCGAATCACAGGTCGCCTCGGGACGCCTCTCCGGAAGCGGACGCCCCCCCCGCGGCGGTCACGAGCAGTCCGGTGGCAAGCGTGATCGCCGTCCCGATCAGCACGAACCACGGCCAGGCGATGACCGACCGCGCCGTCGCCCACAGCGCGAAAACACCGAGGATTCCCGTGACGATCCCGGTTCGGGCGGCGAGAGTGCCGGCGCCCGGTACGAAGTGCGCGAGTGCGAACGCCCCGAGCAGTCCGCCATAAATAATGGATGCGATCCCCAGGGAGACCTCTACGGCCGGGCTCGTGCGACTGATCGGGATGAACGCGATCGCCGCGAGGATCAGCGACAGCGTCCACACCCAGGTGAACCGGCGGCCGATCCGCAGGAGCGCGTCCCCCCGGGTATCGGGATGCGCCGCGACCCAGAAATCGTAGGTGCTGGCGGATGCGAGGGAGTTGATCGAACTCGACAACGTGGACATCGCGGCCGCGAACACGGCGGCGATCAGCAGTCCCCTCAGACCGCTCGGGAGCGCCACGAGAATGAAGCGGGCGAAGATCTCGTCGGACCGCTCGAAGGTCGCGCCGCCGAAATAAACCCACAGTCCGAGCCCCACCGTGAGAAAGAGCGCGAACTGGAAGAATACGGCCACGCCGCTCCCGATGAGGGCGAATCGGCTGGAGCGCAGGTCGGGACAGGCGAGGAGGCGCTGGACGATGAGTTGGTCCGTTCCGTGCGAACCCATGCTCAAGAAGGCGCCGCCCGCCAGCCCGGCCCAGAGCGTGTAGGGACGTCCGAAGTCCAGCGACAGGTCGACCGGCCTCAGCTTGCCGGCCTCCGCGGCGCTATGGAGGATCGCGGTCCAGCCGCCGGGTGCGGCGTGGCCGAGGACGACGAGCGCGACGAGACCACCGATCGTGTAGAGGGCCATTTGCGTCGCATCGACCCAAACGACCGCGCGCAGGCCACCAACATAGGTATAGATGAAGGTCACGATCCCGATGACGATCACCGAGAGGGCGAGCGACCATCCCGTGACGAGCGACAGGGGAATCGCGGTCGCGAACAGGCGCACCGAGTCCGCCATGAGGCGGGTGAGCATGAAGATTCCGGACGTGAGCCGTCGGGTGCCCGCGTCGAATCGCGACTCGAGAAGCTCATACGCCGTACGGAGGTGGCCCGCGGCGTAGGCGGGTAAGAGCCAGATGGCGATCGCGATCCGACCGACGATGTAGCCCAGCGCGATCTGAAGGAACCCGAGCGTGCCTCCATAGGCGATGCCCGGAATCGAGAGGAAGGTCAGCGTGCTCGTCTCGGTCGCGACGACGGAGAGGAGGACGGCGGCCCACGGGAGCCGGCGATCACCGAGGAAGTAGTCGTCGCCGGTGCGAGTGCCACGCCCCAGCCACGCACCCCACGCCGCGACGGCAGACAGGTAGCCGATGAGGACGAACAGGTCGAGCGAAGTCAGCGGCCGCCTCCGCCGTCCGGCTCGCGCGGCACCACCGGCATGTCACGTATGGAGGTCGCGATCGCATCGTGCACGGCCCTCCGGAGGGGGATGTGCCCGCGCTCGGCCCGGGTCGGGTCGACCCGGTTCGTGAGGAGTACGACGAAGACGTCGCGCTGTGGGTCGACCCAGATGCTCGTCCCCGTGAACCCCGTGTGTCCGAACGATGTCGACGTGAAGAAACGGCCGGACGAGGACCGGCCCGATGGCGTGTCCCACCCCAGGGCCCGGCTCGACGCGTCCGAAACCCGGCGAGTGAACGCCGCCACCGTCGACGGAGTGGGAAGCCCCGCCGGGAGCGAGGCCGGCGGGGCGTTTTCGATCCCCCGGCCCTCGCGGGCGGCGGCGAGAATCCACCCGCCGAAACGAGCGAGGTCCCGAACCGAGCTGAAGAGGCCGGCGTGACCCGCCACCCCGTCGAGCGCGAACGCATTCTCGTCGTGGACCTCGCCCCGCACGTGCCGGTGGCGGAACACGGTGTCGACCTCCGTGGGCGCGATGCGGGAGATCAGGTCCGGCGACGGGTTAAACCCGGTCTCCCGCATCCCGAGCGGCTCGAACACCGAAGCGGCGAGTACCTCGTCGAGCGGCCGCCCCGTCACGGTCTCGATGATGAATTGCAACGTGATGAGACCGATGTCCGAATACACGGTGCGTTCGCCCACCGCGTAGTCTGGCGGCAGAGCGGCGATCGCGTCGCGATACGCGCGGCGCCCCTTCAGCTCACGCCAGAACGGCCGGAAGGGAGGCAGCCCTCCGCGGTGGAGGAGAAGATCCTCGACGCGGACATCGGCCTTCCAGCCCTCCGACCATTCCGGAAGGTAGTCGCCGATCCGATCGGTTAGCGTGAGGCGGCCCGTCTCGACGAGTTCCATGATCGCCGTCGTCGTGCCGATGACCTTGGTGAGCGAGGCGAGGTCGTAGAGGCTCGAGTCGGTCACGGCCCCCGAAGCAAGGCTCCAGTCGAGCCGCCCGTACCCACGCAGACGCACGAGATGGCCTCGGCGACCCACCGCGAGCGCGGCGCCGGGCGTCACCGAGTCCTGAATCGCGCGTTCGATGAGGCGGTCGACGCGTTCGAGCCGGGCGGCGTCCATCCCTACCGAAGCGGGTGACACCTCGGCCGTCTCGTCCACCGAGCGTGGCGTCGGCTCACCGCGACCTCCTCCCCGGCGCAGGCCCTCGCCGAGCGCGTACAGGGGAGGGAGGGAAATCGGGAGCCGGCCGGTCACGGGCTCCCTGCCGAGCAGCGCATCCGCCGCGGCCCGCTGCAGGCTCTCCGCGCCACCCCAGGCCAGAAGATAGACGGGGGCATCGGGTACGACCGAGAGCAGGTAGGGGGTCCCGAAGGAGATGACAACCGCCGGCTTTCCTTCCAGCTCGAGCGCCGCGAGGAGTCGGTTCGCGAGCGTGATCCCCTCATCCGAATCCTCGGTCACCGAGGGAGCCGCATACTCCGACACGATTACGATGTCCGCTTCGCTCGCTCGCCCGGCGATCGCGTCGAAGGTGGAAGGGGGCGGGTCGTCTCCGACGCGCACGCGAGAGACCTCCAGCGCCTCGGAGAGCCGTTCGTCGAACGCCCGCCCCGCCGCGATGTCCGCTCCTCCCGCGAACGTGACCGAGAGCGCGTGCCGCATCGCGAGCGTGTCGATGGGGACGGTGCCGGGCAGATCCCGAACGAGCGTCATGGAGCGTCGCGCGACGGAGTCCGCGAACGCCGTGTGCTCGCCGGTTCCCACGACCTCCGGCACCCGGCCCGGATCGACCCGCCGCGATGTATCGAGACCGGCCCGGGCCTTCATCTCGAGCATGCGCCGCGCGGACGCCGTGACGCGCTCCTGGGGGATGCGTCCGCTCCGCACGGCGGCCACGACGGCCTCGATCGCCTCGAGGGGATCGGGGGGCATGAGCAGGACATCGGCTCCGGCCTCCAGTGCGCGAACCGCCGCCTCCCGTTCACCGTATCTCTCTACGATCGCCCCCATGTCGAGCGCGTCGGTGAACAGCACGCCCTCGAATCTCATCTCGTCTCGAAGCACGCGGGTCATGAAATACGAGGACAGGGTGGCGGGAGGGGCGTCGGGGCCGAGGATCCCCGGCACCGCCACGTGCGCGGTCATGACCGCGTCGACTCTGTCGGCGATCGCTCGACGGAAGGGGACGAACTCGATCGAATCGAACCGGGCGCGATCGCCCGGGACCACCGCGAGCCGGAGGTGCGAGTCGGTTCCGGTATCCCCGTGGCCGGGGAAGTGCTTCGCCGTCGTCATGAGCCCGCCGTCCCGGGCTCCCTGAATGTACGCCGCTCCGAGTTCCGCCACGCGGTCGGGGTTTTCCCCGAAGGAGCGCGTGTTGATGATGGGGTTGTCCGGATTGTTGTTCACGTCCAGGACCGGCGCGAAGTTCAGCTGAACCCCGAGCGCCCTCGCCTCGAGAGCCGTGATCCGACCCGCCTCCCTGACCAGGACCGGATCGCCGGCGGCTCCAAAAGCCATCTGGGGCGGGAGGACGGTCGCCCCTCCCAGGTTCATTCCCGTCGGTAGCGCATAGACGCCGCCGACACGGAACCCGGGTCCGGCCTCGAAGTCCGCAGCGACGAGCAGCGGCACGTCCGCCAGCGACTGGAGCCGGTTCAGCCGGGCCGCATAGGCGTACGGAGTGCCGAGCGAGATGACGATGCCGCCGATGCCCTGCT
>Ga0114931_10011719_pt1 | contig 10328 bp, 8 predicted proteins | sample 2SBtaG_FD_89579 | JGI IMG/M metagenome (GOLD analysis project Ga0114931, IMG submission 89579) | Deep subsurface microbial communities from Kolumbo volcano to uncover new lineages of life (NeLLi) - 2SBTROV14_V59a metaG | ecosystem: Environmental > Aquatic > Marine > Volcanic | place: Kolumbo... | reverse complement strand
TGAATGGCCAGACAATCTCCATAAGCGGCCGCAATGCCAATGGCCGGGGCACCACGAACCCGCAGCGACTTGATGGCCTCCCACACGGTCTCAACATCGCGACATTCGATTTCCTTGATTTCGCCAGGCAGCAATGTCTGGTCGATCATGACCAGATGCCCGTCGACGTCACCGACCCAATGCAATGTGGCCGGGGGTGATTTCGAGGCGGGGTTCATGCGTGATCCAAGCTAATGTTCTGATAAGAGACGCAGCGCCGTGTCGCGGACGATCAAAGCGGTCGCCGGGCCAATCGACATGGTTTCCTCGTATTCGTCGTCGCGGAAGTCGTAGGGCGGAATCATGTAGCCCAACTGATCGTTCGCCAAACCGATCAGCATGCGGGGGAAGCCGTCCATCTTCTCGAGAATCTCGAAGCTCACCTCCGGCAGCAACTCTCCGGGCAACGTGACCAACTGAGCTTCGCCCAGGCGAATGTAGGTCATGTCGGTCACCACGCGACCGCGGTTCAAATCGCGAAGCCCTGATTCAAACAGCGGCTTGAATCGGGGATTGGTCAGCGGGATTTCAACACGACGTTTATCGACGCTGAAATGAAACTCCGCCGAAGGTTTCGCATCGACGCTCAGTTCTTCCACAATCTTCGCCAATCGCAATCCCATCGCTTTTGCCGATTCGTGTGTTCGGGCTCGATTGTCGCCACTGACCATCCCGCCCAGAGCGCCGTTGAGAAAGATCGGCTGTCCGAAGCCCGAACGCTTGAGTTGCTCGCACATATAGCCGGGAAAGTCGGCACTGATCTCGCGTGGCCCTTTTTCCAACGACTCAACGTGACAGGCGAAATGCACGAAGGTCGCAATGGGTTTCCCGTCGTTGCCAATCGGTTGAAGTAGTGAAATGGTGGGATCAAGCACCCCGGGGTTGCGGGCATTGCGGAACAGGCCAATCACCCGAATGCCGTCCATGGGAAGTTCCTTGCTGGCCACGCGAAACTCTTTCACCGGCTGGAGGTGATCGCGGGCTTGCCGGATGCCGGCGATGATTCGCTGTTGAATGTGCTCCCCGTATTCCTCCGGATAATGTCCGTAGACGCCAACGGTGTCGCCCGCGGCATGATTGTGCGACATGGCGACCACGGTTTCAGCGACACCCATTTTACTGGCGGCCCGACGCATGACGTTTAGATCGCGAAATCCCATTCCGAACAGGTCGGCACCAACCAACGCGATCGACAACTCACCGCGCTGAAACACCGCGATGCGGCCTTTGAGATCGTCATGCACGGTGTAGGCATGCCCCAACCAATCGGAGCCGGTCGGAGAAAACACAACTTCCGACACGCCCACTTGAAGACCGTCGGGTGATGCAACGTTTTTCGGTTGCGGTTGAGGCCCTTGTCGCAGGTGGCTCAAGTCAACTAAATTCCTGGCACCGTTGTATACCCTTCGGTTGCCCTGCGGAAAGTATGCAACACCGATGGTCTCGCCGTCGGATGAGAGTGCGAAACGAACGCCTTGTTCGCTGTAATCCAACAAGGTCCAGGTCGCCATGCGCAGGGTGTATTCTGGCTCTCCGAGATGCGAACGGATCTCGGCATCGGTGGTATAGCCCGTGGGGATACTAGCGGCATCGATGTTGGCCAGACGCGCCTCTGGATTTGAACCGGTGACGTGAATCGCGTCGATCAGCCCCTCACGGCCTTCGGCGGGATAATACAACTTGTACGAATACCACTTTGCTTCGTCGGCGGGTTCGCCCAACACTTCGCGGACCTTCGCGTGGGTGTGTAGGCCGGGAATCAAACCGTGATACATCAGCGGTGGGGGGTCGGCGTCGGGAGCGACCTGTCCGTCGACTGCTTGTGCGAACGCATGTAATCCGCCAAGAGCAAAGACCACCGCGAAGATGGCTGCTACGCGGAGCAACCCCGTGGGAAAAGAGAACGAATTCATTTTCAACATCGGTTCCAACCATCGAGAAATGTTGTGAACGGTTACCGAAATGCAAGGTCCAATCCTCCCATCGTAGCACGTCGGAATCGGCAATACGAACCGCGTCGGAAACCAAGAGTTGTCAGGCTTTCGTGATGGGGCTTGTTTCTTCGTTAGTCGAGGGTTGGCCAGCGAACGCTCCCTTGCCTGCGTTGCCACACGGCGGCACGAGATCATCGCGGCCAAGTGAAACCATCCCGGTTCAAGCGGCGCGGGGTGGTCGAATCGTCGACCCCCGATCGGATGGCTACCAATTTGCCTGTGTTTCCATGGAATCTTCTAGACGATTCTCGCGGGGTGTGCGATGGAAATTCGTGTGCAGCGATTCCCAGTCGATGACCAGTGTTCCGCCGGTCCCTTCATGCTGTTTGGCCCAGTTCATGAGCAGATCGAGACAAGCGTGATCGATGTGATTGAGATGCTCGAAATCGACGTGCAATTCCACGTCGTGTGGTACGCGTTCCAGTGCGGATGCAAGGAGCGGAAGCCGAATGAATGTCGCCGCCCCCTCAAGTTTCAAGACAGCGGATTGGCTTTCTGGATCTACGTCCAGTTGAATATCCAGATGCGAAAATGCGTGAAGCAGCTTCACGGCTGAGAGTCCGATGCCGATGAGCACGCCCGTCAAGAGGTCCGTGCAGACGATAGCTCCGAGCGTCGCGAAGTAGATCACGACTTCCCCCCAGCCGTATTTCTTTAGCTCTCGAATTGCCTTGAAATCGATCAATTTGTAGCCGATGTAGACGAGCATGGCCGCCAACGCCGCCGTTGGAATCATGCGCAGAATGAAGGCTAGTAGCGAAACGAAGACTAGCAACCAAACGCCATGCAGAATCGTGGAGAGACGTGTTTTCCCACCTGCTTCGACGTTGGCCGAACTCCGCACGATGACACCCGTCATCGGTAGCGCGCCCAACAATCCGCAGATAATATTCCCGATTCCCTGCGCTGCGAGTTCCTTGTCATAATTCGTGCGCGTGTCGGCTTGCAATTGATCGACTGCCGTGGCGCAGAGCAGGGTTGCCGCACTGGCCACAACCGCCAACATAATGCCTGCCTGAAGGATGACCGTGAAGGGAACCGATTCGAGGGCCGCCCGCGATGGAAAGTGAACTTCACTCCACAGGTTGTCGGGGACTTCCACATAGAGCACGGGCAATTTCAGAACCACTGCCGCGAGCGTCGCGATCACGATGGCGATCAGCGGGGCAGGAACCAGACTTAGCCGCCTTGGCACGAGCGTTTTCCAAAGCAGCATCGAGAGGATGGTCAACAAGCCCACCTTGGCTGCCCAATCATGGTTCTTGAGTTGGCTGAGTACTTGCTTCAGGCGATATTGAGTATCCGCTTGTGATGTGCGCACACGATCGAGATGGCCTTGTCGGAGGTCGCTTAATGCGATCCGCATTTGTGCCAGCGACTGTCCCGTGGCTTCTTTCAATCCAGCGGGATCACGTACCGTTTCCGATACGCCCTGGGTGTCCAATTGGCGAATCAAGCTAGAAAGCCGTTCGGACAACTTCTGCTGCTTTGTCGCAAGACCTTCAAGCGGTGAATCATCGGGAAGAGACGATTGCGGAGCGGGGGCCGTCTGGTTGTCGTCCGTGTTTTGTGGGGTTACAGGAACCCATTCGGCCACCAATTCGCGAAGTTGCACCTGTTGCTCGTGCAACGCCCCGAACTCTTGGAGAAGATCGCGCCGGGCGGTTCGTTCCTCAGCGGTACCCAAGGTGGGCATGGGCAGTCCTTTCTGGATGGCTTCGGGAATCGACATGAGGTTTTCCATGCCGTTGCTCTTGGGGGCATCGTCGACCATCACATGGAATTGACTCGACAAGATCAATACGCCAATGCCGGCAAGCATGCCTTGGATGACCGCCGGCGAGACCGCTCGGAACCATCGTCCATAGCGCAGCACCCCCGCGATCAATTGCAAGACACCCGCCAGCAACACGGCAAGTCCCAAGACCTCGAGACCATAGCGCTGTACCAAGTCAAAGACGATGACCGTCAGACCAGCCGCCGGACCGCTAACTTGAAGGGGCGCCCCGGAGATCCAGCCGACAACAAGACCGCCAACGATTCCCGTGATCAATCCAGCGGCCACCGGAACGCCTGATGCGATGGCGATCCCCACGCACAGCGGAAGCGCTACAAGAAAAACAACCACCGACGCCAACAGGTCTTGTCGGTAGGCGGACAACAGGCTGCCCCCGGTCTTCGATTGCTTCAATGTGCTATTCATTTTTTACCCGTAGGGTTCCAGGAGGGTTGTTTCTCGTAGTACCGGTCCGTTGCAATCCGATTCATGGCAATGCCTGCCTAGATGGGCGGCAGCTCTCGGATCGTTGATGGAGCCACGATGCTCGTTCCCGCAATGGATACGAACTGACCAAATTGAGGGTCGTAGCCAAAGACCTGTCCCGTCTAGAACTTGTACACCCAACCGTGAAGGTTCAGTGCCTTGCGTCCCAATGCCGCGGCAACCGTCGGATGGGTTCGTAGGTGTTCAAGCTGGACGAGCACGTTTTCTTCCACGGTTGCCGTCAAACGAGCGTCGTCGTTGGTGAGATGCGCGTAGTTTTCCTCGATGATCCGATGCGTCGATTCCGCATAGCTCAGCCAGGAGCGAACGGCGGGAAGCTTCGCAAGTTGGGGTTGATCCAACAGGCTCCCCATTGCTCCGCAATGAGAATGACCACAGACAACAATGTCTTCTACGCCCAGTACGCTCACCGCGTATTCGATCGTCGCTGCTTCGCCACCTTCGACGGCCCCATACGGCGGAACGATGTTGCCGGCATTCCGCAGAATGAAAAGCTCACCCGGTTCGGTTTGCGTGAGCAGGCTGGGATCGATACGGGAATCCGAACAGGTGATGAACAAGGCCAGTGGATATTGACCTTCCACCAATCCCTCGAACAACCGCTGCTTGGAACTAAAAATACCGTTCTGGAATTGGTGGATACCTTCAACGAGCTTTTGCATGAGAGTGATCTCCACATTTTGTTTCGGGGGAAGCGATCTTCGCGCACAAGATGCTTGGGAAACACGACCGGCGTGGCGCGGGCGAATGACGAAAGTGCCTGAAGCCGGGGACGCGTTAAGAATGCGTCAGGACGCGACAAACAGAAATGCATCGCGGCTTAAAGCAGCAACGGAGCGCGAAGACCATTGGCAAGAATGTGGCCGACGATTGCGGGATGAAGGCCGGCACAAGAAGCAAAAGGGGCCAGCGGACGATGGTTTTCATGCGGCCAAGTAGTGAAGTCACCGTGGTGGCGATCGTCCAAGCGACAATTCAGTGTAGACCCAACGACTAGCTCCACTTCGGTGGTACCCTCGTCTTCCTGACAAGGACAACTTCCCTGGCACAATTCAGAACAAATTTGTCCAGGGTGATGAAGCAGCGGCAAGAGAGCAAAGGCGCAGAGATAGACTGACACAGATACGAGACGCGCAAAAGCGGAACCTGTCGTCGACCGTATATCGCGTGCCATCAACGCCTTCCGATTCGAGTTTCTAGGGAGCCTCGTCACAGCATCGCAAGCTTACCTTCGGACAACGTTACGTCCTTGCCCACGCTTCGGCAAGAGGAAGTTCGATTCGATTAGTGGATAGGCATTCCAAATGCCCCCCCTATAGGATCATCGAAGGAAAAAGTGTCCTTGCCCATACGAGCCAATGCTTGCATGAGGGATGGTTCTGTGCGCGCGTGTCATAACTGCTGTTGTGATAGCATGTTGTGGACTGTCTGGGTTTGGTTTTCGAGATGAAATACCTGAAGCCGGAGAGGGGGGCGTTGGAGGCAGATGAACCCTATGTGACCGCGAGCGTATAGGATCTCTCTTGTCGAAGCGTTCCAGAGACGATACCTCCAGCGTAGCTGGGAGTGGCTTCGGCTGAATTCGCCGTAAGACGCAATCGCGCGTATGATGGGTTTAATATCACCAGCACGCTGGAGAACCCCGACTGATCGCGATCATCGGGGGGCTCTATCTCCGTAGTCGGAAGGTTCGCTTCGTAGCCAAGAGGCAGTTTCTCGCAGTGTGTTGAAAGACAACTACGGCAGGGTCGCCAAAACATGAGCATCGACGATACCTCAGGTCGGATGTATTCGCCTACCGACCAAACAATTGAACTTGAATCGCCCACCTCCTCGAAGCGTCCTTGGCGATGTCGTGTTGTCGAGGGGGGCAGCGCTCACATGAGCGCCGAAACCGTGACGCTGTTGCGAAGTCGGCTGCTCGCGGCTTCGCTATTGTTGTTTCTCGGGGCGGCGATGTTTCTTGTTTGGGTCTCGTTTGCCACGCGCCCTGAAATTGGCGATTCGCACACTAAAATGGTTTTGAATCGCCATCTCTTTCACATTGCCTTCACGATTGTTGAAGGCGTCTGTGCCCTCTTGCTCTACAGCCGAATTTGCATTTCTGGGCGATGGTTGCGCGTCTTTGAGGTGATCATCTTTGGAATGCCCGCGGCGTTCTTCGCGGCCCTCACGGTGACCGACATCTCGCTGTGCTGCGAAGCCGCGGACACTTCCCATCTGCTAGCCGCGGCATACCGAACGATTGCCGATTGGCTATTCTTGATTGTTGTGTACGGATGTTCGTGCCCAACACTTGGCGCCGTGCCGCGGCGGTCGTGATTCCGATGGGCGTCGTTCCCGTGGCGATCATCGTGACGCTACGGAATTCAGAACCGATTATCGCGGAGGCGATTCCTTCGTTCGACGTGACTGCAATGGCGCTGACGATGGTGGTCGCCTGCATGGTTGCCGTCTATGGCACCTATACGGTGCATTCTTTGCGAACCGAAGCCTTTGAGGCCAAACAACTCGGGCAATACAACTTGGGTGAGAAGATTGGCGTTGGCGGAATGGGCGAAGTCTATTTGGCCGAGCATCAATTGCTGAAACGGCCCTGTGCCATCAAGCTCATCCGTCCCGGTCACGCCGCCGATCCGCTGGCCTTGGCTCGCTTTGAACGCGAGGTGAAGGCCACCGCACAACTCTCGCATTGGAACAGTGTCGAAATCTTCGACTATGGTCGAACCGACGATGGAACTTTCTATTATGTGATGGAGTATTTACCAGGGAAAAGCATCAGCGATCTTGTAAATATCCACGGACCCATGCCGCCGGACCGGGTCGTGTACCTGTTGCGACAAACATGTCAGGCATTGCGTGAAGCCCACAACGCGAATCTTATCCACCGCAATATTAAGCCGGGAAATATCTTCGCGGCACATCGCGGAGGGCTTTATGATGTTGCCAAACTACTGGACTTCGGGCTTGTCAAAACGATTAAGCGTGATCGCGTCGACGACCTGACTCAGGACGGTGCCATCTCCGGGTCGCCACATTATATGTCTCCCGAGCAAGCATCGGGCAACAGCGAACCCGACGCTCGCAGCGACATTTATAGCCTGGGCGCGGTGGCCTATTTCATGCTCTGTGGACGTCCTCCGTTCGATGGCGAGGGGCCACTGGAGGTTCTGATTTCACACGCCCGAGACGAAGTGGTTCCCCCGTCGCAGTTCGTCGGAGGCATTCCAGCGGACTTGGAGCAAATCGTGCTCCGCTGTCTGGCCAAAGCCCCCGACGACCGCTTCCAATCGGCCGAAGACCTCGAAGCCGCGTTGGCCCTTACCGGCGTCGCCGATCTTTGGAACGAACAGGAAGCCGCCAAGTGGTGGGCCAACATCGAATCGAAACCACGAGAGATGGCGGCAACCGTTTAGGTTACGCACTTGAAGACTCAATGCGCGGAATCTCACCGGCATCCCCCCCGCATGACAAACGGCCCCCGCATGACAAACGGGAGGTCTGGTCGTCTCGCGACTCTGATCTGAAACTCATCGCCGCGCGCTGCGCTGTCGCGTGCTGCCGGCCCGGAGGAAGGCAAAGAGGTCGGCAATGTCGTCAAGCGAAAGGTTATCGAACAGCTTTTCGGGCATGGCCGACTTCGAGCTGGGGGCAATTTCGTCGATTGCGTCCTTCTTGAGCGTTATCTTCTCGCCGCTAGATTGCAGCACGACCACCGAATCGCCGCCAGCGGGACCAAGAATGCCCGTGAAGGTACGACCATCGTCGGTAATGATCGTCTTGCTGGCGTACTGATCGGAGATCACCTGCGAGGGATACAACACCGACTGAACAACTTCCTTGGTTTGGAAACGCCGCATGACATTGGAAAGATCGGGACCGATCCCCTCGCCCTTCCCGCCACAGCGATGGCACTTGACGCACTGCGCCTTCTCGAACACAAGAGACCTCGTCGTGATTCACCATTGTGTCCCTCGTCGGTGGCAAGAAAGTCCAGCAACACGCCTTCCGTCCAACGGCTGCCCTCGGGCGGTTTTGGCAAGGTCGCCGGCGGCAGATTCGGATAGTTCGATGCAAACCACTGCTGCCATCCCTTGAGCGATGTCTCCCAAGAGTCTTCAGGGCTGCCTTGTTGCTTGCCGGTCCACTTTTCCAACAGGGCGATGACGTGCGGCGCGGCGTCTTCACCAGTCCGCAATCCCAACAAGATCGCCTGCCGTAGCGCCGCGGGATTCTCGGGAACCCGATCGACATCTTTTAGTTTCACGACCACTTCCACCGCGGCCGGGCCTTCAAGAATCGGAAACGAACTGACCAGCACGGGCCAGTTATCGCCACCGGGGGCTTGCGCCAACCCCATGGCCAGCAACAGCCGGCGCTCGGGCTGCGAGGCAAACGACTCGCGCAGATACTCCATCGCCGCGGGATCCTTGCTGCGCCCCAATACGGCGATCAACCCCAACGAAAGCTTGTCCGCGGCCTCGGTGCCGATACGTTGCAGACGACGATCCAACTCGACCAATCCGGTGACGGACGACTCATCCAGCTTCTCTGGAAGACTCGGCAGCACGAGAATCGCCGCCGACGGCAGCGTTTCGCCTTGGGCCAAGATCTCGCCATGCAAGTCGGCGGGCAGGGTATCGAAAAAATCTTTCGTCAAATTGTCCAAATAGCGGCCATAACTGTGCCCCCCCTCGATCCGCCGGGCTTGTTCAAAGAATTGCAAAAGCGCGAGTTGCCACTGAGGCGTCCAACCGTCTTTCAGAAAGCGAAGATAGGCGGCAAGGTGTAGCCGTTCTTGAATGGGACTGTCGCCGCGCAGTTCGTCAATCGCCCGGGGTAAGAAGCTCGTGTCTTGCAAATAGACAAGCAACCGCACCAGTTCGCGATTCATGCGATTCTCGAATGCAGGATACTCGGCGGCCAACTGCGCGCGGAACTCGGGAATCTCATCCCCCGACACGTCGCCCCGCAACAGCGCAAGTTCGACAACGCGGAGGATATCGATAAAGTCCTCATCGCTCACGTCACTCCGCAGCGTGCGGCTCGTTCGATCCAGAATCGAATCAACAACCTCTCGATCGGGACCGAGAACCAACAGCGCCGTCGCGCCTTCGAGAAAAACCCGTAAGTCGTCGTGGGCCAAGACACGCGCCTGCCAACGCTCGCGAGGGATTTGCTCAATAGCACGTCTCGCGGACCAGCGCACGAAGCGGTACGGATCCTTCATTAACTCCAGTAGCTTGCCGACCGGAGCAACCTGGTCGCCACGCACGATCGACTCACAAGCTTTACGACGCACCGTCGAATCGGGATCGTCGAGCAACTCAATCAAACGTGGATTAGTCTGTTCATCGAAATGAATTCCCATCAAGTACGTGGCCTTGGCACGGACATAAGGATCTTCGTCCCGGGAGAGCTTGACCAGAAATCGCGTGGAGGGAGGGGGACCGACCAACTGCATGATGTCCAGTGCCCGCAGGCGCGTTGCCACCGGATTGGCCGTGTTGTCGGCCACTTCGGCTAGCTTTGGACTCCACTGGTCGCCGAGAGCTTGCTTCACTTTAGCAATGTTATTACGGCCGAAAGCGCTGTAAAGCTGCGGTTCGAGAATTGCCTGGGCGATCCCGTCGGGCTGCTGGCGTGGGGGAGCCTTTCCCTCCCAAACGATGCGATAGATTCCGCCTTCGGTGTCGCGGCCCCCGGTGGAAAAATAGATCCATCCATCGGGACCAACCGCCAAATCCGTCACATTCAGCGGCCGCCCTTCAAGAAACACTTCGGCACTTCCTCGATAGGTGCCCCCGGACTCTTTCAGTCGCACAACCAAAATACGGCCCATCGACCAGTCGGCGGCGAACATAGCATTGTGATAACGCAGGGGGAATTTGTAGTGGTTGTAGGTCTCCACGCCGGTGGGCGATCCGCGGCCGATGTTCACCGTGGCGGGAAGGCTGTCGATGTAGTAATCAGGCCACTTCGCCCAGCCACTACGCCAGCCGTATTCCGCT
>Ga0114931_10011718_pt1 | contig 10329 bp, 6 predicted proteins | sample 2SBtaG_FD_89579 | JGI IMG/M metagenome (GOLD analysis project Ga0114931, IMG submission 89579) | Deep subsurface microbial communities from Kolumbo volcano to uncover new lineages of life (NeLLi) - 2SBTROV14_V59a metaG | ecosystem: Environmental > Aquatic > Marine > Volcanic | place: Kolumbo... | reverse complement strand
GATGATTTTTCCATTAACTCTGTGGTTAACAAAACAGCCAAATAGTGAAATTTTCTTCATGGTGTTCTTTTACGGAGCCCTTGTCATTTTTTGGATGATTCTAAAGGAAAGATTGATGAATCCATACCTTTTTGGCTTTATAGGTATGCTCTTGGGTGTATCGATGCTGATCAGAGCAATTGGGATTGGGCTGGGAGTTCTCTTGAGTATTCTATTTTGGGTATTGATTGGTGACGTAAAGAAAACAATTAAGTGTCAGATGGTCTTGATGCTACTTTTGGGAAATCTTCTTGTGGTTATTCCTTGGGAAGCTTATGTGTATTCACATACTGGGAATGTCATCATGTTGAGTGGAGGTGGCCCAGAGAGGGTGAAAGCAGGAATTTTATTGTCGATTGGGAAACGCGGGGAATACCGAGGTGTCTTCTTGCCAAGTGATGTTAGAGAATTTATAAGGCAATTAGAAACAAAGAGACTTGAGATGACTTCATTGTTAAATATTGGGGCAATCTTATCTCAAGAATTAATATCCGAACCATTTGTCGGCATGAAATTTTTAGCAATAAAATTAACGCGAGGTTGGTATGGAACAGACAGTCGAAACTTTGAAATGGCAATACTGCTTCTTCAAGTCCCATTTTTGACTTTGATTCTATGGAGTAGTTTCCTTGCATGGAAGCAAGGAGTATGGGAAAGAAAGTTTGTCATATTTGTATGGGTCTTGGTTTTGTATTTTTGGTGTATGACGACGATCGTTATGTCTCTGGTCAGGTTTATGGTCCCAGCAATGGCCCTCCTTTTTTTGTTATTACCTGTAGCAGGGGAAAGGCTATGCGAATTTATAAAGGGCACATATAAACACTACTGTCAATTCCGACAACCTCAGGCATAAGTCCCTTCCAAGGTGGACCGTTTATATCATCGTCACCTGGACAACTTATAGTGGACCCAAAATTCAGACCACCAATGTAGTAAGATTGCGGCGCTTGCTGGGGATTCGGAACAACGAGGTTTCGGTCATATTGCTGGCAATATATCGCATAAGCGAACTAAGTGGGCACTTCTGGAGGCAGGCATATGAATATTTTAATTTTAGCTGGAGCTTATCCATATTCCATGCGACCCTCTTCCGGTATTTTTAATGAAAAGTGCGTAAAAGCATTAAAAGATATGGGGCACCAGTTGGTGGTAGTTGCACCTCGCCCATACGTTCCTTCTTTTTTGAAAAAACATTCACGTTGGAAAATGTATTCCTGTATTGAAAAATTCCAAATGCGAAATGGTGTGCCGGTTTTTAGGCCAGCAATGCTGGTTATCCCAAGACTGGGCGCTGCTCTGTGGGTAGATTCCGTGGCCTATTACACTCTTAAGGGCATGATTAGAAACCTCCATGACAATAAACAATTTGATGTCCTTCTCTCTTTTGATTTGAGCGAAACCGGAGGTGTAGCTTGGCGAATTGGAAGGGAGCTGCAAATTCCTTCATGTGGATGGGCTTTTGGTGAAGATGTTCGTTTTAAAAAAACGTCGGGGCTTGGAAAAGTTGTAAGCAGAGCCTTACGAAATTTGAATTTAATATTTTACCAAAGTAGAGAACTCTTAGAAGTTGCAGCTAAACTTTTAGATAGATCCATGAATCTTATGTCTAAAAAACAGCATGTAGTTCTTTCTCATGGTATTCCTGAACCTCCCTTCTTAGACAAGAAAAAGACTTCAAGCCAAATCAGGGCAGAATTAGGAATTGAGGCAAGCCAGATCGTCGTAACATTTGTTGGTAGAATTGTAAAAGAAAAGGGAATTTTTGAACTGGTAAAAAGTGTATCTTCCGCTATATTGCAAAACCCACGACTCATTTGTTTAATGATTGGGTCGGTTCCTTCCTTTGATAATACGAAATTGCTCGAAAAATTTGTTCTTGAACAGTCTGCCATTGTTCATGACAAAATAAAAATATTACCAGCTTGCAACCATCATCGAGTATGGGAAATTTTATGTGGGACCGATATTTTTGTTTTTCCGAGTCACCGAGAGGGAATGCCCAATAGCTTATTGGAGGCAATGGCTTTAGGCGTACCTGGTATTGCCTTTGGTATTCCTCCGGTTCTCGAAATTGATTCAGGAAAAGGAACCCTTTTGGTTGTTCCTCCTTTTGATTCTGCCGCGCTATCAGATGCCATCCTAGCGTTGGCTCGTTCACCTGAAAAACGAAAAGCCTTTGGGGCCAAAGGCATGGCGGAAGTTAAGGCGCGGTTTATGGTGAAGAAGAATATGACGGAGTTGATTGATCTAATTGCCCAAATGAAAACTAACCTTAAATTTTCTTAGGTGCCTTTCAACCTTCCTTCCCTTTTACTAATAAGCGTGAATTCAACTTGTAAGTCCAACTTTGGTGGTTGGCCGGAAGGGCGAGTTAAGGAGGTGTTCACCCGTCCTGTCCATAACTTGTTGCTGCGCCATCTTATGGCGCCTTTGCCGCGCGGCGGGGGAGGGCAGCATAAGATGCTGCAGCTACAAAACACCTGTATCTTCTTCGTGACCTACTTGGTGCTTCCTTCCGCTCGTTAAGAGGATCTGGCCTCCGAAGCAAAGAGAAGAGTCCGACAGCGGCTTGAAATACTGAAGTTTTTTATAGTGGCTACCCACACAATTTCCTGAAGAGCCATAATTATGTGCAGCAACACATTTTGGTTGTAAAACGACATTAATAAGCAAAAATAAAAATGAGGAGGAATTACGAATGTATGTTTTAGGTATACATGATGGTCACAATGCATCAGCTGTCTTGCTCAAGGACGGACATATTATAGCTGGAGTACAGGAAGAACGATTACGTGGGGTGAAAAATGCCCTAGGATTACCTTATGCAGCTATTGCGGATGTCTTGAATCAAGGTGGGGTGAAACCCAACGAGGTAGACTGGGTTGCCATAGCTGGACTTCACAGCGGGGAATATATAAGTCTTGATCAAACCATTCATCCGTCAGACCAAATATTAAAATGGCACCAAGCAGCATATAATCAGCCAAGAATTGAATTGAAACAATGGGTAAAAAAAATCATTCCTGCCAAGATTTATGAGGCGTTAAAAGGGGATAAAATTCGTGACGCCAGAAGGGATTTAATCGCCTCGCTAGGGTTCAGACGTGACCGCATTCAATTTGTGGAACATCATAGTGCCCATGCTGCGTCTGCATATTTTGGATGGGGAAAGCTTAATGAACCTATATTAATTCTCACGAATGATGGAATGGGGGACGATGTTTGCGCAACAGTGAATATCGGAAAAGATGGCCAATTTGAACGAATAGCCTCAGTTCCGTATAGCGAATCTGTTGCTGAAGTTTATGCTTTGACAACCTATTTGTTGGGAATGGTTCCGTTAGAACATGAGTACAAAATTATGGGAATGGCACCCTATTCCAATCCAAGCCGTGCCGAAAAGGTGTATGCGCAGTTAGCAGAATTGATAGATTTTGCTGATAAAGGAGGTATTGTCTGGAATCGTAAAAATGGTATTCCCCCTTTGTCAAGTGCATATCATTACTTGGAAAAAATCTATCGGCTTAATAGGTTTGATAGCATTTGCGGTGGAGTCCAAAAATTTACCGAAGAATTTCTCAAGCAATGGGTCCGCAATGCCATCCAAGAAACCGGCATTCGAAAAATTGCCCTTTCTGGGGGAATTTTTATGAATGTGAAGGCCAATAAATTGTTGTTAGAGTTAGAGGAGGTTGAAGATTTATTTGTTTTTCCTTCATGCGGTGATGAAACGAACGCTATTGGAGCAGCTTACTGGTTATCTGCAAATGAAATGAGGAAGATCGGGCGAGTGAAAGAAATACCTCCGATCTCAGGCTTGTACTGGGGAAAACAATTTAATGATTATGAGATTGAAAATGCAATTTCGGAATATTCTTTTGGTCATAAGGTAAATGTAGAAACACCTTCGGACATCGAAAAAAAAGTGGCCGAAATTATTGCAAATGGACAGGTTGTTGCTCGATCAAGCGGGAGAATGGAATTTGGTGCAAGAGCTCTTGGCAACCGTTCGATTTTAGCCAACCCTGCCAATTCTAATGTTATCAAAATTATAAACGAAATGATCAAAAAACGTGACTTTTGGATGCCATTTGCTCCTTCGGTTACGGTTGAGCGTGTAGGAGAATATTTACAAAAACCCAAAAATGTTCCTTCGCATTATATGACTCTAACCTTTGACAGCAATCCTGCTAAGGCATCTGCCTTTGCCGCCGGGATTCATCCCTATGATGGTACCGCACGACCTCAAGAAGTTACTCAGCTTCAGAACCCCGAATACCATCGTCTCATCCAGGAATTTGGTGAAAAAACTGGGGAGGAAATTATTTTGAATACGAGCTTTAACCTCCATGGTTTTCCCAATGTCTATTCCCCGAATCAGGCTTTAAACACTTTTGATAATTCGGGCCTAGGGTGCCTGGCTCTTGGAAACTTCCTATTAACAAAAAAATAGGGTTTTGCAACCAAGATAAAGCCTTTCTGTACTCTTAGGGTGTTTTCATTGGTATCGATCTGGTTTCGTGAAGGTCTTTTTGATCTTTCGTGAAATAAATGGATTTACTTACGAAAAATGTTGTTTTATTAAAGAAAAACCTCCTTTGAAATAACAAAACATATGATCAGCGGTAATGTGAACCAAAAACTTGTAATGCATTTAGCTCCCGGTCATTGGGCTGGACATATGAGGATTTATCACCGGGAATGTCTTGCGTTGGTTGAGGGCGGCTATAACGTCCATTTAGTGGCGCATGATCTAAATGGAGAGAGATTAGATCCGCGAATACACTTCACTTCTTTAGGGTCGTATGGAAATTCAAGCCTTTCATGGAAGCTGTATGACCGTTATTGTCGCAGCCAGAAGGCCTATTCTATGGCTATAGAAGCTGAAGCTGGCTTATACCATTTCCATTCTCCGGAGTTTATCCCGTTAGCAATAAAAATTCGCCGTAAAACTGAACGGCCAGTTATTTTTGATTGTATGGAAGATTTTGAAGGGTATGCATTGCAACGGAGGGGGATTCCCAGTGCCTTAAGGCAGCCATTAGCCAAAATAGTGAAACGTCAACTTCATTCCGCTGCGACAGCATGCGATGCAGTTATTGTTTCAGATCCTGGTACGGGGAAGTTGTTGCAACCATATGCCCAACGTGTGGTCCTTATACATAATTTTCCCAAAGTTAATTTGTTTACTGGAGGAGATATCCCATTTACGGAAAAACCTTATGATGTTGTATACCACGGAAGCATTCCTCAATATCACCTTGAGGCTTGTCTTGCGATTGATGATATTTTGGTCTCGTTAGGGTATCGGTTAAAATGGCGATTTATAGGCCAAATTCCCGCCTTAGATTGGTTTGAAGCGGAATTAATGAAAAGGAACGCCTTAGAGCGTTTTGTTTTGAGCGGTTTGGTTGGCCATGAAACAGTCGCGAGAGAACTTGTAAAAGCTAAAATTGGGATTATACCCTTACCAGATCTGCCCAAGTTTCAGAATAATATTCCTCAGAAATTGTTTGAGTTTATGGCAATGGGAATACCAGTTGTCCTGAGTGACTTACCGCCAAGTCGTCCTTTTGTAGGGGATGGCGGATGTGGTTTTTTGGTGCCGCCTCAGGATTATCAAGCATATGCAAATTCTATTATTCGATTGCTCAATGATCCTGCGGTCGCAGATCGTATGGGAAAGGAAGGGCGAAAAAGGGTTCAAGCCGAATATAATTGGGAAAAAGAATCCCAAAAACTACTGAATCTCTATAAGGAGTTGATGGAAAAATGAAGCGGAAAATAATTGTTACGGCTGATGATTATGGAATGTGCCCTTCGGTTAATTCGGCGATTGAGGAATGTTTAGCTGCGGGAACCCTTCGTGCAACATGTGTGATGACAAATATGCCATTTTGTGAAGATGCGGGATTCTTGCGTAGACGATTCCAGAAAAGTTCAATCGGAATCCACTGGAATTTGACCCAAGGCAAACCCATTCTATCTACTTCAAAAATTCCAAGTTTGGTTGGCCATGACGGTCTTTTCCACCCTTTTGCAATGTTTAGGCAGCGATGGTTGTTGGGGAAAATTAATCCTTCTCAAGTAGAGGCAGAATTACGCGCACAGGCAATCAGGTTTCACGAAATTGTGAAAGAAGTAGACTTTTGGAATACCCATGAAAATTTTCATGTATTGCCAGGCTTGTTTCAACAATGCGTGTCTTTAGCTCAGCAATTACATTTGCCGGCGATGAGATGCCATTCCCGATTTACAGTTGTTCCAGGTAATGGTGTTCTTTTTAATTTCCTTCACCCCTTTTATTGGTTGAAAGGGCAGGTTATCTCTTGGTGGTCGAAAAAAGCAGCTGCCCAAGGTATGAATATGCCTGCTGGAAGGATTTCTAGACTTGAATATGACGCTCAAAAGAAATATTTGTTAATTGACGGGTTGAAAAGTCTCAGATGGGAAAAGGTGGAAAAAGCACTTGAAATCGTTATTCATCCAGCGACTTCTATTCAAAAGGAATTATTTGGAAGTGTCACGGAATCCCGCCTTGCTGAATACAAATTTTTTAGAGAACCCGATCTTTTTATGTTTTTGGGAAGGAATGGTTTTGAACCTGTAGGGTTTGAGGTATTAAAAAACCACCACGGTTAAGGTGCTTCTAATATGATCCAAGATTGGAAAATGGAACTTTATTGGCGTCTGCCGATTTTTCTACAAGAAACTGCGTTGAGTGCGTATGTCTACCACCTTGATAGGATATATTATGGCCTTGGTTATGAGGAATGGCGACAAAAAATTATGGAAATGCAGAAATGGTCAGCGGCTGATGCTAAAGTCTGGCAGGCCCAGAAGCTTCAAGCGCTTGTTGAACTGGCAGTAGCAAAGGTCCCCTACTATAGAGAAAAGTGGGCAGGGTGTCCGTGGAAGAAAGTTCATTCAACTCAAGACCTTTCTGTTCTTCCTCTGGTTGACAAACAAGCCATACGGCAGAACGAGCGGTATTTTATTGCAGATGGCTTGGAAACAAAAAATCTTTGGTTGCAAAAAACAAGCGGAACGACTGGGACTTCTCTGCAAATTTTTTGGCCTATGGCAATGGTGCCAAAATGGTGGGCGGTTGTAGAAGTCTTAGTGAGAAACGTGGCTGGGGTTGAGAAAAACTTGCCTCGCGCCATGATGGGCGGACGTCCAATTGTTCGGGGAAAGACTTCAAAGCCTCCGTTCTGGCGATATAATAAATGGTGGAAGCAACTCTATCTTTCAAGTTACCATGTATCTCCAAAAACCGCAGCTTCCTATGCTAATGCTCTTGGTTCTTATGGGTCACAATGGATTACTGGGTATGGTTCTGCAATTGCAGCTTTGGCAGAAAGCGCTACTGAGGCTGGAATTGACTCCCTGCCTTTGCGAGTGGGCATAGTGAGTGGTGACACCCTTTTGCCAGGAATGCGAAATACGATTGAAAAGTTTTTTGAATGCAAATGTCTAGATCATTATGGCCAGAGTGAAGGTGTCTGCATGGCCATGGAGTGTAAGGAGGGACGCCTGCATGTGATTCCTTGGGTTGGCATTTTGGAGATATTGCGCGAAGATGGGTCTCCTTGTGAGCCGGGAGAAGTTGGAGAAATGGTTGGAACCAGTCTTCTTAATGACGCCATGCCACTTATTCGGTATCGCCTAGGCGACTATGCTGCGTGGGCCATTAACCAAAAGTGCGAATGTGGGAATCCACATCCCATTATTTCAAAATTAGAAGGACGAGTGGATGATTTCTTGATAACAGATGATGGAAGAAAAATCGGTAGGCTTTCTACTGCAATGAAACGGAGTCCTTCAATTCATTCGGCTCAGATTGTTCAGGACCGCCCTGGCCATGCTTACCTATTGGTTCGACCAGGGAATATGTATGAAACCTCGGATTCCGTGGCCGTTCGTGAGGATATCTTAGATCGTATTGGAAATTTTGAACTAGAGATCGTCGAAGTCCACGAGATCCCAAAAACTCTTCAAGGTAAGACACCATTGGTTGTTCGTCTTGATGAGCGTCCGAATATGCAGGGGAGCTATAAACAGCTCTTGAATAAAAGAGAGTTGTCTTTCAATTAGGTTTCGTGGATTCTACTCGTAAGTGCAAAAGGGCTTGCTCCCTTTTCCTTAGAGAGTTTTGGGGGTGCCGAAAGATTCCCTAGGATCTGTGGGAAGAATAGGTCTCCCCAAGTGGAACCTAAGGTCTTGGTTTCACCCCCAACACCATCATTAGTTAAATATGGCCCTGCAACCGTTCAAAGGAGTGTTGCTCTTATTGAGGTGAATTCACAAATAAACTCCAGAGAAGAATTTATAAATCGGTTTTGGGCATAACTGTAGGCAATAATTCCAGCGTGTATACAAAAACCTTCAGAAACTCAATGTCTTGTTTCTAAAAATAAATATTTAACTTTTTCTTGGAATCCCTATTTTATCTGTAGGCTTCTCCCTGCATAAATGTTCATAATTGTCTTTTTCGATCTCCCAAAATAGGCGCAATATTTCATCTCTTTCAAGGGTGGCATGCAAATTGCTGAATTTTGGAAAAGATTGGAAAGCGAATTTAACCGGATTTGTTCCCCATAGCTTGGAGCAACAATTTTGATCCCCTTAAAAAAGGTGAGGTGGGGGATTGGAGTATTTATTATTTCCTTTGAACATCCTCATCATGTCTCCGCAACCTGTATTCAATTTGGCTTTCAGGTTTTTTCCTGTTTTTCCGATAATAAATAACTTAGGAATCTTATGTTGAATGGTATGCCTAATTCCAAAAATTTCAAAAACCGAAAATTCTGTTGATAGGCTAGGCTGAATAGGGTTGTAAAGGAGGAAGAACGTGAACAATTGCGCTATATTCTGTAAGCCAAAAACCTTAAGGTTACTTTTAACAAGTTTCTTTCTTTTATCGGTCTTGAGTCCTGAGTCGGGATATGCAGAAAAGTTTTTTAAAACGCATAGTACATGGTACGAGAAAATTCCTGTAAATCCTGAAATAATGCCCAACTCTCCAAACTATGTAAATTATATACGAGGGCAAATGGATGGGATCGCAGTTGCCAAGGGGCAGTGGTCTGTTCCCATTTTTTACGCAGTCGAGAACACTCCAAAATATGATGTGGAATATACAACTAGTAGCCAGGCTTCACAAGAAGCAATAGCCAGCAATGGCTGGAATCTAAATGTGCCAATTCCGCCAGAAGCCAAACAAGCAGGGGTCGACGCATCAACTTATAGAGATGGCCATTTAGTCACTATCAGCTATGACAAGAAATTTGCCTGGGATTTTTACAATGCTAACGTGTCAACTAACTCAAAAAGTGCGAAGGTGATAAAACGGTGGGATTTGAGTGGTGATGGAATTGACCAGCCGTATACCTATGCAGGTGCTCGAGTATCCCCCATTCCCTTATTTCATGGCCTCATTATTTATCAAGAAATACAGGATGGCTATATTGACCATGCTCTTGCTTTTTCGACATGGTCGGCGAAAAGGGGGAGCCCAGGTGTTTACCCGTGTGTCACGAGCAATAATGGTGAGAGTGACGACCCGTGGGCACCATGGCTAGGGTTTAGATTTCAGCTTGATCCAAATGTTGATATTAATTCATTGGGATTGAATAGGGCTGGCCGGGTGATAGCCAAAGCGATGCAAGAGTATGGAATGATTTTTATTGAAAATGCGGGGCCAGGAAACAATGGTGTATATGCTGAAGATCTTGATAACAAACCCGAGTCATGGGATGGTATTATTGGGAGTCTGAGTGGAATCCCAATGGACAAGTTAAGAGTTGTTGAACCTATAATACCTTCTTCTGGGGAAAGCGCTGATAGTAGTCCCCCTGCTCCTCCCCAAAATCTTGAGTTTGTCCATTAAAGTTGGTGCTGGCTTCCATAATAAAAATATTAAAGGGTGGATTTAATTCTTATTCACGATAGCCAAGGAGTAAAGACGGCAAGTTATATGATGACCTCATGTCCCCAAAAGGTATTGCGCGATAGCGGTCTTGGGTTAAAATCCTGTAAAGGGAAAGGTTTGATATAATTGCCTCTGCCAAATAAGAAATTGCTTATCTAAATATTTTTTTATAATTTCTCGTATCGACGCTCCTGATTGCCAGATAGGCTTTGTAAAGACGATCCGGTTATTCTCGGATTCATCCATCTAGATCCTTGAATAACACTGCCCAGTCTAACTGAGTCTGGTCCCCCCTATTGCGGAATGGGATTGCTCGGCCATCCTAAAAATCAACACTATGTGGCTGCTCTCCGTTC
>Ga0114931_10011717_pt1 | contig 10330 bp, 7 predicted proteins | sample 2SBtaG_FD_89579 | JGI IMG/M metagenome (GOLD analysis project Ga0114931, IMG submission 89579) | Deep subsurface microbial communities from Kolumbo volcano to uncover new lineages of life (NeLLi) - 2SBTROV14_V59a metaG | ecosystem: Environmental > Aquatic > Marine > Volcanic | place: Kolumbo... | reverse complement strand
GAATAACTCGAGATGCTTCCGTTCCAGTTCCAGGCTCCACGTTCGAGGGCCGGACGAAACGCAAAAAAAACGGGGCGGGAGCGGAGTGAAATCGACTTGCTCGATCAAGCTTTATCCGCAAATTATCCCGTAGGGGAAGAATACCAGACTCAGGCCATTAGCAGCAGTCTAGAGGAACCAAGGAGCCTGGTTGGAATCGTTAAATTGTTGTTATTAAACGACTTGCGCCAAAACTATGCCAACTTCCGGTCTAGCGGTGGCGGGAATCGACCGCTCGGCTGGCCACGCCGCTTCGCGGTATCCTCGATGGCATCATCATCAAGGGGGCGGGCGCTCAAGGTTTCACGAAAACCAGAAATTCCTGATAAGGAAGCAGGTTCGGTTGCTCGCCTTTCAGTGTAAACCCAGCGTTCTCGAACGTCTCGATCAATTGATTCTTTGGAATTTTGATCGAGTCGGGCGGGCCTTCGGGAAGATCGCCGCTCTTGAATTCGATGACCACCAATCTCGCCCCGCTCAGCATCTCGGCAAAGAGTTTCTTCGACCACGCCGCGCGTTGCGGAACGTGATGAAGAACGTCGCAGATGAAAACCAGATCGGCACCGGCTGGCAGACTGGGATCGTCGGGTTTGGCCAACCTTACCTCGACGTTCGCGATGCCCTCGCTAACCACTTTGTGGTGGATATGCTGGATCATCTCCGGTTGGCTATCAATGGCAATCACCTTGCCGTGGGGCACGGCGAGGGCCAAGCGGAAGGTGAAATAGCCCGATCCGGCGCCAAGGTCGGCAACCTTTTCCGACCCCTTAAGTCCCAATGCGGAGATCACCAGTTCGGGCTTTTGCCACTTTTGCCGGTCAGGGCGATCGAGGAAAGCGATATATTTTTCCGTCTCCTCGAACGGCTTGAGATCCCCTGGGTCGATTCCAGCCTTTCTCAGCGGACACTCGATCGCTGGAAGGTGCCCGGCGGACGACTTCGTCGCGTGAGGTTCGTGCCGCAAATGATTGTGGGACGTTTCGGTTTCTTGGCCCACCTGTTGCAAGTCCTTCCGGTCAGTCGCGGGATTGGCGTCTTTCCCAGCATGGCAACCGAAAGCGACGGCCACCAAAACCGGCAGCATGGCAAGTCGGCTGTGACGCATGATGCGATATCCTCATCATAATCGTAAGGAGAGCACCGCAGGAAAAAAACGATGCAATCGTGATGTTAAAAAGAATCCTCGGGCGCCGTAGCCATCCGTCATGGTCAACGTGGCCTCGCCCGCGATCGCAAAAAAAGAATGCGGAGGGCCATCGCATCACCGCGAAACGCACACCGGCAAGCTAGCCGTTTAACCGCGGTTTCCGGCCGCTACAAGCTGCGAACACAAGCGCTTTTCCTGAGCAAGTCCGGCACACCCTCCACGGACGATTGAAGTAGCCGAAAGAGAGATTTTCCCCTACGCAGCAAGACAAGTCGGGGCGAGAGGATTCGAACCTCCGACCCCCTGCTCCCAAAGCAGGTGCGCTAGCCAGACTGCGCCACGCCCCGTGTCTTCTGCTTGTTGCCGGGCTCTCTCGGCTCGTACGGAACTTATCCTACTGGACTGGCACGGGCTGGGCAATCGTGCTGGAGCAGGCGTCCGCGCGGCCACGATGATTGTCACCGTCGACGTTCGGGCCGTTTATCCGGCCTCGCGGTGGTCTTGGTGCGAACGCCCACAAATCTGCTCGTGCAGGCGGTTGAACTCATCGTGGCTGGTGAAGTGGATGATAATCCGACCACGACCTTTGGCCGTCTGACGCAGTTCGATCTTGGCACCCAGCGACGTGCGTAGCTGTTGTTCGAGCGATGCTAGATGTTCGCTGCGCGTGCGCGGCGGCGGGCTGGAGTCGGACGGAGAGACGACGCCGAGCGAATTAGGATCGACCGCGTGCAGCATGTCGTGCACCATCGCCTCGGTCGCCCGAACGCTCAGACCTTCGGAGGCGATACGGCGGCAGAAGTCGATTTGCTTTGCCTGGTCGCCCAAAGGCAACAGAGCCCGGGCGTGCCCTTGACTGACGGATCCGCTTCGCAGCGCGTCTTGCACGGCCTCGGGAAGCTCGAGAAGACGGATCAAGTTCGAGACGGTCGAGCGATCGATGCTCAGCCGGCGGGCCAGCTCTTCCTGGGTAGCCCCATAGCGCTGAAGGTACTTTTGAAATGAGGCCGCCTTTTCCAGGGCATTCAGATCCTTGCGCTGAAGGTTCTCGACGATGGCCAGTTCGGCCATTTCTCGGTCGTCGGCCTCTTTGAGTTGCGCGGGCACCTCGGACCAGCCGGCCTTGATCGCGGCCCGAAGTCGGCGTTCGCCGGCAATCAATTGATAGCGATCGTCGACGCGGCGAACCACGAGCGGCTGGATTAGCCCGTGCTCCTTGAGGCTGTCGGCGAGCCCCTGGATTTCGTCTTCGGCGAAATCTCGACGCGGTTGGAAAGGGTTGCTATCGATCTCGTAGACGTTTAGGCGTAAACCGCCTTCGGTGACGGTCGTCTCGGTTTCGAGCGGCGGCGTAAAGGGCTTCAAATCCGGGGTGTCTTCGTTGCCCGACGGCGCGGGCGCCGTCGTGGTGGGGGCTTCTTGTGCATGAGGACGGTCGAGCGGGCGGCCCAACAGGGCTTCGAGTCCACGTCCCAGGCGTCGTTCCTTAGTCACGATTGAGTACCTCCATGCAGAGTTCAACGTACGCGCGGGTACCCCGGCTGCGCGGGGCGTAATCAATGACGGATCGGCCGTGGCTGGGTGCCTCGGAAACGGCCGGGTCGCGGGGAATCACCGTATGAAAGACGATTTCACCGAAGAAGTCTCGCACCTCTTGGTCGACCTCTTGGGTGAGCTCTAGTGTGTGGTCGTACATGGTCAGCACGATGCCGCCGAATTCGAGCCGATTTGCCTCATCGTGCATCACCTGGCGAATGACCTCGATCATCTGGGTAAGCCCCTCCATGGCGAAATACTCGCACTGAATGGGCATCAGCACTTCGGTCGAACTGGCCAGCGCGGTACGGGTTAGCTGACCGACCGACGGCGGGCAATCGATCAACACAAAGTCATACGATGACATCCCGCTGGCCAAATGTTGACGCAGCGTGGCGGCGTGGCTGGCGCCTCCGGTGGCCAGGGCTTCGACGTCCTGGAAACTGCGGCTGCTAGGTAGCAATTCAAGCCCGGTGGTCGAGGTTTCAGCAAGTGAGTCGCGAAGCGGCTGACGGGAAACCAGCGGGTGCCGCGCCGTCGGCTCGCGCCCCAGACCTGTCGTGGCGTTGCACTGCGGGTCAAGGTCGACCAAAAGAGTCCGGCAGCCCGACCTGGCAAGCCCGACCGCAAGATTCACCGCGGTGGTCGTCTTGCCGACCCCACCCTTTTGGTTCGCCACGCATAGAATCCGACTCACGTTGCCACTCCGTTGACCACCGCTGGACGGGGCTCAGTGCCCCCACGGCGAGGCGGATTGTAGCAGCCTTGGATGCCTCTCGGAAATGCCAATCGCCCCGTGACTTCGGCCTTGAATAGCGATTGGAACCGGCCGTGCTTCTCACATGGTGCCCGACGGCGAGGGGCAGGATCAATGGCATTGCATGGATCTTGCACGATCCACGCGACGCGCGATTTCACGTGAAACCGCGAGCTTGACGTGGAGTGCTCGTTCCACGTGAAACCCGCGTTCCTGGTAGTCGACAAAAACCACGTAGACCGGGTTTCACGTGGAACACGCAAAGCCGCCGATGATCGGTCAGACCGTCGCGGATGCGAACCACCACACCGGCGGCTTACTCGAGCGGGTTGATGACCAATCCGCTGAGCAGCTTGGGATAGAAGTATGTGCTTTTAGCCGGCATGCGCTCGGCCTGCTCGCTGATCTCACGGATATGGTCCAGCGTCGCCGGCATCACCAAAGCCGCCAGCGGAAAATCGCCGCTCTCCAGCCCGCTGACGACTTCGCTGACCTGATGTACGTATTTTGGCTTGGGCAAATCACCGGCCCCCAGAAGATTTTCGATCACCAAGCGGTGCAGGATGCTGACGCCCAAGCCTCGCCATGTCTGACCATGGTCGGCGGCAACCTTGTCCATCTGGGCTTGGCCCTCTTCGCTAAGCGTGGCGACCATCCAGCGATCGTCTTTGGCCGTGTAGAAGGACAAGGTTCGCTGGTCATCGGCCAGCTCGATTTCGTTCCAGATCGATTCGGCCAGATCGCTCCCCTCACCGGCAATGCGGGTTGAGAAAGCCGCGCCGAGCTTGGCAACTAAGTCGTCGGCGGTCAGCTCCGCAAGGCCGCGAAACAGGCGGTGAGTCGGTAGGACCACCATGCCGGGATCATTCATACCCACGCACATCATCAGGACGAAGTTTGCCGGGTGAGCACGATCCAACGCTCCGCCGCCGGCCAACTCGTCTCGGTAGTTACAAGCCGTTTCGTAGCGGTGGTGGCCATCGGCAATGTAGACCGGCTTAGGGCTCATCATGCTCGAAACGGCGGCGATCACGTCAACGTCAGTGATCGGCCACATTCGGTGAACCACGCCCAGATCGTCGGTCGCCTCAAGGGGGGTTTGCCCCGCCACCGCGTTTTCAAGGCGATGTTGGGCCTCAGCCTGGGCATCGGGGTAGAGGCCGAAGACGGGGCTCAGATTGGCTCGGCAAGCCTCGAGAAGCTTCAGCCGATCGGCTTTGGGGCCCGGCATCGTCTCTTCGTGTGGGTAGATGTTTCCCTGGCCAAACCGTTCGAGACGCACGCGGCACATGAAGCCCCGGCGTGTGAGAACCGCGCCGCCCACGTCGAACTGCTGATGGTAAACATAGATCGCCGGATCCGCCTCTGTGAACAAAAGGCCCTCGGCCTGCCAGTTCTTCAGAAATCGCGCGGCCCGGCTATACGGGTTACTGGCCTGGTCATCTCCCGGCTCGGGCCGGTTTAGGATCAAACGCACGACGTTGGCCGCATGGCGTTTATACAGCCGGTCACGTTCCTCGGGGTCGATGACGTCATAGGGCGGGGCGACCACGTCGCCCAGCGAACCGACGTGGCCCAGATCGTAGCGGATCCCACGAAAGGCAGCGATTTCAGGCATGGTGCTTTCTCGGACGGCGGCAGCTTGCCGCGGGGAAAAAGAAACAGGGCTTCGGGCGTGTTATCCCGAAGCCCTGTGGCTTTGTCAATTACCCTGCTCCGGCTCCAATTCGGCGATGCCCCCGACACCGGATGCCGGGCCATGGTCTGGAAGCGATACCACTCGTTTCGCATCCCGCCCAAAAAACTCATTCTGGCTGCGAGCGGTCAAAATTCGCCAGCTCTGCGTCGCCAGATCTCGGCGTATCTTAGGATATGCCCACGATTCGGCTCCTTGAGCTGACGAATTTTGCCACGCTCTCGCCGACGAAGCAGTTTTTGGGCGGACGGTTAGTAGCGATACCACTCCGGCTTGTACGGACCCTCGACGGGAATGCCGAGATACTCGGCCTGTTCGGGAGTCAGACGCGTAAGCTTCACGCCCAGTTTGTCGAGATGCAAGCGGGCGACTTCCTCGTCAAGCTTCTTCGGCAGGGTGTGAACGCCGAGTGGGTAGCTCTCGGGCTCTTGCCAAAGGGCCATTTGCGCCAGAACCTGGTTGGTGAACGAATTGGACATCACAAACGAAGGATGCCCCGTCGCACAGCCAAGGTTCACCAATCGCCCCTCGGCTAGAAGGATGATCGAGTGACCGTCGGCAAACGTGAATTGGTCGACCTGCGGCTTGATGTTCTTGTGTTTGATGTCCTTTTGCGACTTCAGCCATGCGACGTCGATCTCGCAGTCGAAGTGGCCGATGTTGCAGACAATCGCGTCATTGGGCATGACCTTCAAATGCTCGGCGCGAATGATGTCGCGATTGCCCGTGGTCGTCACGAAGATGTTGCCCTGCGGGGCGGCCTCCTCCATGGTCGTGACCTCGAAACCTTCCATGGCCGCTTGCAGGGCGATGATCGGGTCGATCTCGGTGATCAGCACACGGGCTCCGAAAGACCGTAGCGAGTGGGCGCAGCCCTTGCCGACATCGCCGTATCCGGCCACGACCGCGACCTTGCCGGCGATCATGACGTCGGTGGCGCGTTTGATTCCGTCGACCAGCGATTCCCGGCATCCGTATAGGTTGTCGAATTTGCTCTTGGTCACCGAGTCATTGACGTTGATGGCGGGGACCTTCAACTCGCCGCGCTCGTGCATTTGATACAGGCGGTGGACCCCCGTGGTCGTCTCTTCAGTGATACCGCGAATGTCGCCGAGCAACTCAGGATACCGTTGGTGAACGATCGCCGTGAGGTCTCCGCCGTCGTCAAGGATCAGGTTCAACGGTTTCCCGTCGGGGAAGGTCAACGTCTGATCGATGCACCACTCGTACTCTTCCTCGGTCTCACCCTTCCAGGCGTAAACGGGAATGCCCGCCTTGGCCATGGCCGCCGCCGCATGATCCTGCGTGGAGAAGATATTGCAACTGCTCCAGGTCACGTCGGCACCCAAATCAACGAGCGTCTCGATGAGGACGGCCGTTTGAATCGTCATGTGCAGGCAGCCCGCGATCCGCGTGCCGCGGAGCGGCTTCGACGATCCATACTTGGCACGCAGCGCCATCAAGCCCGGCATTTCGTTTTCCGCCAGATCGATTTCCTTTCGACCCCAATCGGCCAGCGAGATGTCCGCGACCTTGTACGGCGGCTTCTTTTTTGTTTCAACCTGCGACACGTCGGTCTCCTTGCATTCGTGATGGATTGCCAAGCCGTCCGTAACGCCAATCGGGCGTCATGTTAGGGGGATGCCACGGGGCCACCATGAACGAGTCACGAACCCAACGGCTCCCACAAGGCTACGATATCATACGTTCACGCGCCAACGACGATCAAGGCGGCCGCCGCTTTTCGCCCGAAAGAAAGCCCGTATTCTGACATTCTCCCGCCCGCACGCGAGCGGCTTGTAGATGATCGATCAACGCGCCGACATCCATCAAACCACCGGACGGCGAACCCGAACTTGGGTGAGCGATTCATGCGGGGGCAGCTTTCGCCGGGAAAGCCATGGCGTGCGACGGTTGCGGGCACGGCGATTCAATCGCGCCTGGAGATCGCCGCAAAGCCTCGTTGCTCGGCCGCGATAAAGCTTGCCAGCTTGGCCATGTCTTTGATTCCGGGGCTCGATTCGACGCCGCTTGCCGTATCCACCGCGAAGGGCCTGACGGTGCGGATCGCCACTTCGACGTTCTCCGGCCTTAGCCCTCCGGCAAGCACGATCGCCGGCCGCTGACGTCGGGAGTTCTCGGCATGAACCGGCGAAAGCAACGACCAATCGAACGTCGTCCCCGTACCACCACGCTGCCCGGGAAGGTCGCTGTCGAGCAAGATCATCGCCGGCGCGCAGCCGAGCCGTTCACACCGGTCGAGGTACCGGTCGACCGGACGCAGGCCCTGCTCCCCGATGCGAAAGGCCTTAATAACCGGGCACACGGCAAGCTCGCATAACAGCTCGGGTGGCTCTTCACCGTGGAGCTGGACGAAGTTGAGCCCAATCCGCCGAATGTCTTCGCGGATCTCGTCAATCGCCGCATTGACGTAGACACCCACACGCCTTGTTTCACGTGGCACCCGGGCAACCATCTCGGCCGCCGTCTCGCGATCGACACACCGCTTGCTACCGGGAAAGAAATTCAGCCCGATCGCGTCGGCCCCCGCTGATGTGGCGGCAAGCGCGTCTTCCGCCCGCGTGATCCCGCAGATTTTGATTCGAAACATCAGGCGATTTTTTTCTCAAGGACGAACGCCGTCCAAGCAAGCCATGCTAGCGGAATCCGCCGTGAAACACTTGGTGCGAGAGGCGGCACGCGGCACGCGGTTCCGCTCTCTTCTTGGCGTCAAACAAGACTTCGGACGAACGAAAGATCCTTGGCGGTCTGAGCGATACATGCTTTCGTATCGAGATCCCGCCAACTTCCATGGCCCTTGTATTCGCTGTGAAGGCTCAATATCCCATCGAAGCCGAGCTTCTTCAGTGCGGCGATAAAATCGGGCATGGGAGCAATGCCATCGGCCACCGGAACCACTTTGGTTTGCCACCGCTGTTGCCCAACCTTATCACGGTGTGTGGTGAACCACTGAAAATTCTTGATCGATGACATCGCGATCCAGGGAGCCAGAAGATCAAGCCCCTGACGCCAACCTTCGCCGCCACCTTCTTTGACCATGTGCAGCGAGTCGACGTAGGCACCAATCTCCTTGGGCGAGAAATCACGCACGAGCTCGTACAGCAGCGTGCCGTGCGAAGGAATGAATGCGCCCGAATGAATGTGGATGCACGGCCGCACCGCGTAACGGGCAGCAAGCTTGACCACGCTCCGTAAACGACGGCGGACCTCGTCCATCTGGCCCGCAAGCGATCCGAGCGGACGATAGCGATAATACCCCAACTTAATGCGATCGATTCCCAAGCGGCTTGCGGTGGCGATGAGCTGTTCGGCCCGTGGATTGGCGTCCGTAATGGCGGTCGTCAGAAACAGAATTTTGAGACCTTGCTGCTCGGCCGCTTGAACGGCCCGCGGAAGCTCGATATCAACCCGCTCCGGCGCGATGTGCCCGCCCGGACGAACCGTTAGGTCCAGCCCGTCGAGACCAAGCTTCTTAAAGACGCCGCATACCTCGTCGATGGAAAGATCCTGAAAGCTCTTTGTGAATGCGGCGAATTGCACGGCGACGGACTCCCCTGGACGAAAAGCGTTTCCAGCGCGGTCTCAGGTTTGCCATTTTCCTACATGCTGCCGGCGGTAGCAAACCGGCCCTGTTTCCCGGCGGCATCTTGGCACGGACCTCGGTGATCGTCACGGTCCGCGCCTTCCGCTCAAGCGTGCCAAACCAGGCGACCGATGATAAGCGAAGGCCCGGAGTGCGCGCTTCGCGGTTGCCTTCCGGGGTTGGTCTTGTTTAGAGAAATTGGCCGTTGAGGGAGTTGTCGACGCATGGCGTTTCGCTCTCGACCGTTGGGAATGTTCATGATCACCGCGCTGGCCGTGGCGCTGGTTGGTCTGGGCATGATTGCGCCTCGAGCGCCGGTCTATACGGCGTCGACCACACTTTGGCAGATCGCTCCGCGCTCGACGGATCAGGCGTCCGGAGCAACCGCGATGCCTCGATCGGTCGATGAAGTTAAGAAGCGGATCGAATCCGCCAAGTCGCTGATGGCCGCGATACAGCGAGCGGAATTATCGGCCGGCACGAGCGATCTCGCCGTGACCGAGGATCTTGATTCGTTGCGACAGCGGCTGCGCGTCGACATCGCGCCAGAGGGACGTGATGAACAGCGGATTACGCTATGCTACCGTGACCGAACGCTGAAACGGGCCAAGGCGCTGTGCCGCGCCATGGCCGATGAATATCTCGATCAGCTACGACGCGCATTCGATCGGTCGGACAAACCAACCTACGCCGAAGTTCACCAACAAACCGAAGAGGCAAAACGTCGACTCGAAGAGCTTCAACGGCAGATGGATGCCTTGGTCGGTCGATATTTGGCGTCGATTGAAACGATCCGACGATCAAGCGAACCGGCCGCTGAGGCTCAGCCCCACTCCGCGCGACGGAGCGTCGAACCTTGGTTCGCCGCCAGGTATCAGGTTCCTGCTCGGCAGCCGGATCGCTCACCAGCCGGAAACGATCGTCTTGGCCAGCCGGTCAGCAAACACCCGGGTCGGCCGGCCGGCTCTTCGTCACAAAAAGCGATCTCTTCCCGGCCAAGTCGCTTTTCACTCGACGAGGCCTCACGCCGCGAGTTGGATCAATTACCCACGATCAAGAAGCTTGAAGCGCTTCGATATCGTCGCGGTGTGTTGCTCAAACATCTGACCGCCGGGCATCCGGAGGTTCGCCGCGTAGATGAGCTTATTCGAGAGACTGAATCCCAGTTGAAGGCCGGTGTGCCAACGAAGAGTTCAACCGCCATTCCCGGGCTGCCCGGACCAGACGGAGCGTCTGACTTTCCCGGCGCCGGAAAGGAACAAACCACCCCAAGTGAAGTACCGCCCTCAACCGCCGTGGGAGGAAAAAAAGAGAATCATGATGAACCTTTGACGGAGCCACATGGTGGCGAGCCCGGCAACCTTGCCCCGCAAACGGCCGTCGAGCGATCTTCACTTGAATTCGCCGCGGCGTTTCGCCTGCATCGCGCGCGGTTACGAGAAGCGACAGCAGTGTATACGCGGTTGGCAACCGCCGAAGCCGCCGCATGGCGGCGTGAGTTGGAGAAGAAAAACGCCCGAGCCGAAGTCGTGGTTCCGGCAACGATCGTGG
>Ga0114931_10011716_pt1 | contig 10331 bp, 7 predicted proteins | sample 2SBtaG_FD_89579 | JGI IMG/M metagenome (GOLD analysis project Ga0114931, IMG submission 89579) | Deep subsurface microbial communities from Kolumbo volcano to uncover new lineages of life (NeLLi) - 2SBTROV14_V59a metaG | ecosystem: Environmental > Aquatic > Marine > Volcanic | place: Kolumbo... | reverse complement strand
GCCGCTGCATCGAAGCCTGGCTACGTTGCGAAAGCTCGGCATATTCCCGATATGCCTGCACTTTCGCGCCTTGCCAGCCGGGCGCCGCGACACCAAAAATCTGCGAACTTTTTTCTGAGCGAGCCCTTGGCGACGACAAAAAGGCAGCGCACTACGGTGCTTCGAGCCGGTGCCGGGGGACATAACAGAAAGGCTGCCGGCCGCAAACCCGCGCAGGATGTGCCCGGTTGACCAGGCCGCCTGCGGCCCGCTGGGCGCGGAAAAAAGCGCCGCGCCCGCCCCTGCCGGCGCTAAAAGAGGCAATGACGGAGAACGCTCGCGGCGGACCTGCCGGAAACCATCGGAGGCATGGGATGGCTCACTTACGGAAATTCGATGATTCCGTTCCCTGGGGCGTCAACCGGTCGAGGCGTTCTTTCAACTCCTTTTCGCGCTGCCAGCGGACGGTAACATCACGGATAATGGCCGCGGCGCCGCATACGCCACCGGCTGCGTCCTGCAAAAGAACCAGCGAAAACTCCACCGAGATGCGGCGGCCGTCTTTACGCCTCGCCGGTACGGCCAGCAGCCGGCCGGCGTAGCCGCTGGCACCGCCGGCCATGACGCGCTCGTAGCCCCGGGTGTGCCTGGCGCGCAGCTTAGGGGGAATGATCAGTTCCAGGTTTTGGCCCACGATTTCCGCGGATGCATAGCCGAACAGGGCCTCGGCAGCGACGTTCCAGAAGCGCACAATCCCCTGCCGGTCGGCGCACACGACGGCATCCGTGGTTCTTTCGATAATCTGGGCATACAGCCAGGCGGGATCAAAATGCGGCATCATGCAATCTCCTGTACACAGGCGGCCATCAGAGGCAGTTGGTTGAAAACACCGGGCATCTTCTCTTTTCCTGAAGCTGACCAAAACGGCACGTAAGGGCTGCCGGAAGCTGTGGAGCGCCGGTTTCGGCCCAGACCGCGCGACAAATATCCAGCGCCCCCTCTCTGGTGTCACTGCCGAACGAAAATCTCCTCCTTGAGCATACAGCAGGCGATACGGTAGTCCGGAACCCCGGCAGCGTCATAGGCCAGGTTTTGCGGCTGGACCAGGCGGTTGATAACGCAGCCCTCCGGGATGTCGAGGGCAAACAGGTGGCTTTCGTTGATGGGCGGCATCTCCACCAGACGGTTGTTTTCGATGGCCAGGGCGTTAAGCGGGTAGTCTTCGCACAGCGGGCAGCGGTAGACCCGGCCGTTGGGAAAGACAAAGTAGTTGTCGGCCACCCGTCCGGCGCATTCAAAAAGCTCCCCGGCGTTCAAAAACACCTTGGGATAGGTGACGATGACGCCCTGCTCGGCGATACGCGCGGCCGCTGCGGGTACCGTGTCCAGCCACTCGCGCCGCGACAGCTGCAACTGCCGTGCGTGCGCATCTTCCGCCGAGGCCCCCCGCAGACCGATGACCTGAATGAAAAAGCGCGTTATGCCCAGGTCCTTCACCAGCGCCGCCATGCTCTCGAGCTCGTGCAGGTTGAGGCGGCTGACGGTGTAGATCAGGCTGGTGGCAAAGCCCTTGGCCGCCGCCCGGCGCATGCCGGCGATACAGCGTTCATAGGTTCCCCGCCCCCGGATGGCATCGTTGGTGGCGGCCGTGGCGCCGTCGAGGCTGAAACTGAAAAAGTCGATTTCGCCGGGATCCACGCGCTCGAGGATATCGTGAAACAAAAAGCCGTTGGTATCCACGGTAACGGACCCGAAAGCGCGTTTGCCGGCATAGCGGATGACGTCTGCCAGCTCCGGGTGCAGCGTGGGTTCACCGCCCAGTAAAATCAGGTTTGCGGATGGGGCTCTTTCGGCGAAAATATCCAGCCAGCGCCGGATCGTATCGATGTCGAGGGTGTTTTCGCCGTGCTGCGCGACGTTGATGTAGCAATGCCGGCAGGCAAGATTGCACGCCGTCAGCAGGTGGAAAAAGACGTTGCTGCAGTCACGGGAGAAGGCCACCGTGCGTTTCTGCATGCGCGCATCCATCAGCAGCGTTCCAGACAGTCCTTGGTCAGGTTTTCGCAAAAAGGCACCGGGTAGCAGCCGTCGAAACAGGCCTTACAGAAGGTATTTTCCGGATCGTCCATGCCGGTGGATTCCAGCAGCCCCGGCAGGCTGAGGTAGTACAGGGAATCCAGGTGCAGAAAATCACGCAGTTCCGGCACCGACATCTTGGCGGCGATGAGCTCGCCGCGCGTGGAGAAATCGATACCGTAGTGGCAGGGAAAGCGGTGTGCCGGTCCGCTGACGCGCAAATGCACGTGCCGCACGCCCAGTTCGCGCAGCGCCCGCACGCGCGTGCGCACGGTGGTGCCGCGGATGATGGAATCCTCGATGATGATGATATCCTTGCCCCTGAGCAGGTCCTTGACGGGGTTGAGCTTGACCCGCACCCCGAAATCACGCATGCTCTGGGAGGGCTGGATGAAGGTGCGCCCGACGTAATGGTTGCGGATCATGCCCATTTCAAAGGGAATGCCGGAAGCTTCCGAGTATCCCAGCGCCGCATAGGTGCCGGAATCCGGGAAAGGCATCACCAGATCGGCCGACACCGGCGCTTCTTGCGCCAGCCGCCGGCCGTGGGCCTTGCGCGTCTGGTAGACATTGTGGCCGTAGATCGTACTGTCGGGACGTGCGAAGTAGATGAACTCGAAGATGCAAAAAGCCCGGCGACGGGCCTGCTGCGCCTTGATGCTCTTGACGCCGTTTTTACCGATGATCACGATCTCGCCGGGGTCCAGTTCCCTGACGAAGCGCGCCTCGACCAGGTCCAGGGCGCAGGTCTCCGACGCCAGCAGGTAGCTGCCGTTGAGCTCGCCCAGGCACAGCGGCCGGAAACCGTGGGGGTCTTTGATCCCGATCACCTCGCCCTCGTTGGTGAGCATGATCATGGAAAAAGCGCCTTTCAAACGCGATGCCGCCCGCACCAGTGCCCCTTCGAATCCGTAGGTCAGATTTTTAACGAACAGGTGCAGGAAGACCTCGCTGTCCATGGTGGTCTGGAAAATGGAGCCGCTTTGCTCCAGCTCGTCTTTGAGCTCGCGGGCATTGACCAGGTTGCCGTTGTGTCCCACCGCGTAAGAACGCTTGCGATGGTGCACCACAAAGGGCTGGGCATTGCCCAGAATCGAGCTGCCGGTGGTGGAATAGCGCACATGGCCGATGGCGCTCGAACCGGAAAGCTGCTCCAGGTGCGGGTCGTCGAACACCTCGGACACCAGCCCCATGCCCTTGTGAAACACGATGCTGTCGTCGCGCGTCACGGCAATGCCGGCGCTCTCCTGGCCGCGGTGCTGCAGGGCGTACAGGCCGAAATAGCTGAGCCGGGCCGCTTCGGCGTGGCCAAAGACGCCGAACAGTCCGCAGGCCTCGCGGGGTTTTTCGTGTAAGTCCATCGCTTGGCACCTGTCTGTCGAAATGGGGTTGTGCATGCCTGCCCGCCGCTTTTCCATCAGCGCCCGGGCCGCGTGTCAGTCATGATATTTCTGCAGCGTCTGAATACCGATACGCCGGTCTTTGAGGGCTTCGATGCCGCGGCACATGGCTATGGCACCGGGAATGGTCGTGACGTAGGGGACACGATACTTGATGGCCGCACGCCGGATCTCGTAGCCGTCACGCCTGGTTTCGCCGCCGCTGCCGGTGTTGATGATCAGCTGAATCTGGTTGTTTTTCACGGCATCCACCACGTGCGGCCGGCCGAAGGAGACTTTATTGACCACGCGCGTCGCCACCCAGTGGGCATCTAGAAACTGCGCTGTGCCAGTGGTGGCCAGCACGCCGAAGCCCATGTCGCGGAAGCGGCGCGCCGCTGCCAGCATGGTGGGCTTGTCGCGATCGTTGACGCTGATAAACACCGTGCCCCCGGTGGGCAGCGTCAGGCCGGCACCCAGCTGGGCCTTGGCATAGGCCGGCCCGAAGGCCGTGTCGATTCCCATGACCTCGCCGGTGGACTTCATTTCAGGCCCCAGCAGGGTGTCCACGTCCGGGAAGCGGTCAAAGGGCAGCACGGCCTCCTTGACCGACACGTGCGCCGGCACCCTTTCGGTGGTCAGACCCAGCGATTCCAGGCTGCGGCCCAGCATCACGTGGGTGGCCAGTTTGGCCAGCGGCACACCGGAAGCCTTGCTGACAAAGGGGATCGTGCGTGACGCCCGCGGATTGACTTCCAGCACGTAAAGCCGGCCGTCTTTGACGGCGTACTGCACGTTCATCAGGCCCAGGACATTCAGCTCGTCGGCCATGGCCCGGGTAGCCGTGGTGATTTCGGTGATGCTCGCGGCGCTCAGGCTGATGGGCGGCAGCACGCAGGCCGAGTCACCCGAGTGCACCCCGGCCTCCTCGATGTGCTCCATGATGCCGCCGATGACCGTCCGCCGTCCGTCCGATATGGCATCCACATCGATTTCAACGGTATCTTCCAGGAATTTGTCAATGAGCACCGGGTGGTCGGGGGAAGCTTCGATGGCCAGGCGCGCAAAGTTTTTCAGCTCCTCTTCGTTATAGACGATTTTCATGGCCCGCCCACCCAGCACAAAGGAGGGCCGCACCACCAGCGGATAGCCGATGGCGGCCGCCACGTCCAGGGCCTGCGCGACGCTCCGGGCGGTACCGTTTTCGGGCTGCACCAGGCCGAGCTTGTGCAGCATGCGCTGAAACTGCTTGCGGTCCTCGGCACGTGCGATGCTCCCGGGAGTCGTTCCCAGGATGGTAAAGCCGGCGGCGGAAATGGCTTCGGCCAGGTTCAACGGGGTCTGCCCGCCGAACTGCACGATCACGCCGTCGGGTTTTTCGGCCTCGGCGATGTGCAAAACGTCCTCGGCGGTCAGCGGTTCGAAGTAGAGCTTGTCCGAGGTGTCGTAGTCGGTGCTGACCGTTTCCGGGTTGCTGTTGACCATGATGCTCTCGACCCCGGCCTCGCGCAGGGCGAAGGAGGCATGCACACAGCAGTAGTCGAACTCGATGCCCTGGCCGATGCGGTTGGGCCCGCCGCCCAGAATCATGACCTTATGTTTCGCCGACACCCGGGCTTCGTCTTCAGACTCGTAAGTTGAATAATAGTAAGGTGTTTCGGCTGCGAATTCAGCGGCGCAGGTGTCCACCAGCTTGTAGACCGGGCGGATGCCGGCTGTCTGGCGGCGCTGGCGGACGGTTTGGGTATCCCAGCCGCAGATGTGCGCGATCTGCACGTCGGAAAAGCCCCATGACTTGGCCTGCCGCAGCAGGGGTGCGGGCAGATCGCCGCCGTTTCCGGCCATTTCCTGCTCCAGGGCCACGATCTGTCGGATCTGGTCCACGAACCAGGGGTCGATATGCGTGATTTCGCTGATCGATTCCGGCGACATACCGACCAGCAGGGCTTCGCGCAGGTAGAAGATGCGCTGTGAGTTCGGCATGGCCAGGTGCTGCCGGATCTCCTTTTCAGCCGGCGGCCGGCCGGTGCGGTCGACGATGTCCCGGCCATCGGCCCCCAGCCCGAAACGGCCGGTTTCAAGGGAGCGCAGCCCCTTTTGCAGCGCTTCTTTAAAAGTTCGGCCGATGGACATGGCCTCGCCCACGGATTTCATGGAAGTGGTCAGCAGGTCGGGGGTCTCGGGAAACTTCTCGAATGTCCAGCGCGGCACCTTGACCACACAGTAGTCGATGGTGGGTTCAAAAGCAGCGCTGGTCTTGCCGGTGATGTCATTGGTGATTTCATCCAGGCGGTAGCCCACCGCCAGCTTGGCGGCGATCTTGGCGATGGGGTAACCGGTGGCTTTGGAGGCCAGGGCGGAGCTGCGCGACACACGGGGGTTCATCTCCACCACGACCATCTCGCCGTCAACGGGGTTTACGGCAAACTGCACGTTGGAACCGCCGGTGTCGACGCCGATCGCGCGCATGATGGCGATGGCGGCACTGCGCATGTTCTGGTACTCGCGGTCAGTGAGGGTCTGGGCCGGCGCCACCGTAATGGAGTCCCCGGTGTGCACGCCCATGGCGTCCACGTTTTCGATGGAGCAGATGATCACGGCGTTGTCGCTGGCATCACGCATGACCTCCAGTTCGTATTCTTTCCAGCCCAGCACGGATTCTTCGATCATCACCTGCCCGATCAGGCTGGCCTCCAGGCCGGCCCTGGCCACCTGCTCCAGCTCTTCCGGATTGTAGGCCACGCCGCCGCCGGTGCCGCCCAGGGTGAAACTGGGGCGGATGATCACCGGAAAACCGATGTCCGCCACCACTTCGCGCACGCCGTCCATATCGGTGGCGATGCCCGAGCGGGGCACCCGCAGCCCGATGCACGCCATGGCCTGCCGGAAAAGATCCCGGTCTTCAGCCTTCTTGATGACCTCCACCGAGGCGCCGATCATTTCAACACCCAGCTCCTCCAGCAGGCCGGTCTCAGCCACTTCCACCGCCGTGTTCAGGCCGGTCTGTCCCCCCAGGGTGGGCAGCAGTGCACAGGGTCGCTCGGCCGTGATGATGCGCGCCAGAATGTCGGGCGTCACCGGTTCGATGTAGGTGCGGTCGGCGATTTCCGGGTCGGTCATGATGGTGGCCGGGTTGCTGTTGACCAGCACCACTTCGTAGCCCTCTTCACGCAGGGCCTTGCAGGCCTGGGTGCCGGAGTAGTCGAACTCGCAGGCCTGGCTGATGATGATCGGTCCGGCGCCGATGATCAGGATCTTTTTAATGTCGGTACGTTTGGGCATGGTATGGTCAGCTTCTGCGGCCGGCGGCCATCATCTGCCTGAAATCGTCGAACAGGTAGCGGGCATCGTGGGGGCCCGGGCAGGCCTCGGGGTGGTACTGCACGGCAAAAATCGGGTATCGCCGGTGCCGGAACCCCTCCAGCGTGTCGTCGTTCAGGTTAACGTGCGTGATCTGTACCGCATCCCGGCCGAGACTGTCGAGATCCACGGCAAACCCATGGTTTTGGGAGGTAATTTCGATGCGCCCGGTGGCCAGGTTCTTCACCGGCTGGTTGGCGCCGTGATGGCCGAATTTCAATTTGAAGGTCCGCCCTCCCAAAGCCAGTCCCAGCAGCTGGATGCCCAGGCAGATCCCGAAAATCGGCCGGTAGCCGACCAGCTCCCGGATGGCGGCAACGGCATAGTCCAGCGGCTCGGGATCCCCGGGTCCGTTGGAGAGAAAAATGCCGTCCGGCTGCATGGCGCGGATGGTCTCGGCAGTCGTATCGGCCGGCACGACGACCACCTCGCAGCCGACGGCCTCCAGGCACCTCAATATGTTGTACTTGATGCCGAAATCAAAGGCCGCCACGGCAAAATGCGTATTGCGCCGCCGCCAGACGGAAAGATCCGGCCGGCCGTCCGGCACGTGCAGTGGGCAAACCCCGCCGGACTGCCAGCGATAGGCCGCGGATGCAGTCACCTGGCGCACCAGGTCCCGCCCCTCCATGGGCGGCACATCGGCAAGACGGCGCAGCTGTGACCGGGCATCGAGGTCTTTCGTGGAGACAAAAGCGCGCATGGCGCCGGCCTTGCGGATGTGGCGCGTCAGGGCGCGCGTGTCCAACTGCTCCACGCCCAAAATCCCCTGCTGCTGCAGGTAGGCACGCAGATTGCCTGCGGCGCGCTGGTTGCTCGGAAAATCCTGGTATTCCCGCACCAGGAAAGCCTCCACCTGAATGCGGTCGGACTCGATATCGCGGGCATTGACGCCGTAGTTGCCCACCAGCGGATAGGTCATGGCCACCATCTGGCCACGGTAGGAAGGTCGGTCAGCACCTCCTGGTAACCGGTCATACTGGTGTTGAACACGACCTCGCCGCCGGCTTCACCGGAGCCGGTGAACGATCGGCAGCCAAAGCTGCGGCCGTCTTCTAAGGTCAGCAATGCGCGCATGGGCATACCTGCTTACGGCCGCCTGGCGACGGCCGGCTTGTCATTCCCTTTGTTTCGCAGACAGCTCTACAGCATGCAGCGCGCTCAGTCAATGGGATCATTTTCCACCAGGTTCCAGATTCCGCAGGGGCAGGCCCCGGCACATAACTCGCAGGCGATGCACTTTTCGGCCGCCACCACGTATTCATACCCGCCCCCGTCGGGTTCCACCCGGCTGATGGCGGCCTGGGGGCAGATATTGACGCATACGCCGCAGTCGCGGCAGGCGCCGCACGAAGAACACTGGGACCCGCAGTGGTCCAGATCTTCGAATTCGGTCAGACGCGGATCGAAATATTCCAGCGTGATGCGCTTTTTGTCGATCACCTGGCGCAGGTTGGTGGTCGGACGTTTGCCCGCCAGCATTTCCGCAATCGCCTCGGCCGCCCGCCGCCCGGCGCCGATGGCTTCGGTCAGCAGACCCGGCTTCACGACGTCGCCGATGGCGAAAACCCGGGGATCGGAAGTCTGGCCGAATTCGTTGACGGTCACGAAACCACGCTCGGTGGCGATGGTCTCGGGCAGAAAGCCGATGTCCGGCACATCGCCGATGGAAATCACGACGGTATCGGCAGGCAGAATCTCGCCGTCGCTGAGCTTGACGCCCTCCGCTAAGATCTCTTGGGTAAAACAGGGCCACCGGAATTTGGCGCCGGCGGCCTCGGCGGCCTCGCGCTCGGCACCGAAGGAGGCCGGCTCCTGCACGTCGATCAGGGTCACGGCTTCGGCCCCCAGCCGGAAAGCCTCGCTGGCCACGTCGCAGCCCACGTTGCCGGCGCCGATCACCACGACCTGCTTTCCGATCCTGGCGTCGCTGTGCTTGGCGGCGGCCAAAAAGTCGTTGGCCGTCAGCATCCTTTCGGCACCCGGGATATCGAGGATGCGCGGCTTGCGCGCACCGGTGGCGATCACCACGAAATCGTAGTCCGCCTCAAGCTGCAGAAAATCCTCGCGGCGCATTTCCTGCTGCAGATGGACATGCGGCAGCACCTTGCGGATACGCTCCAGTTCCGAGGAAACCACGTCCGCCGGAATCCGGGTGGACGGAATCAGCGTTGCAATCTTTCCGCCCAACACTTCGGACAGATCGTAAATGACGGCCTCGTGCCCCTGCAGGCGCAGCTGCCAGGCCACGGAAATGCCGGCCGGTCCGCCGCCGATCACGGCCACCTTTTTGCCGGAAGGCGGCGGCAGCTCGGGAAGATGCGCCTGGATGCTGGCGCGGCCCAGCTGCTTGACGTCCACTGGCGCCATGAGGGCCGCCTGGCGCGTACAGGCCTGCATGCAGGGGCTGGGGCACAGGTAGCCGCACACCGTGGCCGGAAAGGGCGTATAGGCCAGCGCCAGGTCAACGGCTTCGTCCACGCGGCCTTCGCGCACCAGTTGCCAGCGCTCCTGCACCGGAATACCGGTGGGACAGGTCCCTTCGCAGGGCGGCAGGTACTTGCGGTTCTCCCACAGTGGTACGAAGCGCCGCATCTCGCCGCTGGGCACCAGTTCGATGGGGCCGCGTTCGATGGCCGTCAGGTCGCCGATCAGTCCGCCGCGCCCCAATTCGGCATCCCACACCTGATTTTTAAACTCCGCCATGGACGTCAGGCGGCGGCCGCTTTTTTCCTGGGCCGAACGGGCCCTGAGCAGCTGCCACTGGCGGCGCTCACTCAGGCTTTTCAGCAGGTCCAACCGGTGGATGGCCTCCAGGAAATGCGCCAGGTTCTCAACCAGCCACCGGTAGTCCGCATCCGCTAGGGGAATCAGCTTGGCGTCGGCATGGCTGAAGCCCTTGATGGGCCCGCGGAAAAAGACCTTGCCGCCCACCATGCCCACCAGCGGCCGGTAGCCGAGGACATTTTCCGGGTCCTGGGCATCGACCCCGCAGACCACGGCCACGCCGCCGGCCATGAATTCGCCGAAGTAATCCCCCACCGAACCCAGCACCCACAGTTCCGGCTGGGAAAAACGCGGGTTGTGCTTGGTCATGGTCATGCCGCGGGCCCCGATGTTGCCGGCGACATAGACCTTTCCCTGGGCCATGGCATTGGCCACGCCGTTGGAGGCATTGCCGTGCACAACAATACGTGCGCCGGCGTTGAGCCAGCCCACATCGTCCGATGCCGGTCCCAGCACCTCGACGGTGGTGTTGGCGTACCCCATGGCGCCCACCCGCTGGCCGGGATAACCGCCGATGCGCACGGTCACCTTATCGCCGCCGGCACGCCAGAGGCGGCCGCCGATACCGTGCTGGCCGAAGGCCTGAACCTCGATAAAACGCCGCCCGTCGGCGACGGCCTGTTGAATTTTCTCTTCCAGCACACGGGACTCTATGCGTACGCCGTCTTCTTTTCCCGATATGCGGTGATAAATATTGTCACTCATGAACTTTCTCCACGCAGTAAACCCCACGTTCCGGGGTGCCTTTTG
>Ga0114931_10011715_pt1 | contig 10332 bp, 4 predicted proteins | sample 2SBtaG_FD_89579 | JGI IMG/M metagenome (GOLD analysis project Ga0114931, IMG submission 89579) | Deep subsurface microbial communities from Kolumbo volcano to uncover new lineages of life (NeLLi) - 2SBTROV14_V59a metaG | ecosystem: Environmental > Aquatic > Marine > Volcanic | place: Kolumbo... | reverse complement strand
GGCCGGCATCGAACCGTCGGTTGGCAGCAAGGGCGATTCGTACGATAACGCCCTGGCGGAGTCGGTCATCGGGCTCTTCAAAACGGAGATCATACGCCGCCGCGGCCCCTGGCGCAGCCTGGAGGACGTCGAATTCGCCACCCTCCAATGGGTGGCATGGTTCAATAGCTCCCGGCTGCTCGAGCCCATCGGACACGTTCCTCCGGCCGAGTACGAGGAGGCCTACTACCGTCGTCAGGACACCCCAGCGGACCTGGCGACACTCACGTGAGGAGCTCTCCGGCAAAACCGGGGCGATTCACTGTAGTATTTACCTCCTCGGGTTCCGAGACGGAACGCACTACATCGGTCAGTCGATAGACGCCGTGAAGCGTTTTGGCCAGCACAGAGCCAAGTACGCTTCTATCACCTCCTTCGGTTTTCGGCCAACCAAGAAAACCCGACTCGATGTCGAAGAGCGCCAGGCCATCGAGCACGCCGAACGAATTGGCCTTCTGCTCACGAACAAGGCCCTGGTGACGGATGTGTTGGGCGAGACCGATCTTGATTTGTTGATTGCCCCTTCGGCACAGAAACGGTGGGTAGAAAGTGGACGCGCCATCAGATTGGACTCGGGGCTCCCCAAGATTCCAGAGGACGACGTCCGACGGATGCGCTACCGAAAGCGCTACCTGGGATTTGAAGACCACCCCATGGCCCGCACCACCACAAGGCTCCTGTCAGAATACGTCAAACGGTGCATTCCGGCCCCGCCGCTGACCGCAGGATCGTTCTGGGCTCTTAATTGTATGCCAGCCACGAATCGTAGTACCTGGCCCCGCCTTGCAGCTGTCAATGTCAATAGAATGGAGGCCCTAGTCCTCGGTCACGAGAAGAATATTCCCGATAGATTCTGGGGATTCGTGAATGTCTCTTTGAGTGTAGTTGAAGAGAAGTATCCTTCTGAGCGCGCTCTGCGCAGAGTGTTCGTTGATGTTGAGGCTGATATAGCCCGATATACTGCTGCCGGCCAAGATCAACTCCGTATTCGGTCCACGAATATGGATACCATCCTTTCTCTCCTCCGAGATCCACTGATTGCCAGGCTGCACGCGACCTTAACCTGCGCCTCATGCGAAAAGGCGGCATGCTCTACTGGCGCTACCACTGTTACGATCTTGCTGATGCCGTCATGAGCCTCGGCGCTCCCAGGCGGGCGCTGCCACGGCGCCGCCATAGCCAACCCGCAAGAGCAAGTAGCGGATGACCGCTCCGAAGCGGGATCGCTTAGCGGTATGTTGCGCCGATATCGGTTCGGTCCGACAAGGCAATTTCGGGTGGTGGGCCCAAAGTGAGGGCCCCACGCCGGAATCCGAAGCGGGTGACCGGCTGGAAATCTTGGCTACGTGGGTTGCCGGCCAAATCAATCTCGGCTGTAAGGTCGCACTGGGGTTTGAGTGCCCCCTATTCGTGCCTCTCCCAGTCAACGCCGAGGATCTCGGCAGAGCTCGGGCTGGCGAAGGCAATCGTCCATGGAGCGCGGGCGCCGGATCGGGCGCGCTGGCAACGGGTCTTGCACAAGTCCCGTGGATTCTAGGGCAGATCCGAACATCCACTTCCCAACCGATCCCGGCATGGCTCGACTGGGATCAGTTCGTCCGGTCCGAGACCGGCTTGTTCCTTTGGGAAGCCTTCGTGTCAGGATCATCCAAAGGGACCTCTCATACGGATGACGCCCGAAAAGCGGTGGCAGCATTCCAGAACTCTCTTCCGAGTCCTTTCCAAGCGAATGCCGTCACGTGCGCTGAGGGAACGGTAAGCCTGGTGGGCCACGCAATAGTATCCACGGACTGGATGGACGACCTGCCCCTGCTGTCACAACCATGCCTGGTGATTAGAGTTTAGTTGCTGTTGCAGGGTGGCCGCGAAGCACTAGAAGAATCATCCCGATAGCATCTAGCACCGCCAACTTGCTACATCATCAAGCTGACTGCATCTTCGCTAAGGACCAAGAGTTTGGGGATGAACTGGTCGAGCCGTGATTGGGTTGGCCCGCATGTCTCCAATGTCACACCCTCTGTAGATCGTTAACCGACAGGACTGCTCCAACGCAATCGAGATGGCCGTGAGCCCTACGCGATGAACCCGTTCGAGCTTCGGGAACAGCTCGTCAGCGACTACGCCGACTTCATCCGCAGTTTCGTGCGGATACGCGACCGGCGCATCCGGGAGATCGTCAACCAGGAACTCCATGACGGCCTCCTCTGGCCAGAGCCACTTCTGCAACTCAACCCCAATTTCGCCGCGGGCGAGACAATCGAGGAGTTGGTCGGCCAGGGCGTTCTCCACCAAGAGTGCGCCAAGATCTTCCGCAAAGGGAAAGTTGCCGGTGCTGGGCTCTCAGGCGAGAAGCTGAGGCTGCACCGCCACCAGGCTGAAGCGGTCAAGATCGCCCAGGAGGGCCGGAACTATGTCCTCACCACCGGCACCGGATCCGGCAAGAGCCTGGCCTATATCATCCCCATCGTCGATCGCATCCTGCGCCGGGGTTCCGGCAGCGGCATCAAGGCGGTGGTCGTCTACCCGATGAACGCCCTGGCCAACAGTCAGCTGGGCGAATTGGAGAAATTCGTGAACCACGGCTACCCCGATGGTCGGGGGCCGGTAACCTTCAGGCGTTACACGGGCCAGGAATCGCAGGTGGAGAAGGAAGACATCCGCGCCAACCCGCCGGACATCCTCCTGACCAACTATGTGATGCTCGAGTTGCTCCTGACACGCCAGGAGGAGCAGCGTCTGGTGAAGCAAGCGGCCGGGCTCGAGTTCCTGGTGCTCGATGAACTACACACCTACCGAGGCCGGCAAGGCGCCGACGTCGCCATGCTGGTACGGCGCGCCCGTGAAGCATTCCTGGCGCCGAACATGCAATGTGTGGGTACCTCCGCCACCCTGGCCGCGGGCGGGACCCTCGGAGAACAGCGGCAAGAGGTGGCCAAGGTGGCCACGCTGTTGTTCGGAGCTCCGGTGGCGCCCGATGACATCGTGGGCGAGACTCTCGAACGAGTCACTAAAGAGCATGACGGCGATGACCAGGAGTATATGGAAGCTCTCCGCCGCAGAGTCGGAGGCGGCAGAGAGGCCATCCCGGACACCTACGGCGGGTTTGTCCAGGACCCGCTGTCCTCATTCCTGGAGGGCGCCGTTGGCATACGGCGAGATGCGGTGTCTGGAACGCTTGTGCGGGCTACTCCCAAGGCGGTTATGGGCGACGAGGGGATCGCCACTGCTCTCGCGGCCATGGCTGGGCTCGAGGCGCAAGCCTGCGCCGATGCGATCGCCGATCACATGGTGGCCAGCTACTCGAAGGGAACCGATCCAGTCACCGGGTTCCCGATCTTTGCGTTCCGTCTGCATCAATTCGTTTCGCGCGGCGACGCAGTTTACGCCACCGCAGAATCGATGGACAGTCGGTCGATAACGGTCAGGGGGCAGCGTTTTGCACCGGACAAACCCGGGCACGCGCTGTTCCCGCTGGCCTTCTGCCGGATGTGCGGGCAGGAGTATTACACGGTGTTGCGGACCACTGATCCAACATCAGGGGATCCGGCGTTCCTGCCTCGCCAATTGTCAGATCGCGGGGACGATGACAGCACGGCCGGCTTCCTGTTCATCGGTGAGGATGATAACGACTGGCCATCCGATGCCGATGAGGTCCTGGAGCGCCTTCCCGAGGCCTGGATCGAGGAACGGAACGGCCGCCGCAGGATCAAGTCGGGATTCAGGCCCCGCCTGCCAGTCCGGTTGGGCATGGAACCGGGCGGGAAGATTGTCGACGGCGGACAGTCGATCCACTTCATGAAGGCGCCCTTCGTTTTGTGCCTGAACTGTGGGGTGAGCCATTCGCCCAGGGCGCGGTCCGATTTCGGCAAACTGTCGACCATGGGCGAGGGCGGCCGCAGTTCAGCAACGACACTGTTGAACCTTGCGGCGATCCGGTACCTCAAGCGCGACGCCAGCCTCCCATCTCAGGCTCGCAAAGTACTGAGCTTCACCGACAACCGGCAGGACGCGGCTTTGCAAGCCGGTCACTTCAACGATTTCGTCGAAGTGGGGCTCATTCGATCAGCGCTCTACCGAGCAGTAGCCGATGCCGGGGCCGGAGGTGTGCGGCACGAGGATCTGCCCCAGGCCGTCTTTCAGGCACTCAACCTGGAGCTGCGACACTACGCCGCCGACCCGGAAGTAAAGTTCGCGGCGCTGAACGAAACCAATCGAGCGTTCCGACAGGTACTGGAGTACCGGGTGTATCGGGACCTGCAACGAGGCTGGCGGCTTACCTCACCCAATCTGGAACAGTGCGCCCTGCTCAAGATCGACTACGAATCCCTTGCCGATCTGTGCGAAGATGACGCGGTATGGGCCGGCAAACACCAGGTATTGATCGACGCGGATCCTGGCGACCGCCGCAAGGCTTGTTCGGTATTACTGGATCTATTGCGGCGTGGACTAGCCATCAAGGTCTCGGTCCTCGATTCCAGGCAACAGGAGAGCCTGGAGAAACTCAGTGCCCAGAGGTTGCGGGATCCCTGGGCATTGGATCCTGGTGAGAAACTCGAGTACGCATCAGGGGCGTTTCCACGAAGTATCGGGGCCAGGGACTCCGGCGCCAACGTATACGTGTCGCCGATGAGCGCCTATGGGATGTTTATCGGGCGGCAGGGGACACTGGCACACGACGGAGGCTCACTGCCGCTTCCGGAACGCGGGCAAATCATCAAGGACTTGTTCGAAGCGCTTCGGATTGGCGGATTGGTCCAGCGGGTTAACAACGACGAGAACGATCCCGAGTATCAACTGGTGGCCGGATCGATGATCTGGCGGGCCGGAGAAGGTCGGGAGGTCACCGCGAACCCGCTTAGAATGGCCCAGGCGTCGAGCGAGACGGTCCGACCCAATCCATTCTTTCTGGCGTACTATCAAACCATGGCGGGCCACTTCGCCGGTATCCGCGGGGCTGAACACACCGCGCAGGTTCCCGCCGCAACCAGGGAAGAACGAGAAAAGGAGTTCCGGTCGGCACGGCTTCCTGTCCTGTTCTGCTCGCCCACTATGGAGCTCGGCGTAGACATCGCCGATCTCAATGCCGTCAACTTGCGCAACATACCGCCTACCCCCGCCAACTATGCCCAGCGGAGCGGCCGGGCTGGTCGAAGCGGGCAACCGGCCATGGTGTTCGCTTACTGCACCAATCTGAGCCCCCACGACCAGTACTTCTTCAAGCGCCCCGAACTCATGGTAGCCGGTGCGGTGACGCCGCCCCGCATCGATCTGGCCAACGAGGACCTGGTCAAGGCGCACCTTCACGCCGTGTGGTTGGCTCAGACGGGGGTCCCGTTGCCCAGATCGCTGGCGGAGATCCTCGACCTCACCAGCGACGACCTTCCGTTGCGCGACTCGATCCGGGACGGACTCCATGATCCCTTAGCTCTAGAGCAGGCCAAGCAACGGTGCCGGCACCTTCTCGATCCGATCATGGCTGAACTGGCCAAAGCCGGCTGGTACGAAGAAGGTTGGCTCGACCGAACGTTGGGCACGGCGGTTACCAGTTTTGACAAGGCCTGCGATCGGTGGCGCGACTTGTTCCAGGCCGCCAAGAGCCAGCAGCAAACCCAGAATACTATCCTACTCGACAACACGCGATCTGCTTATGAGCGGAATCGAGCCCGCCGGCTGCGGGCTGAGGCCGAATCGCAACTCAGGTTGCTCACCGACACCGAGGACGTGTTCCAAGCTGATTTCTACACCTACCGATATCTCGCCAGCGAGGGGTTCCTGCCGGGTTACAATTTCCCGCGATTGCCATTGTCGGCGTTCATTCCCGGACGACGCGGCACCCGGGGCCAGGACGAATACCTCTCTCGGCCACGTTTCTTGGCCATCTCGGAGTTCGGTCCCCGGGCCTTCGTATACCACGAGGGCGGCCGCTACATCATCGACCGGGTCATCCTATCGGGCCACCGGGCCGGTGAGGGAGCCGACGTTCAGGTGGTGGACGCCAAGATTTGTGAAGTATGCGGCTATCTCCACGACCGCACGGACCGGGACTTGTGCGAGAGTTGTGGGGCGCCGCTCCCCGCGGCGTGGGAGTCGCTATTCCGACTGCAGAACGTGGCGACCTACCGACGCGACCGGATCAACTCCGACGAGGAAGAGCGGACTCGAATGGGCTACGAGATCCGGACGGCGTATCAGTTCACCACCAGGGGCGGGGTCCCATCCGTGCGGCGGGCGACAGTGCAGAGTGATGGAAACCCAATGTTCGAACTGGAATACGGCGACGCTGCACTCCTGTGGCGTATCAACGTCGGATGGCGCCGACGCTCATCCCCCAACGACCTGGGATTCGACATCGACGTGGAAAGCGGACGCTGGGCCAAGAACCGGGCGGCGGATGACGACGATGACGGCGGAACCGGCATGGGCCATAACCGACGGAAGGTCATCCCGTTCGTTGAAGACCACAGAAACTGCCTGGTGGTATCTCCGCTTACCGAATTGCGGACCGTGGCCATGGCCTCCCTACAGGCCGCGCTCAAGAGCGCTATCCAGGTCGAATACCAGGTCGAGGAGGGCGAACTCGCCACCGAGCCGCTTCCCAGCAGTTCCGACCGCCAGAAAATACTGTTGGTCGAAGCGGCTGAGGGCGGGGCGGGGGTGCTCAGGCGGCTGATCGACGATCCTCAAGCTCTACCGAGGGTGGCAGCGCGGGCCCTCGCATTGTGCCACTATGACCCAACAACGGGTGAGGATCGTGGCCGACACGAGCGGGCCAAAGAAAACTGTCAGGTGGCGTGCTACGACTGCCTGATGAGTTACATGAACCAGCCGGACCATCCGTACCTCGATCGGTCGGCCATCAAGGACCTGTTGCTTGATCTGAGTCGGTGCACCGTCGATGCCGCCCCAGGGCCGCGCTCGCGGGAGGAGCAGTTGGACTACCTGCTGCGGTCGTGCGAGTCGAGCCTGGAGAGGAAGTGGGTCGAATTCCTCGACCGCGCCAACCTGGCGCTCCCATCCCATGCGCAGCACCGGATCGACGCCTGCAACACTCGTCCCGATTTCTTCTATGAAAACCACCACGCGGCTATCTACGTCGACGGCCCCCCACATGAGTACCCAGAGCGCATGGCTCGCGACGACGCGCAGAGTACCTGCCTGGAAGACGCAGGATACTCGATACTCCGGTTCGGTACCGAAGATGATTGGGGGGCGATTATTGACCGCTATCCCAGCATCTTCGGTCAGCGGCAGCCTGACCCGCAGGAGATCCCAGCTTTCGACCCCGAGATGTTCCCGCCTGACTGGCATGCCCTGTTCCTCGGACTGATCAAGCGGGCTGGGGTCGGGTTGGCCATCGAGCCGGGAGGCGACCTCATGCTGGGAGGCATGATTCAGGGGAGCTACGTTGCCGAGCTGCGGCGCGACGGTACAGCGCTACTCAGAGTGGTCGACGCCAGAACACTACCTACGGAGCAAGCGGGCGCGGACGACGATCAGGTCCGGCTCGAGTACATCGATCCTTCATACGATGACGCCGTCCAGACGTTGGCCCAGGCCGCTGGGGCAAACCTATGACTATAGCTGTTGCTGATAGTTTCTACGCTGCGTATCAGAAGCTGGGGACGAACGACCAGGCACGTGCCGGTGAATTCATAATGAAGTTCGCCGCCAGCCCCTCTTCACCGGGACTCAACCTGGAACGTGTCCAGCACGCCATCGACAAAGGCATGCGCTCGGCGCGAGTGTCGAGAGACGTACGAGCAATCGTCCACGTATCCGACGGGCGCTACGTCGCACTTCATGTGGGCGAGCACGACGAGGCCTACAAATGGGCTGAGAAGCGCCGGGTGGAGAACCACCCGGTGACGGGAGTGCTCCAAGTGGTGCCGGTGGCAGAGGCGGTCCTCACGCAGACCGAGCCGAAGGCTCAGGCGCAAACGGCCTTTTTCGCCGTAGAGGACCATGACGACGAATATCTGGTGAGCCTTGGCGTGCCGGCGGACTGGCTGCCCACGGTGCGAAAGATTTCGAGCGACGACGAATTGATAGAGGTCTGCTCCCTCATCGGGGAGGATGTGGCCGAGCGACTCATCGATCTAGCGTCGGGGAAATTCGTGACGCCGCCCAAGCCTGTGCCGGCCTCGGCGGGATTGTCCGCCAGCCCCGACAACCTCCGGCGCTTCTGGGTCTTGGAAGGTGAAGACGAGCTGCGCGAATGGCTCGACAAACCGTTCGAGAAGTGGCTCCATTACCTCCACCCGACCCAAAGAGCACTGGCCACCAGGACTTTCAAGGGCCCCATCAAGGTCACCGGTTCCGCCGGAACGGGGAAGACTGTGGTAGCACTACACAGGGCAAGGAACCTGGCGCGGGAGGGGAAGCGCGTTCTGATCACTTCGTTCGTTAAGACCCTGTGCGACAACATTGAGCGCGGTTTGGACTTGTTGTGCCTCAAGGAGGAGCGCGGCAAGATCGAGGTGCGCAACGTCCACAAACTGGCCTTCGACTTGTGCGGCAAACACGGCCTGAGGCTTCGGGCGTTGGACGACGACAAAATCGCGGGAATCATTTCCAAGCACGCCATGATCCTGGCGCCGCTGCAAGACCCCGGATTCCTAAACGATGAATGGGAACGGGTCATCGACCTCCAAGGTATCACCTCGTGGGACGGCTACCGCGACGCCGACCGCCGGGGCCGCGGCAAGGCTCTCAATGTGCGCCAGCGCAAAGAGATCTGGAAGGTCCTGGAGGCCGTCCTGGCCGAACTGACCACCGGCAACCGCACCACGTTTTCAGGCATGTGCCGTGCCGCGGAGCAGGGAGTGAAGGACGGGACCATCCCACGGCCATACGACGCGGTCATCATCGATGAAGTACAGGACCTCAAGCCCAGCGAAATCAAGTTCCTGGCCACGCTGGCCGGGCCCGCAGCCGCAGAAGGCGGCTTGATGTTGGTAGGAGATACGGGCCAGCGCATCTACCCCGGCGGTTTCAGCCTCCGGTCACTAGGTATCGACGTGCGAGGACGGTCACGCGTCCTGCGCATCAACTACCGGACCACGGAACAAATAAGAAAAGCGGCCGATTCCCTTCTGGCCGCCACCAGCGACGACATGGACGGCGAGACCGAGCGGCGTGATCTCACCCGCAGTCTGCTGAACGGCCCCTACCCGAAACTGCATCAGGTGGACACCCTCGACGATGAGAAGCGCATGGTCACCGACACCGTCGCCGGCCTGATCAAGGAAGGCATCGACCCGCACGACATAGCCCTGTTCGCCCGAACGAGACGCCTGGTGGGGGGTTTCCGCAAAGCGCTGACCGAGGCCGGCCACAAGGTACAATTCCTCACGAAGAAGACCGACACGGTCTCGCAAGATGGTATCGTGCTCGGCACGATGCATCGTGCCAAAGGCCTGGAGTTCCAGGCGGTCTTCGTGGCCGGGTGCAGCGACGACGAACTGCCCAACCAGGCCGCCCTCAACAGCGCTACAGAGGAATCAGACAAGGCCGAGGTGTTGGAGCTGGAGCGCAACCTCATCTACGTGAGCATGACGCGGGCCCGAGATGAAGTACACGTCAGCTGGCACGGCAAACCGTCACGGTTCCTCAAGCCCATGACGGAATTCCTGGCCCGGAAAGAGAACACCACATGAGCTTCACTGTGGGGTCGTTGGTGCGCACCCGAGACCGAGAATGGGTGGTACTGCCGGAGTCGCAGGATGACTTTCTAGTGCTCCGCCCGCTGGCCGGGGCGAACGACCAGATCGCCGGCGTACACACGGCCCTGGAAGCGGTCGAGCCCGCAACCTTCAAGCCGCCCGATCCGAGTTACCTGGGCGACTACCGTTCAGCCCGGTTGCTGCGCGACGCCGTCAGGCTGTCCTCCCGCGCCGGTGCCGGCCCCTTCCGGGCCTTCAGCCGCATCGCCGTGGAGCCCCGACCCTATCAGATCGTGCCGCTGCTCATGGCGCTCCGCCAGGAGACGGTGCGGCTCTTGATCGCCGACGACGTCGGCATCGGCAAGACGGTCGAGTCGGCCCTCATCGCGCGGGAACTGCTGGACCGGGGCGAGATCGAGCGGCTGGCCGTGCTATGTCCGCCCCACCTGGCCGATCAATGGGAAGAGGAACTGCGCCTCAAGTTTCACATCGACGCCGAGCGGGTGCTGCCGAGTACCGCGGCCCGGCTGGAACGGCCGCTCAGGCACGGCGAATCGCTGTTCGAGTACTACCCCTATGTCGTCGTCTCCCTCGACTACATCAAGTCCGACCGACGCCGCGACGAGTTCGC
>Ga0114931_10011714_pt1 | contig 10333 bp, 10 predicted proteins | sample 2SBtaG_FD_89579 | JGI IMG/M metagenome (GOLD analysis project Ga0114931, IMG submission 89579) | Deep subsurface microbial communities from Kolumbo volcano to uncover new lineages of life (NeLLi) - 2SBTROV14_V59a metaG | ecosystem: Environmental > Aquatic > Marine > Volcanic | place: Kolumbo... | reverse complement strand
CGGGCGCGCTCGGCATTCGACGGCGCCGTCACCGGTGGGCTGAAAGACTCGATGCTCGCCTTCCAGAACCAGCGTCTTGGTTGGGCCGAGATGGCAATGCGGCACACAGTTCTGGTTCGCCGCGAAGCGCATCAGCATATCTACCTGGCCTCGGCGCTCATCGACCTTCAGGAGCTTGTAATCCAGGCCCTTGAAACCCTTGAATGGCCGCCAGGCGATGGCCCGGTCGTCGAACTTGTACTCGGGACGGTTCACGGATCCGTGCTCCCTTCAATGGTGGCGAGGAGGTCATTGTGTTCCGGTGCCGGGCTTCGGGCCAGCCCGGACGAGGGCCACGGTGGCCTCGGACGGCGCCGGGCCTGCTTCAGCCGCCCGCGAGAATCACGTCGGTATGATCGAGAGGCCCATGGAAATAGGAACCGGGCCGGAACTCGTATCCCAGATCTCCCAGTAGCCTCCGCTGCCGTGGCGTGCACTGGGCCATCACGCGGGCCGTCCGCTCGAAGTCGTACCCGCGAACGCACTTCTGGCAGAAGTGGTACAGGAGGATGTTGCGAGCCCTGCCCGACCGACAGGGAGCCGGTCCGTGCCGGACCGAGTGGGGAAAGAGGTAGCCCTCGCCCGCCTTGCTCTGGGGCTGACCGGCTCCGGGCGCGTGCGGGTGCGGGGCACGGTCGGGGTCTTCGGGGAACGCTCGCATGGGGCTGCCAGGGAAGACGGTAAGGTTTCCGCTCTCCTCACCTTCGACGTTGCTCGACAGGTACATTGCCTTCATCGCCAGCGGCCGGCTCGTCCCGGGGACCCGGATCCGACGCAAGGCTTCCCCGCCCTCGGTATGGGTGTGCCCGGGCAAACCGTCGTCGCAGGCACGGACCATGGCTTGCGACATGCTGTGCAGCACGTAGGGGCCCATGATGCCCACGACCAGGTCGAAGACCCCTCGGCGGTCGCGAGGCCGACGAGGTGTTGCCGTAGCTCAGCAACTCCCGGCGCTCCATGAAGCGTTCCGGATCCTGGTTCGGGGTCTGCGGCATCCACCTGCAGTGGCCGCGTGGGTACTTCTGTGGTGCTGGCTCCCACCCGGGGAATGTGCGGACCCGGTCGATCTCCTCACTGAAGACGGTCACCTCCTCCGGACCGAGGGCAGCTGCGATCTTCAGGTACCCGTCGTTCTTCCACTGGCCACTTTGGGTCGGGGTCAGCTCGAGCAGGGTCCTCTCCTTGGCCGACGGTCTTCGGCCGACGGGTGCTTTCTCGGGTCCGCGACACGTACATCGTCCACACCTTTCGCTCGAGCGGGCCACCATCGAGCGCAGGGGCACCGGTGGGGCACAGGTGGGGCACAGGTGGGACGCCGGGGGACCACTGGGGACATTCTAGTGTCCTGCACCGTCGGGTTCGCCATTGCTGGAGGTCTTTCGACCCGGGAGCAAGGCCTCGCACCGGCGGACGCCGGTGCCGTGGAACCCACGCTCGCTCGGGCGGTCAAACCGTCCAGGCTTGAGCGGACACTGGCTCACGCCCATCGTGACGACGCTCGGCCGACGGTTCGGCCCGGGGGGCGTTTGGGGTTCGCGCAAGGTATCCTCGAGTTCCCGATGCCGGAAATGGGCCCGGCATCGAGCCTTCGTTCGGCCCGGCGGGAAAGACGGCCGGGTCCGGATCTCCGGGCTCTCTGTGGGTTTCCGTTGTCATTCCCGATTTTGGGGGTCCGACCCCACTGACGAGATTGCCCTAATCGACATCGACAGGAGCTTTACGATTGGTCAGTTGCATCAGAGCCCGGCACGGGCTGGCAGTCATCGGGGTCGTCATCGGATTCACGACCGGCGCGGCCTGGGCAGAGCAGGGAACGACACAGGGTGCGGGCGAGACCACCGACCGGGCCGCGCTCGTGGAGCGGATTACCGAGAGGGTCCTCGACCGATTGTTGGGGGACGCGCGGTTCCAGGATGCGGTGGAGCGGGGCATTGCCCGGTACGTCGAGAAACGACGCTCGGAGCAGGCATCGGTCCGGCAGCGGGCGCTCGACCAGCGGGCACGGGCGGTCCGCCCGGTCTCGGAGAGCCGCGACCACATTCGCTGCGATGCGAAGGCATCGGTGATGATCATCGAGTACTCGGACTTCGAGTGTCCGTTCTGTAAACGGTTCCATCCCATCGTGAAAGGGGTGCTGAACCGCTACAACGGCAAGGTGGCGTGGGTGTATCGCCACTTTCCTCTCGAGTTTCACAATCCGAACGCGGAGCAGCAGGCGCAAGCCTCGGAATGCGCCGCGGATCAAGGGGGGAACGAGGCATTCTGGCGTTTTGCCGACACCCTCTACGGGCGCACCCGATCCAACAAGGGCTTTCCGAGCTCCGGTCTCGTACCGCTCGCGACCGAGCTCGGACTCGATGGAAACGAGTTCAAGAGTTGCCTCGAGTCGGGCCGATTTGCGGGCAGGGTGAGAGAGTACTACGAGGAGGGCCAGCGGATCGGGATATCGGGCACCCCGGGGACGGTGTTGCTGAAGCGCTCGAGCGGGCAGGTAAGGGTCGTGTCCGGGGCGGTGCCGGCGGCGCGCCTCCAACGCTCGATCGATAGGTTGCTGGCCGCGAAGTAGGGGTCCGGCACGGCCGCGGGCTGTCTTGCAGAGAAGCCGGTAGCCTTCGTGGGGCGCCGGTGGTCTCGGCGGCGCCCGAGGAGGGTCGTGACGCAGGAGAGAAAGGCATGGCGGTTCGGTTGCAAAGAGCGCGCACCGATCGGGATGCAGTGCTGGGGGCGGTGCCGTTGTCGGGGCAGTGGCCGGTGCTGGATCCCTTTCTGTTCTGCGTCCATCACCGGGACCGATACCCGAGAGGGGAGCCCTGGTACGGGCCTTCGGAGGCGGGACTGGCGGGGCGAGAAATCGGAATGGACCTCTCCGGACGACAGGGTTGGAGCATGTATCACGGGGAGCGTGTGCCTGGATTCCCTCGTCATCCCCACCGTGGCTTCGAGACGGTGACCATCGTTCGCGAGGGATTCGTCGACCACAGCGATTCGCTGGGGGCGGCGGCGAGATTTGGGGCCGGGGACATGCAGTGGATGACGGCCGGGGCCGGGATCGTGCACGCCGAGATGTTCCCGTTGCTCGAGCAGCAGGGGGAGAATCCGACTGAGCTTTTTCAGATCTGGCTCAATCTGCCTCCCGAGGACAAGCTGGCGCCGCCGCATTTCGCCATGCGATGGTCCGAGGCAAGTCCCGTCTCGGTGCCGGCGCCCGGCGTGGAGCTGATCCGCCACGCCGATCCCGACCGTCGCGGAGCCCTGCCGTGCGATAGACCGCCTCCCCGATCCTGGGGTGCGCGAGACGAGGCACGGGTGGCCATCTGGTCGCTCCGGCTCGCGCCCGAAGCTTCGTGGTCGCTCTCCGGGAATCTTGCTGGCCTAACCCGGATCCTGTACGTGTTCGGCGGCGCCCGCGTGTTCGTGGATGGCTGCCCGTTCGATGTCGATCGGCGGGGGGGATGCGCCGTTCAACTCCAGTCCGATCGTTCGGTCGTGGTACGCAATGGCGGGGTGCTGGCCGAGGCGCTGCTGTTGCAAGGCCGCCCGATCGGGGCTTCGGTCATCCAGCACGGCCCATTCGTGATGAGCACGCGGGAGGAGCTGTTGGAGGCCTTCGCCGAGTACGAGGGCAGCGGGTTCGGGGGCTGGCCGTGGCCGGAGGACGGTCCGGTACATGGTGGTACGGCTCGACGCTTTGCCAGGTTTCCTGACGGGAAGGAAGACCGCCCTCCGACTCGCCGGTGACCGGGGGGTCAGATCCCCATGGAGTCGAGCTTGATGATCAGATCTCGAATCAGGGCCACCGCCCTCGGGTATCGGACCTCGAGCTCTTCGACCGCTGCATGAAGGCCTCCGAGCGAGAAGGCCTCTTCCGATTCGACGTGGGTCCGAATGTCCTCGACGAGATCCCGTAGTCGCTTGCGGTCCCGTTCGGGTAGCTCTTGTACCGCCTCGGCGAGCTTGTCCAGATCCGCACGTAACGCGTCCTTCATCCGCTGCTCCCGTACCTTGTTCAATCCCAGGTGGACAGGTGCTGTCGCGACAAAAGCGTTTCGACCGACCCTGCGTGGGTCGGATCTTCGTTCAGACGAGCGCGAAATGCGATACCGGGAGCGCGAGCGGGGAGTCGAGGTGAGATGGAAGGACGGGGCGCACTCAGGCCCACCGTCCGCAGGGTCGCTTCACTCGAGACCGTACGATCTGGTCGCGAGGTCAGGCGAAGGCCGCCCAGACGATGCGTGCCCCGACGAATATCGTCAATGCGAGGTAGGCCGCGACTCGGAGGGTGTCGAAGAGGTGATGAACGTGCATGGGTTCGGGTAGCGGCAAGGCAATGAATGACTTGAGAGCTCGGTAATCAGCCTTGCGGTGTCTACGGTCACCGTAAAGCGCCCCCTCCACTGACTCTGACCACCGGGGGGCATCGCCGGGGACGCGGTCCTCGATGGCGATGGCAACGTTCGCGGGCAGCGAGGTTGTACTCCGACTGAACGGACGGAAAACCGGTCGGTCGTCACACTCGCGCTCCCTTTGTCAGTGTGGTGTGACGCGCGCCGCATTGGCGGGATGTCGTAAGTCGAGATTTCCAGGAGCGGTCGGCGAGTCGGCAGCCGGCGGAGGGACGGGTCGGGTTGCGCCGAGCGCGAGGTGGACGGGGTGCTCTGGACTTACACCGCCGGGCGCGGCTTCAGGCGGCGCGAACGGCCCGCGCAATCTCACCCCACTTCGGTAGCGTGTCCGGCCGCTCCCTGATCGACTGACCCGCCAGATACGCCACCAGCCGGTCGGCCCGGCCATGATAACGGTCGATGAGCCGGTCGGCGAGATCGTCCCAGCGTGCCGCCACCGCAAAGTGCTGGAGGATCTCCTCGGAGACGAGATCGGCAAGCCCTTCGTTGTCACCCTTGCGCAGGCAAGCGCGCAGCCTCGGCGTGACCTCTCCGAAACCGAGGTCATCGAACTGGAAAGCGTAGTTGGGTGTGCACCCGTAAAAGCCGATCTGCATGCGAGCGCGCCGCTCGAGGGAAGCGCGCTCCTCGGGGCTGTCCCCCGGGATGGCGAAGACCGGAACGATGAGACGCAGCGCTTCGACGCTGCGCTCGACCCGTCTGGCGCCTCGGGCCAGATGGGGGAGCAGCCGGTTCTCCAGATAATGCAGGGAATGCATGGGGTGCACGTGGACGCCGTCGGCCACTTCCCCGGCTACCTCGCACATGAGCGGCCCGACTGCAGCGATGTCGAGCGGCACCTCGCCGAAGTCGTGCGGGGCGGGGGTCCATTGCTCGGGGAGGAGGTCGAGGGAGTAGAAGCGCCCCGCGTGCTGGAGTGGTGCCTCCCGGCGAAACGCGCGCAGACAGGCCTTGACTGCCAGAACATAATCCTTCATTCGGGCCGCCGGATGGTCGAACTCGGCGGCATAACGGCGGGTGATGTGCGCTTTGACCTGACTGCCGAGCCCCAGCCGGAACCTCCCTGCGGTATTGCGGGCAAGCTCCCAGGCAATCTGGGCGCTCATCATCGGGCTCCGCGGGAACGCGACGGAGATCCCGGTGCAGAAGCGTAGCGCGGGGGCGGCGCTGGCCGCGGCCGCGATCATCATCCAGGGGACTTGAGCGCCCTCGGTGTACAGCATGCCCGAGAAACCGTTGGCCGCGAGCGAGTGGGCGAGCGCTGCCGCCTCCGACCAGGGTGAAGGGTCGGCTTTGAAATCGAAATCCATCTGGTCTGTTCCCGAAGTGGAGGCCCGGGCGGGGCGGTCAGCTCGCCTCTCCAAGGACTCTGGAGAGCCGCTCCGCCGCATCGGCAAAGTCCTGCATGAAGTCGTAAACCACCGAGCGCGCGCTCTGAGTCGTGTTCATCAGCCCCACACCTTGCCCGACGTAGTAGCTCGCGAGCGCTTTCGCTCCCTCATGTCCGCCCTCGGCGAGCTTGTCGACCTTCCGGAACACCGGAGCGCTCAATACCTGCTGGAGCGGCATCGGCAGCGGGTCGGGCGCCCCGGAGGCGGTCCAAGCGTCCGTCCAGGCCGACTGGAGCTGCCGGGTGGGCTTGCCGGTGCGGCTGCGCGAGCGAACGGTGTTGCGGGACGTGGCCTTCAGCATCTTCTCCTTGACGGTCGGGGTCGTTTCGGCCTCGGCGGTCGTCAGCCATACCGAACCGGTCCAGGCCCCGGCCGCACCCATTGCCATGCACGCCGCCATCTGGCGCCCGGTGACGATCCCGCCGGCGGCGAGGATCGGTATCTCGCCATACGGTCGGAGGGCCTCGAGCACTTCCGGCACGAGCACCAGGGTCGACACCTCGCCACAATGGCCACCCGCCTCGGTGCCGGCGACGACGAGGATATCGACACCAGCCTTGGCGTGCTTGACCGCATGCTCCCGGGCGCCGGTCAGAGCGCCTACCGCGACGCCGGTCGCGTGGGCTCTGTCCAGCATGTACTCAGGGGGGACTCCGAGCGCATTGACGATCATGCGGATGGGGTGGGAGAAGGCGACGTCGAGCAACCGGGATGCGCCGGCCTCACGGTAATTGTCTCCGAGGTTCTCGGGGATACCTTCGCTCCACAGATCGCTCGTCTCAATTCCCTGCCGGGCCAACATGTCCTCGACGTAGGCGCGGTGTTCCGGAGGAATGCGGGCCTCGAGCTCTCGAACGGAAGGTGCTGCCGACTTGTCCTCGAGCTTGTTCGGGATCAGGAGATCGACTCCGTACGGCTTGCCCTTGACCGCGTTGTCGATCCACGCCAGCTCGATCTCGAGTGTCTCCGGGGTATGCGCCACTGCGCCGAGCACACCGAAGCCTCCGGCGTTCGTCACCGCCGCCACCACGTCGCGGCAGTGGGTGAACGCGAAGAGCGGGAACTCGATCCCAAACCGTTCACATAAAACGGAGTCCATGTTCAGCATCTCCTCGAGAAGTCTTGGCGCTCGGCGGCGGAGAGTTGGCCGACCGTACGGCCGGCGCACTGACCCTGGCTTGCATGGGCCTATCGTACTCCGTCGAGACCAAGCCGGGCGCCTGGCTGGATAGTATTTCGACACCCGGGGCGAAGCCGCCCGTCCTGGCGGTCGAAGGGGCCGGGTCGCTGGTCAATTCATCATGGTATTCGGCAGCCAGGTCACGATCGCGGGAAACGCGACCAGCAGGGCGACAGTCAGAACATCGGCAATGAAGAAGGGCCCGATCCCTCGAAATACCGTCTCCAACGGGATGTCCGGGCGCACCCCGTTGACCACGAAACAGTTCAGCCCGATCGGTGGCGTCACGAGGCAGATCTCGACCATCTTCACGACGATGATCCCGAACCAGATTGGATCGAAGCCGAGCGCCACCACCGCCGGGTGCACCACCGGCAGGGTCAACAACAGCATTCCGATCGCGTCCATGAACATGCCGAGGACCCCGTAGCCGATCAGGATCAGCACCATGATGGCAAGCGGCGGCAGGGGAAGATCCAGGATCATCTCGGCGAACGCCTCCGGCAGCCCGGCAAAGCCGAGGAAGCGGACGAAGATCAGAACGCCCCAGATGATGGCGAAAATCATCACGGTCAGCTTGGCCGTCTCCAGCAGAGCATCGCGCAGCGCGGCCCATTTCATTCCCCGGAATAGCGCGAAGACGAACACGACGAAGGCGCCCATGGCAGCGGCCTCTGTGGGCGTGGCCCAGCCGAGATAGATGCACCCGAAAATGATGATGACGACGAGAATGATGGGCAACGTGCCGGGGATCGCCTTGAACCGTTCCGACCACGTGAATCCGCCGACCGGAGGGCCGAGGGTGGGGTTCAGCTTTGCCCTGACGATGATGAGCAGCGCGTAGATCAAGGCCGAGAAGATCCCCGGTAGAAAGCCCGCTATCAGCAACCGGCCTACCGACTCCTCGACGATGATCGCGTAGAGGACGAGGATCCCGCTCGGTGGGATCAGAGAGGCAAGGGTGCCGCCGGCGGCGACGACTCCGGCCGCCAGGCGCTTGTCGTAGTTGTAGCGGAGCATATCGGGGATGGCGATACGAGCGAACACAGCAGCGGTCGACGTGCTGGCTCCCGATACGGCGGCGAAGGCGGCGGTGGCGAAGACGCTGGCCACTGCAAGTCCCCCAGGCACCCAGCCGATCCACTTTCGAGCGGCATCGAAAGCGGCCTGGGTGATCCCGGCATGAAAGGCGAGAAAGCCGATCAAGATGAACAGCGGCAGCACGCTCAACGGATAGGAAACTGCTTTCGAGTGAGGGATTGTGCCGGCCATGCCTGCGCCCGCGTCCCAGCCGATGAGCGCGACGAGGCCGATCAGCCCGACGAGCCCGGCGGCGAATACGATCCGCACCCCGATGAATATCAGGAGGACGAGCCCGAGGGTGCAGGCGACACCAACGCTGAACGGATCCATGTTCAAGCTCTCCCTGGCGCGCCCGGCGCAGAGTTTTCGGAGCGGGCCAAAGGCTCGCCTCGAGCTTCGTGACCGAGGGCGCCCTCGATCTCCTTACGCGCCTGCTCCTCGAGCCTCGCTATGAGGGGTACCGCGACCGGCTCCTTGTCGGGATCGGCGATCAGCCGGATGAACCTCCAGAGCTGAAGGGCGAGCCTGAGCTCGAGCAGGGTAAAGGCGATCGGGACCAGAAGTTTGGAGGGCCAGACGGGAAGCTCGGCGTCTATGGTCGTGTCTCCGATCTGGTAGGCGCGCAAGAAATGTCCCCAGCCGTAATAGATGAGTACGGCAATGAGAAGCATGGCGGCGAGCACGGAGAGCGCCTCACAGACCCACAGGGGACGTCCACGCAGGCGGCCCAGGATGAGCTCCATCCGGATGTGCCCGCCAAGCTTCTGACAGTAAGCGATCCCGAGAAAGGCGAAGATGGCAATGGACTGCTCGGCGACATCGATATAGCCCGGAACCGGAAAATCGAAGAACTTGCGCCCCAGAACCTGGGTCACCCCGAGGCACATGAGCCCGAAGATGGCGGCGGCGGCAACCAGGTTGAGCAGCGTCTCCAGCTTGAAGACGAGAGAATCCAGCCGCTCGAGCAGCGGTGCATCCTGCGTGGCACTCATGCGATTCATCCTCGGAGCCGGCTATCCGGCCGTCGCGGAAACGGAGGCGAAGGGGCCGGCCGGTGCGAGGTCCGAGCGGCCATGCCCCTCTTCGAGCTCCGATGCCGCTCTGGGGCGGCCGGAGCGCACGGTCTACCAGTCCGGACCCTGCCCTCCGCCGGGGGATCAGAGCTTCCCTTCCTTCTTGAGCTTTGCCCCCTCGGCGGCCGCGTTCAGGACGAGATCGAGAATTTCCTGGGCCGGGATCCTGCCTTCCCACTTCTTGACCCAGGCGTCCCAGACCGGCCGGCCGCCGGCCTTGCGGAAGCGTGCAAGCTCTTCCTCGGTATAGGTGATCGCCTTCATCTCTTTTTTGAATGCCGGCAGATTCTTCTTGTCGATGTCCCGATAAGCTTTCTTCACCGCCGCATAGGCTTGCGGCTTGACCTCCTCGAGCAGCTGCTTGTATTGCGGTGGGAGCTTCGCGTAGGCGTCCTTGTTGAAGACGATCGGACAGTCGGCGGTGCCGAGCGACAGGTTCGTGGTGAACCAGCTGGATACCTCGTCGAGCTTGTAGGCGGCGAATGCGTAGGTGAACGGAAACGTGATCGCGTCAACCGTGCCCCGGTCGAGCATGGTGTAGGTCTCCGGCGCCGGAACAGTCATCTTCGTCGCGCCGAGCAGCTTCATCGCCTCGCCCATGCCCCCGCCGGCGCGCACTCGTTTGCCTTTCCAGTCTTCGAGCTTGAGCGGTGGATCCCCCCGCCCCATCGCCTCGTACTGCGGCAGGACCGCGGAGATGTAGGTGCGGGCATTCCAGCGGTCCATGTCCCGTTTCATCGAAGGGTGGGCATAGACCTGTTCGGTGACGTACTGGAGAACGTCGAGATCGCCGATCGGGAGGAAGGGCAAGGAGAGAACGGTATTGGTGGGGTTCTTGCCCGGATGATAGAAGTTGCAGAAGACGGCGCCCTGGAATGCACCGAGCTTGATGCCGTCGAGATTCTCCTTGGGCTTCGACAGCGCGCCCCCATAGGCGATCTTGACGGTGAAATGCCCGTCGGTCTTCGCCTTGACGATTTTCGATATGGTCTCGATCGCAGTGGACGACGCTCTCGGTTTTCCCCAGAAGGAGAGATTCCAGTGCACCTCCGGGCCGTTGACTTCCGCGGCTCTACCGATATGGGATCCGAGGGCAATGGCCGTGCCGACGGCCAGGGTGATCCATCTGTTCATTGACTTTCTCCCTCCAGGTCGATTCGGACT
>Ga0114931_10011713_pt1 | contig 10334 bp, 8 predicted proteins | sample 2SBtaG_FD_89579 | JGI IMG/M metagenome (GOLD analysis project Ga0114931, IMG submission 89579) | Deep subsurface microbial communities from Kolumbo volcano to uncover new lineages of life (NeLLi) - 2SBTROV14_V59a metaG | ecosystem: Environmental > Aquatic > Marine > Volcanic | place: Kolumbo... | reverse complement strand
CTCCAAAGGGATCGGGCGCGGGGCGATCACGGTCATTTTCATGCCGCGATCGAGCGCCCAGCGTATCGACGGGCCGAGCAGAGCTTGATAGCGCGCGGCAGTGCCGGCATCGATCACCGTACCGGGGGCCGGGTCGGCGTCCGCCGAGGCGGCAGCGCCCAGGTCGGCCGCCTCTGAGGCTGCAAGGCGCGTATCGGCGCCGGCCCCCTCCGGCCCGCCGGCGAGTGCGCCGATGAACACGGCCAAGATCGAAACCTCAAGTATTACTCGAACTCGTGGCACCGTCACGATGCTACGCGGATGCCCGAGGGAGGGTCAAGCGCGACCCGCGCGCGGTTCGAGCAACCATCCGAAAACAACTCCCGAGACCAAGCCGAACACGTGGGCGATGTTGTCGCGGCCGGGGCCGAAGCCGATGAGCATGCCGTAGAAAGCCAACATCGCGGCAAAAATCCGCCAGGGTATGGACCTCAAGCCGGTGCCCGCTCGTAGTCCGTAGCCGCCGAGGCCGCCGATCACCCCGGCGATGGCCCCCGAGGCGCCCGCCTTCAAAGCGACGCTCGGGGCCAACAGATGGCTGGCCACGTTGCCTGTCAGGCCGGAGGCCAGAAACAGCACGAGGAAGCCTCCCGAGCCCAACTCATAGGCCAACGGCGGCGCTACCAGTAGAAACACCGCCATGTTGGCAATCAGATGGGCGGCGTTGAAGTGAAGGAATATGGCCGTCACCAACCGCCAGCTCTCGCCCTGTTCGACGAGCCCGTAGCTGATCGCGCCCATTTTGATCATGCGCGCGCGATCGACCAGGTCCGAGCCCTGATGGACGTAGACATGAACCGCGACACAGAGCGCAGCCAACAGGTACACGACCAGTGCCGAGGGTCCGAACCACAGGTAGGGAGCCACCGAGGAATGCGTGGCGCTTGCCGTCGAGCCCGGCACGCTGCCGGCGTCGTACGGCAGTCCCTCGGGGAATTCTTCGCGCAGCAAAGCCTTGGCGCGATCGGCGTGGCCGGGATCAACACGGATCGAGAGTCGCGAGCCTCCGGTGTCTTCTTCGTGAAGATCCACGTCGATCCCCATGGAGGCGAGCAGTGCGACCACACGGTTGGCGGCCTCGCGGTCGTCGGTAGTGAGCAAAACGAGGCGGGAGTTGCGCATCCCGGCAGAGTGCCACAAGCTTACAGGCGTGGGTACCCGGCAAGCCATCCTCGCCGAACTGAGCACGGCGTTTTCGCCGACGGCGGTCGAGGTTATCGACGAAAGTGCGGCGCACGCAGGTCACGCCGGCAATACAGGCGGCGGACACTTTCACGTGCGCATGGTGGCCGAGGCTTTTCGAGGCAAGACGGCCGTGCAGCGCCACCGCATGGTCTACGCCGCCCTCGATGCCGAAATGAAAGCCGGCGCGATCCATGCTCTCAGCATGGAACTTACCGCGCCCGGCGAAGCCCCGGACCGACCGTGAACCGTAGCGACAGCCGCGATGTGCAGATTTTTTTCTGCTGCGTGTTGATCCTGACGGCGGCGTTCATCGGTGCGGCACCGGCCAAACTGCTGGTAACCGCCGGCGCCGCCGCGCAGGGCGGGTCGGCTTTGATCGCCCGCATCGGCCCCCGGCCGGGGCTCGCGCAAACCATTGGGATTTTTCACGCAGCGTTCGTTCTCTTGCCCGCCGCCGTGGCCTTCGTGGCCGTCGGGCTGCCGGTTTTGATCGGCTACCTGGGACGCTGTGTGCGAAGCGGTTGGAACCGCCGCGAGCTGGTACTGCTGGGTGCGTTGAGCGCGGCCGTCGCCGCCGTCGTCGGCCTCGGCAAAAGCCCCGCGACGTTTCTCGCTTCGGTTGCGTTGGTACTGGCCTTGTCGGCAATCGGAAGCTGGCCCTTGTTGCGCCGATACGGTTCCGTGGTCGGCTACCGAGTACTCGCCTTGGGCGGATTGATGTTTTTCGGGCTTGCCTACTATGAGTACCGGCTGTTGGCGAGCGGAGTCGACAGCCGCGCAGTCGCTCCCACGCTGCTGGTCATGGGCACGGTAAGTCTGGTAGCCGGCTTGCCGGCGGTTACCGTGGGCGAGGCCGCTCGCGGTCTCGGCCGCCTGGCCGTGGTGGCGTTGTTGTGGTCGGCAACCGCCTTGTGGGCTCTGGTTCCGTTTGAACGCGCACTTGCCGATTCGGCAGCCTCCGCCGACTGGCTCGAGTTGCGCACCACGGTTCTGCTTGCAATCGTGCTGCTGTCGTCCGAATTCGTACACCAGCGAAGACGCCGGCAGAGTCGAACCCTGGCCCATCGCTAAGTCGAACGTGGTCGGTTACAATCGTGACTGCGAGCGGCGGTACAAGGATTGCAACAGCTTTTCAGAGGTTCGGCGGCGCGAAGACCTCCGGCGCGCCTCAGCGCATACCGGAGCACGCAGAGCAGCCGACATCAACAAGCGAGGCCGAGGCTATGAGACGGCTTTCACGGGCACAGCGCGACAGCGACGAATCCGACCAGTTACGAACTGTTGAATTGACCCACCACGGGCGCAAGACGGGCAAAGCCTATACCGTCAAGGTATGGTTCGTCCGTATTGACGGGTATTATTGGGTCGGAAGCCTCAATGCGAACGGCAGTTGGGTACACAACGTGCGTGCATCCGGGCATGCCCACCTGGACTTCGGCAACGGTCAAAAAGAATACAAGTGCTACTGGGTTGCCAATACGCGTGAACTCGAGCGATTTTCGCGCGCAATTCGCCGCAAGTATCCGGTCCTCAGCCGAATGATCCGCCTGATCCAACGCAAGGGGAAGCAGGTGGCGTTCCGCCTCGAACCGGTTATTTGATCGGGTTTGCCACGGCCTCGGCAACCAAGTCGCCCACCTCGGAGGTCGAATACCCCATCTTCCCTGCGCTCATCGATTCGAGCTTGTGGGAAAGCACGTGGACGATCGCGGCCTCGAGGCGATCGGCGGCCTCCTGTTCGCCCAGGTGTGCGAGCATCATGTGACAGGCCGAGATTGCCGCCATGGGGTTGATGACCCCTTGGCCGGTGTACTTGGGGGCCGAACCACCGATGGGCTCGAACATCGACACTCCGCCGGGGTTGATGTTGCCGCCGGCGGCGATTCCCATGCCGCCCTGAATGATCGCGGCAAGATCGGTAATGATGTCGCCGAACATGTTGTCGGTTACGATCACGTCGAACCATTCCGGATTTTTGACCATCCACATGCAGGTCGCATCGACGTGCGCATACTCGCGCTTGATGTCGGGGTAGTCGGCGCCACCGACTTCGTGGAAGGCTCGTTCCCACAAGTCGAAGGCGTAGGTGAGCACGTTGGTCTTACCGCAAAGGGTAAGCGTCTTTTCGCGATTGCGGCGCCGGGTGTACTCGAACGCATAGCGAAGGCAACGTTCGACACCCTGGCGGGTGTTGATCGACTCTTGAATGGCGACTTCGTCGGCCGTGCCCTGTTTGAGAAATCCTCCCGAGCCTGTGTACAGACCTTCGGTATTTTCACGCACCACCACGAAGTCGATGTGCTCGGGCCCCTTGCCGGCCAGGGGGGTCTCGACCCCCGGATACAGCTTGACGGGGCGCAAATTGATATACAGGTCGAGGTCGAAGCGCAGGCCCAAGAGGATGCCTTTCTCGAGGATCCCGGGCTTGACGTCGGGATGGCCGATGGCGCCGAGCAAGATCGCATCAAACGCGCGCAGATCGGACACGGCACTTGGCGGCAATACCTCGCCGGTCCTCAGATAGCGATCGCCGCCGAAGTCGAAGCTGGTGGTCTCGTAGGCAAACCCGCAGGCCGAGGCGGTTGCCTCGAGCACCTTGGCGGCTTCGGCCGTCACCTCGGGCCCGGTTCCGTCACCGGGAATCAATGCGATCTTGTACAACTGCGTGGTCCCTCCTGAAAAATTCTGACTGTAGGGCGGGCGCTTGCGTTTTTCCACCGGCGCCGCTTCCCCGGGGGAGCAAGCCGGCGGTCTGCTTGAGAATGCCGGTTCGGGCTGTAATACTGCGCGCTCCGTGTTCGTCGGCCGGCTCGAGGCGCCGTACCCAAGTGGTTAAGGGAGAGGTCTGCAAAACCTCCATTCAGCGGTTCGAATCCGCTCGGCGCCTCCATTTTTTCTCTTCTGCCATGCGACCCGACCTGAGCAGGGGGGCCGTCCGGGCCGACCCACGGCGACCGCTGCAGGCCGAGGCTGCGGCTTGTCGGCCGCACCCCCGAGATTGAGACCCCCGGGCGCTATCGCTAGCCTGCCGGCATGGATTTCGAACACTCCCAGCGAGCCCGCGATTACATCGGCTTGGTCGAACGCTTCGTGCGCGAGCGTGTCGTCCCCAACGAGGCGGTCTACGCCGAACAGCTCACCGGCAGCAACGATTGGCGACAGTGGCGGATTCCGCCGATCATCGAAGAACTCAAGGCCGAGGCCAAAGCCGCCGGTTTGTGGAATCTTTTTCTCCCCGACAGCGAGTATGGAGCAGGCCTCGACAACCGTGACTACGCTCCCTTGGCCGAAATCACCGGCCGGAGTTTCCTCGCGCCCGAGGTCTTCAACTGTAGCGCTCCCGACACCGGCAACGCCGAGGTACTGGTTCGCTACGGCAGTGACGAACAAAAACGCGAGTGGCTCGAGCCTTTGTTGGCCGGCGAGATTCGTTCCGGGTTCTCGATGACCGAGCCGGCCGTCGCCTCCAGCGACGCCACCAACATGAAAGCAACTTGCGAGATCGACGGCGACGAAATCGTTCTCAACGGGCAAAAATGGTGGACGAGCGGGGCGGGAGATCCGCGCTGCAAATTTCTCATCTTCATGGGGGTGACCGACCCCGAGGCGGAACGCCACCAGCGCCATTCGATGGTGATCGTCCCCATCGACGCTCCGGGGGTCGAGGTGCTGCGCATGGTACCGGTGTTCGGCAACCTCGACGAGCCTCACGGACACGCGGAAGTTCTTTTCGACAACGTGCGCGTGCCGCGCGACAATTTCATCGCAGGACCCGGACGCGGCTTCGAGATCGCGCAGGGTCGTCTCGGTCCCGGGCGCATCCATCACTGCATGAGAGCGGTCGGCGCAGCCGAACGTGCATTGCAACGTCTGTGTGAACGCGCCGTCGGGCGCGTTGCTTTCGGCAAGCCTCTTTCCAACCTCGGCGGCAACCGCGACATCATCGCCGACTGCCGCATGGCCATCGATCAGGCCCGCCTGCTCACCCTCAAGGCCGCTTGGGCTCTGGACACGCACGGAACCTTCGGCGCCTTGACCGACATCTCGGCCATCAAGGTGGTCGCCCCCAACGTTCTGCAAAAAGTCGTTGACGCCGCCATCCAGATTCACGGAGGGGAGGGCGTCGCCGACCAGGAACTCATCCGCCTCCTGGCCATGGGCCGCGTCCTGCGGATCGCCGACGGCCCCGATGAAGTGCATCGCGGCATGGTCGCGCGTCTGGAGTTGAAAAAGTACGTCTGAACCGCGCGCGTTGCCCTACTCAGGCCGGTCGACACAGTCGCGCGCCGGGTTGGCACTTTCTGGGTTTCCCGTACAGTGCCCCGAGTGCGTACTCACGCCGGGATGGTGGAACTGGTAGACACAAGGGACTTAAAATCCCTTGGGCTTACGCCCGTCCGGGTTCAAATCCCGGTCCCGGCACCATGACAGACACACCAGGGGCCCCGCCCCGGTGCCCGAGCGACGTTTTGCCCGGCAGCCAAAGCGGGCTAACGTGAGCGGTTCCATGCCCCGCGCCTGCGAAAATGCCGACTTCAGGTTCCCTACGAACCAGGCGGACTTGTTCGCCGCCCTCAATTCGGTGGTCGAGCCGGGCGTGCGCAAGGGGTGGGGATCTCCTTGGCTGCTGCAGCCGGCCGGGCTGGTCGTGGTCGAGACCGTCACGCGCCGCAGTGGAAGACGCGTGCGTGTGCCGTTGGCGGCCTTGCGCGTAGGCGACTCGATGGTGGTCTCGACGGTTCGCAGCCGGCAATCGCAATGGATCCGCAACCTGGCGGCCAATCCCGAGGTCCGCTATTGGCTCGGCGGCAAGCCGCGCGAGGCGCGGGCGGTTGTGTACCCGGCCGGAGGAGGCAAACCCCACGCAGCTCGCCGTCCGGGGACGGCGACAACCGTGAGCGCGGCCGTACGGGCGCTATTGGCGGCGCTCACCCCCTACCGGCGCGCCGGGCTGGCGGTGGCGGTGCTCACGCCGGCCTGAGTTCGCCTGAGTTTCTCGGGCCGCCGTAGCCTGCTACAACGAACCACCGGTGCCGGTGTTTTTGAACTTTTGCTGCGGCGCACTCGTCTCGAAAGAGGCTTCGTCTCCTAACCAATGAGCAAGCAGGCCAACACAGCCCTGGAGCAACTGCTCGCGCGCCGTATCGTGATCCTCGACGGTGCCATGGGCACGATGATCCAATCGCACGGCCTCGACGAAGCCGGGTACCGAGGTGAACGCTTTCGCGACCATCCCCGCGACCTCAAGGGCAACAACGACCTGCTGTCGCTGACCCAGCCCGAGATCATCGGTGAGATTCACCGTGCCTACTTGGATGCCGGCGCCGATATCATCGAGACCAACACGTTCAATTCGACGGCGATTGCGATGGCCGACTACGGCATGGAAGACCTGGCCTTCGAACTCAACCGGGCCGGCGCGCAACTCGCGCGAGCGGCGGCCGACGATGTCCCGAGCCGGTCCCATTCGGCCGACGGGGACGGCGGCGCGCCGCGCTTCGTAGCCGGTGTGCTCGGTCCTACCAACCGTACGGCCTCGATCTCGCCCGACGTCGAGAACCCGGGCTTTCGCAACGTCACCTTCGATGACTTGGTTGCGGCCTACCGCGAAGCGGCCGAAGGGTTGATGGCCGGAGGAGCCGATCTTCTTCTCGTCGAAACGGTCTTTGACACCCTCAACGCCAAGGCCGCTCTATTGGCGATCGAGGCCGTTTTCGAGAAGACCGCACGAAGGCTTCCGGTGATGATCTCGGGCACGATCACCGATGCGAGCGGTCGTACGTTGTCAGGGCAGACCACCGAGGCCTTTTGGAACTCGGTGGCGCACGCGCGTCCGCTCTCGATAGGCCTCAATTGCGCGCTCGGCGCTCGCCAGTTGCGCCCCTACCTCGAAGAGCTGTCGCGCATCGCGCCGTGCCGCGTCAGTGCCCATCCGAACGCCGGTCTGCCCAACCAGTTCGGGGAATACGACGAAACGCCCGAGTCGATGGCCGCGCAGATCAAGGAGTTTGCCGAATCGGGCTTCGTCAACATCGTCGGCGGTTGCTGCGGCACTACCCCGGAGCACATCCGCGCCATCGTCGACGCGGTTCACGGCCTCGCGCCGCGCACGGCGCCCGATCTCCCTGCGCGCTGCCGGTTGTCGGGGCTCGAGCCCGTCGAGATCGGCCCGGATTCCCTTTTCGTCAACATCGGCGAGCGCACCAACGTGACCGGTTCGCGCAAATTCGCCAAGCTCATTCTCGCCGGCAACTACGAGGCGGCCCTGACCGTGGCCCGCGAGCAGATCGAAAACGGCGCCCAGCTAATCGACGTCAACATGGACGAGGGCATGCTCGATTCCGAAGAGGCCATGACGACGTTTCTCCGACTCGTGGCCGCCGAGCCCGACATCGCGCGCGTGCCGGTAGTGATCGACTCTTCGAGCTGGTCGGTCATCGAAGCCGGGCTCAAGTGCGTGCAGGGCAAAAGCATCGTCAATTCGATCAGTCTGAAAGAAGGAGAGGAGCCGTTCCGCCGCCAGGCCGAACTCGTGCGCCGCTACGGCGCGGCCGTCATCGTCATGGCCTTCGACGAGCAAGGGCAGGCCGACACCGCCCGGCGCAAAGTCGAAATCTGCGCTCGGTGCTACCGAATCCTGACCGAAGAGGTCGGCTTTCCGCCCGAGGACATCATCTTCGACCCCAACATCTTCGCCATCGCCACCGGCTTGGAGGAGCACAACGAATATGCGATCGCCTACTTCGACGCTGTACGAGAGATCAAGCGTACGCTGCCTCATGTGTTGGTGAGCGGAGGCGTCAGCAACGTGTCGTTTTCGTTCCGCGGAAACAGCGGTGTACGCGAAGCGATTCACTCGGCTTTCCTCTACCACGCTATCCAAGCCGGCATGGACATGGGCATCGTCAATGCAGGCCAGTTGGCCGTGTACGAGGACTTAGCGCCCGAACTGCTCGAGCGGGTCGAAGACGTGTTGTTCAACCGCCGCACCGATGCCACCGAGCGATTGCTCGAAATCGCAGCCAGCGTGCAGGGCAAGAGCGAGTCCAAGCAGGCCGACCTGTCCTGGCGCGAGGCGCCCGTGGGGGAGCGTCTGGCCCACGCTCTGGTGCACGGCCTCGACGAATTCGTCGTCGCCGACACCGAGGAGGCGCGCCTAGCCGCCGATCGCCCCCTGTCGGTCATCGAGGGCCCCCTCATGGACGGCATGAACATCGTCGGCGACCTGTTCGGCTCGGGCAAGATGTTCCTTCCGCAAGTGGTCAAGAGTGCCCGCGTGATGAAAAAGGCCGTCGGACATCTCGTCCCGTTCATCGAGAAGGAAAAGGAAGCTGCCGGGCTGCAAACCAGCAAGGGCAAAATCCTGCTCGCCACCGTCAAAGGCGACGTGCATGACATCGGCAAAAATATCGTCGGCGTGGTCCTCCAGTGCAACAACTACGAAATCATCAACCTCGGCGTGATGGTCCCCTGCGAGAAGATTCTCGAGACCGCCCGCGCCGAGCGCGTCGACATGATCGGACTGAGCGGATTGATCACGCCTTCGCTCGAGGAGATGCGGCATGTGGCGGGGGAAATGCAGCGCCAAGGCCTGAGCCTACCGCTCTTGATCGGCGGTGCGACCACCTCACGCGTGCACACGGCCGTCAAAATCGCCCCGAAGTATACCGGCCCGACGGTGTACGTCAGCGACGCCTCGCGCAGCGTCGGCGTGGTGAGTTCCTTGCTCAGCGGCAGCGACAAGCAACGTTTTGTCGAAGACGTCGGCGCCGAATACGCGGAGTTACGCGAGCGACACGCCGGCCGTCAGTCCAAGGCGGCTCCGCTACCCTTAGAGGCCGCACGAGAGAATGCATTCGACAACAATACCTCGGGCTACGCGCCGCAGCCGCCGGCGCAGCCCGGGCTGCACGTATTCGACGATTATCCGTTGGCCGAGCTTCTCGAGCGTATCGACTGGACGCCTTTTTTCCAGACCTGGGAATTGGCGGGCCGTTTCCCCGCCATTCTCGACGACGAACGCGTCGGAGCGGCCGCCCGCGAGCTTTACGACGATGCCCGCGTCATGCTCGACCGCGTGATCGACGAGCGCCTGTTGATTGCGCGCGCAGTATTCGGGTTGTATCCGGCCCAGCGTAGCGGAGCCGACGACGTCGAGATCTTCACGGGTGCAAAGGGCGAGGCGGGGGCGGCCGTCTTTCATTTCCTTCGCCAGCAGCTTCGCAAATCTGCGGGCCAGCCCAATTGGTGCTTGGCGGACTTGATCGCTCCCCCCGAGGATGGGCCGGTCGACACCCTCGGCCTGTTTGCAGTTACCGCCGGCATCGGCATCGAGAAATCGCTGCAGCGTTTCGAGGCCGATCACGACGACTACAACGCGATTCTGCTGAAAGCCGTTGCCGACCGCTTGGCGGAGGCCTTGGCCGAGCGTTTGCATGAAAGGGTGAGGCGCGAGTTTTGGGCCTATGCCCCCGAGGAAGATCTCGACAACGATGCGCTCGTCGCCGAAACCTACACGGGGATCCGGCCGGCCCCCGGATATCCCGCTTGCCCCGATCACAGCGAGAAACGAACTCTCTTCGATGTGCTCGATGCTCCCTCGCGTATCGGCATGCAGCTCACCGAAGGCTTCGCGATGCTGCCGGCGGCTTCGGTGAGCGGCTTTTATTTCGCTCACCCCGAGGCCCGCTACTTCGGCGTCGGCAAGATCGCTAAGGATCAAGTCGAGGACTATGCGCGTCGCAAAGGGATTTCGTTGCAACGCGCCGAGCGCGAGCTTGCCCCCAGCCTGGCCTACGACCCGGCCGGAGGCTGAGCGCGGCACGAGCCGCTGGGCCTAGCGCGGTGGAAGGGCTGAGCGCGGCACGACGCGCGCTTGCTCGGTGATCGTGTTCGCGGAGCCGGCTTCGAGGTTTTCTTGGTACCGATCGACTGCGTACTCCTCGATCTCCTCGTGCAACAGGCCTTGTTCCACGTCGAGCGGTGGAATACGTCGGCCGAGCAAGATGAAGATGTCGCGTAGGATCCAGATATACAACGCATGAACGTAGGGAATGCGGTCGGGAATGAACCCGCGCGGGAATCGATCCTGCCATTCCTCGTCCCAGCGG
>Ga0114931_10011712_pt1 | contig 10335 bp, 11 predicted proteins | sample 2SBtaG_FD_89579 | JGI IMG/M metagenome (GOLD analysis project Ga0114931, IMG submission 89579) | Deep subsurface microbial communities from Kolumbo volcano to uncover new lineages of life (NeLLi) - 2SBTROV14_V59a metaG | ecosystem: Environmental > Aquatic > Marine > Volcanic | place: Kolumbo... | reverse complement strand
TCGCAAAATACGCCAGGAAATATTCCAAACCGGTTGCCACCGTTGACAGCAACGTGCTTGAGACTCTATTCAAGTATGATTGGCCGGGTAACGTGCGGGAGTTAGAAAATTTTATTCAACGATGTGTGCTGAGCTGTGGCGAGAGCGAGAGGGTTCAACTTCAGGATATTTTCAATCATCTGCCGGACTCGGACCTGCTGCCAGGTTTGCGGGATCAGACGTTCTTCAACGAGGACCTCTCGATTCAGGAAATGGAAAGGCATCTGATTGAGAGTACGCTGAAACGGCACAATTACCACAAGACAAAATCTGCCGCGGTTTTGGGCGTGACGCTCAAAACGCTGCGCAGCAAGATCATCCAATACGGGCTTGAAGCAGAGCCAGCGACTTTGCTTGAGTCGGCGGCTTAGGACCAGACGCATCAGGACACCTCGCGCCGTTCAGCGCCCGCGAGCCATGAATATTCAGCTAGGAGAAACTACCGGAGGACTAGCAGTTTTTACTACCTAATTGCTTCACCTCATCCGACAAGAATGTGAGAATGTCATTTTTGAGAAGAATCGTAAAAGCTTGAAAAAAATATATATAAAGGCGTTAACGGACCAGGAAAAGGAGTCATCAAAGTCAATGGCACGGGGGTTGCGTGAGCGGGTGTGTTAACATGGGAGATGGACATGAGCTTTAATCCACTTGACAAGACATTGGTACCGCTGCTTCGGCGAACACTCGATGCCTATTCAAAACGGCACACGGCCGTGGCCGAGAACATTGCCAACGTCGAAACCAAGGGCTACCAACCGTTGAAGGTCAATTTTGAAAGAGATTTGCAGCGGGCAATGCAAAAGAACCAGCCGATTGGCAAGACGTCGGATTCCCGGCATATTGCGATTGGTCAGGAAAAGAAATTCATAGAGGGGAAGATCGAAGCAACAGAGGGAAATGTCAATATTGAGCAGGAAATGGCGGCGCTAGCCCAAAATCAGATCAAGTTTGAGTTTGTAGCACGCATGCTGCGCGGGGGTTACGAAAGCATCAAGACCAGCATTCGGGGCAGATTAACTTAGGAGAACCTGTCATGAGTCTTAAGATAAGCGACTTTTTTTCAACATTCAAGACCAGTGCCCGGGCGTTGTCGAACGAGAAGCGGCAGTTGGCTATTACGGCTGAGAACATCGCTAATGCCAAAACCACGAAGACGGTCGATGGAACGCCTTACCGTCGCAAGCAGATGATCCGGAAGAACATTTCTCCTTCGGTACCATTTTCACACGAGTTGCGCACCGCCAGCCTGCGGATGCGAACATCAAGCGGAACGCATATTGCGCAGTCAAACTATGTTCCGGAATCCGTCAACCAAAGTGGCGGCAGCTTGATCAAGACTGAAGTGAATGAGTCGGACCAATTCAGGGATGTTTACGATCCGTCTCACCCGGATGCGAACGAGGAAGGAATTGTGCGTTATCCCAATATCAACGTGGTAAGCGAAATGCTGGAACTGATTTCATCCAGCCGATCCTACGAAGCCAACCTCTCCGTCATGGGTGCCACTAAGAACATGGCCGAAAGGTCCCTGCAGGTTTAGGGTGATTGACGATGCCGACGATTAAGGCCGCACAGTTTCCAACAGTTGAGCGAGAACCTCGACCAACCGCACGGCCTGTCACAACACCGGCACGACCCAGGGTTGAGAAATCCCAGCCGGCCAGGCCGAAAAGCAAGGAGGTCTCCACGAAGGCCTCAGCAATCGTGCGGCATCCGTCAAACGACCGTCAGGCGCGGGAAGAGAAGCTCACCAATGCCATCGAGGTCTTGCGGGCAAAGTCGGTTCAGTTTTACCACCCGGACCGCTCAAGGGTGACGCGAACGGTTCAGCTAGGACAAATTATTGATATCAAGATTTAAGTGAGGACTAAGCATGGTTAAAATAGAGGCACTCAAACAGGTCGTTGCCGGACAACTGCAACAGGAAAAAAGCGCGAGTCAGATCAAGCCGGACTCTACCAAGTTTTCCGAGACACTCGGTAATATGATGGACCAGGTAAATGAACTCCAAAATAAATCGGGTGCGGCTATCGAGGATTTTATCGCCGGTAAAGACATCCAACTGCATGAAGTGATGGCAATTGGTGAAGAGGCTCAAATTAGCTTCCAGTTTTTGCTTGAAGTGAGAAACAAACTCATCGAGTCCTATCAGGAATTATCCAGAATGCCAGTCTAATTTTTATCAGGGTGACCAGTGAACAGTCTGATTTTCATCAAGCTAAAAGAACAACTAGACAAGCTTAGTACCAGTCAGAAGATATGGTTTGCCACATTTACGGTGGTGGCAATATCGATCATGATGCTTCTGTTTGTTTGGGCCAATCGCCCAGAATATGCTTTGCTTTACTCAAACCTGGATGCCGCCGACACCGCGAAGATACTTGATGATTTGCGGGGGAATAACATTCCATATAAACTTGAGGATGGTGGCAGCACGCTTTTTGTGAGCAAGAGCGATGTCTATGAACTTCGCATTAAGTATGCCGGCCAGAATCTTATCTCTTCCGGGGCCGTGGGGTATGAGTTGTTCGATAAGACCAATTTGGGCCTGACGGATTTCATGCAAAAAGTAAACCTGAAGCGTGCCCTTGAGGGAGAACTTTCCAGCACGATCAACCGGATCGAATCGGTTCAGCAATCGCGTGTTCATCTGGTTCTGCCCGAACCTTCTCTGTTTGAAGACAAACAGAATGACGCAACAGCCTCGGTCGTGTTGAAACTTCGTTCCAGTACAGCCCTGGGACGGACTCAGGTACTGGGCATCGCGAACCTGGTGGCTGCCAGCGTTGAAGGGCTGCACGCCAACAATGTCACCATCATGGACACCCAGGGTCGGGTTCTGACAACCCCGCGGCAGTCGGATGACCAAATGGGGATGACTGCCGGGCAGCAGGAGTTGCAGCAAAAGACTGAAAAATATCTGAGCGAAAAAGCGCAGTCAATGCTTGATAAGGTTCTCGGTTCTAACAACTCCATCGTGCGTGTGGCCGCACAACTTAATTTTGAAAAGATCAGCAGAACCACCGAACAAGTCGACCCGGATAATGCGGCGGTCTTGAGTGAGGAGCGTAACGAAGAAACGACGACGAACACGGATACCTCATTGTACCAACGCGCAAATACGATCACAAATTATGAATTGAATAAGGTCACGGAGCATTTTGAAGGCAGCACGGGCGAGATAAAGCGGCTGTCGGTCGCGGTCTTCGTAAACGATGTAAGTCCAGGTAACGGGCAGCCAGCAACTCCGCGCTCTGACGAAGAGGTTCAGAAGATTACCGAAATTGTCAAAAGTGCGGTCGGCTTCATGGAATCCCGCGGCGACCAGGTGCAGGTGCAACATCTGGCTTTTGACCGCTCCGTAGTGGAACGTGAGACGAAGTTGATGGCCGATTTGGACAAGCAGGACACGATGATGATTTATGTCAAGATAGTTCTCGCGGTGCTAGGTGTGATCGTTGTTCTGTTGGTTTTGAGAAGATTGATGAAGAAACTTGGACTAGATGAATATTTAAAAGTACAACGCGAGATGCTCCTGACGGGCTCCCAGCACGATGTCGTGGCGGAGAAAAAAGAGCAAATCGAAGAGCAGCGACGAATACGGTTGGTTGAGGAGGCCAAAGTGAAACACGAGATGCAAGAAAAAATTGTGCGGGAAGTGCGGGATTTTACCGGAGGTGAAGTTGACCGAACGACTCGAATTCTGCGCTATTGGCTCGTGGGGAATGAGGAGTAGACATGGCTGAGCTGAAATATGAAGAGCTTACCGGGCTGCAGAAAACGGCGATCTTCTTCATTGCGATCGGTATGGACAACGCCGTTCCTATCTTGAAGCAACTAGATGATTTTGAAATGGAACAGGTGACGGTAGAGATTGCAAGGCTGAAAAATCTTTCCTCCGAGACGGCGACACAGGTTCTACACGAGTTTTATGAAATGATGGTGGCCGCGAAATATGTCACGCAGGGAGGGGCGAGCTATGCGAGAGACATGTTGGAAAACGCCTTTGGTCTCGAAAAAGCTCGCCATCTGATGAAAAAAGTCAAGGCCGCTACCGAGGTAAGCGGTTTTCGTCTGTTGCAGTCTATTCCTCCGAATGAGCTGCTAAACTATTTACAGAAAGAACACCCACAGACCATTGCGTTGATATTGGCCAATATGAAGTATCATCAGGCCGCAGGCATTCTTGGTGAGTTGTCGACCAACCTGCAAGGGGAGGTCGCTCTGCGCCTTGCTACTCTGGGAAAAACATCGCCGGATCTGCTACAGGAAATAGAGGAAGCTTTGACGGCCCAGATGGGTGGTAGCATCAGTACTCATCAAAGTCTTGGTGGCGGGGTAAAGGCACTGGCGGAAATATTGAATTCGACCAGCCGCGGTGTTGAACAAGGAATTATGGAAGTGGTTGTCCAGAAAGATCCAGAACTGGCTACGGAGATCAAAAACCTCATGTTCGTTTTTGAGGATGTGCTCAGGCTGCGCGACAAGGATGTTCAAAAAATATTGAAATCGGTTGACTCTCGGACACTAGCAATGGCTCTTAAAGTGTCTTCCGATGAATTGCATAATGCCATAATCAATAACATGTCGCAACAGGCAGCCGAATCGCTGAACGAGGAAATAGAATTCCTTGGGCCGGTTCGATTGCGCGAAGTTGAGGAAGCGCAAGTGAGCATTGTGGAGCAGATTCGCGAACTGGAAAATCGTGGCGAAATTGTTCTGACCAGATCTCAAGAAGAGGAATTTGTCGAATAAGATGTTGATCAAGAGAGAGAAAAGGCCTGGCGTTCGGGAACATTCGATGCCGCAATTCAACGATGCGCAAGTTGGCGGGACAAGCGGCCGGAACAAACTGCTCAATACATCGAGAAGGCTGAGCAGTTCTCTGCAAAGAATCGCTGAGTTGGAAAACGAGCTTGCTGAAGTGAGCCAGTCGCGTTATGAGGAAGGAGTGGATGCGGGTCGGAAACTTGGCTACCAGGCGGGAATCGATGAGATTAAACCTACAGTCAGGCAGTTCGCTGCCGTTGTGGAACAAGTACAAAACAGCCAGGAAATGCTCATAAAGGAAGCACGGGAATTTGTGGTCACCTTTGCTTTCAAAATAGTTGAGCGAATACTCGGTGCTGAACAGATGCAGCAGGTCAAGTTAGACGAAAAAAAAATGATGGCTTTAGTGCGGAATGCCGCCAACGTATTCGCGAAATCAAGCACATACATCTTTCGTGTTCACCCTGAGACGGCGCGTGCGATGGAAAACCAGGACCAGGCCATTCAAGCTTTGCTGCCTAATGCGACTATTTCAATTGTCAACGATTTATCTCTGGCCCCTGCTGAGTGTCTGGTGGAGTCTGATTTTGGAGTTTTGGACGCAACTCTCATGGCGCAACTCAAAGAAATTGAAACCTACTTCAGGAAGTAGGTTTCGTGACAACCAGATCTAAAAGGCAAGATAGAAACAACATGGCGACCAAAGCAGGAAGAAGACCACTGGAGTTGGGTTGCGCTAATCAACCCTGGTTTGAGGCATACCTTGACAAGGTTGACACGACTCCTTCTTACCGTCGGCTTGGCAAAGTGGAGAAGGTCGTGGGGTTGGTAGTGGAATCAGCGGGCCCGCAAGTCTCAATCGGAGATATGTGTCACATCGTCATGCGCGGCCGAAAGGGACTCCAGGCCGAAGTCGTTGGCTTTCGGGGGAACAAAGTGTTACTCATGCCCCTTGACGTGACGGCCGGTATCGAACGGGGAAGCTATGTTGACCTGCTTGATGAGGCTCATGCGGTGCGGGTTGGCCGTGATTTGCTGGGCCGGGTCCTGGATGGGACCGGCAGGCCCATGGATGGCAAGGGACCTCTCGGTTGCCTGGAGTCCCGGTCCGTTCACAACATGCCGCCCAACGCCTTAACAAGGGAACGTGTGACGGCGCCAATGACAACCGGCATTCGGGTTCTGGACGGTCTGCTCACCTGCGGTCTCGGGCAGCGCCTCGGAATTTTCGCCGGAAGTGGCGTCGGCAAGAGTGTTCTGTTAGGCATGTTGGCCCGGAACAGCAGCGCGGATATCAACGTCATCGCGTTGATTGGAGAGCGCGGCCGGGAGGTACGTGATTTTCTCGAACGGGACCTGGGCGAAGAAGGGTTGAAGCGGTCCGTTGTGGTTACGGTGACCTCCGAACAAGCGGCACTTATTCGCATCAAAGGTGCAATGGTGGCGACTGCCATCGCGGAGTACTTTGCTGACCTGGGGCTCAATGTTCTCTTGATGATGGATTCGTTGACTCGCGTCGCGATGGCCCAAAGAGAGGTTGGTCTGGCGGTGGGAGAACCCCCCACGACAAAAGGCTACACACCGTCGGTTTTTGCCATGCTGCCACGTTTGCTCGAAAGAGCCGGCAATTTCGCCAATGGTAGTATTACCGGCATGTACACGGTGCTGGTCGAAGGCGATGACATGAATGATCCCGTCGCCGACACGGTCAGATCCATTCTGGATGGCCACATTGTTCTCTCCCGCAAGCTTGCCTCCGCCGGTCATTATCCATCCGTGGACGTCTTGCAGAGCATCAGCAGGGTGATGGTGGATGTCTGTCGAAACGAACATATAGCAAATGCCAACGCGATTAAGGAATTGCTCGCGGTTTACCACGACGCTGAAGATCTGATCAACATCGGTGCCTACGCCCCTGGCAGCAATCCGGGAATCGATCGTGCCATCGCCATGATCGGGGACATCACTGCATTCCAGCGACAGGATGTGTCTGAGAAAGTAACTTTGCTTCAGGCGCATAACCGGGTCAACCAGCTGGTTCTCGATAGCCGTGATATTGATGAGAAAGGTGTTCAGGCTCAAATCGAGGTTGATGCATGAACGGCAGGCACACTTTCCGTTTGCAAAGAGTTCTGGATGTCCGACGGATCATCGAGAAAGAAAAGCAAAAAATATTGTCTCACGCCATGACCGGCCTGATGCAACGACAACAGGAACTGGCTTTGTTATTTGACAGAAAAAATCATTTTACTGAGAAAATGGATGGCGTTCGAAAAGGCGTGGCAAACACCTTTTCCGCCCGTCATAGTTACCTGGTAACCTTGACGGACCAGATAGATGAGAAACGCCGTGAAATTGTTCAAATGGAAAACGAGGTAGAAACGAAACGCCAGGGGCTTCTCAAGGCAACTCAAGAGAAAAAAGCTCTCGAAAAGCTGAAAGAAAAAAATGAGCTTGCATCGCTGGCGATACAAGCCTCGCTTGAACAGCAATTTCTGGATGAAATTGCGATGAGAAAAGAGACTTACTAAGGGATACCAATATGAAAATGGTACTCTGGATTTCGTTTTACTTCATGTCTTTTATGGCGCTTCTTCTGGGGATGTATTTTGCGAAGGATAATATTGTCGAAACCACCAGCGATGTTCCGGTTCTCAACTATACGAAATATCACCGCAACGCGGTGGTTGCTGATTCCAGTTATACGGAAACAATAGATTCGTTGGCCGTTGTCGTGGAGGGACTTCTCACGGAAATGACAGGCTATGTTTCGCAGCTTCAAGACCGTGATATTAGAATTGCACAACAGAAAAATGAAATTCTCAAGCTTACAAAACAGGTAAAAGAGTTTCAGCGCAAGGTCGTCGCGCAGCAAAAAGCTACCGTCAAATTTAATAGACAACAGGACGAGAAGAAATTGCAGGCAATGGCCAAGATGCTTGGTTCGATGAAGGTGGAAACGCTCAAGCCGGTCTTGAAGAATCTTTCGGATAATATTGTGCAGATTCTCTATGAAAAAGCCAAGGCCAAAGATAGAACCAAAATTGTCGATGCCTTATCGGCGGAACGGGCTGGAAAGATTTTGACTCAGATCGCTGAGAATTGAACGACGGATAACGGACAAGATGCTGACCAGCACACCAAACAATATCTCCTTCGCACCTGAGCCAACCCCTCCCCAACTACCTGGGAGTGCACCCAATAAGACGCCACGGGCCACGACCTTCGCTCAGATTTTCGAGCAAGTGTACGTGACCCGCGAGGGAGATGAGCAATCTGATAACGTGGTTAAGGGAGAGGACATCGAAGCAACGCCCGAATCCTCGGATGCTCCCGAAAAACAGCCCGCAGTCCTTGGGGTTGATGTCTTTCAGGCAATGCTACGGAGAATTGCGAAGGAGCGAAAAACTGGAAAAATTTCCGGTAATGGCAACAAGAACAAATCTTCGGTTTTGCATGTCTCTCCGCATCAGGGCCGTGCAATGACAGCTTCCGGGAAACGCGGGTTACTCCTGGCCAACTTGTCAAAAATTACAGACGGAAAGGCTCAGATCGACAAAGAGGGATCAGAAGAAACGCGGTCGAAAGCCGTGAAACCAGATCTGACGGGAAAGAAGAAAAAGGTCAAGGATTCTGTGTTTGAGTCAGCCCGCGCCCTCAGATTGTCGCGACACGAAAAGGGCCTGTTGTCTTCGAGTTCCGGGGGAGTTTCGTCAAAGTACCACGGTGCCGAATTCACGAAAGAATTCAAGGAGCTGGCGGCGAAACTGCTGGAAGCGAAGACGGAAAGTGCCGATCCGAACCATTCGGTTAAGTTTGATGACGAAGCGCGGAGACGTATCTTAGAGCAGAAGATAACACCGCTTCTAAAACAACTTACACAGGAGGGCGTCAAGGTCGAAAAAATCGCCGTCGTCAAAGTGGCGGTTGAGTCTGATCGTTCAGGAACCGGCAAAGCGTCGGGGCCGGGCAATGCTAAAACAGATGAATCGGCGACCGACACATCGGGGGGAACCGCCCCGAAAATAAATGCTCAAGATAGTTCAGATGGCGGAGCTTCCGGAAGGAATAATACAAAGTATGGTCCCGAGGGGTTCTCAAGTAAACTTGAAGGAAACAAAGATAAACGTGGTTTTTCTCAAACCCTTTCAGCCAAATTCGACCCGTCCGCAGGCCATGACGGAGCGACGGCGTCACCCGGGCTAGTGGTGACAAAGGGACAAGAGATGGTAAGCGGGAACGCCGCCCTGGGCAAGCTTACAGCAGCCAGCGCCAGCGAAGCCGTTCAGAAGGTGGTGGAATTGGCTGAGCAAAAACTGAATTTTGGCAACAATAAACTGGCTGTCGAAGTTCATGTCCAAAACGTTGGGCGAATCTCGGTAGAGGCTATCCACCATTTGGGAAAAATTCATATCGAAATGCAGGTTGAGTCCAACGAGACGCGCCGCATGCTCCAAAACCATTTGCGGCCATTTTTTGACCAAATGAGCAAAGGTCATCTCGAAAACGTGAGATTGGATGTTTCGGTGCGGGATCACAGGCAGGGTGAGCAACAGGAGCAAAATTTTTCGCAGCAGGGGCGCCGGGACGAATCCAGGTTTGGAGAATCTGAGCAACGTAGACAGGAACAAAATCAAAGAAGGGCCGCTCACGATGTTGTGATGCAACGTTGGGTTCGCAATCAGCCCGTCGCGAAAAGGTCACTCGAAATTTGGGCCTAATTGTTCCCGTTGTAAGGACGGGACATTCCGGCGTTTCTTTATCGGGAAGTTATAATGAAAACAACCAATGATTTACGTAACTAACGAACCTCTGGAGGCAACAGATGGATGCACTATCCGCAATTAACGCAGGGCCGAATCAGAGTCTGTTCGGCACGAACAACGCAGCACTTGGCAAAGAGGATTTTCTTAGAATCCTTGTCACCCAGCTCAGAAATCAGGACCCAATCAATCCTGTGAATAGCGAAAATTTCGCGACTCAGTTGGCGCAGTTCAGTTCCCTTGAGCAACTGCAAAACATCAACGACAGTCTGGGGCAAAGCATAGAATCGGACCTGCTCTTGAACCAGGCAATTAACAACACCATGGCGACTACCCTGATTGGCCAAACCGTTCGTGCCGCGGGCAACACCGTTTCAGTGTCCGGAGGTAAGGGCGCCGACATAAATTTCTCTCTCGGTGCCGCGGCGAAGAAGGTAACCATCGAAATCAGGGATGCCAGTGGTTCCATCGTGAAAACTGTTGAATTGGAACAGAAAGTCGCCGGTGACCATAAGTTCGAATGGGATGGCAAGGATGCCAGTGGTAATCAGGTGGCTGAAGGGAAGTACCAATTTTCCGTGCAGGCCGAAGATGTCGAGGGGAATGCCGTCGCGACCCAGGAGTTCATTGTAGGCGAGATCACGGGCATTCGCTATCAGGATGGTGGCGCGATTCTGGTGTTGGGTAACCTGAATGTGAGTCTCGGCAGCGTAATCGAAATAGGAACCGGCAAGGACGGCACCGAAAGCGGCGGAGACAG
>Ga0114931_10011711_pt1 | contig 10335 bp, 12 predicted proteins | sample 2SBtaG_FD_89579 | JGI IMG/M metagenome (GOLD analysis project Ga0114931, IMG submission 89579) | Deep subsurface microbial communities from Kolumbo volcano to uncover new lineages of life (NeLLi) - 2SBTROV14_V59a metaG | ecosystem: Environmental > Aquatic > Marine > Volcanic | place: Kolumbo... | reverse complement strand
TGTCAGCCAAGAGCGTATTGATACTCGACCCATTGATCCAGGATCTACCGTACCGGGAAAGCATCGTGAACGCCATCCGGACATTTACGGCCAACCATCTCAAAACACCGGAAGCCAAGATACTCAGCGCTGCAAGCTCAGCGGCCAGGAAGAACGAGTACGAGAGGGCCAGGGTGTTTTCCGAGGCCTGGGGGCATTCCCCGGTGAACATCGACAAAATCAAGGCCGCTATCGAGACCCGACCTGAACCGAAGGGAGCCTGACGTTGATGACGACACAGAGGACCGTCTTTTCCGCACTGATCATCCTGTTTCTCTTTTCCGGGTGCTCTATCATCCACAAGGTCTTCCGGAAACAGGAACCCCCTGCGCCGCAAAAACAGGCCTGCCTGTGCGGGGCACGCAGACAGGTTGTACACAAACCCATCCCGAAACAGCAATTGAGTACCGGAGGCCCTCCCGCAAAGATAATCAAGCATCACCATACCTATGTCTATGAGGCGGTTCATGCGGCCGGCACACAGCAGTTTGTCATCACGGACATGCCGGTATTCGTAAAACCGCCTGAAAGGGCTGTGAGGCTCAGGCTCAGGAGGCCTCCAGCAGTCACGTCCGAATCCATCCCTATGCACAAACCTGTACTGGCGGCAAAGAGCAAAAAGGGAAATGCCATCACAAAGCCCGCCAAACAGGTCACAAAAGCCACGGAGAAGGCCATCAAGACGGTAACAGTCCTGTTCAGGCTGAACTCATCGGCAATAAGCCCGGACGCTTCGCGAAAGCTGCGAAGGTTCGTCACGTATTACATCGGTCTCCTGAAAGACAATCGCAAGGTCGGGACTCAGCACTCACGACTCGGAACTCAGCACTCACGACTCGGGACTCATGACTTAGTTGTGGACGTGACCGGCTATACCTGCTGGCTCGGTTCCAAAAAATATAACCAATCGCTTGCCTTGAAACGGGCGAAAGCCGTGGCTTCCCGCCTCAGGAAGGCAGGCGTAACCATCCGGTCGGTAACCGGCAAAGGCAAGTGTTGCTACATCGACCGGAAGGATCCCGCACCCAACAGGAGGGCCGACGTTACGGTCGCCTCCGTGAGTGAGGGTATTCTACACCATTAAAGGAAGGGGGGTGATGGGAATTCATTTCTCTGCTTTGTGGCAGGCATGGAAGGCATGAAACGCGTTGGCTGGTCAACTTAAAAACCGGAACCTGAAACTCGGCTTTTAACCAATAAATCAAACGACTCAACCCTGTCTTCATAACCACATTTTTTGAGAAATCAGGAGGATGTATTCAATGATCGACAAAATCAAAACCAAACTCGAAACTTTGAAAGACAAGGTATATGGCAAGCTGGAAGACCCGATCTTCAACAGGCGGCTTGGTATTGCCATGATGGCCTTCGGCGCCGTCATCCTGGGCGCAAAGATTGCCGCCGCCTTTACCGCACCCGCGTACGGTACGTTCGCGTATACCGTCTATGATGTTGCCATCAACCAGATGCTGAACGGGGCCGTAGGCTTCGTAGCAGGTGTCGGGGCCATGGCCCTTGGCGCTGTGATGGCCATCCAGCAGAAGGTGATGCTGGCCATCCCGGCCATCCTCGGCGGGGCCGTCCTGCTCAACGCCGAGAGCCTCGTAACCACCCTCGGTCTGACTTTCTAGTCACCCGAGTTTTCGTTAATCCCTGCGCTGCGCCTGGAGAGTCACCCCCCTCCAGGCGCATCACAAAAAAATCGTGAGGGCTTCCATTGGCAAACGACCACGATACAAAATTTCCCCAGTACCTCTCATCACCGCTGCAGGTGCTGTGGCTCGAGACCGACGACCTGGGTATCGCCATCATCTCGTTCATGCTGGCATCCATATTCAAGGGATGGTTCTGGCTGCTGGTAATTGTCGGCCCCGTCCTCTACATGCGGGCCAAGCTGAGATACCCGAGGGGTTTTTTAAAACATCTCCTCTATTTAAGCGGCATGAAGGAGTTACAAGGGTATCCCACGACATTTGAAAAGGAGTTTTTGGAGTAGCCGGACCAGGATAGGAAACCATTATGAAGCTCGACACCTACATCAACAAGACATCGAACCTCTACGCGGAAAACAGGCTGCTCAAGATCGCGGTGGTCTGTATCGGAATCGCGGTGGTGGTAAGCGGGTTTTTCTCCTACATCGCCATGCAGTACCAGAAGGTGGTCATCCTTCCCCCGGTGGTGGACAGGAGGGTGGTGATCACCGGGAACGACGTGGATGAAAACTACGTGAAGCTCTTTACCCGGTATGCCATGACCCTGCTCAATAATTATACAGCGGCCACTGCACAGAGCCAGTTCGACGAGTTCCTGACCCTCGTGACCACATCCGCCTATCCCGAGATGCAAAAGACCCTCTCGACCCTGGCGGACACCATCAGGAAGCTCAACATGACATCCGTCTATTACCCGCAGAAGATCAAGATCAATAAAGAAAAGCGTGTGATAGAAATCTCGGGCCTTCAGAAGGAGTTCACCAATACCACGCTCGTGGAAGACGGCCGCAAAAAATATATCCTCAAGTACGTGATTATCAACGGGAGGTTTTACATAGATGAGATCAAGGAAAAGGCCATCAAGAATTAAACTGCCGGCAGCCTGTCTGTGCGTCGCCCTTTTATGCTTTTGGGGCGGAACGGCTTTTGCGGCAGCGCCGGCAAGCGAACAATATACGGTCCAGTTGGGGACCTTCAAAACGGTATCGGCCATGTATGATCTCTACCTGCAGGTCCCACTCAAATACCGCGAGAAGACCATGGTATGCCATTCGGGGATACATTACACGCTCAGGTGCACATCGTCTGCAAAGAAAAAGGATATAGACCTGGTGTACAAGCGATTCAATGACCTCGGCCTCAAGCCGGTCATCGTCAAGGCGAACCTGGTAAACTGCTCCGGTGCAGATAACTTTTTCAAGGACTACGCCACGAAAAAGGCCGCCTCTAACCTCCCTTTACCAAAGCAACCGGGGAGCACTCACCGGAAAAAAGACGTCTATGCCGACCTTTTGGACCCGAAGGTGAAAAACTACCTCAGAAAAGGCGAAATGTCCGTCCTTCCGGAAGTGACGACAAAGGTCCTTTTGAGCAACCGGGATGTCAACAGGGTCACCTGCATGAACGGTCCCATAAAGGACATCATCTATTCCAAGGAAAAGGGGATCACCGTCAAAACGGACGGGAACAACGCCTTCGTGAAATTCCTCATATCGAGGGACCCGGCGACCGGGGACATGCTCTACAGCAAGATTCCCTCCGAGTTCTACGTGGTCTGCGGGATCGACAGTACGGTTTATACACTGATCGCGGTCCCGAAGAACATCCCAGCCCAGGCGGTCCAGCTCGTATCGCACAAGAAGGAGATCAAGAAGAATCTTTCCATGTTCGAGGGAATCCCCTTCGAAAAGAAGGTGCTGCTGCTCGTGAAGGACACCTACCGGGACAGGATCCCGGACAGCTTCACGGTACGTTACGAAAACAAGCCGTTAAACATTTTCCGGGACATCAGCCTTTCTCTCAAGCGGCAGATCATCGCGGACGGTGAAGGCCTGGAGGTAAAGGAATATATCCTGGCCCTGAAGCCCACATCAACGAAAGAGACCATGCGCCTCAAGGAAAAATTCTTTTTGCTTCCCGAGCTGGCGCAAAAGCCCGTAGGCATCGCGCTTGAACATATGACGTTACGAAAGGGCCGTCCCTCAAGACTGTTCATTGTTGAACGGCACCCTGATTAGGGGGCCTGATTAGGAGGTTTCATATAAATGCTGTTAGGCAAGAGCGAAGACAAGGAACCAAAAGGGCCCCTGGCCGGCCTCAAGAAGAAGTGGGGGAAGCTCGAACCCAGGAAACAGAAGACCATAACACTCGTGATTGCCGCCCTGGCAATCGTGGTATTCGCCACCCTTGGGTACCACAGCAGGCACAACCGGACGCACAAGATAGAAAAAGGGCCTGAAACCAAAACGAAAGAGATATCGCTCAATACGGATATGATCGAGAAGAGCCTCTTCCGGCAGGCCCAGGACACCATAAACCAGCAGGGCAAGCTCATTGCGGACATGCGCAAGGAAATCGCCAAGGTCAAGGCCGCCACGGAAGAAGCTCAAAGGGAAAAAAACAGCTCATCAGGAAGAGCGGGGATAACCCCTCCCCCGTCACCGCCCGGCAAAAAAAAGGCATCCAAGGAACCTGAAAACAAGAGCCCTGATCCGCGACCCCCTGTCCCCCGTTATTCTGCGTCCCTTCCCCCGCCGCCGCCGAGTTCATTTAATGCGGGCAATAAAAAAGGAGAACAGGAGAACAATGTGCTGGGGGGCATAACGGTTATCGCCAACAATACCCCTGCGCCTCAAGAACCGAAAAGAGAGGGTAAAAAAAAAGGATACCGAATCTATTTATCCCCTTCTTTTATGGAGGCGACTTTGCTCTCGGGTCTGGATGCCCCCACCACCACGGCGGGGAAGAGTAATCCCGTGCCGGTGCTCCTTCGCATAAAGGACCTCGCCATCCTTCCAAATAAAGTCAAGGCAAATCTCAAAGGCTGTTTCGTCCTGGCCGAGGGCAAGGGGAACCTGGCAAGCGAACGGGTGGATGTGAGGCTATTGACCCTTTCCTGCGTATCGAAAAAGGGGCAGGCGGTCATAGACCAGAAGGTCAAGGGGTACGTGGTGGACGAGGACGGCAAGGCGGGCTTGAGGGGCATCGTATCGGCCAAGATGGGTGCCATGCTCGCCAGGAGTGCCTTAGCCGGGTTTTTAGGGGGCATGGGAGATGCCATCAGGTCCTCCACCATGAATCTCCAGACCACGGCCCTGGGGACACAGCAGCAGATATGGACCAATACGGACACGAAAAACATGGTGAGGGGCGGTATCGGCGGCGGCATATCGCAGGCCGGCAAGGACCTTGAAAAGTTCTACCTGCAGCTCGCCCAGCAAACGCTTCCCATCATCCAGGTGGGAGCGACCAAGACCGTCACCGTCGTCGTGAGTGAAGGAGTAAACCTGGAGGTGAAGAATGCGGCAATCATCAAGTAACAGCATACTCGTAAGCGTAATTACAGTCATTGCAGCGCTTTGCTTTTCGGGATGCAGTGCCATTGTAAGCCCGTACAACTCGGAGTTTCAGTGCCCGGATACCGATAAGGGCAAATGCGTGAGCGTCCAGACCGCCTACAAGGAAAGCGTAGACAACCCGCTTGTCAAGGCGGATCCGGATAAAAAACCGCCCTGTGAGACATGCGGGGAAAAAGAAGTACACGAGCCTGAAACCATTCCAGGCGTTAGCGGTCTAAAGGATACGAAGTACCAGTACCAGGATGTCCTCTACAGGAAACTGGCTTCCCTCATCCGGCAGCCGTCCACACCCGTCGTGGTTCCGCCGGACGTAGTGAGGGTCCTGATCTTGTCCTATACCGGGTCCGACAATGAACTCTTCAGTTACCGGTACGTGTATTTCTTCGCCACGGACCCGAAATGGATCATCTCGACCGGAAAGGAGGTGGAATGAAACCGAAAAACGCTGAGAAGGGATGCTGGAATTGTTACTACGGTGACATTTCGCTGAAAGAAGGGGAAAACAAAAGATGCGTCAGGTGTCTGACGACGGGAAAAAAGCGATGGAAGAGCATCCAAAATCGCCCAAAAAACAACAAGAAAGGAGGCGTGGTCTTATGAGCTTTGGACTGATATTCACCATAGTCGGATGTGGCGCTGTTGCGGCCATTCTGATCATTAAAGCCAAAAAGACAAAAAAGGCAAATTAAGGAGATTATGGCATTTTTTACCAACATACTCTTCGGGAAAAACGGCGGCATCACCCACGATGAACTGCACAGGATGACCTTCAGAAACAGGTTTTCCAACTACCTCCCCTACGTGGCCTATGACGATGAGACCGAAGTCTATCTCAACTCGGATCAGACCATCGGGTTCATGTGGGAATGTACGCCCCTGGTATATGCGAGCCCGGCCATCCATGACGGCCTTCGCGGGCTTTTTACTGCCGCCCTGCCCCCCAAAACCGTCCTGCAGTTCATGCTCTATGCAGACCCGTACATCAAACCCGTGATGGATGGATACAAAGCCTTGCGGGAACGGGACCTGGAAATCGTAAAATCCGCCACCGGGAGTGTGTACGATTTCATGACACGGGGGTCCCGAAAAGGTGTCACGAACTTCTAGGGGATCCCGGTGAGGAATTTTCGGTTGTTCGTTTCCCTGAAACTGCCCATGCAGAAAGACCTCGATGCGGCCGACATCAGGGACACGGTCTACGAGATGCTGAAAGGGGCATACCTTTTCCCTGAGAAGGTAAGACCGAACCACCTGATTTCGTTCCTCATGAGGGTCTTCAATGACAATCCTCCCGGAAAGACGCACTACGATGACACCCTTCCCATCAGCAAGCAGATCATCCTGGGCGAGACACCTATCAGGGCGAAATGGGACCGGATGGAGGTAGGAAGCAGGGTTTTCAGGTGCCTGACTCCGAAAAGCATGCCCGAGCGGGTGGACGGCCTCCTCTTCAATTACCTGACCGGCGATATCTGGGGACCGAAGTCCGATACGAACCAGATCAGGCAGCCCTTTTTCATCACGGTCAACATCATATACGAACACCTCAAGGCAAAGCTTCACGGAAAATGCAATTTTGTGCTCCAGCAGCAGGCGGTGGGTTCTTTTGCACCCAGCCTCAAGAGGAAGCAGGAGGAATACACCTGGGCTGCGGGAGAGGTGGAAAAAGGCACGCCGTTTGTCCGGATCATGCCGATGGTGTGGGTGATCGGGGAATCTCAGAAGCAGGTCAGGGAGGGCCTTGCCAGGGTGAAACGGATCTGGGAGTCCAAGGGATTTACCATGCAGGAAGACCGTGGGATAGTGAAGGTGCTCTTTCTGTCCAGTCTCCCCTTCGGTCTCTATAACATCAAGAACAACGTCAACAGCCTGGATCGGGATTTTATCTGTGACGCAAACTCCGCCGTTTACTGCCTGCCCATCCAGTCGGACTTCGAGGGAGGTCAGAAGCCATACAATCTCTTTGTGGGCCGCAAGGGGGAACTTGTCAGCATAGACCTCTTTGATAAAAGGGCGAACAACATGAACGCCCTGGTGGCCGCTGAGACGGGGAGTGGTAAGAGCTTTTTCACCAATTACCTGGCCTTCAATTACTTCTCATCCGGGGCGGTTATCAGGCTGATCGACATAGGAGGATCATACAAGAAACTGTGTAAAATTCTGGGAGGGGTCTTTATCGAGTTTTCAAGGGAGTCGAATATCGTCCTCAACCCGTTTTCCCACGTGATCGACATCAACGAGGATGCGTCAACGATTACCGCCGTTCTTTCACAGATGGTCTTCTCAGCCACAAACACGGTCCCCACGGAAACGGAACGAACGCTCATCAAGAATGCGGTCAATTATGCCTTCGAGAACTACGGCAGGGAAGCGGATATCGACAAGGTGTATGAGTATTTGACTACCTTCCCGAAGTACGCCGACGAGATGCTCGATATCGACTGCAAGGAGAACGAAAGCTGCGTTTCCGACTTGAGCCTGCTCGCATCCAAGCTCGGGTTCAACCTCAGGGATTTTACGACGCAAGGGCCATACGGCCACTGGTTCAACGGCCCTTCCACCCTGGACATTCGCAATGACGAGTTCGTGGTGCTCGAATTGGAGAATCTCAAAAAACAGCCCGAGCTTTTCCGGGTCATCACGCTGCAGGTGCTCAACTACGTCACCCAGGACCTTTACCTCTCGGATAGGTCCCGGAAGCGCTTGATCATCTTTGACGAGGCCTGGCAGTTCTTCAAGGAGGGGGACATGCTCCGCAACATCATCGAGGAAGGATACCGGAGGGCGAGAAAGTACGGCGGGAGTTTCACGACCATTACCCAATCGCTCCTGGACCTCGAATCCTTCGGGAGCGTGGGGGACGTTATCCGGGACAACTCGGCCTACAAGTTTTATCTCGAATCGCCGTCATTCGAGAAGGCGAAAGCCAGGAGGATCATCGACTATGACGACTTCCTCATGAGTCTTTTAAAGAGCGTCAAGAGCCCGAGACCGCGGTACTCCGAAATCTTCATGGACACTCCTATCGGCACGGGCATCGCACGGTTGGTGGTGGATCCGTTCTCCTATTACCTGTTCACTTCCGATGCGTCCGACATCGCAAATATAGAAAGGCTGGTCGCATCCGGAAAAACATACGCAGAGGCTATAGGGGAGATGGCCGGCAAGCGATCTCCGAGGAAAGGAGGAAAGGATTAGCCATGAGAAAAGTAATCTTAGGTGCTTTGGTGGCACTATTTCTGGCATGTTCTACTCTCTATCCGGTACAATCGAGGGCCGCCTGGATAGACGATTGGATACAGCAGAAGACCACCACCAGTGCGGACTATTTCGAAGGCCAGAAACGCAAATACGGCACACTCGGCGGCTTTTCCGCCAGGTGGAGCCCGTCCCAGGACCATCCCGTCAGCATAACACCCCCCAGGTTCAGGGCCGGATGCGGCGGGATTGATGTGTTCATGGGAGGGTTCAGTTTCCTCAACGCCGATTACCTGCTCCAGAAGCTCCAGAACATGATCAACGCGGCCCCTGCCGTGGCATTCGATATGGCCCTTAATACCCTCTGCTCCGAGTGTTCCAAAACCATCAAGTCCATGGAAGCCATATCCAGCAGGCTGAACCAGCTCCAGTTCGACGACTGCAAGGCGACCAAGGCGGGCATCTCGTATCTCTTGAACGACCCGTTCTCAGCAAACAAGGCAGACCAGAAGAAACGAAGCGTAGCGGCTTCGGACTTTCTTAACAGCACCGGCGCTGTTGATTTGTGGCAAGATATCAAAGATGCCTGGAGTAATACCGCAACCGATAAATCGCCCGGCGGGGTCATGCAAAGCGAGGGCGTTCCGTATTCTCAAATGGTATCGGCATGTCCCGCGATTATAACCTCCACCTTTTTCAGCACGGGGTCCCTGCTCGATCACCTGGCCACCCTTCGCAGTTATTCCCTAACCTATGTTGATCTCATCCGGGGATACATCGGGGATGTGAATATCTCGACAGCATCAGCCGGTGATTATCAATACGAGCGTATCGACGCGTGCCCCCAAAATACACCGGAAAAAATAGACGGGCTCGTGGAGGGGGATGTGTATGAACGTACTGCCCCTGGAGCCGCCTGTACCAAGGTGACATCAATCACGGTGGGCGGGGTGAGCTACCCAAACGTCAGGCAATGGGTTTTTTCGGTCCTTACCAATATCTGTACCTCCATGACAACCAGGTCGCCACTTGGAGTGGCTGAGACCAATTTCCTGAAAGAGCTCCCGATGCCTGTTTATAACGGTATTATGACGGATGTGCAGGCCCAGGGGTCGGGCGCAAGCTGTTCCAGGATCGCCGATATGTACGCGGACAGCGTGGCCGCCGCCTATGGGTACAACATGATCACCGATTTTTACGATATGATCAAAAAGTCCGTAGACATGGCCAAGATCGTGGCATCGAACCAGCAGGGATCGACAAATCCGGCAGATAAAGACCACTGCAAGATAGAGCTGGCGTCCAAGGGCATGGCGCTGCTCAAGGAGATGAAGGAAACGATGCCGGAGTACATCACGGCCGCCCGAAAGCAGTACGGAATGAAACTCTCAAGCCTCGTGTCCTTCAAGGAATACGATGCAAAGGTGAAGGAAGTAAACGACTTCGTCGAGGCAAGCATAGGCAGACACTTCAACCCCAGCCTGGCCCGGAGACTGACTCAATGAGAAAACGCTTTCTCATCCTGGCGTCCCTGCTGCTTGTTTGGGGCCTGGTCTCCCCTGCCCCCAGCCATGCCGTTGTCCCCAGCTATCTCAAGACGTACATCGTCTGGAACCAGTTTGACGCCACGGTCAACACCTTTCAGCGGATCGGACTCATCATGTCCGATGCCAGGTACCAGGGGCTCTTCACGGGCGTCATTGTCTTCGGTCTGATCTTCGGGGGCATTTTTACGACCGGTTTAAGCATGCTTTCAGGCCATCATCCCATGTGGGGCTGGTTCAAGTGGTTCGGGATTATCATACTGGGTGTTACTGTCTATCTCACCTTCATCAAGCCCACCACCCAGATCACCATCTACGACGAGGTCCTGAACGAGACACAGACGGTCGGGGGAATCCCCGAGGGGATCGTGGTGATTGCCGGTCTCGCGAACACCATCGAGCGGGGCTTTGTGGACATGATATGGACATCGGGCAACCCGCAATCGTACCGGGAAAACGCGGGCGGTCTTACCCTGTCTATAT
>Ga0114931_10011710_pt1 | contig 10335 bp, 9 predicted proteins | sample 2SBtaG_FD_89579 | JGI IMG/M metagenome (GOLD analysis project Ga0114931, IMG submission 89579) | Deep subsurface microbial communities from Kolumbo volcano to uncover new lineages of life (NeLLi) - 2SBTROV14_V59a metaG | ecosystem: Environmental > Aquatic > Marine > Volcanic | place: Kolumbo... | reverse complement strand
TGATCCGCCAAGAGGATATGGGGAAAGTCGTCCGCTGAAAATTGACAGACTGGACAAGCGCAAAAGGTCCATCCTGATCGGTGATAATAATAGCCCGATCGGGAGAAAGTTTAATCGGCGCATCGAGATTATTTTTACTTCAAAAGCGAAAAAGCCGAGGTTTATTTATTGAGATTTTAAAATCTATGCAAGCTCTTCGTTTCGCCATTTGAGCTTTGGCTAAAGAAAAATGTTGACTTTTTGCCATATATTCTTTACTGTTCGCCAGCGTCTCTAATGCCAATGGGATGGTATTGTTGCAGCTTTATTTCTCGGATATCAAGAGAGCTTAAAAGGATTTGCCTCATGCGCCGGAATTTTTGCGCGCAGCGATCTACAAAAATTCAGTATTGATTCTTCCAGGGGAGGTGTTGATGAAATTTGTTATCGAAAAAGAGCTTTTGAGTAAAGTTAAATGCGAATATGGTTTTTCGTGTTTAGAATCCGATCAAATCGCTTGTGATCACAAGGTGTGTTCTGTTTCCCGCGCAAACGGCGAAAATATTCTTTTCCTAAAAGACAGCAGTTATCTCTCCTGTCCATTCCTGGTTCATTTTGGGGGCGGTGCCATTTGCAGATGCCCCGTTCGATATGTTATTTATAAGAAATATGGGCATTAAACATATTTTTTCTGCCAAAAACGAAGGCTTTTAGAAAAAGAATTTTAATCAAGATGTTGATATAATAATTGATAGGAAAACAGCCCTGAAACGTTAAGATTTTTCAGGGCTGTTTTTTTATTACGGCACTTCGATATCGTTGTGGTTTCCCCTCGTTCCCAAACTCCTGTTTGGGAACTGAATGACTATGGAAGCTTTGCTTCGTTATGGAGAAACAGAGCTTCTCACGTTTTTTCCGTCCCAAGCTGGAACTTGGGACGGAGGCAAATACGTTTACCAAACCTCCAAGGTTTGGTAAACGTAAGCTGTAATTTGTCTACTATACAGCTTGTCCACATAGCGCGTCAAATCATCGGGACGCGCGAGGCCTTCCCTCATTCCCAAACTCTGGTTTGGGAATGGAATAACTCTGGAAGCTTTGCTTTCCTATGAAGAAGCTGAGCTTCTCAAGTTTTTTCCGTCCCAAGCTGGAACTTGGGACGGAGGGAAATGAAAATGTATGTGCGACGCACCTCTAAGGTGCGTCGCACATTTAGTTTTCATCTACGGCAGCAATGTCATCATTTGTACTTTTACAAAACTCCCGGCTTTCATGCGCACCAGGCAAATCCCGGCGCTCGCTTTTTGCCCGGCACTGTTTCTGCCGTTCCATTTGACAACGCGATAGCCTTCCGCCATTTCAGAGTCGAGGAGGTTTGCTCTATTTTGGCAGAGCCTGTTATCTCCTTCCCAAGTGCTGGTTTGGGAATGGAATGACTCGGAAAGCTTTACTTTGCAATGAAGAAGTTGAGCTTCTCAAGCTTTTCTGCAACATATCAGCGAAAAAGCTTTTCCACATATCGAGTCAGTTCATTAATACGAGCGATGCCTTTTACTTCTTCCCCCAGAAACGGGACATTAACCCGTGTCATTTCAAAAAACTTGGCCTGCAATTTATCAAGAATTTTCTGCTGCGATTTTAAATACCCCCGGTAAGGAAAATTTTCGTCCACGATCCGATTGACAACCAGGGCGTTTACAGGCAGGTGATAAAATGCGAGTGTTTTCATCGTACGCGCTGTTTCTTCATAGGCCAGTGTTTCCGGATTGAGGACAAGATTGATTTTCGTTTCATCCGATTTCAAGACCGCAGCAATTTGCTGAAATTGTTCCTGCATTTTATAAAGCGTTTCGATGACCGGGTCTTTTTCACGGACGAGCATGTCGCGAAGTTTGAGGATGCCTTTTCGGGATTGGATGAGGAATTTGATCCAACTGTCGAGGTATTCCGGCATAAAGATCAATCGCAGTGTCGTTCCGGTGGGAGCGGTGTCGAAAATGATGGTGTCATAGTCCGTGCGCAAAAGGTGTTTGGCAAATTCATCAAAAATAGCGGATTCGAAAGCCCCCGGATTGTGTTCGATTGTTTCGAGATAGGAATCCAGATCGAGTTCGAACTCCTGCATGGTTCGGTGATATTGCGTTAAAAGTTTTTGCTTGTATCCCGCCAGCGATTTTTGCGCATCGATTTCCAAAGCAAAAAGGTTTTCCCTGATGCGGGTTTCGTTTCCGCCGATTGCCGTTTCAAAAATATCCGCCAGCGAATGCGCCGGATCAGTGGAAACGATCAACGTTTTTCCGCGGTTAGCCCAATAGAGGGCGGATGCTGCGGCGACGGTTGTTTTACCGACGCCGCCTTTTCCGCCAAAGAGAAATTTCATAGGACCAGGCTTTCAAAATTCGCGTGCATATTCGGCCATCCGATCATAGACGGATTGCTTGCCCTTGGCCATTCTGCGCTGCCAGTAAGGAAATTCTTTCAGAAAAAAGGGAAGAAGTTTAAAACTAAGATAATTGGGGACGGGCAGGCCGATCAAATCGCCAAAGCAAATGAGCATAAAAAAATCCATGCGGCGGGCCATTTCCTTTTCAATGTGCTGTTTCAAACTCAACTGAAAGCTTCCATAAAAAAAGAGCAGCAGTCCGCGATAAAAAGCACGCATTTTATTTGCAAGCCAATGCCGGATTTTTTGCATTATTTAGCCTCGGCAGTTTGAGTGTCTAATTTATTGTGCAGGCTGCGCATTTTGATATATGCCTGCACAGCCAAAATGACGGCCACCAAAAGCAGCATAACGGCCATGAGCGCCAGTAGATAATTTTTTATCAAAATATTTTTTATAATCAGGTTGACGAGTGCGGTGATGGTTACCGCGAACATGAAAATCATGGGGTAGCGGGTAAAGGCGTTTTTTTTGCCCAACTGCGCCAGCCATACGGAAACGGCCAAAAGTGCGAGTGCTGCCAGCAACTGATTGGCTGCACCAAAAATCGGCCAGATGGCTTTCCATTGTCCACTCAACGCCAGCAATCCGCCGAAAAAGACGCTGAATGTTGTGCCGATAAAACGATTTTTAGAGAGAATGGATTGTTTCTCTTTTTGATGGTTTTCAAAAAATTCCTGAAAAGCATAGCGGGATAATCTTGTGGCCGTATCCAAAGAAGTGAGCGCAAAGGCAGAGACAGCCAGCGCAGCGAACGTTACGCCAACGTGCAGGGGCAGCCCCAGTGCAGCCATAAAATTGCCGACGCTTGTGGAAAAAAGGGTGATCGGCCCGCCGCCCGTTTTGCTGAGAAAGGCGCTGTATTTTGAATGCAACAAAACTGCGGCCGCCGTCAATGCAACCACTGCCAGCAAACCTTCCGTCAACATGCCGCCGTAGCCGATAATTCGCGCATCGGATTCTTTATCCAACTGTTTTGCCGTCGTCCCCGAGCCGACCAGCGAATGGAAGCCGGAAATTGCTCCGCAAGCAACAGTAACAAACAGAATGGGGAACAAGTAACCCAGGTCGGCATGGAAAGCGGAATAGGCAACCAGGTGCACTTTGGGGTTGCCGATAAAGATACCGAGTACAGCGCCGAGAATAAGGGCATAGAGCAAAAACGAATTCAGGTAGTCCCTGGGCTGAAGGAGAATCCAGACCGGAGTTACGGATGCGACGAAAATATAAGCCAACAGAAAATATATCCAGACATTCATCGGCAAGTGGATGGGGAAAACGATGCCCAGGTAAACGCAGGTGAACAGCAGCACCACGCCGATCAATGTGGCTACGCCGATATGAATGTGGAATCGGTAGATCGCAGCGCCAAACAGTAATGCCAGCAGCAAGAAAAGAATGGAGGCCGTTGCTGAAGCAGGCACAGAGACAAACGTTTTGGCGACAACAATCGTGAAAACAGCGACTACCAGTACAAGCGTGGACCATGAAAAAATCAGAAAAAGCTGCTTTCCTTTTCTGCCCATATAGTCTTCAATAATTTCGCCAATGGATTTACCCTGATGGCGAATAGAAGAAACAATTGCGGAAAAGTCATGCACGCCGCCAATAAAGATTGCTCCGAACAGAATCCACAAAAAGACCGGAACCCAGCCAAAAACCGCGGCTGTTATGGGTCCGATGATCGGGGCCGCTCCGGCAATGGAAGCAAAGTGATGTCCGAACAGAATGGGCGCCTTTGCAGGGACATAATCCACGCCGTCGGTCATCGTGTGAGAAGGGGTCGGTTGGCTGTTATCCACACCAAGCCGCCGGGAAATAAATCGGCCATAAAAAATATATGCAACAATGAAGAATATTAACGCCAAAAGCAACAAGTATGCAGCACCCATTTTGACCTCCGTTTATGTCAAGTTCTTTGTGATTCAGAAATACACGATTTCCTGTAACCGATCGTAGGGATCTTTTTATCTTGAGCGCGGAGCGCTTATAAATTCCCCCGTTGAAGGGGGACGGTTTCGCCGAAGGCGGAACCAGGGGGATGTTAAAAAAGGAAATACTTTTATCCGTCAAGCCCGCCCGGGGCAGTGTCAGCCATGGGGAAAATAGTCCAGGGCCATCCGAAACTTTTTGAAATTTATATAATTTTGATTATATTAAAAGATAAAACCAAGTGCAAGAAAAATATTTCAAAGGAATGGCTATGAGATCAATTTTGCTTATTGTGGCGTCGCTTTTACTTTTCATTTCTCAACTCCCGGCAGCCGGGGAATATCATGATTATGAAAAAATGACAAAAGTTTTACGTCGGATCGCTGCTGAAAATCCGCAAATAGTAAAGCTGGAATCACATGGGACAACTTTTGCAAAGAGAAAAGTATGGGAGGTCACACTTGCTTCCGGAAAGGCAGATAAAAAACCGGCTGTACTGGTTGTCGGTGGCATTGAAGGCGTCGATCTGGCTGCCAGCGAAATGTGCCTGGCACTTATTGAAAATATCGCCAACAACTATGGCAAAACGGACAGCATCACCCAATTGCTGAATTCCACTACTTTTTATATTTTCCCGCGCGTCAATCCCGACGCTGCCGAAGCGTTCTGGAATTCACCGCGCTATGAGCGCCGCTTGAATGCCCGCCCCATGGATCTGGATCATGACGGCACTGTCGACGAGGACGGATACGACGACCTGAACGGCGATGGATTGATCACTATGATGCGCGTAACGGATCCGGCGGGCGAATGGCTTGCTGATGAAAAGAATCCCGAATTGCTGCGAAAAGCCGACCGCAGCAAAGGTGAGGAGGGTGTTTATAAAGTTTACAGCGAAGGCATTGATAACGATAAGGATGGCGCCTGGAACGAGGACGAACCGGGGGGCGTTGATTTTAATCGTAATTTCACTTTTAATTATAAATTTTTCAGCAAAGGTGCCGGCTTTCATCAGGTTTCTGAAATTGAAACCCGGGCTGTGGCAGATTTCTGTTTTGCGCATCCGAATATTGCTGTGGTTTTTAGTTTTTTACATAATGAAAATTTGATGCATCCGTGGAAAGCGAGAAAATCAGCTCAAGGTACAAGAGGTCAACAAAGACGTTTCAGCCGAAAGCCAATTACATCCGTGATGCCCAAGGACGCGCCCTATTTCGATCATCTTTCTCAAATGTTTAAAAAAATGACCGGATTTTCCGATGCTCCGCAGCCGGAAAAGGGAGAAGGAGCTTTCAGCGAGTGGGCCTATTATCATTTTGGTCGTTGGTCGGTGAGTGCTCCGGCATGGTGGCCGCCGTCGGTCAAAGAAAAAAACGATAGTACCAAAAGTAATAACAGTAAAACAAAAACAATAAGCCGCATTTCCAAGTCCGGTAAGAAAAAGAAAGACACGCTTGTTGATGAACGACGCTTGTTAAAATGGTTGCAAATAAGCGGGCAGTCCGCGAAATTTGTCTCCTGGCAGGAAATTGCACATCCTGATTTTCCGGGGAAAAAAGTTGAGGTCGGTGGCTTTATGCCATACGTTTCCATTAATCCGCCGGCGGATAGTCTTGCAAACCTCGATGATAAATTCAGCAGGTTTTTGCTCTATCTCGGGTCACAATGTCCGAACGTCAAATTGGAAGGGCCACGGGTCGAGAAGCTGGATAAGAATGTTTACCGAATTACCGTCCAGGTGACCAACGAAGGATATTTGCCGACAAACAGTCAAATGGGAGTTAAATCGCAGTGGGCAAGAAAGGTCAAAGTCGGAATCAAACTCGGCGGGGGACAAAAACTTGCCGCCGGCAGGAAAATGCAATTACTCGATGCCATTCCCGGAAGCGGCGGCAGCCGTGAATTAAACTGGCTGGTGATCGGTGAAAAAGGAAGCACGGTGACTGTGACTGCAGGGAGCCCCATGGCGGGGACGGATATTCAAACTTTTAAATTAAAATGATGACTCAAGACTCCGGGTGCCCAAAGGGCCCCGGATGTCGGCGCTAATCGGGCAATATTTTTTAAAAAGGGAACCTTTTGCAGCTTGAAGACATTTTCCAGGAATTGCTTTCTTCCTTCATCGACGCGGACATTCATGTTTCGGATTACAAAGAAATAAATTACGGTATTCAATTTCGTGCAGCGGGTGACGAAGGACAGGGTGTCGTTCGAATCTATCAAAATAAAAAAGGGGAGACCAAGTACGACTATTCTCAGCTCGGCGGGGGACAATTTGCGCAAAAAATTATTTCGCTTATCGAACCGCAAAAGCAGGGAGCAGAAGCAATAGAAATCGGCCTGCCAATGATCGGTGCTGATGAATCGGGGAAAGGAGATTTTTTTGGCCCGTTGGTGTGTGCTGCGGTTTACGTCGACGAGCGGACCGAGATGTCGCTGAAAGCGATGAATATCCGCGACAGCAAAAATGTCTCCGACAATATGATTTTAAATCTTGCGCAGCAGATTCGTACTCTTTGTTCCGAAAATATTTTCGTCACTGCGCTTATGCCTGCAGAGTACAATGCGTTATATAAAGAGTTTACGTCCAGGGGCGAGAAGCTGAATGCTCTGCTCGCCCGGGCACATGCAAAAACAATCAGAGAGTTGGCGCAAAAGACAAATTGCCGCAATATTCTCCTCGATCAGTTTGGAAGTGAAGCATTAATCCATCAGGCGCTCGGAGACGAGGCACTATCTTTTCACATCACCCAGGTGCATCGGGCGGAGCGCAACACGTCTGTCGCTGCTGCTTCGATCATTGCCCGCTCGGTATTTTTACAGAGCCTGAAAAAAATCGAATCCAGGTATGGAATGGAATTCCCCAAAGGTGCTTCATCGCAAGTGATTCAAAGCGGCAAAAGTTTTGTCAAGCAGTTTGGTAAAGCAGAGCTTGAAAACGTGGCAAAGCTGCATTTTAAGACTGCTCGCGAAATCATCGGATAACTAGGGTCTTAGAAACAATGTATTATTCCGATCTTACTGGGATAGGAATCCCAGAGTGATCAAATTGGGTTGGCTTTAAAACATTGCTCTAAAAATGCAAAGCTCGCCGTGCCGGAAAAATAAAAATGCTAATAATTTAAAAAGTTTTTCTCTGCGCTCCTTTGCGAACTCGGAGCCTCTGCGTTTAAAAAAAAGATAAATCTGAATAGGAACAGAACTCATTTTTGAAAGAATCTTGATAGGCGAAAATATTTGCTTCCAAGCAAAAATATTAGCTAATATTTTTGCTTGGAAGCAAAACAACTTGCTTTTCCTTCGTCCCAAGTTGTACTTGATGAAAATGGAGTGTAAGAAGCTGTGCTTCGGGAATAAAAAAAGAACAGCTATTTGGTAAAACAGGTGCAGTCGGAATGTATTCGAAGCAAAGCTTCCAGGAAATCGTTCCGTCCCAAATACAATTTGGGACGGAGGATAATCCAAACAGAATGGCTGGGCGAGGACTTGCCGAAAAGCATCGAAAAGACCATGCCGACTCCACCGAAAATACTCCGTATACTTCCGGCTGTAATTTTCTGTTTAGAATTCAACATCAAGTTCATTTGATTGTTTCCTGTTTGTCTAATGTTCAAACGCTCGCATGTTTTGCGATGCTTGCTTGAAAAATATTCTTGTTTTGATCATCCTGAGATAGAAATCCCAGGGTGATTAATTTTTGATATTATAACTTCATTGTTTCCAATGGTCCCGTCATACAATTTCTTAAAAATTGGCTTGCTGCTTGACTGTAAAATCATAATCAGAGTAATTCAATGTACTAAATTCTGATAAAATTATGTGTCGAACCGCAGAAGCTAATAAATATTCACAAATCTGAACCTGATCTTCTGCTATGTTATCATCCGGATTCATGCCCCCATGAAACAGGCTATTTCTCACTGAATAAATGATCAAAAAAAGAATTATAAATATTTCTTCATATTTTAAATTTCCCTCTGCCATTAGTTTTTCTAACTTTGCTGAAATATTTCGTTTATTTTTTTTACCAAGAAATATTGACGCTTTAGTCAGGTCCTCGAATAAACTTTTATGTTTCAAATAAAAATCGCTAGCGAATTTCCCCTTCAATTTATGTCGGAGATATTTCTCAATTGCTACTGGTTCTTGCAGATGTTCATCGCTATAGAGAGTATTAAATGAAATCCAGTAGGCAATAAGCCTTGCGAAACTTGAGAATTCATCGCAACCCTTTTGATACCATCGAAGAGATGTTTTTATTTTATCATTTTTAAAGATTCTTTGATCATTATATTTTTTCAAACTTTCTTCTAATATTTTCCAACTTGATCTATTCGTGTAGCTTTTATAATTATGAAACATATTGGGAATAAGTATTTGAAAAATATCAGGGAAATTATATATATGCAAAGGCGCATTTCTTAATGGCATTGAAATATGATATTTAGTATCATGGATGTAGCAAGTATGAGTTACCAATTTCGATGGTTTCCCCGACATTAAATTTAAAATATCCAAAAAATTTCTAAGATATCGAAAAGTGATACGGTCTTTCGTTTCATTGTCAGCTAATCGTAAATCGATATCATTAACTTTATAGGAAACGGCGATACAGTTGTCATATTCCTCGCCAAACCATTTCAAATTAGTTGGTTCAACCTTAATCGAAAAGCCTTTATATGGCTTATCGACCACAATTCCACAAAAATACATTTTAAAAGATAACATGCACATTTCTTTTATTTGCATAACAATTGTTTCGATTGATTACAAAAAATCACATAATGCTTTCAAAGCACTTACATTTAATCTACGGTACCTCCAATTGATCCACCAGAAACTAAAAATGGTAAGAAGCAAAGCGAAAATACTTGTAAAAATAGCTTATACACCCATAAATGTCACCCTAAACTTTATATATCATCTACTGTCGATTTGATTTCATTTTCTAATTTATTTTGATTTTCTGTTTCTAATTTTATCTCTATTGTTTTATCAATGTAGGTAACAACAACGTCATTAATTCTTTGGACAATTTTTATCTCTTGATTCCCGTCTATCCATCTTATTTCATAATTTTTTAAAGCATCAGTATTATAATAATCCGGATCACCATATTTTTTTCTATAAAGGTCACTCAAGTCATGAAAAAGTAATATTGTGTATGTATTTCTTGGCTTTTGACTCTCTACAATTAACGTTAATTTATAAAGCTTACCTTCACTAAACTGCATATTAAAATAAGCTACAGCATTCTTAAATTCATATTCATCAAACACAAATTCGTAATATAAACTTTTATTTTCATCAACTTTTACTTTCCCTTCTTTTTCAAGCTGTTTAAATTTTTTCAAAACTTCTGAATTGCTATCCCCAAACTTAAAGATGAGAAAAGTATCATTGTTCTTTTTCTCAGAATTAATCTCTTTTTTTAACTTTTTTGAATAAATATCTTCCCACTCTTTATTGTTTTTTTTTATCTCTTTCTCTTTTTGTTTTGCTTGCCAGTCATTGAATTTATTGCATCCTAACATCAATAGGAGCACCAATGAAAAGAACAATATTGCCACCTTTTTTAACATAAGTCTATCTCCTAATGCAAATATTTTTTATCTTGAATACTGCGTTACGATTGCTCTTGTAATCCATTTCCTAGGCGCAAAACAAAAAAAGGCACACCGCAGATAAACATCTGTGCTGTGCCTTTTTATTTTGCATTCATTTTATTGCCCCGTTTTAAAACCGCTGCTCATTTGGTTTTAGTCATTATATAAAATTTGCTTAGGAAAAGCAAGATAAAAAAATCGGGTATGCAGCAGTTCGCTTACGGGTTGTTAGAACAGCAACAGGAAAGTTGGAGGTTTACTAAACTTGTCAGGTTTAGTAAACCTCAATTTCAGTAATCTTTTCCGTGTTCTCTATTTTTCCTTTTCCTTCGGCGTCTCCTCTTCATGAAGATACAGGTCGACCATTTCGGAAAC
>Ga0114931_10011709_pt1 | contig 10335 bp, 7 predicted proteins | sample 2SBtaG_FD_89579 | JGI IMG/M metagenome (GOLD analysis project Ga0114931, IMG submission 89579) | Deep subsurface microbial communities from Kolumbo volcano to uncover new lineages of life (NeLLi) - 2SBTROV14_V59a metaG | ecosystem: Environmental > Aquatic > Marine > Volcanic | place: Kolumbo... | reverse complement strand
GGGAGGCACGCTGAACCTGGCGGTGGGCCGCCTGCTCGGCACGGGGACGATCGAGGCCGACGGCGGCACGCGCGGCGGGGCGAACAACTCCGGCGGCGGCGGCGGACGCATCGCCATCTCCATCGGCACCGCGAACGCGCTGCCCGCTAGCCAGATCACGGCAGCAGGCGGCGACGGCTTCTACAGCGACGGCGCGGACGGGAGCATCTCGGTCGTCGGCCCCTGATCTGACGCCCGGTCAGCTCCGCGGCGCGTTGCGGCCGCGCGTCGTGAGCGGCGCGAGCTGCCGACGTGGGTCGCGGCCTGCCGCAGGGTTGCGCATCGCTTGCCGCAGTGCCGAACCGGCGCACTGCCGGACCGCCGGACTGCCGAACTGCCGACTGGCGTGCCCGGGCGAGCCGCGTGGACGCCGACCGACCCATCTCGTAGCTTCGATCGGATGCGCGCCGACGCCGTCCCGGCAGCCCGCAACCCGATCCCGCTGGTCTTTCATCTCGACTCGCAGGCGCGCACTCTCTCGCGTGCGGGTCAGACGCTCGCAGTTCCGCCGAAGGTGTTCAGCCTTCTGCTGCATCTCGTCGAGAACGCCGACAGACTGGTCAGCCGCAACGAACTGCTCGCCAGCGTCTGGTCCGATGCGCGCGTGACGGGCGATGCGGTTCGCTATGCGGTGCGCGAGCTGCGCAAGACACTCGGCGACCCCGCGAACGCGCCCGGCTTCGTCGAAACGGTGCCACGGCTCGGCTGGCGCTTCATCGGGCGTGCGGTGGCCACCGGCCCTTCGTCCTGGCTCGTCGAGCCGAGGTCGCCGGCGGCGAGGGAAGCGGCGCCCGTGCGCGCTGACGCGCTGCATCCCGGGCGGCAGGCCGAGCACGCCGAGCTGCAGCGCGCCCTCGTGCGGGCACTGGCGGGCGAGCGTCAGCTCGTGCTCGTTTCGGGCGAGGCTGGCATCGGCAAGACGACGCTCGTCAGCGACTTCCTCGCGCAGGTCGCAGGCTCGGAGCGCGTGGCCATCGGGCGCGGGCAGTGCGTCGAGAGCTACGGCGTTGGCGAGGCCTACGGTCCGTTGCTCGAAGCGCTCGAGCGCCTGTGCCTCGGGATCGGCGGGGATGCCCCCGTCGCCGTACTGCGCAGACACGCGCCGATGTGGCTCGCGGCGCTGCCCTCGCTCACCGACCCCGAGGAGCGGGCCGCCCTGCAGCTGCAGCTGCAGGGCGCCACGCAGGGCCGGATGCTGCGAGAGTTCGCGCAAGCGCTCGAGGCCCTGTCGCAGCAGCAGCCGATCGCGCTGTGGCTGGACGACCTGCACTGGTGCGACGTCCCGACGTTGCGGCTGCTCTCGCACTGGATGCGTCGGGCCGAACACGCTCGCGTGCTCGTGCTCGGTGGCTACCGGCCGGCCGATGTCGTGACCGATCGGACGCCGCTGCTGGACATCCAGGACGAGCTGGTCGCTTTCGAGCGCTGCCGCGTGCTCACGCTGGGCTTCCTGTCGCCCGATGACATCGGCGAATGGCTGCGCTCCCGGCTCGGGCATGCGGCGTCCGGCGCGCGCGAAACGCTCGTGCGCTTCGTCTACGAGAAGACCGAGGGCAGCCCGCTCTTCATGCGCGGCGTCGTCGATGCACTCGTTGCCGATGGCACACTGCGCATCGGGGAGGCTGCCTCCGGCGAAGGCGGCTGGGAGCTGGCCAGCTCGCTCGAGCACGTCGACATCCCCGGGAGCGTGCGCCGCCTGATCGACCGCGAGTTCGGAAAGCTCAGTACGCCCGAGCGCGAAACGCTCGAGCGCGCCAGCGTCGCGGGTGCCGAATTCGCGGTCTCGGCCCTCGCGGCGCCGCAATCGGAAGAGATCGAAGTGCTCGAGGCGAGATGCCGCGAACTGGCGGGGCGCCGTAGCTTCCTCGTCGCGACCGGGCTGGCCGATCTGCCGGACGGCCGCGTTTCGGCCTGTTACTGCTTCGTGCACGCGTTGCACCGCGAGGTACTGCTGGAAGGTCTGCCAGAGTCCAGACGTGCCCGGCTTCACCGCGAGATCGGCGACCGCAAGGCGGCCACCTTCGCCGGATGCGAGAGCGAGGTGGCGGTCGAGCTGCTGCGTCACTTCGAAGAGGGCCACGACGCGGCGCGCGCCGCGCACTTCGCGCTGCTTGCCGGAGAGCGCGCCGCCAGTCGCTTCGCGAACGCCGAGGCGATCGAGCATCTCTACCGCGCGCTCGAACTCACGGGCAGGATGCCGGCGGGTGCAGAGCGCGACGGCACGGAGCTGCGCGCGCGATTGGCGCTGAACGTCCCGCTGGCTGCCGCGCACGGCTACGGAGCGCCCGAACTCGAACGCAACCTCGAGCGCCTCCAGACGCTCGCCGGCCCGCTCTCGGATTCGCCGGCTGCGGTTCCTGTCTCGCTGGGCCTGTGGTCGTTGCACATCATCCGGGCCGACCTGGAGCAGGCGGAGTCGCTCTCGCATCTTGCGCTGCGGCACGCGAGCGAAGGCGACGACCCGCTGCTGCAACTGCAGGCTCACCGGACGATGGGGCACACCCTCTTCTACCGGGGTGACCTCGACGGTGCGCGCCAGCACCTGTCACAGGCGCTCGAAGGCTACGACGTCTCGGCGCACGAACGTCTCGACTACTCCTTCGGTGACGACCCGGTCGTGTTGTGTCTCTCCTATGCAAGCTGGATGCACTGGTTCGCCGGCGAAGCGTGCGAGGCGGTGGCGGCGAGCGACAGCGCGCTCGCACTGGGCGAGCGGCTGGCGCACCCGCCGAGCCAGGTGGTTGCGGGCATCTTCGCCGCCGTGCTCCACCACCTCCGCGGTGATGCGCGGCGCGCGCTGGCAAGTGCTCGGTGGGTCTTCGAGCTCGCCGAGCGCGAGGGCATGGAGCTGTGGACGGCCTTCGCACAGCTGATGCTCGGCGATGCGCGGCGCGTCGCCGGCTCCGAGCGCGAGGGCCTCGAAGGGCTCGAGCGCGGCCTCGCGAACTGGTGTCGCACGGGGTCGGATCTTGGCGTGCCCTATTTCCTGTGTATCGCCGGGCGCGCGCGGATGCGCGCGGGGCGTCTCGACGAAGCGCGCGAGGTGCTGCCGCATGTCGATCGGCTGTTGCGCGAAACCCGGCAGCGGATCTTCGCGCCCGAGCGCGATCGTCTCGAAGGCGACCTGCTGTTGGCATCGGGAGCTCCCCTCGACGACGCGGCGCGCTGCTGGCGACACGGCTTCGATGCTGCCTGCGAAATGGGTGCGCACGCACTCGCGCTGCGCTGTGCGCTGACACAGGCGGAAGCCTTCGCGCACATGCAGCGTTTCGACGCGGCGAGGCCGGCGCTCGAGCAGGCGCTGGCCGCCTGCACGGGCTCTGACGGGGAAGGGGACGTCGTGCGTGCGCACAGGCTGCTGGCGTCGCGGCACTGAGCAGACACGGAGTGCGCGGCCGAACTGCTAGGATCGCGGCTCCACACAGACAGGCGGACCCATCTTGGAGCTGCTGCTCATTCGCCACGCGCTGCCGTTGCGGGTCGAGACACGCGATGGCAGCGCCGCCGACCCCGCGCTCTCGCCCGTCGGACGAGAACAGGCGCGGCGCCTCGCGGCCTGGCTCGCGGGCGAACACGTCGACGCGCTGTACACGAGCCCGCTGCGCCGCGCACGCGAAACGGCGGCGCCGCTCGAGCGCAGCTTCGGCCTGCGCGCGCGCGTCGAACCGGGTGTGCGCGAATACGACGCCGAGCGCGATCACTACATTCCGCTCGAGGAGTTGAAGGCGCAGGACCCCGCCGCCTGGCGGGCCTTCGTCTCGGGAGGCATGTACGAGGGCATCGACCGCGACGCCTTCGAGCGCGGCGTCGTGGGCAGCCTCGAAACCATCGCCGCAGCGCACCGCGGCGAGCGGGTCGCCGTCGTCTGCCACGGTGGGGTGATCAACGTCTGGGCCGCGCACGTGCTCGGGCTCGGTCCGACCCCCTTCTTCGAGCCGCTGTATACGAGCGTGAGCCGCTTCCTCGCGGCCTCGAGCGGCGAACGCAGCGTCGCATCGCTGAACGAAGCGTCGCACCTGCGCGCGCAGGCGCTGCGCGATGCCGCCGCTCCACCGCAGGGCGCAGATGGCGATGCGCTCGCCGACGGCGGTGCGGTGTGAGCCCCTTTGCGCTGCTGCTGCTGTGCGCGGCTGCCGCGGTCGCGTGCTGGGCGATCTGGCGGCCTGGCGCCGCAGCGCCGCGCGAGCGGCGTGCGGCCGCCGAGGTCGAGGCCGCGGGAGCCGGCGGCGGGCGCGACGACCACGCCTTCCTGCTCGACGTCTGCGCCGGGGACGGCGCCGAGGTGCTGCGGCGCCTCGAAGCGGAGGTGCGGCGCAACCCTGGGATCGACGACGCGCAGGCCTACCGGCGTGCAATCCGAAGCTGGTTCCTCGAACACCGCGGCGGAACGCACGGTGAGGTGGGCGGCGAGTCTCGCGGCGGCGACGTCTGGCTCTGATTCAGCCCTGCCGCCCACTGGCGAGCGGCGCCGCGCCGAGGCCGGGCCACACGCGCAGGCCGCCGAGCAACCCGCGCGCGGCCAGCCAGCCGATCGTGACGACCCAGATGCCTTCGAGGGTCGTGCTTCCGCTGGCGTCGAGCGCCAGCAGTGCAGCGCCGCCGAGGAGCGACGACGAGAGCATGACGCGGCGCAGGTAGGCGTAGTCGCCCGCGCCCCAGTGGATGCCGTCGGTGGCGAACGAGACCGCCGAGATGGGCTGGGCGAGCGCAGCCAGCAGCCACGCGCCGGCGGCGAGCCCGCGCGCCTCGTCGGGCAGCGCCTGCAGCGCGAGCGGCGTGGCCGCGACCATCGCGACCGCCGCGACGACGCCGGTCGCCAGCGACCACTGCAGGCCGACGACGGCGACGCGGCGAGCCGCTGCGACACGGCGCTGCCCGAGGAAGTAGCTGACGAGGCTCTGTGCCGCGTGCGCGTAGGCGTCGAGCACGAACGCGGAGAACACGAACACCGAGCGCACGAGAGCGTGGGCGGCGCCGGCTTCGGGGCCGATCAGCGTCGCACTGCGCACGCCGAGTGCGACGAAGGCCAGCAGCGCGGCCGTGCGAACGAGCAGGTCGCGGCCGACGACGAGCAGGCCCTTCATGCGTTGCCACGCGATGCGGTGCGGCAACGAGAGACGCCGCACGAGCAGCGCGAGCGCCACCCCGGCGCCGAAGTAGAGGGACACGCTCGACGCCCAGGCGGCGCCGACCAGCTCTAGGCGCGGGAAGGGGCCGACGCCGAAGATCAGCACGACGTCGAGCAGCACGTTGAGCACGTTCGCGCCGACGGCGATCCACAGCGGTGTGCGCATGTCCTGCAGTCCGCGCAGCGCGCCGAAGGCGACCATCATGACGAGCACCGCCGGTGCCGACACTAGGCGGATGCGCAGGTAGCTCGCGGCGTCGTCGAGCGTCCCGGCGGCCGCGCCCATGAAGCGTGCGGCCGGCTCGACCGCGAGCGAGGCCAGCAGCCACAGGGCGAGCCCGATCCCGACGGCCAGGGCAAGTGCGACGGCGGTCGTTCCGGCGCCGTCTGCGGAGCGGCCCTCGCCGTCGGCGCGCGCGACGGCGGTCTGTGTGCCGATGCCGAGGAAGTTGAAGGCCCACAGTACGGACGAGAGCAGCGTCGTCGCCACGCCGAGCGCCGCGAGCTGCGTAGCGCCCAGGCGCGCAACGAGCAGCGTGTCGACGAGCCCGGTCAGCGGTTCGGCCACGAGCGAGCCCAGCATCGGAAGCGACAGCGCCGCCATGGTGGCGTGCGGGCGGCGCTCGAAGGGGTGGGGCGCGTCCCGGGACGGCTCTCCGGTCAGTCGGCGGCCGGGGCAGTGCGCCGGCCGAGCTGGCGCTGGACGCTGCGCTTGAGGCGGCGCGCCTCTTCCGGAAGACGCGCGTCGTCGGTGCCGAGCAGGAAGGCGTCGAGGCCCCCTTGCGCGTCACGGTCCGCAACGCGCGCGTCGAGATGCGCAGCGAAACGTCGCGTCCGAGCGCTTCGGACGCGAGCGACACCTTCTGCAGGTTCGGGTGGAAGCGGCGGTTGGTCTTGCGGTTCGAGTGGGACACGTTGTGCCCGCTCTGCGCCTTCTTCCCTGTCAGCTCACACACACGCGACATGGCTACTTCTTCTTCCCGCCCCAGCGCTTGCGGAAGCGATCGATCTTGCCGTCGGCATCGAGCTCGCGCATCTGGCCGGTCCAGAAGGGATGGCTGATGGACGTGATCTCGAGCTTGACGACGGGGACCTGTTCGCCGTCGACCTCGCGCGTCTCCTTCGACGTCATCGTGGAACGGGACATCCATTCGTTGCCCGTCGCGGAGTCGACGAAGATCACCTTGTGATAGTCGGGATGGATCTCGGCCTTCATGGGTCGCCCTCGTTCGCCTACCAGCTCGACTTGCGCACGCCCGGCAGCTGTCCGCGCAGCGCGAGGTCGCGCAGCGCGATTCGCGAGATGCCGAACTTCTTGTAGAAAGCGTGCGAGCGGCCCGAAACGCGGCAGCGGCGGTTCAGGCGCGTCGGGCAGGAGTTGCGCGGCAGCTTCGCGAACTTCTCCTGCGCTTCGAGCTTCTCCTCGATGGAGACTTCCGGGTCGTTCAGGCGGCGGCGCAGCTCGGCGCGCTTCTCGGCGTACTTTTCGATCAGCATGCGGCGCTTTGCGTCGCGATTGACCTGGCTCTTCTTGGCCATGGACGACTCCAGATAGGGGAGAGCGTGGAGAACGAGGCCCGCGGGCGCGCAACAGCCCGGACGGGCGGCGGAATCTAGGCGTCGGCGCGCCTCGATGCAAGGGCCGTGCTCGGTCGGCCCGATCGCCGGCCGCGCCCCGGCGCAGCCGGCGATTGCGCCCGCTCGTCGCATAGTTAGAGGTTGTCCCCCCGAGGGGCGCGGGCTCGGGCCAGGGGCGGCGACGCGGCGCGCTGCACTATGTTCGCGCGCTCTCGAAACCCCGGGGAGCCCCGCGATGAGCAAGCCGCTGCAGACGATCGACCCCGCGTCGATCCCGAGGCACTTCGACACGGCCGACGCACAGCGTCGCTGGCACGAGCGCTGGCAGGCCGCGGGCCTTCACGCCTGGGACCCGAGCCGGCCGCGCGAAGAGACCTTCGTGATCGACACGCCGCCGCCGACCGCTTCGGGCTCGCTGCACGTCGGCCATGTGTTCTCGTACACGCAGACCGACGTCGTCGCCCGCCACCAGCGCATGCGCGGCAAGAACGTCTTCTACCCGATGGGCTGGGACGACAACGGGCTACCGACGGAACGGCGCGTCCAGAACTACTTCCACATCCGCTGCGACCCGCACGTGCCCTACGAGCCCGGCCTCCGCCTCGAACCGCCGGCGAGCAAGCAGCGAAAGAAGCCGCCGCGTCTGGTCTCGCGCCAGAACTTCATCGAGATCTGCCAGGAGCTAACCCGTCTCGACGAGCAGGTGTTCAAGGACCTGTGGCAACAGCTCGGCCTGTCGATCGACTGGTCGCAGGAGTACGCGACGATCGACGACCACTGCCGCAGCGTGGCGCAGCGATCCTTCCGCGACCTCTTCGACAAGGGCCACCTCTACATGAGCGACGCCCCGACGATGTGGGACGTCGACTTCCAGACCGCCGTCGCGCAGGCAGAGGTGGTCGACCGCGAGGAGCCGGGCGCCTATCACAAGGTCGAGTTCGCAGTCGAGGGTGCGACGGGTGACGACGCCAGTTTCGTGATCGCGACGACGCGTCCCGAGCTGCTGGCCGCCTGCGTAGGCGTCTGCGCGCACCCGGACGATGAACGCTATGAGTCGTTGTTCGGTCGCAACGCGATCACGCCTCTCTTCTTCGCCCCCGTGCCGATCTTCGCGAGTGAACTCGCCGATCCCGAGAAGGGAACCGGCATCCTGATGGTGTGCACCTTCGGAGATGCGACGGACGTGCTCTGGTGGCGCGAGCAGGGTCTGGCGTTGCGCCAGATCATCGGACGCAACGGTCGGCTCGCGCAGGTGGGTTTTGGGAGTGAATCCTTTCCGAGCAGACGCCCCGAGATCGCGCAGCGCTTCTACGCGGAGATCGAAGGCAAGAACGTCAAGCAGGCCCGCAAGCGCACGGTCGAGCTGCTCCGAGACGCGGAGGGCAGCGCCACCGGTCACGGCCCGCCGCTGCGCGAGGAGCCCGAGCCCATCGTGCACGCTGTCCGCTACTACGAGAACGGCGAGCGTCCGCTCGAGTTCGTACCGACGCGCCAGTGGTTCTGCCGCCTGCTCGACAAGAAGGAGGCGCTGCTTCGCAAGGGCGACGAAGTGCAGTGGCACCCCGAGCACATGCGCAACCGCTACCGCGACTGGACCGAGGGTCTGTCGATGGACTGGTGCCTGTCACGCCAGCGCTACTTCGGGGTGGCGATTCCGGTCTGGTACCCGCTCGGCGACGACGGTGTCCCCGACTTCGATGCGGTCATCTGTGCGGACGTCGACGACATGCCCGTCGACCCGATGGTGCAGGCGCCGAAGGGCTACGATGAATCGCAGCGCGACCAGCCCGGGGGCTTCACCGGCGAAGCCGACATCTTCGACACCTGGTTCACGAGCTCGATGACGCCGCAGATCAGCTCGCACTGGGGGATCGACCCGGACCGGCACGCGAAGCTCTTCCCCGCCGACGTGCGCCCGCAGGCGCACGAGATCATCCGGACGTGGGCCTTCTACACGATCGCCAAGGCGATGCTGCACGAAGACTCGATCCCCTGGTACCACGTGCTCGTCTCCGGCTGGATCCTCGACCCCGACCGCAAGAAGATGTCCAAGAGCAAGGGCAACGTCGTGACACCGACCGAGCCGATCGAGCGCTTTGGCGCCGACAGCGTGCGTTACTGGGCCGCAAGCGCGCGTCTCGGCGTCGACACTGCGGTCGACGAGCAGGTCTACAAGATCGGAAAGCGACTCTCGACGAAGCTCTACAACGCCGGGAAGTTCGTGCTCTCGCAGAGCGGCGAGCCCGCGCCGGTGCGCGACGAGCTCGACCGCGCCTTCGTGGCGAAGTTGCGCGAGCTGTGCGAGCGCGCGACGAGGAGTTTCGACGCCTTCAACTACGCGCAGGCGCTGCAGGACACCGAGAGCTTCTTCTGGACGCACTTCACCGACACGTATCTCGAACTCGTGAAGTCGCGCGCGCGCTGGTTCGCGGACGGCGATGTCGAGGGCGAGCGCGCCGCACGCAGCGGCTCGGCGGTGGCGGCGCTGCGGCTCGGGCTCAACGTGATGCTACGCCTGTTCGCGCCGGTGATGCCCTACATCAGTGAAGAGGTCTGGTCGTGGGTCTTCGCCCGAGAATCGGGAGTGCCGAGCATCCACCGTGCGCCGTGGCCCGGGGAGGACGACTTCGCCGGCATCGCCCCGCCCGACGGTGTCCGCAGCTTCGACGTCGCCGTCGGCGCGCTCGCGGCGATCAACAAGGCGAAGGCCGACGCCGAGGTGTCGATGGGCCGCGAGGTGGCGCACCTGGTGCTCGTCGCGAACGAGGCCACGCTCTCGGATTTCGCCCCGGTGCGCGAGGACGTGCTCGCGGCGACGCGTGTGCACGCGCACGAGACGCGCGTCGAAGCCGCGCTCGACCCGGGCGCTTTCGAAGTCCGCAACGCGCGCTTCGTCGAACGCGACTGAGCCGCCGGCCGGCTCAGTGCTTGCGCCGCACCCGGCGCAGCAGACCTTCCTGCGCCACGGAAGCGAAGCGCACGCCCTCGCGCGTGTACATCGCGCCGAAGGCCAGGCCGCGGCCCGCATGGCCGGCGGGGCTGTGAGACGTGTACAACACCCAGTCGTCGACGCGGGTCGGCCGGTGCAGCCAGAGGGCGTGGTCGAGGCTCGTCACCATCGAGTCGCGTCGGCTGTAACCCATCTTGTGCATGGCGGCGCCGGCCAGCGTGCGGTCGCTCGACAGCAGCGTGACGGCGGTGTGGATGTGCATGTCGTCGGGCAACGGTCCGCGCGGCCGGATCCAGATGTAGTTGCACGGCGCGGGCTCGGCCTCCCACGGTGTGCGCACCTCGAAGGCATCGTTGTGGCTGGCGCGCACCTGCGTGGTGATGCCCCGGCGTTCGCGGACCTCTTCCCAGGTCGGCAGCTCGTCGGGTGGCGCGACCGCGGGGGCCGGCTCCTGGTGCTCGCCGCCCGGCTCGGGCCGCGTGAAGCTCGCCGCCATGTTGAAGATGGCCTCGCCATTCTGCAGCGCGACCACGCGGCGGGTCGTGTAGGTACGGCCGTCGCGGATGCGGTCGACGACGAGGCGGATGGGACGGCCGTAGCTGCCGCCGCGCAGGAAGTAGGCGTGCACCGAGTGGAGCGT
>Ga0114931_10011708_pt1 | contig 10336 bp, 8 predicted proteins | sample 2SBtaG_FD_89579 | JGI IMG/M metagenome (GOLD analysis project Ga0114931, IMG submission 89579) | Deep subsurface microbial communities from Kolumbo volcano to uncover new lineages of life (NeLLi) - 2SBTROV14_V59a metaG | ecosystem: Environmental > Aquatic > Marine > Volcanic | place: Kolumbo... | reverse complement strand
TGACCGCTAAATTTTTTAGATTTGTTCATGGCTGTTTTTGTTGTGCAAAAACAAAATAACCATAAGAAGTTCAAACTAATCGTTTGAACTTCTTTAAATATTTTTATCGGACACTAATGATAAGATTACTTTAAACAGTTATGGACAAGTTAAGAAAATAAAAAGCTACAATGTAGAAGAAGGATTTAAAGGAATCGAAACCAACCTTGGCGGTATCTATGAGGACGATAAAGGTAATTTATGGATAGCTACAGTAAAAGGATTAACCAAATACAACCCAAAAGAAGATAGAAGCAACGTTTTTGAACCTGTTTTGCACTTGGATAATATTAAATTGTACTTTGAGGAGGTTGACTGGCTAAAATATAGTAAAAACCTAACTAAATGGAACAACCTTCCTGTTGATTTAACTCTAGATCATAATCAAAACCATCTGACTTTCGAGTTCTCGGCCATTAACCTTAATTATCCAAAAGGAGTATGTTATAGTTTTAAACTGGAACCTTTTGACAAGGATTGGTATCATGTTACAGAAAAGAGATCAGCTACCTACTCTAACCTGCCTCCAGGAGACTACACATTTTATGTTAAAGCTAGAAACAATGATGGTATTTGGACTCAAACCCCTATAGTCTATAATTTTTCAATAAAGCCCCCCTTCTGGAATAGATGGTGGTTCTATCTTATAGCTTTAATTATTGCATCGTACTTACTTTACAGATTAGCTACATTCAGAGAAAGAAATCAATTAAGAATAAGTAAAGAGTTAGAAGAAAAAGTAAAAGAAAGAACGCTACTGATAGAAACTCAGATGGCTGAAAAAGAAATTCTTTTAAAAGAGATTCATCACCGAGTTAAAAACAACCTTCAAATAATCAATAGCCTGTTAAGCATCCAAGCGAACTACACTCAAGATAAAAATGCACTTTCTTTATTTGATGAAGCTAAAAACAGAATACGCTCCATGGCCATGATCCACGAAAAAATGTATCAAACTGGAGATTTAGCTCTTATTGATTTTCAAGATTATATTACTGATCTAACAGAAGACTTAATAAAAACTTATTCCATTAACTGTGATATCACGATGGATTTAAAGGTAGCTGAAGTAAAATTTGATATTGATACGCTAATACCTATCGGACTTTTAATTAATGAGGTAATTACCAATGCTCTTAAGTATGCTTTTAATGAAAAAAAAGAAGGTAAAATTATAGTCCATCTTTCGTATGATAAAAAAGAAAATCAATATACCCTAATTGTAGGTGATGATGGATCAGGAATGAATCATACCATTTTTGATTCCGAAGAAGGTTCTTTAGGTATGGAATTAATCAAAGTATTTGTTGATCAAATAGATGGCAGCATTAAGCTACAAAAGTCAAAAGGAACTGTGTATGAAGTAGTTTTTCAGCCTAAGGAAAATAATTCTACTTTAACTCAACATGCTTAATCCCGAATGATGCATTAGAACTTTGTAATGAGGGTTGAAAATGCAATAAAATATGACTTTTTCTCAATTTCAGCATAGCACCGCTATGGTTAAATTGAAAAAAGTAGTGGAGCGACCTATTTTGAAGTAGTTTTAGTTTGTAATAAATTTTCTAATAAATAATCCGGGTTAATCCAGTTTAACAGTTCTTTGTTCATAAACTCGTTAATAGCAAATTACTTTTAGTGTTAAAAAAAAGCATCTTTACATTCAAGTAGAATTATTATTGGTGCAAAGAAAAATATTACATACTCTTAAGGTTTTTACCATTAGTATCTTCACTTTCTGTACTAACATTTATTCTTTTTGCCAAGATAATTACCTATTTACGCCTCCCAGAACTATTTATACCAATGCATTTCAAAATAGTGATTCCAGTCAGTTTAACAAGAGTATTTTAACCCTCATCAAACTACACCAACCCATCTATCTTAATGGATCTGAAATAAATACTGATCATAATTATATTTTAAATCAGCTAAAAAAACACAACACTACCCAAGCTCTTACCTTAAATTATTATTCTAAACAATACATCATAACCTATAGTAATTCTCCAAATAAAATTGCTTACGCCTCTAATCTTTTCAATTACTACACTAATACCATTACAAAAGCTATAGACGATAATCATCTACCTAAAAGCTTCCAATTTATTCCATTAGTATGCTCTGGATTTAATCCTTTATCCAACAATCAAAGAGGTGGAAGTGGTTTTTGGCATCTCAACTACGCACCTGCTATTAAGTATGGGTTAACAATAAATGAATATGTAGATGAACGAAAAGATTTCAAAAAATCAACTCAAGCCGCAACAGCTTATATTAAACATCTTTATTCTCTATATCAAAATTGGGAACTAACTTTAGCAGCATATTCTTGTGGTATTACTACAGTAAACAAGATATTAAAACGTACTGAAAGTAGCACTTTTTGGGAAATTTATCCTTACCTCCCCGAAGCAACTCGAGACATTGTTCCAGCATTGACTGCTATGGTTTACTGTTACCACGAAGCAAGAAATGACAATTATTTATTAGAAGAAACTGCAATAAATAGAGATACTATTAAAATCGATAAGAAATTACATTTTGTAGCCATTCAACATATTTTGGGTATAGACACCTCAACCTTATTCTTATTAAATCCTACCATCAATCAAAATATTTTCCCAAAAGGATTTAATGCAATTTTTCCTGAAAATAGCGCAACTAAATTTCTAGCATTAAAAGACAGCATCTATTTTTATCAAGACTCTATACTTCTAAAACCAAAAATGACACCTCCTGTTAATGTGGTACCAAAAAATGGAAAACCATTTACCTATAAAGTAAAATCTGGAGATATATTAGGAGTAATAGCCGAACGTTTCAATGTTCGGGTGTCTCAATTACAAGACTGGAATAATTTAAATAGCACAAGGATTAATGTTGGTCAACAATTAACTATTTATGGAAATAAAATAGAGCCCACTCAGAAAAAAACTGTTACTAAAGTTGAACCTACCACACAAATAAAAAGCAAATTAGAAAACAAGGAGCTATATACTTATACTGTAAAATCAGGCGATAACTTGTGGATTATCGCTAAAAAATACCCAGGGATTTCCGCTCAAGATATAATGGAATTGAATGGTATAGATGAAAACCTAAAAATTGGACAAGTATTAAAGATCAAGAAGAAATAGAAAGAAAAAAGAACACCATTCATCCAATAGTTACTTGGGGGAGTTTGATAGCAGTAATGCTTTTATTACTACTCATTATGCTCTTTTTCCCCGAAAAAGGAATAACTATTGGTTCTTCTTCTATTCAATTTCCTACTGCTAATGATTTTTTTCTTCCTCCTCAGCAACAAGAGGATAGTCTAAAAAATGTAGAAAAAGATTTGATAGAGTTATTTGATTCTACTGTTATTGTTAGTGAAATTGACTCTACTCTTATCCAAGCAAAATTAGATTCCCTGAAAAAATACCGGAAAAGCATACAAATTACTAGTAAAGGAAAATCAGCCATTCACCGCTTTTTTGCTACTTTAGACAAAGCTAAAAACAAGAAAGTACGCATTATGCATTATGGTGATTCTCAAATTGAAGGAGATCGAATTACATCTTTTTTGAGAAATGAATTACAAAAGAAGTTTGGGGGTTATGGTGTTGGTTTATTTCCCATTATACAAGTTGCTCCAAAAATGAGTGTTAATACAGAATATTCCGAAAACTGGAAACGATATGCAGGGTTTGGAAAAAAAGACAGCACCGTAACACACAACAAATATGGGGTACTAATGAATTTTAGTCGGTTCGCCCCTATTCCTACCTCAACTAATATTAATGATACCATTAGCTTTACTGGATGGTTAAAAATTAGAAAACCTAAAGCTTCTTATGGAAAAACAAAATCATACACTCAACTAAACATTTACTTAAGTAATAATTATGCCTCCACAAATTATAACATTCTAGCAGACGGAGAAACCATCAAATCAGGAGTTATTACAGCAAACACTCCTTTTGAAGTGCTTAAAACAAACTTTAACAATACACCCGAAGAAATTACCATCACTTTTACAGGGAATGATAGCCCTAATATATATGGTATATCCCTTGAAGGAAATACTGGAGTAGTTATGGATAATATCCCTTTAAGAGGATCTTCAGGTACTATTTTCACTAAGCAAGATAAAACATTATTGAGCAATATGTATGCTCATCTTTCTCCACAGTTAATACTACTAGAGTTTGGTGGCAACACTATTCCTTATATAAAATCTAAAGAGAAAGCTACTGATTATGGTAGATGGTTTAAATCGCAAATTCGTTTCATAAAAAAACTTAATCCCAATGCTGCTATAATAGTTATTGGTCCGGGCGATATGTCTATAAAAGAAAAAACAGACTACATTACTCATCCACAATTAGAAAATGTAAGAGATGCCTTAAAAAAGGCAGCGCTCAGTTCTGGGTGCTTATTTTGGGATATGTATGAGGTAATGGGTGGAAAAAATTCCATGACAAAATGGGTAAATGCAAAACCTCCATTAGCAGCTTCTGATTACATTCACTTTAGCACTAAAGGAGCAAAAAAAATTGCAGAAGAATTTAATGTCAAATTATTTAAACTCTATGATGAATATAATAAGAAGAAGAAATAGTCAATGAAAAGTATTTACAAACATATTACAATTATTCTCTTTTGCCTTATTGCCACACTTATCAAAGCGCAAAATAATCCTCACTTGTTGCCTCAATATAATTTTGTTCAATATGACTCCAATTATATTCATTATTACAATGACAGTAGTAATTATAATTATTTCTTTAACAAACTAGACACCCTTATCTTTCATGGAAAGGGAAAAATTAACATCATGCAAATTGGTGGTTCGCACATACAAGCAGATATATGGTCGGACCAAATGCGTAAAAACTTCCAGCAACTATCTCCTGACTTAAATGGAGGTAGAGGTTTTATGTTCCCCTACACTCTGGCACATACCAATAACCCTTATTACTACAAAGTAAAATATACCGGGAAATGGGAAGGGTTTAGAAATTCAGTAAAAAAACATCATACTACATGGGGCGTTTCTGGAATAACAGCTACGACTACAGATAGCCTCTCTTCCTTTAAAATTAAATTTAGAGGAAACAATACTCCTGCTTATGATTTTAATAGCATAAAAGTTTTTCATGACTTAGACAGCACCAGTTTTTCTATTCGCTTTATTGGAGATACCTGTGTAACCACTAAAACAAACGACACTATTGGATATACCGAATTCTTTTTAAACGACTATACCGATTCACTAGAATTTGAAATAGTACAAACAGACAGTAATCAAACCCATTTTAATTTATACGGCATTAGCCTAGATAATGATGACCCTGGTATTGTATACAATTCTGTTGGAGTAAATGGCGCAAGCACCAAAAGTTACCTTCGTTGTGAGTTATTTACTCAACATTTACAAGCTATTCAGCCAGATTTAGTCATCTTTTGTATTGGTATAAACGATGCTTACGATCCTGATTTTTGTGAATTTTGCTATGAAGAAAATTATGACACCTTAGTAGATTGGTTTAAAATGGCCAACCCCAATGTCAAATTTCTTTTCGTTACCAACAACGATAGTTACTATAAAAAAAGATACCCTAATAAAAGGGTTTTTAAAGCTCGTGACGTAATGATTAACCTGAGCAAAAAATACAATTCAGGAATGTGGGACATGTTTAATGTTATGGGAGGAATAGGCTCCATCAAAACATGGCAAAGCAATGGTTTTGCTAAACGAGATAAAATTCATTTAACAAAAAAAGGCTATCTATTAATGGGAGATTTAATGTTCTCAGCCCTAATGAAAGAATACGATAAGCACCTACAAATGCAGAATGTTAAATGATAAATTATGAATAAAGCAGTAAACATATTCTACAACAATCGTGACATCGAAGATTTACATTTCAACATAACTTTTAACTTAATAAATCTTTAAACTTTGAGTTCAATAAAAGCAGTAATATATGACATGGATGGAGTTCTGATTAACTCAGAACCTTTATGGAGAGAAGCCATTATTACTACTTTTAAAAAAGTAGGCTTACATTTTACCGAGAAAATGTGTCAGCAAACCATGGGAATGCGCTTGTATGAAGTAATTGAATACTGGCATCATAAAACTCCATGGGAGGGAATGACACTAAAAGAAGTAGAATCTGATTTATTAAAAACAGTCACTCAACTGATCCTAGATAAAGGCGAAGCTCTACCTGGTGTAAATGAATCTATTCAGTATTTTCAAAACAAAGGGTACAAAATTGCATTAGCATCCTCTTCAGCAAACAGTTTAATTGAAGCTGTTTTAACCAAATTAAACCTTAATGGGGTTTTTTCAATTGTCAACTCCGCAGAACACCTTACCCATGGAAAACCTCATCCCGAAATCTTTATTAAAACAGCATTAGAAATGGGAGTTAACCCCGTTAACTGTTTAGTTATTGAAGACTCATTTAATGGTGTTCTAGCAGGGAAAGCAGCCATGATGAATGTAATTGCTATTCCAGAAGAAGAAAACTGGAACGATGAGCGGTTCTGTATTGCCAACTATAACTTAAAAAGCTTAAATGAAATAACTGCATTAGAATTTGAATGAATCAACTCACATATCTGAATGGGCAAATTGGTTTTTTAGCTTCGAAAACCTAAAGCACATCTTTACATACCATGAAGATGAACCCATGATTTTTACTCGGTTTTTCTTCTGGGGGTTTTTCGCGGTAGTACTCCTCTTCTACTCTATCCTATACAAAAAAAGAGGTCTTAGAAATGCTTACCTATTTTTGGTGAGTTTGTTCTTTTATTATAAAACAAGTGGCCTATTCATTAGTATCCTCTTGTTCTCTACTATGTCTGATTACATTATTGGGCAATTAATGTACGCCTCCAAAAAGAAAGTGAATAAGCAACTTTTAGTTGCAACAAGTGTATCCATTAACCTCTTTGTACTTTGTTACTTTAAATACGCTTATTTCTTTACTGATTCTTTTAATGACTTATTTCACACCAACCACGAAGTATTTAACCATTTTGCACAATGGACCAATAAAAATGTAGGAACACATTTTGAAGTCAATCAAGTATTGTTACCGGTAGGTATCTCTTTCTACACCTTCCAAACCATTAGTTATGCAATAGATGTGTACAGAGAAGAAATAAAACCAGTTAAAAACATTTTAGACTTTGGGTTTTACGTTTCCTTCTTTCCTCAACTGGTAGCAGGGCCTATTGTTAGAGCTGCTGATTTTATTCCTCAACTCTACAAGCCCTACCAACTATCGAAACACCAATTTGGATTAGCCTTATTTTGGATCTTAAAAGGATTATCTAAAAAAGTGATTATTGGAGATTATATTGCTGTAAATTTTATCGATCGTGTATTTGATAATCCAACCATGTTTACTGGGTTTGAAAATTTGATGGCTTTATACGGATATTCTTTGCAGGTTTATGCCGATTTCTCCGGGTACACAGATATTGCCATCGGTGTTGCTCTTTTAATGGGTTTTACACTACCAACCAACTTTAATTCACCTTATAAAGCTAAAAATGTTGGTGAATTTTGGAAACGTTGGCACATGAGTTTATCTTCTTGGTTAAAAGATTACTTATACATTCCTTTAGGCGGAAACCGAGGAGGAAGTATTGGTACTTGGATTGCCTTATTTTTTATTAGTGCATTTATTATACTTCTCTCAGGTAAAATGATAGTCTTGTACGGGTTCATTTGGAGTGGTTTATTAATAGCCTTCCTAGCCATTTGGATTAAAAAGTTTAGGGGCTGGTTAACTACCAACATTAACTTGCTCATCACCATGTTGTTAGGAGGACTATGGCATGGGGCGAGTTGGCAATTTGTTATTTGGGGAGGGTTGAATGGATTAGGATTAATGGTTTATAAATTATGGAGAAAAATAAGTCCTTATGAAAAATACAATAACATTCTAGCTTTAGTACTAAAGGTTTTTGTCACCTTTAATTTTATTACGTTTACCCGTATTTGGTTTAGAGCTGAAAGCATGGAAAGCACTCAACAAATTATCCACCAAATACGAACAAGTTTTAGTCCTGAGTTAATTTTCGACATACTTACCTCATACAGCAATGTATTTATTGTGATGTTAATTGGCTTTATTATTCATTGGTTGCCAACAACAGTAAAAGATTGGTACAGAGAAAAATTTATTGCACTACCATTAACTTTTAAAATAATCATCAGTGCCATCACTGTGTTTGGAGTATATCAAGCCATGTCATCAGAGTTGCAAGCATTTATTTATTTTCAGTTTTAGTACCGTTCATCATTATTTCATTTTTTTAGCTTATATATTTGCTACATTTGATCTCCTAAAAATCACAAAATGAAAAATCTTTTTACACTAATACTCTTAACTGCCACACTTAGTAGTTATGCTCAGAACGATTCTATTTTTATCAGAAAAATTTACGATGAAGCCCTTGTAAACGGGAAATCCCATGAAAATTTAAGGAGTCTGTGTAAAGACATTGGAGCTCGAATTACTGGTTCTGCTGAAGCCGAAATGGCCATCCAATGGGGAAAAAAATTACTTAACTCCTATGGTTTTGATAAAGTTTATCTTCAAGAAATTACTGTCCCTCACTGGGAAAGAGGTACCAAAGAAGCTGCATGGATAGTAAATGAAAAAGGAGCAACTATCAAATTAGACATATTAGCCTTAGGAGGTTCTGTTGGAACAAATGGGCTAATAGAAGGAGAAGTTATACAAGTAGAAGATCTTGATGCTTTAAAGAAATTGTCTAAAGAACAAGTTGCTGGAAAAATTGTATTCCTAACAAAAGCTTTTGATCAGAGATTAATTATGACTGGTAAAGCTTATGGTGCTTGTTTTCCAATTAGAGGAAAAGGAGCTACAGAAGCAGCAAAACTTGGTGCTAATGCGGTTGTAATACGTTCTTTATCTTCTACTACAGATCACTTTCCTCATACAGGAACATTAAGATATGGTGAGGAGACTAAGAAAATACCCGCTGCTGCTATGAGTACAGAAAATGCCGACCTACTCACCAATTGGTTAAAAAATGGAAAAGTTACTTTAAAAATAGAGATGGATTGTAGAAAATTTCCTGATGTAACCTCATATAACACAATAGCTGAAATGACAGGGAAAGACCAAAAAATAATTACATGGGGAGGTCATCTTGATTCTTGGGATGTTGGTGAAGGAGCTCATGATGATGGTGCTGGTGTACTACACTCAATCGAAGCCTTGAGAATATTAAAAACTTTAAATTATAAACCTAACCATACATTAAGGTGTGTTCTGTTTATGAATGAAGAAAACGGAAATATGGGAGGCAAAAGTTATGCTAAATTAGCCAAAGAAAAAGGAGAAGAGCATATCTGTGCCATTGAAAGTGATAGAGGAGGATTTCTTCCTATAGGTTTTGATATTGATGGTTCTATAGAACAAGTAAAAATGATAAATGAGTTTAAAAATTTGTTATCCAACTTTGAATTATATCGTTTTAATAAAGGGTTTGGTGGGGTTGATATTCGTCCCTTAAAAGAATTTTACCCTGATATGATTCAATTAGGATTAAATCCCAACCCTCAGGTTTATTTTAATTATCATCATACCAATAATGATGTTTTTGAAAATGTTAATAAAAGAGAACTAGAGTTAGGTGCTGCCGCAATGGCAACCATGGTCTACTTAATGGATAAAAACTTGAAGTAGAATTACATGAGTTAAATCATTGCGTATTTAAAAAGCTTCTATTAACTTGGTTAAAAATATTTAACATGTTGAACACTGAACAATATATTAAAGATTGGGATTACAGACATTATTTAGCTTATATGTATGTTGCGGTAGCCGATTCTGATTACGATATTTCTGAAGAAGAGCTAAAAGTGTTGCACGATAAATTAGCCCCTACAATTTTTGATGAGGCGAACTACCAAGAAATGTATAAAGAAGTATTGGATGTTTACAAACACCAAAACGACAATGAGGTATTTAACTTCTTATCTGAATTGAGTAAGAAACACATCACATCCAACGATCAAAAGGAAAAAGTACTGAATGATATTCATGAAATTATTGATGCTGATGGCCACGAATCAGGAACTGAAACCATCATGTTTATGAGCATTAGAAAAGTATTGAATAACTCAAATATAAACAGTTAAGTTCTAGTTATATCAGCTAATATATGTATATTTGCGATATGATAACACAAAGAGAAGTAAAAGAGATATTCCAAAAATTAACCTTATCAGGTCAAAATAATTTACTATCTGAAT
>Ga0114931_10011707_pt1 | contig 10336 bp, 10 predicted proteins | sample 2SBtaG_FD_89579 | JGI IMG/M metagenome (GOLD analysis project Ga0114931, IMG submission 89579) | Deep subsurface microbial communities from Kolumbo volcano to uncover new lineages of life (NeLLi) - 2SBTROV14_V59a metaG | ecosystem: Environmental > Aquatic > Marine > Volcanic | place: Kolumbo... | reverse complement strand
CGCATGGTTAAGTATCTTGAGTTTATGATTTATTTCTCTCTGTGCTGTATCCATTTCACGACCTCCTTTACTGGTAATTTAACTCATCTCTTCTGTAAACGGAACTCGTGATATTTATAGCTCAAGTAAAATATGTAACTGATTACCCATTGTTAAACTCCAGCAAATTACTACTTACCATAAATGACAGATCAAAGCGGCCTTAGAGCCACGACGGGCACATACTTTGCCATTTTAGAAGCGTTTTCTTGTGTGGGCTCGAGCTTCTCACCCAGTATCTTACCTGCCAGGGTTGAGAACGACTTGGGGTATTTCAGGGCGTATCTATAATGTATATCAGAAGCTTCCTCAAACGGCAGCCTCTGTGCCCGGGTTTTGAACTTCCGGCTCCCTACCTGCACGCCCACCCCCGGAGTTTTCTCGATATTCCTAAACCAGTGCGATCCCTCACCCCAGCCCGAAGCAATGTAATATGTGCCCGATTCTTTGTCCCGGCCTACGACTTCGAGCACCGTGTCATGTACGCGTGCGCTCTTGCGGCCCCTGTGTCTCAGCCGGAGGAATCTCTCCCCCATAACCCAGCCGAGCCCGAGCCTATAAAGCAAGAGTGGAGACCTCATAAGCAGCCGCTTAAGACCTGTAGGAAGAGGCTTATTCCTCAGAATCCTCGTTTTACACATATCATCTTATTTAAACCGCCAATCTGTAGTAACTCAAATTATTGTAACATATTATTTCGGAGCGGCATTTTATTGATTTGTCTCTACCGGTTAATCTGTAGTTTCATAAGCTCGGGAAACATAGCAACAAGCACACAAGGAGACGTGGTTATGGCAAATGTATATTTGCGCGCGGCAATTGTATTTGTTACTTTTTTTCTCCTTCGGATCCCTATTTTACATTCAGCGGTTATCACAGTGAATACGGATGAAGACGTAATAAGCTCAATCGACCTCCAGTGCCCGCTCCGCGAGGCAATCATTAGCGCCAACACAGACCCTTTCGGCGTCATTATAGCCCCGCCCGGCGAGTGCGCCCCGGGGGACGGGGATGATGATATCATATTCGACCCCTCGATTGACGGGCTGCCGTTATTAACCCTTATCGCAGGCACGGATGAGGACGCGGCGGCAACAGGCGACTTGGATATTGCCGACAACCTGACGATCACAGGAAACGGGCCCGATAATACAATCGTTGACGGCAATTTCCTGGACCGGGTATTCCACATAATCGGCCCTGGCACAACGGTCATTATGACCGGGCTTTCAATAACACGGGGCTTTTTAGGAGAGGCGTCCAGGGCCGGAATATTTAACGGCGGCGTTCTCACTCTGGACACCGTAAATATTAATTCGAATTTCGTCACGGGCGCCACAAGCGCAGCCACTGGCGGCGGTATAACAAATATCGGCACACTCGATATAACCGACACCGCAATAGACGGGAATCAAGCCGACCGAGGAGGTGCCATATTCACGAATAACACTCTCACGATATCAAGCTCCTCTGTTTTAAATAACACGGCAAGAGCAGGGGGCGGAATCACGAACTTCGGAGACGTTATGATAACCAACTCCACTTTTTCCGGGAACGAGGCCACAAACAGCGGAGGGGCGATCGCCAACAGCGTTGCCGGGCCTTCTATCGGAGTAGTAGACATTCTAAACTCTACAATCGCCCAAAATACCGCACCCAACACCCTGGGCGGAGGCATATTGAATTCCGGTACGCTCAGCGTCCAAAACACAATTTTGGCAAACAATACCGGAGGAGACTGCGGCCTCTTCGCGCCAATCGTTTCGGAGGGAAACAACCTGGATTCAGACGGCACGTGCGCTTTGACCGAGCTTACCGACGTCTCAAACACAGACCCGATGTTAGATAACCTCGGTTTTAACGGCGGCTCTACTCCAAGCCACGCGCTAATGCCCGGGAGCCCCGCCATCGATGCGGGAGGAAACCTCAGTTGTCCTCCATTGGACCAGAGGGGAATCACGCGCCCACAGGACGGGCTCGGTGAGGGCTTTCCGGTGTGCGATATTGGCGCGCTCGAGATGCTTATTGCCGAGCTCATCACACCCGTTGCAGGCGGCACCGGCGGAGCCGCAGGCGGATGCGCTCTTGCTCAACCAAGCCAGAGCAGCACATACTTACCGCTTTATCTCCTGATCCCTGCATTCATGTTCTGGAGAAGACTCAGGCGCGGCAACACAAACCGGGGAAATACTTAATATCCGACCGCAAAAATACGTATTGCCTGGAAATTTCAATAAATGCGTAATATAATAAGAACAAGGAGAGATCATATTACAATAAAGCTTCTTGCACGGCATTTTACAGAGCGTTCCGGCATTGGCGGCGCGGCAGCCACTTGGGCTCTCGCTGCTCTTTTCATCCTGAGTTTCTCTACCAACACCCATGCGCAGAGCCAGGTCAGGATATATCTCTCGAGCCCGGGCACAAACGAAGTGCTCAGGTATAAAAGCGGAAACGGTGAATTCATAGACGCCTTTGTCACAGCAGGCTCGGGTGGGCTACAAGCCCCTTCGGGAATTTCATTCGGGCCGGACTCAAATTTTTACGTAGCAAGCGAAGGCACGGACGAAGTGCTCCGTTACGACCGTAATTCAGGAGATTTCATAGATGTATTCGTCACAGCAGGCTCGGGTGGGCTCGATGTACCGGGGTTCATAGTGTTCGGTCCAGACGACAACCTCTATGTAGCGAGCGTAGGCACAAATGAAGTGCTCCGTTATGACGGCGAAACCGGAGAGTTTATGGACGTATTCGTCACAGCCGGAAGCGGAGGGCTGGACACCCCATCGGGTATTACCTTCAGTGTCGAGGGCGAGTTCTTTGTCTCGAGCGTGGGCACAAACGAAGTGCTCCGCTACGACGGCTCCACAGGGAGTTTCGTTGAAGTCTTTGTAGCCTCGGGCTCAGGCGGACTCGACGGGCCGAGGGGGATAACTTTCCACGGCACTACGAACTTCTATGTCAGCAGTATAAATACAAACGAGGTGCTAAAGTACGACGCCGGCACCGGGGAGTTTATAGAAGTGTTCGTTACAGCGGGCAGCGGGGGTCTCGACAGCCCGTTAGGCGTAACATTCGCCCCCGACGGCTGGTTCTACGCAGTTAGCCGGGGCTCAAACCAGGTAATAAGGTACGCGGGGACTAACGGGCAGTTCCTGGGCTCTTTTATCACCCCCGGAAGTGGCGGGCTCAGCGACCCGACAGTAATCCTGTTCTTCCCCTCAAAAGCCGTCCAGGCGCTCGGAGGCAACTGCTCACTGGCAGAGGCGGGTACTCACGCCGTGTTCCCATGGTTCCTTATTACGCTGTTTGCGCTTCTAATAATTACGCGCTTATTCTATAAGCTGTTTACTAATTCTGGGGAAAGCATGTAGCTTCCGGACCCTCTATATCACACCTTAATATCTCGTCCCCGTTTACGTCACGAAGAGACATTCTCCACACGTTCCCGTTCAGCTCCATCAGCACAAACCCGAATTCCGAAAGGCTGCCCTTCCTCGCGTACCATACCGCCGCCGATCTCCATGCCGTCGAGGGGCTCGGTCACGGGAGAGTCAAGCTCGGTTCCGCTGTTCCCCACAATCAGCTGCGGCGGGCGCTCACCATCAAAGTCGAGTATCTCAAAGAAATGTATGTGTCCGGTCAATACGAGGTTTATTCCCTCAACTAGAGTGTTCCCTGTAGAGGCTTGCAGAGTGTCGTTAATCATAAACACCTCTCCCCCGGACTCACCTATTCCCCATAGCGGGTGGTGAGTGACAAACCAGGCGTCCTGACCCACCGTAGATTCAAGCTCCGCTATCCGCTCTGAATACTCGTCCACCAGATCAGAAGGCGCAGAGTCGTCTTTCGCGCTCGCAGAGTCCAGCAGCAGAAGCTCCACAGGACCGATATCTATAGTATAGGCAGGAGTAACTCGGGGAAAGGGGGATTGGGGTCAAGGAACGTAAACCACCCGGGTCCAGCTCTCGAGCATTCCTCATGATTCCAGCGCGTGAAAACCCAGGGAGCGGCTCGCAATAGTCTGTCGGCAGGGGTGAAAAGCGGCGTCCCAAGCCGTGAAGTTATTACCGAACGGAGACCCCTCGCATCCGGAATCTCCCTCCGGACACTGATCCTCTCTGTACAGATAGTCGCCTACGTGAATCACCGGGTCAGGCTCAAGCCTCGCGGCGCTTCGGGCAATCTGCTCAAAAGGCCATGCCTCGGGGTCATTGCACGACTGCGGAGGGTCGCCGTCTTCGAGTCTGCACCCCGCGTCCCCCATTATCACTAACCGTGTGTTATTGTTCCGGGGGAAGCCTTAGATCCCTTCCCCTACAGAGGCCCTGACCGTACCAGGCGGGGGATCTCAATCTCACAAACGAGCACCGGGAAATCCGTGTTGGGCTCGCTCCTCACACTCATTTGTACCCTTAAGTTATTGAGTGTAATGTCCGGGCACTGATTGCGGGTCGTAATCACCCTGGCTAAAACACTCACCGAAGGTCCCATCTGCACCCAGCCCGATAAAATCCCGTTCGTGCCGTTACTGCATGCAGATATACCAAGTAATGCCATTTAAAGCCAATCAATTTGAATGTCTTCAAGCTACCCCCCTCCTCTTTATAATATCATATCCTATATTCATTCGTTCTCTGTGAACTTGGGATCTGGCTTACCCAGGAGAGACTGGTTTTTTAAGTCCCTGTAAATAACCTCCGCGAAGATCCTGTTGGCCTCCGCGTTCGGGTGCATATCTACCTTATATATACAGTAATCCACGAAATTCTCATGTCTGAAAAACGGCAGGGTGTTAGAAAAGAACAAATTTCCTTTTTTACTCACCTCTTTCTCTATTTTTTTACCGAGCTTGTTGTGCTGATAATCGTGATCGAGCACTACTATAGACACCGGTATGCTGTTTTCCTCACTGAATTGAGCTATCTTAAATAAGGCATTGTCCAGTAGGAATATTCGCCGCAAGTGTAAGCGGACAAATTCTAAAGCGCTTTTATTTCTGCCCGGAAGAATTTTTATTTTCTTAAGGAGCTTATATGAATAGCTCGTAAAAAAACTCAATTTCTCCACCCTTGGCGTGAACGTGCGTGTTTTAAGATCGGCAAATTGCGACCCGTCCAGTATAAACAGCACTAGATCGGGACCGTACTCGAGCACCTTATGCCCAAGAACCGAAAGCTTGTTTTTCATGGTGTAGCCGGCTACGCCGAAATTGATAAATTCGTACTTCAATCCCCCGGGTTCCTCGTTAAGCCTCTCCTCGAGCCTTGAATGGAAAGTATCTTCAATCTTCACACCGGCCCCCATGGTAAAAGAGCCACCCACCAACGCTACCCTGAACGTACCCTCAGGCTTCTTAAGTGAATACTCTTTATCTCTCAGCCCTCTTGAATTAGTAGTGAAAGGTACGAGCTTGAACACAGTATCGAGCCCGGGCCTTAGCTCATACACCAGCCCGTCTATACCCGATGGCTGCAGGTTTCCCGAGCCTCCGGTCGATCTGATGCTCGACATTTTTGCGTAGCTAAACGCGTCCCCGCCGAACAGATACACTCTGACCGACTGCTCGACCAATATGTAAACAACCAGGGCCAGAGCAATAAGAACGACTATATCTTTTAAGTGCTCTGAAAAGAAGCCCCTGTTGTGAGTGGCGTCTTGCAATTTATCCTCTTGCACCTTATCTCCCGAGCTCTTTCAAATGGCGGGTGCCGTTAGAATATCTGATAGTTAAACGCGCCTCTTTGCGGGCCCGAGGAAAAAACGATCAGAATCAAAGTGAGAGCGATGAAAAGCACCAGAGCTCCGATGAGATAGTATTTGTATCTGGAGAAGAATTTACCCAACACTAGTCAGTCTCCTTATTTGAAATAAATTCAACTAACGCCTCCGCGATCTTTCTGTGAGCAACGTCGTTTGGGTGCGCGTCGTCGTAATTAACCCAAAGCTCGATCGGATTCCCCTGGCCTTTAAACAGCTTTGCAAGACTCATGTAGTCGATCCCGTTCTCTTCGAGGAACCCGGATACTTTATCATACACTTGAGTGAATATAGTGTTATCGGTGTCGTGGAGCTCCGGCAGGAGCACAACCTGGAGCGCGATACCGTTCTCCCGGCAGTAGTCACGGAGCTCTATGAGCGCATTTTTCGAGTTTGCCCACCCTTCCTGCCCTTCTTCATAAAGATTGCTGTAGTATTCCTTAAAGCTCTTTGCAGCGACAATATTATTTATCAGCGAATTGATCCTCGACCAGTAAAAAGATATCAGGTGTGAGTAGCCGAGGAACCAGAGCCCGGATTTCTCAGGCGTTATTTCAGCGTCGTTTATAAAGTAAAAGAGTACCACCTTATCAGGGTCGTACTTTACCCCCTTCTCAAAAAACAGGTTTACTTCCTGCTCGGTGTTGTAGTTTCCTATGCCGAAATTTATTATCTCAGTAGGCGAAGTCTTACTGAGCTCTTCTTCCAGAATGTATTGAAAAGTATCTTCCACCTCTACCCCCCATCCGAACGTAAGCGAGTCCCCGAGGAATATCATCCTGTACGCGTCCCCTTTCTCCGTGGAATATTCCTTGTCTCTGAGCCCGTCCGAGTTAATGGACACTTTTACATTCATAAGCTCCTCCTCGCTCCCGGGCTTGTGCACGTGCCCTATTTTGGGGTTCTCAGAGTCCTCCTTAACCTCCATAGCATAGCGGGTCATCTCTATATCATAAACAGTGTTGTAATGCAGATACACCCTGATGAGCGCTTCGCAGATAGCGAATAGGACTACTATCAATATCAAAATTGCCAGAAGGTTTTTCAGTATCTTGGAGGTATTCAATATAAGTTGACCTCTTAGCTGCGGGGGCTTAATGTCTGTTAGTTATTTGCATTTCAAATTTGATTTAATGTAAAGCCGGTATATATCGAGCATTATAATACCTAAAACGAAAAAGAATTAAAAACCACGCTCAGAATATAGCAGAGGTTAGTGAATAGCAATGTGTGGCCCTTGAACCCCCTTACTCAGAAGTCACGTCCAGCCCTCAAAGCCCGTTAAGTCGTTGCAAGAGGCGATATACGGGCCGCGGCAACCTCTCACTACAGATGCACCGGAATTCCAGGGGGGCTATCCGTCCCCCTAAAAACTCACCGTTCAATTCTCATCTGTTTTCAGCAGCCCAAGCTCCTGAAGAGCAGTAAAAACTTCCCGGGCCACAATACGCGCTCCCGAAGCGTTTGGATGCACAAAGTCGTACTCACTGTACGTAGTTCCGGGGAACTTTCCCATAGCCCCGGCAGTATCCACAATTCTTACCCCGCGGTCCCTGGCAACTTCTGATAATATTTTCTGATAAGCCCGGTGTTTCTGATGGAACTCTAAGAGCGTCTCAACGCCGTAATACTCCGTAAGATATCTTTCCTGTCCATTAAGCCCGGTATCAGGGTCTCTCAGGGGATAGTCTATAAACACTAAATCTATTCCGTTCTCCTCTGAAGCCTCTATAATGCGCTCCAGGTTCGCTCTGAACTCCTCGTGCGAGACCACGTTTTTATTATCCTTCACACTCATGCTTACGAGCTTTCTGTCCAACCATGCGGCAAGGCGCACCAGCCGCGACTCGGGCCAGTGGTACATCAGGCTACCTATTAAGAAGCCCGGGGGCTCTTTTATGTAATAGTCCCTGAAGAATTTATTCCCCAGGTCTGCTATATCGTTAAATCCGGTGCGCGCTATTAAGATGTCAGGCTTAAGCTTAAGCACTTTTGTCATTAACTGCCGGAGCGTATGAGAGGACGTGTAGCCTACGACTCCCGCGTTTATGACCTCTACGTTCCTATACCCGCTCTCTTTAAGTATCCACCCGAGCTCTTCGGGATAGCTGTCCCAGTGCCTCCCTGACCTCACGCCGAACCACACGCCGAACGTGCCCGAATCGCCGATACACACTATACGGATAGTCCCTTCGGGCTTCTCCCGGCTAATCTCCGCGCCCCTTAGACCGTCCGAGTTTATCCGGAAGGATTTGTTCTCAAAACCTCCCGAGTTAGCCCACCCCAATACAGGGTCTGTAACCACCCACGGCCACACGGTGCTCCAGGGGCTGCTCTGAAGGAACGTAGGGGGAGTTTTCAGTCGGAGTACCCCTTCTGTTATTAAGAGGGTCGCTACAACGGCCACGGTGGCCAGTACTATTTTCTTTATACGCGGTGACATTTGGAGATTATTATATCGTTATAACCGCAAACTTCACTTATATTTAAAAACCCCGACCCGCAATTTTTTTGATAAATGTACTTTAACTTCCCGTTGTAGTACGTTATGATAGTTCTTGCTTAGGGTTAAGAAAGGAGAAGAGTTTAACTAAAAAGGAGGAGAGTTTACATGAAGATCAGCGTAAATTCCAAAACTGCTTTTATAGCCGTGCTTATTATAGTAGGGTCGGTATTTTTTACTCAAACTCCGGCAAACGCAGCAGCCCCTGTAGCAACATGCCTCATTCAAACGGAATTACTCACAAACCCGGGTAGTAATACAGGGTTTATATTTGATTTTGATGCTGATGGAACGCCCGGTCAATTTACCTTAACAAGTCCTGAAAACCGATTTCAAGACATACAGACTTTCCAGGACGTGACTCTGACCATAACAGAGCAGGTACCCGAAGGCTGGGAGCTTCAGAACATCAAATGTCAGGGCGATGAAGGCATAATTATTACGGAAGTTGAAAACGGCCGCAGGTTTGAATGCCATACAACTCAAACAGTAGCTACATGCGTGTTTGAAAACGTTAACCCTAACCTGGTCGCGATACCTACGCTCTCGACTTGGGGATTTGCAACTGCGGCAGTAGTGCTTGCACTCACAAGCCTCTACTTCATCAGAAGAAAGTCAGCAGCGAAAGCCGCCTGACAGAAACAGGTTAATCTACACATAGCAGAGAAAACGCAATGTGCCGGCATGGGGTTACCAGTTAGAATTTCTTAGAGAAATATGCGAAAGGCGGGACGAGTATGCCGAGCGTCTTTTCGTCCTTGGTAGATATACTTGGGATAGCTTTCAGTATATCACCCGTTTCGAGCGATCCCGATTCATACTCCGTAACGCCTGCACTGAGTCCGTCAAAATCCTTTCCCGAAGCGTAAGTGTTATCAACTTCATGCTCGACTCTGTCGAATTCTTCTATTTCAAAACCGTTAACGCTAAATAGCGTACTGCACGAATCAAAGGACTGCACGCTCATTTTAAAAAGCATTTCCTTATCGAATTTTCGGGGTATTACAATCTCGGACCCAAGCTCCGGCAGTCCGAAATCGGAAACCGACACTGCGCACTCTTTACCGCTTTCATTAGCATTTACAGGCTCCGTCGGCACAAGAGCCGCCAGCACTAATACAGCCATACAGCTCAGCAAACCCCATTTTGCCAGGTCATTTATCTTTGTTACTGTTGTTTTGCTCATTTTTACGCCTCTATTTACTATAGATATGAATACCGTTAAAAAAGATTCAATAATCCCGTACAATATTTTATATTTCACAAAACTTAACAATTCGCGCTCTCGAACCGGGCTGTCATACACCCCCCGTGGCGACCTCTATGTCGGGAGCCCCGGTACGGACGAAATACTCTACCGAAACGATACTACCGGAGATTTTATTGACGTTTGCGCCGCCTCGGGTTCGGGTGGGCTAAGCACTCCCACTTGCTTGAACCCCGGGCGGCGGGCACCGGGTACTCGCTCCCCTATATCTTATTATTAATACCGTTTTTATTTATAGTAGTGAGAAGGCTAGTAGCTTCAGGCTCAAGAGCTTAACTTGAAATTCCATCATGGTGAGTCGCCCGGCTCCCCCTATTTGATGACAAATTAACAGCCCCTCTATACTTAAAGTAGACTCTAAACTATTAACTGTAATACTCTCTCTTCCCTCTAAATAATGTTATATATATTAGGTTTAGGGTAACATCGAGCAAAATCACCCAAAGTGTGAATATTCCCGACATACATAAATAACGGCAGGTAGGGGCCTGCACCCAAACTATTCCTCAGTTACTCCAGATATACTCATGAGCTATACAATCCTATACACCTCTTGTGCCATGCGGAAACCCTTTGAATGGACACTCTGTTAAAAACCTTACACGGGGTGTGGGCGGAATTGTAAGGATCATTCAAATACTTTGATTTAGGGGCTGAAGTAGCTAAGGGCTAATGTTTAGAGAGTTTATACCAGTATTTTAGCTGCTTTAGGAGCTGTTGGTGATTGCCTCCATTGAAGCGCCACTCACATTCTTTTAGAAACCAGT
>Ga0114931_10011706_pt1 | contig 10336 bp, 10 predicted proteins | sample 2SBtaG_FD_89579 | JGI IMG/M metagenome (GOLD analysis project Ga0114931, IMG submission 89579) | Deep subsurface microbial communities from Kolumbo volcano to uncover new lineages of life (NeLLi) - 2SBTROV14_V59a metaG | ecosystem: Environmental > Aquatic > Marine > Volcanic | place: Kolumbo... | reverse complement strand
GGCGATGTTGTTGTTGCTGAACTTCATCAAGAGTCGGACGGTTTCCGCCAGCGATTTGCCTTCGAATTCTGCGAGTGTGACATCGACTGGCAGCGCCCGACCGACGCGAATTCCGGCCACGGTGACCCCGGTGGCGACCAGTTGTTGGGCAAACACATGGCCTGCGTATGCGACTGGATCGCTGACGCTGCGGTGGACTTGTCGCGGCGACGTCTGAACGCCGAGTGTACCGCCCACCGTGATGCGATCACCGGCCGGCGTCGCCTGGCGTTTTACGGTGATGTCGGTTCGCCCGCCCGCCGTCGTCGTTCCACGGTTGACGAGAGAAAAGTATCGGATCGGCGGATCGACCGCTGCCCGCAGAGGACTACCCGGCGCCGGCCCCGGGCCGACCTCGACGGTAAAGGCTCCGTAGTTCACCGACAAACCCGCGATCGGAGCGTGGTAGGCGCGAGAGGACACCTGGCCCCAGGCGGGGTTCCATTTCTGGTCGTCGAACGCTCCTGCGTCGAGAACGATATCGCCGTCGATCCGGCGCAGCCCGGATCGTGCCAGGTCCGCCGCCAGTCGCCACATCTGTTCGGACGTGAGCGACGGGTCGCCGCCTCCCGCCAAGACCAGCCGTCCCACGGTGCCGCTTGCGTCTGGATGCCGATCTGCCAGAACCCGGGAGGTAAACCGGTGCGTTGGACCGAAGGTGTCGAGGGCGGCCAACGCCGTGAGGATCTTGACGTTCGAGGCCACCAGCAGCGCCGTGTCGGCATGGTGCGCGAATACTTCACGGCCTGACTGCGCGTCGATCACGAGCGCGGCTACGGAGGCGTCGGCGAGTCCTGGGTGGTGCAGAACCTGTTCGAGGTCGCTGGCCGGGGTGGCCGCCGCCAGCGAGGCTACGAGCGTGGCGACGAGCAGGCTTTCGACGACGATTCGCACGTCCTTGGCCGGGGTGCGGCGCATGCTGGAGGAGGTGCCGTGCATCCGCCTGCTAAGCTAACCGTCGTACCTCGTCGGAGCAACAAGTCGGTTGGCATCCCACAGCTCTTTGCGTTACATTGCCCGGATTATCTGTGAAAAGGAGTCATCATGCTTCGTAACCTAGCGATTCTGGTGTCCGCTGCGGCGCTGGTGGTGTCGGCCGCTGCCGCTGCCGGTGGGCCCAAAAGCGACGAGGAGAAGACCATCTACGCGCTCGGTGTCGCGATGTCGCAAAGCCTGGGGCGCTACGGGCTCACCGAGAAAGAGGTCGAGATCGTCAAGCAAGGACTGAGCGACGGCCTCGCCGGTACGGCGACCGTCGACATCCGAGCGGAAAGCGCGAACATCCAGAAGCTGGCCAAGGACCGAGCCAAGGTAATCGCCGCCGCGGAAAAGGCGGATTCGGCCAAGTTTCTGGCGGAAATGGCGGCCAAGCCGGGAGCCGTCAAGGAAGATTCGGGGCTCGTCTATATCGAAACCAAGGCCGGAACCGGACCGCATCCAGCCAAGACCGACGTGGTCAAGGTGCACTACACCGGTACGCTGCGCGACGGCACTGTCTTCGACAGCTCCAGGGAGCGCGGTACTCCGGCGACGTTCCCCCTCAACCGAGTCATCAAGTGTTGGACCGAGGGGGTGCAGAAAATGAAGGTCGGCGGAACTTCGACCCTCGTCTGTCCTTCGGACATTGCCTACGGCGATCGCGGTTCACCGCCGAAGATCAAGCCTGGCGCCGCGCTGGTCTTCGAAGTCGAGCTGCTCGGGATCGAGGAGGCGAAGAAGAAACCAGAATTGCCGGCGGGCCATCCCTGATCAGTTCGGGTTGGGCTCGGTCTGATGTCGCCGATGACGTCAGACCGAGCCCGGCACAGCTGGGTCTGCGCACCGCGATGGCTTATTGGTTGATCAAGTCCGAGCCCGGCACCTACTCGTGGGCGGATCTGCTTCGCGATGGTAAGACCTATTGGGATGGTGTCCGCAATTTTCAGGCGCGCAACAACCTCAGGGCGATGAAAAAGGGCGACCGTGCCCTGTTCTACCATTCCGTGAAGGAGAAGGCGGTGGTCGGCGTGGCCAGGGTGGTGTCAGCGCCTTATGCTGACCCGACCGCGCTGGAAGGGGACTGGTCCGTGGTCGATTTCGAACCCGCATTTGCTCTGCGCAAACCGGTGACACTCGACGAAATCAAGCGGGTCGCCCAGTTGCAGGACATGGTGCTGGTGCGACAATCTCGGCTTTCCGTACAGCCCGTGCGCAAGCCCGAGTTCGATGCGGTGGTCAAGATGGGTGGAAGATCGAGGCTGTGACTCGGCGACCGTGCATCGATCCGGTTTCGCATGGAAAAGAGCAGCGTTTGTTGTAAACCCCCGACGCCGTCTCCAAGATGAGAATCGACGATGAAGAAGCGAAAACGAAGCCGCCGAGTTGGCCACGACGAGGTACTCTCTGTGCTGAAGTCGCACGAGCTCGGAACCATGCGTGCGGCGGGAAAGTTTGCCGCCGTTTTGCTGGACGAGGTCGAAAAGCAGATTCGGCCCGGGGTCAGCACGGCGGATATCGATCATATGGTCGACCAGCTGACGCGCGAACGAGGCGCAGTGAGCGCGCCGTATGGGTACCACGGTTTTCCGGCCCACTGTTGCACGTCGGTCAACGAGGTCGTATGCCACGGCATTCCATCGCCGGATCGGATTCTGCGCGATGGCGATGTGGTAAACGTCGACGTCACTCCGATTGTCGACGGTTTTCATGGCGACGCATCGCGGACGTTCTTGATCGGTGACGTCAACGCGATCGCGCGGCGCCTTGTGGCGGATACCTATGCTTCGATGTGGCATGGTATCAACGCGGTGTCCCCGGACGGGAGGGTGGGTGACATCGGGCATGCAATCCAGTCGTTCGTCGAACCGCGTGGTTACTCGGTAGTACGGCAGTTCTCGGGACACGGGATCGGTCGAATCTTCCACACCGCTCCCGCTGTGATGCACCTGGGCAAGCGCGGTCACGGAGAGCGGTTGGTACCGGGTATGGCGTTTACGATCGAACCGATGATCAATCTCGGGGATTGGCGCTGCAATATCCTGGAAGACGATTGGACGGCAGTGACCGTCGATCGGGCTCTATCGGCGCAGTTCGAGCACACGGTTGTGGTGACCGATCGAGGAGTCGAGGTTCTCACGGTCGGCAGTGACTAGGTGGCGCGGCTGCGCGAGGCCGGCATCGCAATCCCGTCGACGGTGCGCCTGGGCGGCCTGGCTGAGACCGCTCCCGCCACGCCGACGGATGAGCTGCCGCGCTCGATCAAGGCCTGAGCGCCGAGGCGTCGCCGAGTCCATGCAAAACCCGCCTCTAGCGATCGGTCCACTCCGCTTGGCCACACCGGTCCTGGCGGCGCCCATCGCGGGCTTCACCGATTACGTCTTCCGCTCTCTGGTGCGCGAACTCGGTGGCTGCGGCCTGCTCTACACCGAGATGGTTTCCGCCGGGGGCTGGATCGACGGCCGCATCGAGCCGCGGCGGTTGCGCGGAGTCCCGGAGGAGGCAAAACCGCTCGGCGTGCAATTGTGGGACCGCTCTCCGGCGCCGCTCGAAGAGGCAGCGCGCAGACTGGTCGACATGGACGTCTCGGTTGTCGATTTGAACTTCGGCTGTCCCAAGCGCCGTATCATGGGGAAGCACGCGGCCGGGGCGCAGTTGATGCGCGACCCGACCACTGTCGGACGGCTGGTTGCGGCAACTGTGCGCGGCGCCGGAGCGACACCGGTCACCGCCAAAATTCGCCTTGGCCCGACCTCGGCCGATGCGACCGCTGGCGCTGTCGCGCGCGCCGCTGCCGACAATGGCGCGCGCGCGATCACCGTTCACGGACGCAGCGCCGATCAGAGCTACGGCATTCGCTGTCACCGCGAAGGGATTGCCGCGGTGGTCGACGCGGTTGATGTACCGGTGATCGCCAATGGCGATATCAGCGACGCCGGTTCGGCGATCGAGACCCTGCGCGAGACCGGTGCTGCCGGTGTCATGGTGGCGCGCGCGGCACTGCATAAACCGTGGGTCTTTTCTCAGATCGCTGCGGCGCTGCGCGACGAAGCGGTACCGCCGGCTCCGTCTCTGGACGAGCAGCGGGTGTTGCTGCTGCGCCACCACGCCGCAGTGGTCGACCGCGAGGGAGATCCACACGGCACGGTACTGATGCGCAAATTCGCCTGTCGCTATCTGGCCGGCGTCGCCGGCTCGCGAACCTTTCGCGAGCATGTCTCACGCGCCGCGGATGCCGCCGATTTCATCCGCATCGTCGATCGGTTTTTCCCGCGCTCGTGCCCACCATCAGGTGTCGAACGGGCGGCTTGAACGGCGCCGCAGAGCCTCCGATAGCTCGCCTCGGTGAGAAATAGCAGTCATCACCCCATCGGGTACTTGATTTCGTTGGATACCGCGTCGCACGCTGCCATGACCTCGGCGGTGAGCTCCGTATCGGCTGCCGCAAGGGTATCGTCGAGCTGCTGGACACGGGTTGCCCCAATAATCGTCGCAGCGACGTAATCGTGGGCCAGCGACCACGCAGTGGCCAGCGTGGCCGGAGCCATCCCGGCATCGCGTGCGATCTCCATGAATCTGGCGGTCGACGCTCGTGTCGCGTCGTTGAGAAATCGCGACAGCATCGTCTGCGTTCGCCTGCTGTACTCCTTGTACAGGGAAAACCGAGCGCCGGGTGGCTCGGCGCCATCGTGGTACTTGCCGGACAGCACTCCGCCCGCGATGGGGCTGTACGGCAGCAAGCTGACCCGTTCGCGGCGGCAAACCTCGGCCAGATCGGACTCGAAACGCCGGTGTAGGAGACTGAAGTTGTTCTGGATTGTTTCGTAGCGAGGCAGGCCGTTCGCGGCGGACGCCCACAACCCTTTCATCAATCCGTAGGCCGACTCGTTACTGCAGCCAATGTGGCGGACCTTGCCAGATGTGACGAGTTCGTCCATCGCCCGCAGAGTTACCTCCTGGTTTACCTCGCGATCGGGCCAATGCGTTTGGTAGAGATCAATGTAGTCGGTTCGCAAGCGCTTCAAACTCCCCTCGACGGCGCGGACGATGTGGTGCCGGTCCAGTGATGTCCGATTCTCCCGTACCGGAGCGACAAACCAGCCCGATCCAGGACCGGCGATTTTGGTGGCGATGATCAGGCGGTCGCGCGGCTTGTCGGACATCCATTTGCCGACGATCTCTTCGCTCACCCCGGCATAGCGAACCTCTGGAGGAACCGGATAGATCTCGGCAACATCGATGAAGTCGACCCCTCGCTCGTAAGCGGCGTCCAGGATGGCCCGGCTGGTCGGCTCGTCAGCCTGGTTGCCGAAGGTCATGGTTCCCATGCAGATTTCAGACACTGTAATGCCGGTTTTACCAAGTCTTCTGCGCTTCATGCTGTCCTTTCCGCCGTCTGGCGTGGAGTTTGCTGCGGAACCGCCGCGCCGGCGCCGGGCTGCTTCGGCGATGGAACACCCGGCCCGCCAATGGTCGCGCTAGCGGCCCGCTTCGGCTATGATTTTGGAACATCGCGAACTTGAAAAATGTAGTGGAGCGGTAGCGGATCATGGAGGACTGGCCAGGAACAGAGCACGACGACGGTGTCATTACCGAAACGGAAAAGAAGCTCGAGCCGCCGCCAATGTACAAAGTGTTGCTGCACAACGACGACTACACGACGATGGAGTTCGTGGTGCAAGTCCTCGAGAGCGTCTTTCATCGCAATCCTACCGAAGCAACGCAAATCATGCTGCATATCCACAAACGTGGGCTCGGGGTGGCCGGCGTCTACACCCACGAGGTGGCGGAGACCCGGGTGGCCATCGTCGACGCAATGGCTCGCCAGCACGAGTATCCGCTGCGATGCACGATGGAAGAGGCGTAGCGGAGAGGAATGGTCAGGTTGCCGTGCCCACCTCGTTCTCTTGGCGAAGAGCTGCGGGATGAAACGATTGTTGATACGATGATGCGCAGCGAGTTCGAGCACGCAGAGATGTTGCCATGATGATCAGTCGTGAACTGGAGCAAACCCTGAGCCTGGCGGTCCGTGAGGCGACTCAACGCAAGCACGAGTTCTTGACGCTGGAACACGTACTCTACGCGCTCCTCCACGACGCCGATGTCGAAGATGTAGTTCGTCAATGCGGTGGCGATCCCGTGAGACTCAAGGCCCAGGTCAATGAGTTTCTCGAGGTCAGCGTCGAGTCGGTGGAGGGTGTCGAGGAACTCGAGCCGCAGCAGACCCTCGGCTTTCGCCGCGTGTTGCAGCGCGCCGCGTTGCACGTTCAGTCCGCGGGAAAAGATCAGATCCGGAGCAGCGACGTGCTGGTCTCGATCTTTCGAGAGACGGACTCGCACGCTACCTTTCTGCTCGAAAAGGAGGGGGTAAGCCGGCTCGACGTGGTGTCCTACATCTCGCACGGAATCTCGAAGGTTGGCGACGATGCGCGTGGCTCCGATATCTCGGTAGAGGGGGACGAACGCCAGGAACGCCGCGGTCAGAAGCCTCTCGAGGCCTATACCGTCAACCTCAACGCTCGCGCCGCCGAGGGCGATATCGACCCACTGATCGGCCGCGAGATGGAAATCGAGCGGCTCACTCATGTCCTCTGCCGTCGCCGCAAGAATAACCCCTTGCTGGTGGGTGACGCGGGTGTCGGCAAAACCGCGATCGCCGAGGGCCTGGCACTCAGTATTTCCAAGGGCCAGATTCCTGACATTCTCGCAAAGTCGACCATTTACTCTCTCGATATGGGGGCGCTGCTGGCGGGCACCAAGTACCGCGGTGAGTTCGAGCGGCGTCTCAAGGCGGTACTCGGTGCTCTGGGTGAGGAAGAGGGCGCGATCCTCTTTATCGACGAAATCCACACGGTGGTCGGTGCCGGTGCCACCAGCGGCGGAGCGATGGATGCCTCGAATCTGCTGAAGCCGATGCTCGGCAGCGGCCGTATCCGCTGCATCGGCTCGACTACCTACGACGAATTTCGTAACTACTTCGAGCGCGATCACGCGCTGGCGCGTCGCTTTCAGAAGATCGAAGTCAAAGAGCCCAGCGTCGACGACACCTACAAAATCTTGCGCGGACTCAAGCCGCATTACGAGGCGCACCACGGAATTACCTTCACCGATGGCGCCCTGCGCGCGGCGGCCGATTTGGCCGGACGGTACATCAACGACCGGCGACTCCCGGACAAGGCGATCGACGTCATCGACGAGGCCGCGGCGGCGATCCGAATCCTGCCGGCACACAAGCAGAAGAAGTCGGTGCGTATCGCGGACATTGAAAAAACCATTTCCCGCATCGCCCGGATTCCGCCGCGACGGGTTTCGCAAGGCGATAAGGAACGCCTGCGCACCCTCGATCGTGATCTCCAGCTATCGGTCTTCGGCCAGGACGAGGCAATCGCCACCCTCGCCAGCGCGATTCGTGTAGGCCGCGCGGGTATCGGTCGCAAGGAGAAGCCGATAGGCTCCTACCTGTTCGCCGGGCCGACCGGTGTCGGCAAGACCGAGCTCGCCAAGCAACTCGCCAGTACGCTCGGCGTCGACTTCATACGTTTCGACATGAGCGAATACATGGAGAAGCATACCGTGTCGCGGCTGATCGGTGCCCCTCCGGGATATGTCGGTTTCGACCAGGGCGGGCTCCTCACCGAAAGCATCACGCGGACCCCGCACGCGGTGTTGCTGCTGGATGAGATCGAAAAGGCGCATCCGGATCTTTTCAACGTACTCCTGCAAGTGATGGATCACGCCACGCTGACCGACAACACCGGGCGCAAAGCCGACTTCCGTAACGTCGTGCTGATCATGACCACCAATGCCGGGGCGCGCGAAATGGCGAGCCGGGCCATTGGATTCGGCGGACGATCGAGCTCTGAGCGGGGTCAATCGGCCCTCGAGAAGATGTTCACTCCGGAATTCCGGAACCGCCTCGACGCCACGATACAGTTCCAGTCACTCGATATCGATGTCATCGAACGCGTGGTCGACAAGTTCGTCATGGAACTCGACCTTCAGTTGAACGAACGTAAGGTGTTCCTGACCCTGACCCCGGGTGCCCGCCGTTACCTGGCCGAAAAGGGATTCGACGACGCCTTTGGTGCGCGGCCGATGGCAAGATTGATCCATAAGGAAATCAAGGAAGCTCTTGCCGACGAGCTGCTGTTCGGTCGCCTACAGGGCGGCGGCAAGGTCACGATTGGCGTCAAAGACGACGAACTGACCTTCGCCATTACCGACTGACTTAGCCGCTCGACTGCAGCAGCTGCAATTGCTCGACGGCGAACGGTACGACGACCAGGAGCTGGACGGCGTCGAAGACGCCGTGTCCGAAGATGCAGCGGAGCAGTTGGCCGTGCTTGGCGAAGTCTCTGCCGAGGATGATCGATACGACGAATACCCCAACCATCAATGTCGGCAGACCGTAACTCGCGTGCGCGATGGCGAACAGCACGCTCGATGGAATCAGGCCGATCCGCGTCTGCAGGAAGGCGCGGAAGAAGGCCTCCTCGACGGTCATCGCGACCAGGATGATCACCGCCTTGGCGGCGAGCGGTAATCGAACCATCCAGATCATGACGTCCGGTACTTGCGGGACTTGAATTTCCGCGGAACCGGTGCCGCCGAGCGGCACCAGCTGGGCGAGCAGTCCAATCAGCATGGCCGCGCCGAGGGTGAATCCCCACACGCGCACGCCGAGCGCCAATCCCTCGCCGACGTCCGTCCAGCGCGCTCCTTCGAGATGCAGGAAGCGCGACAGGCGGACGGGGCGGCGCAGCCCCCACCACGCGGCCAGGAACGCGATGAGGACGTAGTGGCCGGTGAATAGCGACGAGAGGGAAAGGTCGGAGAGCGACGGCGCTGGCGGTCCGTTGACCGCGGGTATGCCGATTGCCGAGGCGACAACGACGAACAACAAGGTCCAAGCCGCGATCAACCGTGGCCGGGTGGGAAACTCGCGAACCGTCGACCGCAGTCTGCCCGAAGCCGTCAGAGTCACCAAGATCGTCGCCGCCAGCACGGCGGCCTGGAAGAAAGTGGACACGGTTCGTTCGTTCAAGCGGTACCGACGTGTGGAAGCCACCGCGCCAGCTCGGTGCCAACACCGTCGAGGCCCAAGCCAACGAACAGGACACCGTCCAGAAGAACATCGAAGAGGTTGGATGCGACGAAGATCACCAGTCCGATGGTGAACGCCCGCGGCAGCGATGTCACGCCAGCCGCGCGTACCGCCACGGTCAGTGCAACCAGAATCCACGGCAACACCAGCCAGCGAATCGCGGTGACGATCGCAAGCGTGACCGGTACCACGCCGACCCAGTAGAGTACGGCCGGTAGTATGTGCAGGGCGCCCGGCGCATACGCGTAACCGGCCGCACGCATCAGCGCGGCATAGTCCATGTCCATTCCACCGGCGCGCGCCGCGATCCACGCCACACCCGTACCAAAATACCAGCGCGCGATCGCCAGGAGCATGATGGCCAGGAGACTCCAGTTGGCTAACGTACCGACCAGGAATAGATCGAGATCACTGTAGAGGCCGAGTGAATCACTGGCCATCCCGGCCAGAATGACGATCACGGCGGCGCGTCGCCAAGCCCGCGGGTCGGCCACCGCATCGCGGTAGACAGATCCGCGAAGGAGGATCGCCGCGAACAGGTCGCCGAGGAATTCGACAATGGCCGCAGCCGCGGTCTGCGGTGAGGAGGTGGGCATCGATGGACTGGTTCTACCCGGCTCGACGGAGCAATTCCATGCCGGCGTTTCTCAGGGGGCCGCCCCGGTTCCGCTATCGGGTTCGCCACCGATCACGGAAGCCGCTTGCTCGTAGCGAAGGATGCGTCCGCCGCCAGCGGCGGTGACGGCGTCCTGAGCTTCGCCGAAGCTCGCGTACGCAGCCCAGCCAAATCCGGCGGGAGAGATCCCCTGAAGGGGGGCTGCAAACCAGGTATCGGCGCCCCTCAGCCAGGTGCCGGAGCTCGCATGGTCGTGAAAGATCGATGATTCTTCGCTTCCCCCACGCTCGCGACGCAGCGCGAACAAACACCCGGGATCGTCGAAGACCCGGTTCATCCCTGCGTCATCGCGGTCGGCGGCAGCCCATCGCAGGTCGTTGATGACCCGCTGGCAGCGCTGACACCTGGTGACGCCGAGTTCGACCTGCGGCGGTTCGACGCCGCGATCCTGGCAGGCAGCGGCGCCGAGCAGTATCAAGGCGAGGGCCGAGACAGGGGGCAGTCTCTTCATGGTCGCTCCTCACCACAGTCGCCGGCCGCGGGCAACCCCGGCGTCGCCCGGCGCATGGAACGTCGCTAGCGCCAGCGTGTTTACTCGTTGC
>Ga0114931_10011705_pt1 | contig 10336 bp, 7 predicted proteins | sample 2SBtaG_FD_89579 | JGI IMG/M metagenome (GOLD analysis project Ga0114931, IMG submission 89579) | Deep subsurface microbial communities from Kolumbo volcano to uncover new lineages of life (NeLLi) - 2SBTROV14_V59a metaG | ecosystem: Environmental > Aquatic > Marine > Volcanic | place: Kolumbo... | reverse complement strand
TGAGTTGTGAGTTGTGAGTGTGAGTTGTGAGTGGGAAGTGGGAAGTCACGTATCACCGCATCGTGGATGGCTTGAGGCAAGCCCCAACCCTTTTTACTGGTTCTTCAGGCTTTTCGTGGGTACCATATGATCTTATCGCCTGGAATTAGCCGCTAAATTCCACGATGAACCTTTTTTACTAGCAGTGATGCGGACCTAAAAACGCAAGGCAATCATTGGAAAAACACGTCTCGTAATAAGAAAGCCGCCCCGGAGCCAAATAGGGCAAAAAAACCATTCTCTCAACTCTCATCTCGCATTCCCAAAATCATCCGTGCCAGTTCGCGCTGCTGGGCTACGCAGATATCATCGGGGACATTTTGACCGTTGGTCAGATAACTGATCGGCAAGTGGCAACTTCGGGTGACCGACAACAAACTGCCCAGTCCCATCACTTCGTCCAGTTTGGTCAAGACCAGCGCCGATGTCCCAACCGTGGCGAACCGCGCAGCGGTCGCGGACATGCTCGTCGCACTACCTACCGCGCTGAGCACTAAATGGACTTCGTCGGGATTCGCCTCCGCCAACAGGGCTTTGAGCTCTCGAATACGGACGTCGTCGCGCGGGCTACGGCCCGCGGTGTCCATGAGCACCAAATCCAAATCTCGCAAGCGATCGATCGCCTCTCGCATTTCCCTGGGTGTGCTAACCACTTCCATTGGCAAATCAATGATGTCCGCATAGGTTCGCAATTGCTCGACCGCCGCAATGCGATACGTGTCTACCGTGATGAGCCCCACCCGCTTATTCTCCCGCAGCCGGTAGTTGGCCGCCAATTTGGCTATGGTGGTCGTCTTACCGACCCCGGTGGGCCCTACCAGAGCGACGACACGACCGGTTCGCGCGGTGGTGTCGATCGGACCCGTGACCGTCAACTCCTCGGCAAGTAAATCAATTAGATGCTTTCTCGCTGCCTCGACGTCACTGGTTTCCACCGAGCTCTCGCGCAAGCGTTCGACCAACGCGCGGGCCACTTCCTCCTGGACGTCAGCCTGGATCATGTCCGTAAATACCGCGAACAAGGACTCGGACCATGTCTGCTCTGTTTCGTTTTCTGACTGGTTCTGCAATTGCTCCACCAAGGCCTGCAGTTTCTCGATCTCTCCCTGCGACTGCTGGACAGGTTGCCCGGTTGTGGAAATAGCGGATCTGGACTCCATGGATGTGTTGTGAGCGATCGGTTGGAGCGCCTCATGGGACTCTGGTACCGGTTGGGCGGAATGCCGCTCAAAGAGGGGAGGCAACCGGCTGGGGACTTGCATTGTGTGAGATGCGGCTATCTCGTAATGCCGCCCCCACACAAGACGTCGCAGCAGACCACCATTGACCTCGCGTGTATGGAGCACCGTGGCATCGGCGCCCAGCTCGTGTCGAACCAGATCGAGCGCCTGTTGCATGGTCTTGGCGCGATAAGTCTTAATTTCCATGTTGATTCCTATTCGTCGGATACCAGACCGAGGGTGACGATTTGCGTGTCACGTGTCACCTCGTTGAAGCTCAACACGATCAACTGTGGCAAATGATTTTCCGTAAGTTGTTTCAAGGCGGCGCGAATCTGCGGACTGACTAAAACGATTGGCAGGTGGTGCGACATGGTCAGCTTGTCCAGATGTGCGCGGATCGATTCGCACGTGGTTTCTATTGCTTGAGGGGACATGCGAATGAACAGCCCCCGTTCGGTATGCTCGAAGCCAGCCCGGATACGGTCTTCCAAGGCTGGATCCAGTGCTATCACATGCAACTGACTTTCGGCATTTCGGTAGCGCGTGCATATTTGCCGGGCCAACCGATGCCGGACATACTCGGCCAGTAAAATTGGATCCTTCGTACGGGGTGCGTAGTCGCCCAGTGTTTCGAGGATCGTGGCCAACTGCCGGATGGAGACCTGTTCACGAAGCAACATCTGCAAAACCGCCTGTACCTCGGCTAGCGTCATGGTCCCAGGCACCAATTCTTCGACCACGGTTGGGTGCGAGGACTTGAGTTCGTCCAGCAGATGCTTGGTTGCATCGCGAGTAAGAATTTCGTCCGCGTGGCGGCGGCAAACTTCCGTAAGATGGGTCGCCAGCACGGCCCCCGGTGGAACCACGGTGTAACCAAACATTTCCGCATCGTCTTGCAGAGAAGGATGGATCCACCTGGCATCCGTACCGAATGCGGGATCCTTGGTCGGAATCCCATCGACCTGGCCAGTGGTCAACCCGGAATCGATCGCCAGTAGCTTACTGGGTTCGATGTGACTCTGGGCAATTGGCATGTCAGCAATTTTAATGCGATACTGATTAGGTTCCAGTCGCATGTTGTCACGAATCCGCACCTTGGGCATGATGATGCCAATTTCACTCGCCACGCTTTGCCGCACGCGTCCAACACGATCGAGCAAGTCACCTCCCCGCTTGGGATCGGCCAGTCGAATCAAGCCGACGCCTACTTCTACTTCCATCGGGTCCACGGCAAGATAATCCTCGATCCGCTCCTCAGCCTCCGGTTGCTGGGCCTTCTCAGCCACGGCAGCCGCCTTCTTTTCGTGGACTTGCGACTGGGTAAGCATGCGCGCCATGCCGAAACAAGCGGCGCCTAGCACCAGCAGTGGCGTCCGAGGCAAATCGGTGGTGACGAGAATCGCCAGAAACCCTCCAGTCACTGCCAATGCCTGCGGTCGCGAAAAGAGTTGCTGCAAGAAATCTTGCGGCAAATTAGTTTTTCGCGTACTGCGCGTCACGAGCAGGCCGGCAGCTAGTGAAATCAGAAATGCGGGTACCTGACTCACCAGACCATCACCGATCGTCAGTCGAGAAAAAAGTGAAGCGGCCTCCGCCAGGCCCATGTGATATTCAGTCATGCCGATAATCAGACCGCCAACTATATTGATAACCGTAATCACAATACCCGCGATCGCGTCGCCACGAACAAATTTGCTGGCACCGTCCATGGCCCCGTAAAAATCCGCCTGCTCGGTAATCTCTTCACGACGCTGTTGCGCTTCGCGCTCGTCAATGATTCCGGCATTCAAATCGGCATCAATGGCCATCTGTTTGCCAGGCATACCATCCAAAGCGAACCGGGCGGCTACTTCGCTGATCCGAGTGGCGCCTTTGGTGATCACGACAAACTGGATGACAACGATGATGATAAAGACAATGAACCCGACCACAATTTTTCCGTCTCCCGCCACGAAACCGGCAAAAGACGTGATGACCCCACCTGCGGCATTGAGTCCATCCTCGGCGGTTCGGGTTAATATCAACCGGGTCGTCGCTACATTCAGCACCAGGCGAGCTAAGGTCGTGGCCAGCAGAAGCGAAGGAAAGATATTAAATTCCAGCGGCGAGCGGACATAAATCGTGGTGAGGAGCACAATGACCGAGATGGTGATATTACCGGCTAGCAATACATCCATCAGCGCTGTAGGCAACGGCACCAAGATCACCAATACACTGGAGATGATCGCAATCGGCAATATGAGATCCTGGCCGCGACGTATCCAATCCGCGGCTCGGCTCGCATCTGAAGCCATCGATGGCCTCCAGGTCACGGAACAGGTTGCAGAAGAAGAGGGCCGGATCGTAGGAATCCACTCGCTGCATGTCCAGCCGGATATATCCACGCGTTTGGGCCTTGCGTTTGGCCACTCTCCGCGCGATACTCGCATTTAGAACACGTCGAAGAACCACTTACTGGCATTGCTGATACGAGGCTTTGAAAGGTTCTTGAATATAGGTTTTAGTGATGGCCTTGGGCATGCCAGCAGAGGCATGCTAGCAAGAGCACTTGCCAGCAAAGAAAAAACGAGGGTATTAAAATGCGTCGAGCAAAAATCAGCATTATTGGATCGGGAAATGTGGGAGCCACAACGGCTCACTGGTGCGCGGCAGCCGAACTGGGGGACATTGTGCTGGTCGATATTCCCCAAACAGGGGATATGCCCAAAGGAAAAGCGCTTGACTTGATGCAAGCTTCGCCAGTCGTAGGCTTTGACTCCAATATCGTGGGGACAACTAGTTACGACGATACCAGCGGCAGCGATGCCGTGGTCATCACCGCGGGCATTCCACGCAAACCGGGCATGAGCCGTGACGACCTGCTAGCTACCAATGCGAAGATCATGACGAGTGTTTGCACGGAAATCCGGCGTACCAGCCCCGAAGCTGTGGTGCTAGTAATCAGCAATCCGCTGGATGCCATGGTCCAGCGCGCCCAGCAAGTCACCGGCTTTCCTCACCAGCGGGTTCTGGGACAGGCGGGCGTGCTGGATACAGCCCGCTACCGGACTTTTCTGGCAATGGAACTCGGGATCAGTGTCGAGGACGTTTCCGCCCTGCTCATGGGCGGCCATGGAGACACGATGGTGCCGCTCGCAAGCTGCACGTCCGCGGGTGGAATACCGATCACCCAGCTGATTGACCCAGCGCGGTTGGAAGAGATTATCGATCGCACCCGTAAAGGCGGAGCGGAAATAGTCGGATTGCTCAAAACGGGCAGTGCCTATTACGCCCCAGCAGCCGCTTCCGCGCAAATGGTCGAAGCAATCATTCGCGACAAAAAGCGACTGATTCCCTGTGCCGCCTACTGCGACAAGGAATATGGGGTTGGTGGCTACTACGTGGGGGTTCCGGTGGTACTGGGAGCTGCGGGCGTAGAACGCATCGTGGAGCTCACGCTGACCGATCTTGAGCAGGCCGCTTTCCAGAAAAGCGTCAACGCCGTCAGTGAACTCATAGCCAAAATGGCAGAGCTCGTATGATGCTAGCGTACGAAACCCTTATTTCTCCCGATTGCTGACGTTGACAACTGCCAGCGTCTGACTTACAAACCGACTGGTACTTTGACACCTACCAATTGTGCCATCGCTTGGCACATGGATTCCTACCGCCTGGGGACTTGTTATGGATCGCTCGCCGCTACTCACTGGTCCAGCACTAAAGCATATTCTATCACAGACTCACGCTTCACCATCACCCAAAACGCTATCTCCCATGCCGCTCTCGTCCCTCGCCCCGAGCGATTATCCACTCACGTTAAGCAAGCATTTGCACTCCGATGGTTGCCATACCGTTGCTGCGGATCGTGCATGTGAGAACCTAGCCCCACACTGCCTTTTCTCCCCAATTCATTACGAAACGGGTTATGCCTACCCCTTGATCGTGTGGCTGCATGGCCCGGGTGACAATGAAAATCAGTTGCGTACGGTTTTACCATTGGTTAGCATGAGGAATCATATTGCTATCGGTCCGCGCGCAACCGCTAAAGAACGAGCACCGGCCAGCGGGCATGCGACAGCCGCGCAGTGCAAAGAATCGGGTCGTAAAGAGTCTCCTGGATCGGGAATGACTCGTGCCACTTACCGCTGGACACAAACGCGCGAAGAAATCGTCAAGGCCGCGCAGTGCATCCAGAATTGCATCGAAATTGCCACCAGTCGCTACCATATCCATCGCGACCGGATATTTATTGCCGGGTATGATTGTGGCGGGACCATGGCATTACGTATCGCTCTGGAAAATCCCCAGATCTTTGCGGGGGCGATTTCCCTGGGTGGCTGCCTGCCACGAGGACTGAACCTGCTGCGGCGGGTCAACGAAGCACGAAAATTGCCTCTATTGATTGCCAATACTCTTAACAGTCGAAAGTATTCTCCCAAGCAAGCATGCGAAGATCTGCGTTTGCTGCATGCGGGTGGATTTTCTCTAGATCTCCGGCAATACCCGTGTGGTGACGAACTCACCACCAAGATGCTCTCGGACCTGGACCAGTGGATTTTAAATCGAATCTGCTAGGCTCTGTCTCAAAAGTCTGCCGAAGGCCATTTCCGATCTGAGTACGATGGAATGGCAAGGCCTAATAGGTACTCATCTCCGGAGCAGGCGGTTTACGAACAGGAATGAGGATTGACACCGCTGGGCGTTTCCCTGTACAAGCTCAGCCGTTTTCCGCTGCCCTAACCACCCATGTGTCTGGCAGGCCGCCGGCCTCTGCCTACAACCTCTTGTCGTTCGTAGTTCCATGGCGAAAAAGTCCGCTAAAAAAACGCCTTCCAAACCTGACCCGGCCCATGCCACACTCAGACAGCGATTGACGGACTGGCTGCTTTTAATCCATCACTGGGTGGCTGACAGTCCAATACGTATGGCCCTGACCACCTCATTGGCCCTCATTACGGTGGGCACGACCTTTGCGGTCTGGAGTTACCTGGCTCATCTGGCGGTCGAGTCGGCCAATCCCGTCACGTTAAAGATGGCCCTGGCTGCACTGGATGCGCATGATACGGATGAAGCCAAGAACCTTATCGGCAAACTGCAACAGCAACCGAACGATGTCGAATCGTTGGGAGGGGCCCTGTTTGTACTGGGTGCCGCCAAGGAATTCGATGCAATGAAGGAATGGTCCGTAGATCGTCGTCGCGCGATGCACCTGGTCGCCTCACGTTACCTGCAGAAGGCGCAACTTTTAGGCATTCCTCCAAAACGTGAAAGCCAACTGTTATTCTTGTTGGGTCGCAGCCTGGTTCTTGGCAACCAACCCCAAGCTGGCATTCCCGTCCTGGAGGAAGCCCTGCTCAGCAAGGAATCCTGGGCACCGGAAATCCACTCCCTGCTGGCCAATGCTTATTTGCTTATTCCCGACCCTGACTTAAAAGCAGCACTGAAACATAATGAAGTATTCTTATCCCAACCGACATGGACCCCCGAAGTTCGTGCTCAGGCCTATCTCTCACAGGCAGAAATACTGCAAAAGCTAGGCCGTCCGAAGCAATCGCGGCAGGCGCTCAAGAATATCCATGACACAAAAAGATATCCGGCTCGAATTAAAATGTTGTTGGGGCAATTGGCCCTCAACGAAGCCACACACATGAAGACCGGTTCGCCCGCACGATCGGAACAATTGACGACCGCGCTAGCCGACATCCGGGATGCCCAGCGTCTGGACCAGCGTCATGGCGCACTTAGTCGCCGCGCGATGTACTGGATTGGTAAATGTTACGAAGCACAAGGGAATCCGTTTGCCGCGGTGGAACAGTACGACCGTATTCGTAAACTCTATGGGGATACTCCGGAAGGGCTTGCCGCGATCTTGGCAGAAGCAGACCTGGATCGTGCTGCCGGACGTACTGAAAAAGCATTTGCCGGCTACCGGACCGTCCTGGAAACCGTCGGAGATCCGCTCACTTATTCAAATATCTTATTGCCTTTGGGAACTTTGCGCAAGCGGCTACTGGAATCTTACCGAGATTACATCAGCAAGCAGGAATTTGATCATGCCTTGACGATGGTCGATCTCTTCGAACCGGTCATCAGCAAGAGTGCCGTCATTGAATTACGCGCTCAAACAGACCACATGTGGGCTGAGCATAAACTGGATGAGTCGACCTCGGGACATCCATGGCAGGAAGAAGCGCCGGCACGGGAAGGACGGCTTCACTATCGCGCCGCGGGCCGTGCCTACGAGGACGTCGCAAGGCTTCGCTATACCACGCGTGAATTTCCAGATGACCTTTGGCAGGCCGCGGAAAATTATTATCTTGGCCACAATTACACCCACGCCATCCGTGTTCTGGACGAATACCTCCACCAGGAAGCCCACCGACGCAATGCATTGGCCCTGTTACGATTGGGCCAATCGCATCTGGCATTGGAACATTTCACACAAGCCATCCATCTCCTAAATGATTGTATCGACATGCATCCTCGCGATTCGGTCATTTTTCAGGCCCGGCTGGAATGTGCCCGTGCCTATCGAGACCACGACCAGGCCAAGCTGGCGGAGCATTTGTTGCGCATCAATTTGACCGGCGATACCATGGGGCCAACAGCTCCGGAATGGCAAAAATCGCTTTTCCTACTGGGGCATCTCCTTTATGACGAGGGACGTTACCATGAAGCAATTGGACGTCTGGAGGAAGCGGTGGAGCGCTACCCTCAAGCCCCCGATACCATGTTGGCCCGCTACCTCATCGCACGTGCTTTCCACAGTGCGACTGTGGAACCCCGGAAAAAAATGGAAACGGCAAAAACCGAAAACGAGCGGCAAAAAAACAGAAAGCTCTATACTCGTTTCCTTAACGAAGCGCTCCGTAATTACCAGGCGGTTGGTCGAGCCATCGCCCTGGACGGCCACCATGGCAGTACTCCCATGAACCGAAATTTACTGCGCAACAGCTACATGATGCAAGGCTCCGTGTTCTTTCAACTCCGCCAATATGAAAAGGCTCGAAAGGCCTATGCCAATGTCACTACGCTCTTCCAGGACGAACCTTTTGTGCTCGAGAGCTTTGTCCAAATCGCAAACTGCTGGCAGCGGCTTAACGAACCGGTCAAAGCAAGGGGAACCATTGAGCAAGCCAAGTTAGTGCTAGGACGCATGCCCGCAAACACGGATTTCAAATTGGCGACGAATTTGAATCGTCAAGGCTGGAAACTTCTGCTGGACCAGATAGGTAAATGGTAATGCAACATACCACCGACCAATTGGCTGCACTCATTGCCCAGCGGCGACAATGCCTGATGCAGCTGCGCGATATTGGCCGTAAACAATCCGAGTTGATTGCCACGGGAGAAATGGATCCGTTACTACGTCTACTGGCGGCTAAGCAACAATTACTCACCGCATTACAGTCCCTGGAACAAAACCTTGCTCCTTACCATGACGAAGATCCCCAACAGCGCGTCTGGCCTTCTCCAGACGCACGGGCTCGATGTGCGCAGCAGGCGGCCGACTGTCGAGTTCTACTGGAAGAAGTTATGCGGCTTGAAAAAAAGAACGAACAACAAATCGCCCTCCGTCGTGATGAGGTAGCCAGCCAATTGCAATCGATTCATACAGCAAGCCTGGTGCGGGGCGCTTATCAGGCCCAACAAGCCGCACCACCCCACGCCACCTCTGTTGTCGCCCTAGCAACGGTTCGCCAGTCCATGGGCGACGTCCATCCCCCTGAAACGATGCCACCCAACATGGGGCTTGACATTCAACGATGAATTCTATTGCCATCGATTCCCACAACCAATCGCCTCGGTTGACCGTGGCCGCTGCCGATGATGAGTTCTATTCCCACGAGCTCAATACCGACAGTAGCTTGAATGACGTGTTGGCCGCCTGGCATGAAGCCACCTTGAGACTGGAGCATACACACGAAACATTACAAGGTGAAGTGGCTCGTTTGACCAACGAACTTGAAACCAAGAATCGGGAACTAGCCCGAAAAGATCGCCTTGCCGATTTGGGGCGGATGGCTGCTCACATAGCCCACGAAGTTCGCAACAGCCTGGTACCGGTCACACTTTACTTGAGTTTATTACGACGAAGGCTGTCGGATGACTCCGGCAGCATGGATGTTTTAGCCAAAGTCGAGGCAGGGTTTAACGCCCTGGATACTACCGTGAATGATTTATTGAATTTTACATCGCACCGCCAGCCCCAATGGGGTACTTTTCTGATCCATGATTTGGTGGACGAGGTTTGTGAAGCGCTGAACCCCCAGATGGAAGCACAGGGGATTCAGGTTTCGATTGACGTCCCTCCCAATATGCTGGTAATGGCCGATCGGGAAATGCTACGCCGAGCGCTGGTCAATCTGGTACTCAACGCCTTCGACGTGATGCCTCGCGGTGGCGACGTGATCATCACTTCGTACGATGGGCCAACTGGCTTTGAGCTGGAGATCGCCGACACTGGCCCTGGACTCTCCCAGGAGCAACTGGGGCATGCCTTCGACCCATTTTTTACCACCAAAAGCAATGGCACCGGACTGGGCCTGTCGATTGTGCATCGCATTGTCGAAGCCCATGGCGGCCGCATCACTGCGATCAACTGTCCTGATGGTGGGGCAGCATTTACGATCGAGCTGCCTCGCAAGGCCATGGGAGCCGCCGCATGACTCGCCACTCTCCGGCTCCTTCGAGCCTTTCGTCCCAAGGGCGTGTGCTGGTCGTGGATGACCATGCGGCAGCACGGGAATCCATTGCAGATGTACTCCGCACCGCCGGGTACGACGTCTTCTGCTCGGCCAGCGCCGTGGAAGCACTACCGCAAGTAGATCAGCAAGGACCCGATGTGGTGATCACCGACTTGCAGATGCCCGGAATGGATGGCTTGGAATTTATCCGCCAGCTCAACCGGCGCCAGCAGCGACTGCAGGTACTGATGATCACCGCTCATGCCACCGTGGCTTCGGCCGTGGAAGCCATGCGGGAAGGGGCATTCGACTACCTGGAAAAACCGTTCGATGTTGGGCAATTGGAACGGCTGGTAGCGGCTGCCATGCAACGCGGCCGACTGTTGGCCCCTGCCCACACCATCCAAC
>Ga0114931_10011704_pt1 | contig 10337 bp, 12 predicted proteins | sample 2SBtaG_FD_89579 | JGI IMG/M metagenome (GOLD analysis project Ga0114931, IMG submission 89579) | Deep subsurface microbial communities from Kolumbo volcano to uncover new lineages of life (NeLLi) - 2SBTROV14_V59a metaG | ecosystem: Environmental > Aquatic > Marine > Volcanic | place: Kolumbo... | reverse complement strand
TAAAACCTGTCCTGCTCCCCTCTCGAAGAAACTTTTTATTGGGTAATGGCAAAGATAATATGAATAAAAATAATTTGTATAATTGGAAACTAATTCAGTCCTAATAATAGGGGGTTGGTGCACTTGTCCGGCTACCGGTATGTATATTTATTGTTCTAAGTTTTCATAATTCTTTTCTAAGTACTACGAACTGCGGCATGCCTATTTTTTATTGAACTAAACCTCCATGGGTCAATGATTACTGAAATAGGTGGGTCAGTTTGAGTGAAATAATCAGCAGGGCAAGCTCTTTTGCAATTTTAGTTTTTAGAGTTGGCTTGTGCGAATTGCAAATGTGCTTGACCTTCGGGCAGGATTTCCTATTTGTTTTCTTGTCCTACATAGTTTTTAGAAACAAACCCTTTGCTGTATTTGAACATCATGAATACCAGCGCCAGACCATAAATAATTTGCCGCATGTTGGCGGCGATGTTGTTGGGCATGCCTATAAAAGTAAGGGCTTGGGGCAGGATTATCAACACTGCTGCTGCAATGGCTGACCCCCAAAGGTTTTTCATGCCTCCGATAATGACAATGGCCAGAATAAAAATAGATTCTTCAATGGTAAAACTTGTTGGGTCGATATAGCTGATATAATGAGCATAAAGGACACCAGGAATTGCAGCAAACATTTCACCTAAAGTAAAGCTGATTACTTTTGCCGAATAAACTTTCTTACCGAGGCTTTTGGTAAATATTTCGTCTTCGCTCAGGGCCAATAGTATTCTTCCAAACGGAGATTTGGTGATATTTCTTAAGAAGTAGTAAACTATTGCTGTTAAAACTAATGTCAGGATAAGAAATGATATTTTACTGTTGAATGCAAAACCGAAAATGGTCAGGGTCGGGATACCCGAAATGCCCAACGGACCATGGGTTAAACTCATCCAGTTATTCATAATGGAGAAGGCCACGACCTGAATACCCAGTGTAATGATAATAAAGTAATCATCCACAGTACGTAATGCAATAACGGAAACAATAACCGCCAGCATCCCGCTTACCAGCATGGCGATGGGTAATGTAACCAAAAACGGGAGCCCATAATTTACTGATAAAATTGCTGTTGTATAGGCTCCTATCCCGTAAAAACCTGCATGGGCCAGTGAGATTAGATTGGAATAGCCTGCCGTTAGTGTAAGGCTTTGGGAAAGCATTACATAGAGCAGGATAATGATCAGTATATGGAGGACGTATTCCATTAAATTTCAATTTTCTTTAATCTCTTCCCACTAAACCCCAATGGTTTCCAAATTAAAAATAATATCAGAATAACATACGCAATAGCATTCATCCATTGGCTGCTGAGATAGTATGCAATCAGGTTTTGTGCTATGGCCAGTAGCAATGACCCCCCAATTAATCCCCAGTCACTTCCTATACCGCCAATGATCACAACAACGATTCCGGAAAGCAACAAATTAAACCCCATCGTAGGTGTTATACCGGTATCAAAAGCAACTAATAGTCCAGCAACTGCTCCTAAAGCCGAGCCTATAAAATATGAACATAACAGTACAGATTTATAATCAATACCAAAAATATAACTCAATTTAGCATTTGATGAAATAGCCCTCATTTTCTTCCCAGTCCTTGAGTTATTTATAAAAAGACTGGAGCCTATAAATAAAACGATGCTTGTGCAAATTGCAATGAGTTGAGTTGTCGTAATATACCCGCCAAAAATTTCATTGCCAACTTTTATCTCTCCTGCATTGATTGATCTTGCACTATTACCCCAAATCAATGATATTGCATTTTGAAAAACAATATATATTCCAAGTGATGTAATGAAAAGCACTAATGAATCAGCATTTACTTTTTGTAAATATTTATAAAAGATAATCTCAACAATAACACCCAAAGAGGCTGCTAATAAAATAGAAGTTATTACTGTAAGCCAAAAATCAAAACCTATCTGCTTGTAAAATAAAAAAGCAAAATAAGCAGCGAAACTAATTATTCCAGCCTGTGTTATATCAAAAAATTTCGCAGTAAAGAAAACAATTGAAAAACTTTTTGATATAAGAAGATATAGTGAAGCCGCTATAATTATGTTAACAACAATCTGAGATAGCATAAATAATATCGTTTAGTAGCCTTCTAAATGTCTAAAAGAACCACCTTGAACAATTTTGAATTCCACAGGTTTATCAACCCATGTTTTGCCATTAAAGTCTGTCATGCCAGTTACTCCATAAAACTTATGTGTCATAAAATAATGAAGAATGTCTTCGCTTGAATTATTACCTGCTTTTAAAGCTTTAATGAAGAAAGTCACCCCATCATAAAAAGTTGACGCATAGATTTCCGGATTCTCAGAATATTTTGAAAAATATTCTTTTGCAAAATCTTGTGCAACAGGGCTTGAAGGATTGAAAGAAGGATATGTATAGATTGTACCATCAGCAGCAGAGCCAGCAATCTTTAAAATCTCAGGTCCCTGAAAGGAAGCATAACTAACCCATTGTGTGTGGAAATTAATTTCCTTCGCCTGTTTTAATATCAATGCTGATTCATCTACCAATGAGACAAGATAAACAGCTTGAGGATCTGACTTTTTTAATTTAGTAAGCGTGGATCTATAATCTAGCTCCCCCTGACTATGTCTTTCCTGAAGCAATATCTCACCGCCTAATTTTTTAAAAGTTTCCACAAATGTTTTTTCAGTAGCTACTCCAGTATCTGTATTAATAACATAAGTGCATACTTTTTTGATATTTTTAGATATTAAATATTTAGCCATATTTTCAGCCTCAATATTTGCATCAATAATATTACTTACTATGTATGGTCCTTGATATCTAATATTAGGATTTTGAGCTCCAGAATTAAATAGAATAGTTTTAGTCTTATCAGCTGCTGGCGAACAAATCATCACTACTGGGCTAAATTCAGTAAATACAATCGGAACTTTCATATAGGTTAACCTATTAAATCCAGATAAACCATCTTTGGCATTGGATCTACTGTCTTCATAAATAACCTCGATTTTTTTTCCATTTTTCCCAATACTATCGTTATATTGTTCAACTGCAAGATTAATCCCTTGTTTCGCATATTGACCATATAAAGCTCCAGAACCAGTTAATGGCAATAATGCCCCAATTTTTATCGCCCCCCTGTGTATCTCCGAACAAGAGAAAGAAAGGGATGAAATCAGAAATAGATAAATAATAATCCTAATACGTTTCATGATTTTAATTTTTAGTTATTAATTTTAACTTTTTCGTCTCCCTCTTTAAACGCCACAATCGGTCCATCAGAAGAAATACAAATTGATAAAGCATTAAATCCTGAATCAGATAATTCATTTAAATCAAAAAGAGTGCATGCCCACCCTGAAAGATGGCGACTACCCCATTCGTAAAATTTACTTGAGATCAGGTCCCTTTCTTCCAAGAATTGCATGAGTGTTTTTCCTTGAGACCATTCTATTTCTGTATTAATAGTGGACAATTGCCACCTACCAGAGACTTTAAAAGTTGTACGATCAATTATTGTAGCCCCATCCTGTGTTGCCAACTGAAAAAGTCTTTCCTGCCCAATTTTGCTTAATGGTTTACGTTCAACAAAGTCAAACACTTTAGTCATTGCTCTAACATATTTGTTCTTTTCAAAGCTTTCAAAATCACATATTATGAAATTCGCCCCTTTTCCTGAAATATCTGATATTTGGTTTATAACAGCTATTAAATCATCTATTTCTTGCTTAAATTCCTTATTACCCACGTGATTAGCTATCTCAGTTTTTAATTTTGAAAAACCATCCTCCGTTGGGTTAAGTTTTTTCCAACTGGATTCTCTTTTATCAATCTTAGCTATCATTTCACCATGGTGGTAAAGTCCTGCAATACCTTTTTTAAATGTTGCTACTATAAAAACGTTCGGACTATCTTTTGTTGCATTTTTCAATAGATTTTGCCTAGAATCATTACTAGGCATTACATGCTGGCCTAATGTTTTAATATCAACGATGTGAGAAAAAGCTAATTCCCCAATTGGGTAAGTAGCAAAAAGAGCGACATCATCTCTTTGCAGGAATGAAAAATTACCATTTATAATAGCAGTTGCCTTATCGAACTGGTTCAATAAATCCAACTCTTTTATAAATTCATCTCCAAAAGAATGGATTAACTTAAATTCTTTTCCTATAGTCTCAATAGGAGCCAAAAGGAAGGTGAACTGAAGATCTTCCCCTTCATGTTTTTTGTTTCTTAATCTATTGCCAAGCTTACAAAGATCGGAAAGGATGTTAATAAAATTATCTCTTCTATTAATAGTAGCAGGGACAATGTCCGTGAGTATTCTTTTAATCTGATTTGTTTCCGTTTCGACATAAGTATTAACTTTCTTAGCACCACCATTATTAATTTCCGTCTCAGAAATACTTATTGATTCAATTTTTTTTCTCAATTTTTCGGCTAACTCCTTTTCCAAGTTAATAGTTCTTCTTTGAATTTTTTTGAATATTTGACTATTTTTTGAAATTATATCTTTTATACACTCTTTAGATAGTTCATCAGTAGCCATTACAGTTAAACTCGCGGTATTATTTTCTGATATATATGGAAATGAATAAAAATAATTAGTATTTGTTAGATAACAGTAGAACAACATTGCTTGTAAAGCTGAGGATATTTTATAAAGGCAGCTTTCAATTTTAATAGGATCATTAATATCATTAAAGAAGAGATTTACTAATTTAAATTTTACTTCTTTGTTTTTTTCTAATTGCATTTCATCAACAAAGACTATCTGCCGTGCATTTAATTTCTCTAATAAATTTGATATACTAAGTAATTTAATGGAATTGTATGTTAAACTTTCTATGTCAATATTCTCGTTATTTGTTTCGCTTATTTGGGTATTAATTGTTTCAACATATTTATCATATAAATTTTTATTAAATAATAAATCGCAGAGATTCTTATTTACTTCAAAATAATTATTTTTTGAAATAAGAGATGGTTCATTATCATTCCATAGGTATTTGATTATTAATGGTTTTATTGTTTTTGTGTTTGAATCCTTAATTGATTGAATCCATAAATCATTAAGGGTATTTGCTCTTAAAAATAATTGAAAATAAACTTTAAGAAATAGTTCATCAAAAAGTAAATGGCAATTTATTTGTAATCCTAATTGTTGATATATGTCATTATCCATGATTATAGAACTATTTCTGCCCTCACTAGTTCCATATCCTCTAAAATGTGCACCAATAAGTTTAATTTTTTTATTAGAGTTAAAATTCAATTTATTCTTAATTAACTTAGAATATTCAGGCTTATCTCCATAATTTGACAATAATGAATTATAGAAATTGAAAAGACCTGCTTCAACTCTTCTGGAATATTCTTTAATTATCCCAAAAGAATTTATATCTGGATTTTTAATGTTTTTGTCTATAAATTCTTCTAACGAGGTGTCAAAATTTAATATAAACGTATCTATATTACCCTTTTGCTTATCCATTTTTCCAAATCTTTTTTAAGATTAATACATAATTTCCGATTGTGATATCTCCAACTTGAATGCCAAGCTGCTTTTTAACACTTGATATAATTGATAGTAATTTTTTTTCTTTTATATGATCAATATTTTCCCTAAACCATAAACTATATAAACCTTTATTTTTCTTGATTCCTTCCATACTTAAATCAATATGTAACTTACTTTCAAAGTAAATATTTTCAAAATAGCAATTATTGTCTACTAATATATCCATAAAACTTTCTGCATTAAGCATTTCAGTTTTATACTTATATTCATTAAGCATTTGCTGAATTTCTTTGTACCTACCTTTTTTGGATTGAAGAATAAAAACACATATCCCATCTTTATCGAGTAAATTTAAAATTCTATTAAAATGAATAATATTTGTCTTTGAAATAAATCCATTTAAACTATTCATTGCAAAAATAAGGTCGTATTTTTTGGCAGGACTGAAGGACTGAAAGGAACAATTATGGATATTAATTGATTGTTTATTAATTAACCTGTCAGAATTTATATTGGTTTTTAAAATATTATAGAGGTATGGTGAAGGCTCGACCAAGTCAATATTATTACTAAAAAAACTTTTTGAATTAATGTAATTTAAAACTGGTATGATTACCGATCCTTCTCCAGGTCCTATATCCAACATCTCGAGATCAGGATTATTAAAAAGAGGTAATTTTTCAAGTATATTTTTCAGAATAATATACGTTTTATGTTTTTCATCAGTTGAACTTAAATAGTCCAGCCACCAATGGCCATTTTCTACATAAAGCTGCAGGTATTGTGAACACTCATCGACCCACAATGTTTTTACTTCTTCTATACTCATAATACATCAATTAGCATTTATCCTTTAAATATTATTCCCCAGTTTTTCCTTCTGAATTTTAAGTGCCCTTCTATAGTCTTTTTTCCGAGTTGGGAATGATTCAGCATCTACGTTAATTTCATTATACTTTTTATTTAATTCTGGAATAATTGAAGTAGATAATTCATTTTTACTTATTTGTCCATCCTTAAAATCCGCAATATATTTTTCAGATTCACGTGCTATGACTAAATATTTATTCCCAATTCTACGGTGTGCTTCAAAAGCTTTTGCAAAATTGTACCTTAATTCCATCCCGGCCAAAAAAACTGCAAATATTGAAATACCGCTAATAAAATAAACTACAAAATAGTCCATTTCTCTACCAAGAAAGAAGAGGTGAATAACAGCAATACACAGATTTATAATCATAATGGACAGTCCAAAAAATAAATCAAACCATTTTTTTCGATCAGCAGCAAAAAAATGTTTATGTTTTCCTAAGTGGCTGTTATCTTTTAGTTTTTCTATAACAGTTAATAAATTATTAGTTTCCATGAGCCTACATTTGACGATTATTTTCTTTATTTTTATCTATTAAATCAATAACTCGATCACAACGTAGTTGTGAATATTTTGTACCCAGATGTCCATTTTTTAGGTGAGAACTATGTTCTACAATCAAAAAACCTATTTTTTTATCTATCCTTTCACTAATTAAATCTTTAACAAGATTCTCTGAGTGAATATCCAGCCCTGCCATCGGTTCGTCTAAAAGCAAAAGTTTTGGGTGATGTATGAGCCCCATCCCAAAAGCCAGGATTTTTCTTTCCCCACCACTTAAATCAAAAGGTTTCCGCTTTTTAAGTTTGCCTAAACCAGTCAATTCATAAACTTCACAAATTCGTTCTCTCAATATATCTTTGGGTAAAGTGTTCCCGGAAATCTGCAAATTCTCATTCACAGTCAGGTTTTCAAAATAGAAATCCTTTTGTGGGATGTAAACAATACCTTTTTTGATTAAATCAGATGGCTTTGTGCCATTAAGATTTTCTCCCTCAAAGAATATTTCACCGGTCCAGCAGGGCAGCAAATTGTAAATGCATTTCAGCAATGTCGATTTTCCCGAACCATTGCCGCCAGTCAGTAATACAACCTCCCCTTTTTCAACTGTGAGCGATACGTCATAAAGTACCTGCTTCTTTCCATAACCGGATGATATGTTTTTTACTTCAAGCATTAGTTCAAATAAGTCTCTTTTACCAATGTATCATTTATGAATTCTTTATACTGGTCGAAATATGACGCTTTTCCATCATTCAAAAACCAGATTCCATCACTCAACTGTTCTACAAAACCATGATTGTGTTCGATTTGCAGGATAGTTTTCCCTTCGTTTTTTAATTCCAGTATTAGATCATAGATGCGTGTGTAGTTGTCTTTGTCTATGCCGGCCACGGGTTCGTCCAGTAAAAGTAGTTCGGCATCGTTGGCGAGGCAGCAACCGATTGTAAGTAGTTTTTGTTGGCCGTAGGAAATTTCTCCGGCAAGGTTATCTGCTACTATTTTCAAATGAACCTTGTCAAGGATAATCTCGACCTTTTCATTCAATTGCTCATACTGCTTTTTGAAAACAGATGAAGGCAAAAAAGCATTCAAAATCTTTTCGCCGGGGTTATTTTTAAAAGAAAGCAAAAGGTTTTCTTTAACCGAGAGTTGGTTGATAATCCTTAAATCCTGAAAGGTTCGGGTTATTCCCTTTTTATTAATTGAAACTGGTGAGTGATTGTCAATTCTTTTACCATTTAATTTTATTTCCCCTTGGTCTGGTCTTAGAAATCCTGTTATTAAATTAAACAAGGTAGTTTTTCCGGTTCCATTTCCCCCAATCAGAGTGTGAATTTTTCCATGCTCAAATTCCATACTTAAACCTTGAAGAACTTTTTGCTCTCCAAAACTTTTGTGTATGTTTTTGATTTCAAGCATAGATTTATTTAATTCTCAAAATTAATAATTTATTGTTTTATTCAAATCTCTTTTTCTTCGTACGCTGGCAAAGTTTAGCTCTTTTGGTTTTTTTCGGATTGGCTTTGTGTGTCGGCAAAAAACCAAATGTGCTAAATGTGCGCTGGCTGTCTCTTTTTTTACAATTGAGACTAACATCAAATTTTATTGTTGATATACAGTCTTTTATATTCTTGTCAAATTTACACATTTACTCTAAATTTTCTGACCCCACATTGTCGTTAGAAATAGAAATTAATCTCGTTTTCGTGATGTGGGGAATGAACGGTAACGGTTGGCAATATGAAAATGTTGGGCATTTTGAAACACCAAACTTTCAATTTACCACACCGTTTATTTATTGTTAAAATATTCATATTTAGCACTTTCTGCCCAATTTTTTTATTGCGTGTTGTGCACCGTAATTATTTCGGCTTATGTTCCTTATTGTTAATTAGATACCATGTTTCTTTAGATAACCAACCTTGTTTATTTGATGTTATTTCTGAAACTATAAATTTAGTTTTCCCAGTGTAGTCATGAATGGCTCTGGCTATTTCATCTGCTGAATCATCTGATATTATATAGAAACTATTCGGCATATCATATCTCCATGTAATAACTTGAGAAATATTATCCATACACTCTTTCACTTGGTCTCTTGTACCTAGATTATTTGAATAAACTAATATATATGCTTTCCTCATTACTTGTCCCCTCCCTTATTTTCTAACTGCTCCAATTCAGGATTAACAATTGCCTCTATTTCTTTGGCTTCAACTATCATAGGTTTATCTTGACCTTTATTTTGAATTAATTCTAGTGACCTTTTCTTTAATTGATACTCTTCAGATTGCAATTTATCTCGGTCGAAAAGCAATAAAAAAAGAAAACCTACAACTGATGTTAATACAGGTGCAATAATTAATATTATTAACCAAATTGGTGTTTCGTCAATAAATGGTACAGCAATTAAACTTGGAATTGTAATAATTGCACAAAGCCATAATATTGGATTTAATGCACTTTTTACAGAAAGTTTTCCTCCAGATTCAATTACTTTAGCAGCAATGTTTTCTTTTCCAATCATACTATATTACTTTCATTTTCAAAATTATTTCAAATGTATTACTTTTCATTCTCAATAATTATAATAGAGTCAATTAATTTTTCTATTTGCTGTTCAACGGCAGGTTGTAAGTCAATATCTGCTATTGATGCAATATCAAGCATGTGAAAAACATGGTGAAGGGCATGCCTATACCCAATTTTCATTTCTTCAATCGTATTAAAATTATTATATTGAAAAATCAACACCTTTACTAAATTTAATTCTTTTTCTGTTAATTTATCAATTCTTGTTTTTAAATCATCTGTTATCATAATGGTTTTCTTTTATGGTGCCCAACTACTTCCATGTTCACCTTTTCTGTATATATCCAACATACCTCCTGCAGATATACACCCCTTTTGTGGTTTATATACCTTGTCAATTTGATTGATTTCATGTTTTTTAATAATAGTTTTACCAAAGCGATAATGGCATAGCTGATTAGGGTTTGGCTTGATTACCCCTCAAAGATATAAATTATTTTTTAATGAAATAATTCCATTCCGGACATCATGCAGTTAATAACTATTCCGAAACAAAAATCAGGGAAGCATCAGCACCACCGGCTAAATAACACAATGCGGGTTAAAGAAAAACTGCCCATAATTTTTTACAACTTTTTGCGTTGCTTACCGTATAAGCGGTTGTTGTGTAACCACCCATAAAAACATTAAAAGAGCATTCATGAAAAAGTTACTGTATCATTTTTTAATCACCGGATTCGTTTTATCCGTAGTATTGGCCTCCTGTAAAAAGGAAAGCAACAAAACAGCGCCCGAACTTCCTCCGCAATCCTCTTTTGTGATGGATTTTTCAGGATTTTCAAACCCTGACGACACGGTGGGGTCAAGGGCAACTGCAACCTATCAT
>Ga0114931_10011703_pt1 | contig 10337 bp, 6 predicted proteins | sample 2SBtaG_FD_89579 | JGI IMG/M metagenome (GOLD analysis project Ga0114931, IMG submission 89579) | Deep subsurface microbial communities from Kolumbo volcano to uncover new lineages of life (NeLLi) - 2SBTROV14_V59a metaG | ecosystem: Environmental > Aquatic > Marine > Volcanic | place: Kolumbo... | reverse complement strand
TGGGCGCACGGCGGCAATGATCTCGCGCCATGGTCTCGTCTGCGCGTTCAAGATGCTCGTCATGGTTCTTCTCGGTGTCGGCCGTGTCACTGAACGGACAAGGGCAGAGTGGGCCGGTGTTCTCACCGCGGAAGGTGTGTATACCGACAACGTCCGGTCGCAAGAGGGCCCGGCGCGGCGCGGTGAGTTCTATACAGTGTTGGGCGGCGGCATCAGCTGGGGGCAATCGAAAAAGCGGTTCCTGCCGGCGGAGACGAGCCTACTCGCCAAGGGGCGGCTGTTCTCCGAATCGCCGGAGTTCAACTATTACGAGATACGGCCGCGAGCGACTTTTGCGTTTGGGCGCAACCAGCTCGAGCTGGAGTATGTTTTGACTCCCGACCGTTTGTTTTTCGATCGCTCGGAGGACGTAGGGCCGCGCGGCGCGTCCTACACGGGGCATACCTTCGCCGGTAGGGTCAGTCGCAAGCTGGGCGAGCGTAAACGGTTGCGGGTGTATCTCTCGTGGGACCTCATCTGGCGCAACTTCGCTCCACCGGACGACGCGCGCGACGATTTTACGGTCCTGGGCGAGGTTCGGATGCGATACCGCGTGGCCCCGATCTTCGTACCAGAGGTTGCCTTCGAGTACGGTCGGCGGAACGCCGTGCGCAACAACTTCGATCGAAACCAGGCGCGTCTCGCCGTGGGATTCGAAAGCAGGTTGACGTCGTGGCTGGTGGTGAAGGTTCGCTACAAGTACAGTCATCGCGATTACACGGTCGGTTCCGACCGGGTCGTTGGCGGCAGCCGCAATCGCAATTTCGGTCGAGTCGACAACCGACAAGATTTCGAAGGCAGGTTGGCGGTCCCGGTACCGTACGTGGACGGGTTATCGCTGCGCGTGCGGTACAAATATCGCGCTTCGAATTCGTCGCGCCCGGGGCGAACCTTCACTCGCAACGAGGTCGGGGTCGAGCTGGCGTACGTGCTGCGAGGTATCTCATGGTGAAATCGTCAGGTTGGCGGATCGTTCGTTTTGTTATCGTGGTTGCAACGCTGGCATCGAGCGGCAGCGCATTCGCGGCGTCTGCCGAGCGACCAAATATCCTTCTAATCTGCATCGATGCCCTGCGCGCCGACCATTTGGGAGCGTATGGCGCGCCGCCGGGCCGCTCTCCGAGCCTCGATGCATTCGCGGCGGAGGGAGCGGTCTTCGAGCGGGCCACGAGTGTGGCGTCTTGGACCAAGCCCTCGGTGGTGTCTCTGCTGACGGGACTTTATCCGACGCAGCACGGAGTGATGCGGGCCAGTCGAAAGAAGGTCGACGTACTCGGGCCGGCGGCGGAGACCGTTGCCGAGACGTTGCATGGTGCGGGGTACTCGACGGTTGCGTTCGTCCAGAACGATCATCTCCAGAAGCGCTCGAGCGGCCTCGATCAGGGATTCGATCTGTACGTGGATGATGCCGGAGTGGCACCGGTTCTCACGCACCGCTTCCTGTCGTGGTTGGATGCCAGCACGACCGTGCCGTTCTTTGCCTACCTTCACTATCTCGATCCGCATTGGCCGTACGTGTCTGACGTCGTGCCGTCGGCGCTTGCGCTGTCGCCAGCGGAGACCATGCGGTTGGCCGGGTGGGGGCTTCGCACCGAGCATTGGTGGCTTCTGCGCGAGCGTGTCAACGCGGGCAAGTTGAAGCTCGACGATTCGGATGTGAGGATTCTCGACAAGTTGTATTCCGCAGAGGTTTTCTCGGTCGACGCTGTGCTCGGCAGGATGTTTCGACTCCTGCGTGGGGCCGGGGTGCTCGATCACACCCTGGTGGTCGTCACGGCGGACCACGGCGAGGGTTTTCTCGAGCACGCGAGCTTGGATCACGGATACGGGCTCTATGACGAACTTCTCCGGTTGCCGTTGCTGGTTCGATTTCCAGGCGGTGAGTACGGTGGCCGCCGGGTGGCGGCGCAGGTGCAGAGCGTCGACATCGTTCCGACCTTGATCGATGTCGCCGGTTTGCCGTCTCGATCGGAGTTGCCCGGTCGGTCTCTGATGCCGTTGTTGGCGGGGAAGGTGGCGAGCGTTCGTGACTATTCCTTCTCTGAGGAGGTTCACGGCAGATCCCGGACGTTCTCGGTGCGGAGCGCCGATCGGAAATACATCCGCACGACGCAGCCGGCGGGAGCGGCTTCGCCGCCGTCGGCGGTGTGGCCGCCGGACATGGGGCGCGGGGTGCGTATGCAGGCCGAGGGGATCTATGCCGGGGGCGAGCTGGTCGCCGCCCAGGTCAAGAAGATTGGTGCTGGTGATACCGATTGCGAGGTCGTGGGTCCGCTCGGCGTCGCCGGGGGTGGGGCGACGCGGTTTCGGCTCCTCGATTATCCTCTTGATCTACCCGAGTCGTCGCGGTCGTTCGCCGCGGGGACGTGGCTGCGTGTGGAGGGCGACCTCGACGACGGTGTGTTGCGCGTGCGCAAGGTGCGCGAGCTGTACGATCTCGGTTCGCAGGAGATCGAGATAGAGGGTGTCGTTTCCGGTGTAGGCGGTGTCGATTCGGGCGATGTCTGGATTGATGTCTGCGGAAGGAGGGTGATCGTCGATGTGGAGGCTGACTGGGAGAAGTTCGAGCAGTCTGCGCCGGTCGAGGCGCGGCGTCGGTCCGGCGCGCGGCGTCCGGCGTCGGTCGTCGAAGAGTTGTATCGATTGGATGTTGATCCGTCGGAGCAGCGCAACCAGGCCGACGCCGATGCCGCCGCGCTTGCAAACCTCCGCGGCATCGCTATGCGGTGGCAGAAATCGCTCGCGCCGGTGGGTGGCGGATCGGGCGCGGTCCTCGACGATGCGACGCAGGAGAGGTTGCGTGCATTGGGATACCTCGACTAGTCCATTGGACAACAGGCGGGCGGGCGAAGATGAGGAATTTTGCGCTCTTGCACGGCGCGGATCTGGCATGCCATCCGAAGCCTTGGCGAAGGCCGGAGGCAGAGTCGTTGCTTTTGTTGAGGAATCCGCGACGCAGCCCAGATCCGGAACGGCGGTCCCGGGATGGCGTCAGAGGACCGTTTGCAGCGTGTGTCCTGTGTTTCAACGGGCTTTTTGCTGCGTACTCGCTGGCCCGGCTGTGACGACAAGCTTCCCTCGCGGGTTGGCATGAGTTCCGTGCGTGTCGCATATGTATGTGCCGATCCCGGCATCCGTCTGTCTGAGGACAATGGCAGCGCCACCCACGTTGGGCAGTTTGCACGGGCGCTGGCCGGACACGGCTCGAGCGTCACGCTGTTTGCCGCCGCCGAGGACGAGGCCGCCGCAGAGAATCTCGGTATCGCGACGGTGGGCTTCGGCGCGGATCCCGACCTGGGTGAGATCCGCCGCAAGTTGACCGCGGGGCTTCGGCGCCGGGACAAGAGCGTCGTCCAAGCCGGCGAGGTGTTTGCGTTGCTGTCCAACCAGCCGCTCGAGCACGAGTTGTGGTCGCGGCGCGACGAATTCGATCTGGTGTACGAGCGATTGTCCCTGTGGTCGTACGGGGCGTTGCGCTTCGCGAGAAGTCGCGGAATTCCCTTTGTGGTCGAAGTCAATGCACCGCTCGCCGAGCAGCAAGAGGAGTATCGCGACCTGGATATGGTCGAGACGGCGTATGCGATCGAGGCATTCGTTCTGGAAAACGCCGATCTGGCACTTGTGACCACCGAGGCGCTGGTCGATTATGTGCATGCGCGAGGTCTATCCCGTCATCGCGTGCGGGTACTTCCGTGCGGTGTCGACCGTTCGTTCCTCGAGTCGACACAGACGGCCAAGACGGCGGACCCGGACTGTTTTACGCTGGGTTTCGTCGGCAGCCTCAAACCGTGGCACGGCGTCGAGATTCTCTTGCAGGCGTTCGCCGGATTGCGAGAGCTTTCGCCGGTGTATCGTCTCCTGGTGGTGGGCGACGGGCCGTTGATGGGACAGATCCATGCGTATTGCGAAACCAACGGGCTCGACGATGCCGTTTCGCTCGTCGGCGCGGTTCCGCACTCGCGGGTGCCGTATTATCTGGCGCAGATGGATGCCGGGATCGCTCCCTACCCACCGATGTCGAGCTTCTACTTCTCGCCGCTCAAGATATGGGAGTACGCAGCCGGCAGGGTGCCGATCGTCGCCAGCGCCAGCGGGGAGATCCCGACGCTCTTCCCGCATCGTTCGGCGGCGCTGCTGCACGAGCCTGGAAAGGTCGGCAAGATCGTCAAGCACGTCGAGCGTCTGCGGCGCGATCCGCAGCTCGGTGAGCGGCTGGCGAGGCGCGCCCGGGCGGTGGCCAAAGAGCACACCTGGGACCGCTTGGCGGGGCGGTTCCTCACCCTGGCGGATCGGCTGGTGGTCGAGCGCCAAAACGGCGCAGGCGGCGGATCGCAGGGCGGTTCTTGATCTCGCATGGAGATCCCCGCACGCTCCCTGCGCTCGAAGATCATCGGCCTTTCGGTCGCTCTGGTCGTCGTCGCCGGCACGATTCTGGCCTGGATAGCCGTCCGTAGCTCGCGCGCGTCGCTCAATGTAGTGGTCGAGCAACAGCTCTCAGAGGTTGCGCATACCGCTGCCCAACGGCTGGTGGAGACGCTCGAAGTGCAAAGGAACAACGTCCGACGCCAGGCTCGCGCGCCTGTACTTCAGCTGGTCACCGAGGAGAGTCGCAGCGCCGAGATTTCCCGCTATCTCGTGGACATCAAGGAAAGCGAAGGCGAGTTCCTCGATCTCCTGGCGACGAACGCGTCGGGAACGGTTGTCGGCTCCAGCGATCCATCCTCGATTGGCAAGATGCTGGTCAGCGAGAAGTGGGTGAAACTGGCCTTGGCCGGGCACCGGGCCATTGCCGGGCCCTACGAGTCAGCCAAGTACGGCGGCCGGATTCTGTACTTGTCGGCGCCCATCACTGGCCGCGGCGGGGCCGTCGTCGGCGTCCACGCCGTGGTGTACGGTTGGAGGCGTGCCAGCGAGACCTTGGAATCTCTGCGGCAGACGATCGTTCGCGACATCCGCGTTGATCTGCTGGTCGTAACCGAGCTCGGTCGGGTGATGGTCGCGCTCGGTCGCGATGAGGTGCGTACACTTCTCGGCACGGATTTGCCGCTGGCGAGCCCAACGGCGGGCGACGATGGCACGAGTCGACCGGTGCTTCCTTTCGATGTGCCAGTTCTGACGGGTTCCGCCCAGCTCTCGCGCTTTCGTTCGCGTTGGATCGTTCTCGCGATGCGGCCAACATCCGAGGCGTTGGCTCCCCTGGCTGCCATGCAGAGGCAGATGCTGGGTGCTCTTTCGGCAGTTCTCTTGGTGGGCATATGTATCGCGTGGATGCTATCGTCGCGCATGGTTCGTCCGCTGCAGGAGCTGACCATGGCAACCCGGCTGCTCGGCGAGAGCGGCGGCGACGCGCCGAGTGTACCGGCGCGAACGCATGATGAGATCGGTCAGTTGGCGCGTGCTTTCAACCAGATGAGTGGTGAACTCAAACGGGCTCGAGCGGAGCTCGTCGCCAGTGCGAAGTTGGCCTTCGCCGGCGAGGTCGCGGCGGGTATCGCCCACGAGGTGCGCAACCCGCTCAGCGTGGTCCGGGGATCCGCCCAGATTTTGCGACGTTCGGTAGCGATGGGGAAGTCCGGTGAGGAGCTGGTGGACATGATCATCGGTGAGGTCGATCGTCTCAATCGGGTCGTCGGTGGGTTGGTCGAGGTTGCCAAGCCGCGGACCCCGGAGGTGACGGCTGCGAATCTCGGCGAGTTGGTGCGGCGGGCCAAGGATTTCCTCGCCTATCGGGCCGACGAGCGGGATATCGGCATCGTCCTCGATCTCGACGAGGACCTACCGCAGGTCCGGTGTGATTCCGATGAGATCTATCAAGTGGTGCTCAACCTGACCCTCAACGCGATCCAGATGGTCGACGACGGTGGATCGATCGTGTTGCGCACCGCCCGCTCGGGCCAGGGCAAGGTGTTGCTGGAGGTAGTGGACGACGGTCCGGGGATCGACGAAGAGGTCGCCGAGCAGGTGTTCTCGCCGTTTTTCACCATGCGCGGGGGTGGTACGGGGCTCGGCCTGGCGATGGTTTGGCGCATTGTCGAACTACATCGCGGACGTGTTTGGGTGACGAGCCGGTTGGGCCGGGGCAGTACGTTCCGAGTCGAGCTGCCGATCGCGGGAGCTCGTCTATGAGGCGGGTTTTGATTGTCGACGACGAACGCGGTATTCGCCGCATCCTGCAGATCATGTTGGAGGAGTTGTCGTTCGAATCGGTTGCGGTGGAGAGCGGTACTGAGGCTCTCGAGTGCCTCGCGGAGAGGCGCGCGTTCGATGCGGTCATCACCGATTTGCGCATGCCGGGAATGGATGGCATCGAGTTGCTGCAGCGAATTCGAGAGATGGACCGCAGTCCCCCGGTGGTGGTGTTGACGGCGCATGGGACGGTGGCCACCGCGGTCGAAGCGATGAAAATCGGAGCCCTTGATTTCGTCATGAAACCATTCGATATCGATACCATTGAATCGGTTCTCAAGCGGGCGATGAAGTCGGAGATCGCCCTGCCACGGATCGCTCCGGGGGACGGTCCGCCGGTGGCCCGGCTGGCGGGCATGGTCGGATCTTCGGAACCAATGCTGCGGGTGTACGATACGATCCAGCGGGTGGCGGCCGCCAATCGTCCGGTGATTATCACCGGTGAAACCGGGACTGGAAAAGAGCTGGTGGCGCGGGCGATCCATCAGACCAGCCCGCGCCGGGATGGTCCGTTGGTCGCGGTCAACTGTGCGGCGATTCCCGAGCCACTCCTGGAAAGTGAGCTCTTTGGCCATGTTCGGGGCGCGTTCACCGGAGCCGAGACGAACCGTGAAGGGAAGTTTGTGCTGGCCGACGGAGGTACCTTGTTGCTCGACGAGATCGGTGACATGGCGTACCCGCTGCAGGCGAAGCTGCTGCGCGTGCTCGAGGAGAGAAAGGTCGAGCCGGTTGGTTCGAACCGTCTGGTTCCGGTTGATGTTCGCGTCGTTTCCTCGACCAACCGGAATCTCGCGGACGCGGTGGCCGACGAGCGGTTTCGCCACGATCTTCTCTACCGCCTCGATGTGCTGCAGGTCGAATTACCGCCTCTACGAGATCGCAAGGGGGATATCGGCGAGTTGGCCCGGTTCTTTCTCTACCGCTGCGCGGAAGAACTCGACAGGGGACCGCTCACGATCACCGACGGTGCGCTGCAACTGATGGCGAGGTACGGCTGGCCGGGCAACGTCAGGGAGTTGCGCAACCTGGTCGAGCGCGTTGCGATTCTGGCTGCGAGCAGCGAGGTCGACGAGAGTCTTTGCGCGATGATGCTGCCGGCGCTCGACGGTGACGACATGGTAGCCCCGGCCGACATGGAGTTGGGGCCAGTGATGGCGGAGGTCGAGCGCAAGCACGTCCTGCGCGCACTGGCGGTGGCGCAGGACAACAAGACGAAGGCCGCCAAGTTGTTGGGAGTCAGCGAACGTACGCTGTGGTACAAGCTGAAAAAGCTGAAGCTCTAAGCGGTCCGTTGCAAAACACGACACGCGCTGCAGACGGTCTGTGTGCGCTATTCCGGGGGCGTCGCTCCGGCTTTGGGCTGCGTAGCGGACTCCGCACAAAAGTAACAACTCTGCCTCCGGCCTGCGCCAAGGATTCGGGTGGCATGCCGGCTCTGCGCCACGCCAGAGCGCCGACATCCTCATTTTCGCCTGCGCGCCTGTCTTTCAACGAACTAGACTGTCTCCGCCGGCGCCAGCCGAGCTTGGAATTGGCGTGGAATCGGGCGACACTTGCAGGCGATGGAGAATCCGACGCAGCAGGGCGCCGACGGCGTCTTCGTGTCGCGGCCACTGCCGCGCTCTCGGGCGTGGCTGGCCTTGATTTTCCTAGCTGCCTCTCTGCTTTCGGTCGGCGGAACGATCGAGTTCTCGAGTGGCAGCCCAATGACCGCAGGGCAGGGCGTCGCGTCGTATTGGGCGATCTTCTTCGCCTTCCACGCGATCGCCTTCGGTGGTGCCGCGTTGATCGGGGCGTTCCCGGCGCTGGCGGTGAGGGCAGTCAAGGCGCTGTGGCTGGTTCTAGCTGCCGGGCTATACGTGGCCGCCTTCATCGTCTGGCACGGCCATCCGAACGTCGGCTCGCTGGGTGACTGGTTGCGTCTGGCGCCGCCGTACCTGCCGGCACTCGTCCCACTCCTGGCTGGTAGTCTGTGGGGCAACCACGCAATCGACGACGGCGAGAACGGTGTCGCGTCGGATGGCGGCGCCGGGGAGTAGTTGGAACCTCGCTTCGTTCGGAGGCTGCGGCGAGGCAATGGAATGCAAAAGGGTGAGCAACGATCCTGCGCAGCCGGTCTGGCGTCTGATCACGATGCCCGGCGGGTATCGTGCGTTTTCTTGGCGGAGCCACTCTTTCGCTTACGTCTGGCGGGAGCTCGCTTGGACGGTTTCGCGGGGCGTCGCGGGGCGTCGCCGAAGGCCGTAGCCACTTGCCCGGGGATGGTGAACCAGTTCTGTATCGAGGGGTAGAGCAGGGGCTTCCCACTGGTCATGACGGCGCCGGAAATCTGGCGTTGTGGGTCGGCCCAGCCGACGATGTTGGTCAGCCCGATGTGGCCGAAGACCTTGTCGGTGTCCGAGCCGAAGACGCTGAAGTGATCGGCGCCGAGCATGAACCCCTGCGAATAGCGGATCGGTGCCAGCAACTTGAGATCGGGCTCCATCCACGATTGCTCGGCGGTCGCCCGGCGCACCGTCCGCTCCTGCAGTAGTCGAGTACCGTGCAACTCTCCCCCGTCGAGCAGCATTTGATAGAAGAGAGAAAGCTCGTCAGCTGTCGTGACGATATTGGCAGACGGAATGATCGCGGTCAGAAAACGTGGATCGTTCGACATTTCCACGGCCTCTTCCAAGCCGATGCCGAGCAGGCTCTCGATGAAGTTCGAGATCGGCGGCAGGACCTTGATTCCGGTGAAGTAGCTCAGCGCAACTCGCTCGAGATCTCGTTTGCGGACGCCGTAGTTGCTCCAGCGAAATCCGAGAGGTTTGACGATTTCCTCGTGCATGACCCGACGGATGTCTTTGCCCGTTGCGCGCCGCACGACCTCGGCGAGTACGAAGCCGCTGGTGACCGCGTGGTAGGCGAGGCGGCCGCCGGGCCGCGAGCTCGGCACGACGGTGCAGAGGAGTCTGAGGAGCTCGTCGGGGTCGTTCAGGATTTCTAGATTCATCGCGCCGGGAGGCGGGGCGGCGATTCCAGCCCGATGGTTGAGGAGATGCTTGATGGTGATCAGGTCTTTGCCGTGGCTGGTAAACTCTGGAATGTACTCGCAGACGAGATCGTCGACGTGGAAGACGCCGCGCTCGTCGAGCAGGTGAATCAGCGTCGCGGTCAGCGCCTTGGCGGCCGAGAAAATGTTGAACGGGGTGTCGAGCGCCACCATTTCGCGGTGCGCATCTGGTGGATCGTTCGGTCCGTTGCCGCGAGCGTAACCGATCGACCGGTGCATCACGACTTCGCCGTGGCGGCGGATGCAGATCTGGATCGCCGGGTGGATGCCGGAGCGGTACAGGCACAGCACCTGCTCCCACACCTGTTCCAGCTCGGCAGCGTCTCCGTCGACGGCGCGGGCGGGGACTTCTCCGTCGCTGATCGTGGTGACGAATTCGATGTCGTCGGGGACACGCGCGGTGGTGTAGAAACTCATACCATCACGATCCACGATTATCGCTCTCGGATCCAGAGGGAGAGCTGGAAAGTTGGAGGCCGACCGGCAGGCTCTCGTCGAGGATGCGCGCTCGTTCGGCCGCCTCCAATGGGACGAATTCGCTCACCAGCTGCGCCGCGCGTCTGCCGTTCGGCCCGCTCGCCAGTTTGTCGGCGAGTCTGCGCCGCAGGTCCGGGCCGAGATCGCGCTGGCGATCGTCGAGGCAGCGCGCCAGCTGGACTGCGGCGAAGGCGGTGCTGTGCGGCCTTTTCCATTCGCGCTTGATCAGCTTCTCGACCCAACGCTCGACCTCTACGCGGTCGACGACCGTGTTGAGCGGACCGTGCAGCGGTGCGCGGGCGCCGAGTCTGCCGAGCGCCCAGATCTCCGGGTCGGTGGCCTTGTTGCGCGCCACCGCCGGCAACAGGCTGGCGCCCAGCTCGGCTTTGACGCCGGCGGCGAGATGCTCGCAGCTCGCCACCAGTTGCCAGTATTCGCGGATCTCCTGCGGCCCCACTGCCGACTTCGCGTTCCGTCTCGATTTGAGTCGTTGAAGCAGATACGGCGCTACCTGCCGGTAGAGCTCCTCCTGCTGCGGCCGACTCAGGCCGCCGGCGATTCGCTTCCACAGGTTCCACCACTC
>Ga0114931_10011702_pt1 | contig 10339 bp, 9 predicted proteins | sample 2SBtaG_FD_89579 | JGI IMG/M metagenome (GOLD analysis project Ga0114931, IMG submission 89579) | Deep subsurface microbial communities from Kolumbo volcano to uncover new lineages of life (NeLLi) - 2SBTROV14_V59a metaG | ecosystem: Environmental > Aquatic > Marine > Volcanic | place: Kolumbo... | reverse complement strand
GTGATCTTCCTGGCGGACGATCTCGGCTGGGGCGACGTCGGCTTCCACGGCGGTCCCATCGATACGCCCTCCCTCGACCGCGTGGCGGCCGAAGGCATGCAGCTCGAGCGCTTCTACGCCACGCCCATCTGCTCGCCGACGCGCGCGGCGCTGATGACCGGGCGGGACCCGATCCGCCTCGGAGTCGTCTACGCCGTGATCCTTCCCTGGAGCAACGCCGGGATCCACCCCGACGAACGGTTCATGTCCGAAGCATTCCGCGACGCCGGCTACCAGACGGCGCTCGTGGGCAAGTGGCACCTGGGCCACGCGCAGGAGACCTACCACCCGAACGCCCGCGGCTTCGAGCACTTCTACGGCCACCTCCAGACCGAGGTCGGCTACTTCCCGCCCTTCTCGAGCCAGGGCGGCAAGGACTTCCAGAGGAATGGAGTGTCGATCGAGGCGGAGGGCTACGAGACCTTCCTGCTGGCCGACGAGGCGACGCGCTGGATTCGGGCCCGCGACCGCGAGCGGCCCTTCTTCCTCTACGTACCGTTCATCGCTCCCCACACACCGCTCGACGCGCCCCGGGAGCTGAAGGAGAAGTACGCAGATCTCGAGGACGTTCGGGAGCCCGCGCGCAGCCGCAACAGCGACCGAACCCGCCGCATCGCGAGGCTCATGGGGCTGCCGAGCGCTCGGCCGATGTTCGCGGCGGTCGTGGACGCCATGGACCAGGCGATCGGGCGGGTGCTCGACGCCCTCGACGAGCAGGGAATCGCCGAGGACACGATCGTGCTGTTCTTCAGCGACAACGGCGGCGCCGCCTACGCCACCGGTGGCGCCGGCAATGCCCCGCTTCGCGGCGGCAAGGGCGAGACCTTCGAGGGCGGGATCCGCGTCGTCTCGCTCCTGCGCTGGCCCGGACGGGTCGAGGCCGGCAGCCACTTGCACGACATCATGTCGGTGATGGACGTCTTCCCGACCCTGGCGTCGGCGGTCGGAATCGACACGGGCGCGAAGCGGAGGCTCGACGGTCGCGACCTATGGCCGGCGATCCGCGGGGCGCAGCGGGCTCCGCGAAATCGCCTGCTCTTCTTCGGGTCCGAGACGCCCATCCGCGGCTCGATCATGCTGACGGCCTTCGACGACGAATGGAAGCTGGTGCAGGAGATCGAGCAGGGCCAGCTCTCCGCCGAGGTGACGAACCACCTCTTCCGCATTCGCGACGACCCCTACGAGTACAACGACCTGGCGAGACGGCATCCGGAAGTGGTCGCGAGGCTCGCCCGCGCGATCCGCCACTGGCGCTCGCTCTATCCCATCTCGGGCACGCGTTCGGAGCTGGTTCCGCCGCCGGGCTGGCGCGCGCCGAAGGACTGGGCGAGCTACCCCATTCCGCTCGCCGATCTCCAGGACGAAGCGGCGCCCGGCATGCCGCCGCCCAACGCGCTGCGTGCCCTCGACTGGATGCACGGAGAGACGGGCCGGTTGATCTACGACTGCGAGTCCTACCCCCTTCTCGGGGGTGGGCTCTGCCGCTAGGCGAAGGAGGAGCGGTGTCGATCGCAGCGGTCTCGGGCAGCGCTTCGGGGATCGGAGCGGCCGTCCGCGCCCGCCTCGAGCAGCAGGGAGATCGGGTGATCGGGGTGGATTTGCGAGATGCCGAGGTCGAAGCCGACCTTTCGACCCTCGAGGGCCGCCGAGCTGCGGTTTCCGGCGTGCGCAGTGCCTGCAGCGGCGCACTCGACCGGCTGGTGCTGTGTGCCGGCCTCGGACCTCAGGTGGAGGACGCGCGCATCGCGCTCGTGAACTACTTCGGCGCCGTGGATCTGCTGGACGGCCTGCTCGGATGCCTCACCGGGCAAGCGGACGCGGCTGCCGTGGTGGTGGCCTCGAACTCCGCCCAGCTCGGACCGTTCCAGGAGCATCCGGTCGTGCTGGCCCTGCTCGATGGCGACGAGGCGAAGGCGCGCGAACTGCTGGCCGACGATCGCGGCTACATCGCCTACGCTGGCTCGAAACACGCGCTGGCGCGAGCGGTGCGCCGCCGCGCGAGCGCGTGGGGGCAAGCCGGCGTCCGCCTGAATGCGATCGCTCCCGGCCCGACGCGGACCCCTCTGCTCGAAGCGACTGCGAACCATCCGGTGTGGGGAAGGGGCATGAACGCCTTGCCCGTGCCACTCGGTCGGCAGGCGGAGCCCGAGGAGATGGCCGGCATCATCGCCTTCCTGCTCGGTCCGGAGGCCGGCTACGTCCACGGGAGCATCTGGTACGCCGACGGTGGAACGGACGCCAGCGTGCGGCCCGATTTCTTCTAGGAGGCTCCATCGTGCTACGCGCCGAACCCCAGCCCGGCGACTGGCCGTCGGGTCCGAGTTGCAGTTCAATACGCCCCCGCGGGTTCCTCCGGATCATCCGGGGGTAGATCATGAACAGCCATCAGATTGCCGATCTCTTCGAGGCCGTCGCCGACGCGGTGCCCGACCGGACGGCGATCGTCTGCGACGACCGCCGCCTTTCCTATGGCGAGCTCGACGAGCAGGCGACGCGCCTCGCTCATCATCTGCAAAGCCGTGGTCTCGGTGCCGGCGATCACGTCGGTGCCTATCTCTACAATGGCGTCGAGTACGTCGTGACGATGCTGGCGGCCTTCAAGATCTCGGCCGTCCCCATCAACGTGAACTACCGGTACGTCGAGGACGAGCTCGCCTACCTCCTTGCCAACGCGGATCTGCGCGCTGTGGTCCACCACCGCGAGTTTGCGCCGCGCATCGCGGCCGTGAAGGCTGGCTGTCCGAAGCTCGAACTCGCCCTGTACGTGGAGGATGGAAGCGGGGCGAGCGTAGACGCCCTCGACTCCACCCGGTTCGAGGCGGCCTGCGCCGGGGGGTCGTCCCTCCGCGACTTCTCCGGCCGCAGCGACGACGACCTGTTCGTGATCTACACCGGCGGGACGACAGGAATGCCGAAGGGGGTCATGTGGCCTCACGAAGCCGCCTACTTCGCCTGCTTCGGCGGTGGGAACCCGGTCGGAGAGGACATCCACGATCTGGACGAGCTGGTCGAGCGTGCGCGCACGATCGGCGCCATCGCGGTGGCCCTGGTGGCAGCGCCGCTGATCCACGGAGCGGCCCAGCTCGCCACCCTGATCTCGCTCCTCGGCGGAATGAAGATCGTCTACCAGAAGCAGTTCGATGCCGAGGGGATCGTCCGCCTGATCGCTCGCGAGAAGGTCATGACCCTCTCGCTGGTCGGGGACGCCATGGCGCGGCCGCTCGCCGAGGCGCTGGAGCGGAACGCCGAAACCGAACGTCCGATCGATTGCAGCAGCGTGCTCGTCGTGGGATCTGCCGGGGCGATCTTCTCGGAGCGGGTGAAGGATCGTCTGAAGCGGCAGCTTCCCCAGGCACAGATGCTCGACAACTACGGATCGACCGAGACCGGTTTCCAGGGGAGCGGAGGAAGCGGCCACAAGAGCTTCGGCCAGGGGCTGACGTTCGCCATGAACGATCGAACGCTCGTGATCGACGAGAACCATCGGCCGCTCGCCCCGGGCTCGGGAGAGGTCGGGCGGGTGGCCCTCACGGGCTACGTTCCGATCGGCTACTACGGAGATCCCGAGAAGAGCGCGGAGACCTTTCCAGTGATCGATGGCCTGCGTTACTCGATCACCGGTGACCTCGCGGAGGTCGAGGCGGATGGAACCGTCAAGCTCTACGGACGCGGATCGCTCTGCATCAACAGCGGAGGCGAGAAGGTCTTCGTCGAGGAGGTCGAGAACGCGCTGAAGGGCCATCCATCCGTGCAGGACGCCGTGGTCGTGGGCCTCGACGACGACCGCTGGGGACAGCGCGTCGTAGCGCTCGTCTCCATGGCTGCTGGCCACGAGCTTCCCGACGAAGACGCGCTTCGGGACCACTGCCGGCAGCGTGTCGCCGGCTACAAGGTCCCGAAGGAGATCCACCGGGTCGACGAGATCTTCCGTGGTCCGAATGGCAAGGCGGACTACGAGCTCTCGACGCGAACGGCCGAGGGTCTGTCCGCGGCGCGCGCGGTCTCGGGCGCTCGATGACCGAGCGCGTCTCGATCGAACGGATCCGGGGCGTGGCCCACGTGCGTCTCGAGCGGCCGGAAAAACGGAACGCCCTGGACGGCGCCATGATGGACGGCCTGCGCGAGGCGGCCCGGCGCCTCGGCAGCGATCCGGCCGTGCGCGCGATCGTCCTGTCCGGCGCGGGTGGGCACTTCTGCGCCGGCCTCGATTTCGCGAGCTTCGGCGAGATGGCGTCCGGCGCGCTCGATGCCGAGACCGACACTGTGCGCGAGGCCGCTTCCGACCTGAGCTCCGACGGGGCCCACCGTGGTCAGCAGATCGCCTGGCTATGGCAGGAGCTCCCGGTGCCCGTGGTCGCGGCCATCGAGGGCGCGGCGCTCGGCGGCGGGCTGCACGTGGCGCTGGGCGCCGACCTCCGACTGATCGCGCCCGACGCCAGGGTCGGCTTCGTCGAGATCGGATGGGGGCTCGTGCCGGATCTCTCCGGCAGCCAGGCGCTGCGCCGGCTCGTCCCGCTCGACGTGGCCAAGCGGCTGATCTTCACGGGCGAGGTCGTCTCGGGCGAGCGAGCCGTCGCCCTCGGACTCGGAACCGAGATCTCCGAGCGGCCCGTCGAGGACGCGCTGGAGCTGGCCGGCCAGATCGCACGCAACAGCCCGGATGCGGTCCGAGCGGCCAAGTGGATGCTGAACGCGTCGGGCCTCGTGTCCGTCCGCGAGGGTCTGGCCAACGAGTTTCGGACCTCGGCGGCGCTCATGGGCGGGCGAAATCAGATCGAGGCGGTCCGAGCCAGGATCGAGAAACGCGAGCCGCACTTCGACGCTCCGAGCGGCCGCGGACCCGGACGGGCCTAGGGGGAGCCCCCATCGAGCGGCCCGGCCGCGACCTGCTCCTCGAGGAACGGCCAGAGTGCCTCGGCGGCGATGGCGTGGCCGCGAGCATTCGGATGCTGGTCGAAGGGCGAGAGCCAGAGGTCCGGCGCCCGTCGTCCCCGGAACGCCGGGAGCAGCGAGAAGACCGGAATCTCCTTCTCGTGGGCGAACTCCGTGATCGCGTCGACGACGTCTGCGAGCGGGTAGTCGTCGTCGAGACGATAGAGCATGGGGAACACGACCAACGCGAAGCGCGCGCCCAGCCGATGGCTCTCCCGACCCATCCAGAGCAGCTCGACGCGTGCGCGCCACCACTCGGCCTGCTGCGCCTCGCTTCCGAGATAACCGGCGCGAAGCCGGGCCAGGTAGCGTTTCGAGAGCGCGCGCTGTTCGTACCGGGCACGCAGGAAGCGGAACAGATAGAGGTGACGGAAGGCGAACGACTCGCGCGACAGGCGCTGCATCTCGTCACGGATGCCGTCGATCTGACCCAGGGTGGTGACACCCGCCACACCGTCCCGCAGGAAGAAGACCGCGACCACCAGGTCGGGCTGGTAGGCGCGGCCGAACTCGGCGAGCAGGGCGTGCCACGCGGGCGTGAGGCTCCCTGGAATGCCGCCGTTGTAGACCTCGTAGCGTCCGATGCCCGGGAGCGGACGCGCCTCGTTGAGCCGCGCCTCGATCCGGCCGACGAACGTGTCCTCGGGATCCACGGCGAGGCCATAGGTGAAGGAGTCGCCGAGAAAGAGCGTCCGGTGCGTCGCGGGGGGCTTGGGGTCGGCCTTGGGCTCGCCGCGCAGCGGAAGGTCGTAGGGCCCCACCCGGAAACGAGTGGGCTTGTTGCGCGCCCGATCCGCGTTCTCGCTCGCCCAGGCCTGCTCGGCGCGGATCCGCTCCCACCAGGGCTGCTTCCAGGTGGCGCGGATCGCGAGCTCCGCGACGACGGCGACGACGCCGAGCGAAGCCAGCAGAAGCCCGAAGCGTGCCAGCCGCGCCGTCGAGGAACTCCCCGTCACGGGGCGAGGCTAGACGCTCGCGGTTCCCGTTTCAAGCGGAGGATCTTCTCCGCCGCGGCCCGTCGCCGCGCGTCCGGCGGACCGGATGCGGCTCGAGGTGCTCGAGCAATCCCTCGCGCAGCAGCCGAAGCGGCCCGCCGAGCCAGCGCGCCGCCGGCTCTCCCAATGCACGCACCGTCGCGAGCCCGGCGAGGAGCGAGATCGCATGGATCTGGAGGTCCACGACCTCGCGGCGCGAGAGCTGCGGCGTGGGGAAGAACCGGGACCAGACCCCGTTCCACGTTCGCAACATCTCTCGCCAGGCATCGGTCTCGGCGCCGGGATGATTCAGCAGGATCTCGACGGTGCTCCGGTAACGGAGGCTTCCGAAGTGCTCCCAGGCGCGCTCGACGAAGAGGGTCACTCGCGCCTCCAGGTCCTTGCCATCGAGGCCGACGTCGGAGAGCCGCGCAGCGAAGCGATCGAAAGAGTCGGACACCACGGCCTCGAGGACGCCATCCTTTCCGCCGAAGTGATGCTGCACGGCACCCCAGGAGACCCCCGCCCGTCGCGTGATCTCCGCCGCCGTGGTCCGCTGGAAGCCGACCTCGGCGATACTGGCCACGACGGCTTCCATCACCCGGGCACGGGTCTCTGCCGTGCGCTCGGCGTGGGAGCGGCGTCCGGCTTCCGGCTCGATCCGGGAAGCGCGAGGGGTCACCGGCGGCCCTCGTCCTCGACCCCGTAGAGCCGGGCCATCAGCTGCGAGACGAGGCCTCCCACGGGCAAGGCCACCTCGGCGTCGCGCGCGAGCTTCAAGGCCCAGGCGAGATCCTTCTCGGCGATCCGCATGTGGCCGCGCAGCAGCTTCTGCACCGGTTCTCCCCGGCGGGCATCGTCCGGCAGCTTGTGGGCCGCCAGGTACGCCACCATGAGCTCGGTGATCTGTCCGTTCGCGCGGCCGGCTTCCTCGAGCAGCTCGGGTGGCAGCCCGATGGCGCGAGCCAGATGGAACGATTCGTAGGCCGCCGCCCACTGGATGTAGGTGACGAGGTTGAGGCAGAGCTTCAGCCGCGCGCCGTTTCCCAGGGCACCGGCGTGGAGGATCGTCACCGCGCTCGCCTCGAGCATGGGACGCGCCTTCTCCAACGCCTCGGCGTCGCCTCCCACCAGGTAGGTGAGTTGCTTCTGGGCCGCACGCGCGGCGCCACCCGTCACACAGGCGTCGAGCACGGCGACGCCCTGGGCGGCGGCCTCTTCGGCGAGGGCACGAGCGGTCTCGGGAAGGATGGTGCTGTGGATCGCCAGCACCGTACCGGGCGCCGCACCGGCGAGGATCCCGTCGGCGCCGCGCATCACGGCGAGCACGTGCTCGTCCTCGGGAACGCAGATCCCGAGGACGTCGGCCGCCTCCGCCACCTCGCGCGCCGAGTGGGCAGCGCGAGCGCCCCCGGCGGCCAGCTCCTTCATGGGTGCCTCCAGGACGTCGAAGACCGTGGTCTCGAAGCCCGCGGGCGCCAGATGGGCCGCGATCGGCTTGCCCTGGTTTCCGAGCCCGATGAATCCGACGCGCAGGGCCATGTCCGCCTCCTTGCTCGCGAGAGCCTATCACGTTTACATTGCAAACGTTCTGTAAATGACCTAGCCTGACTCGCGTCCGCCGGAGCGCGGCCACGAGGGGAGGGCCATGAGCGCAGCCGAAGCCGCTCCTGGGGAAGCGGTCGCGCCGGGCGCAGCTGCGCCGCCGGTCCTCTCGCGGAGCCGCCCGTTCCTCGGCCACCTCCTCGAGCTGCGGCGCCATCCGATCGAGCTCTTCTGGCGCGTGCGCCGCGAGTGCGGCGAGCTGGGCGAGATGAACTTCGCCGGCAATCGGATCGTTCTGCTCTCGGGCGAGTCGGCCCAGGAGGCCTTCTTACGGGCGCCCGACGAGCAGCTCGACCAGGCAGCCGCCTACCCCTTCATGACGCCCATCTTCGGCAAGGGCGTCGTCTTCGACGCCAGCCCGGAGCAGCGGCGCCAGGCCATGAAGAACCAGTCCCTGAGGGACAAGATGATGCGCGGCCACGCCCGGGTGATCGCGGCCGAGACCGAGCGCATGATGGCCGGCTTCGGCCAATCGGGCGAGATCGACCTGCTCGACTTCATGAGCGAGCTCACCCTCTACACCTCGAGCGCCTGCTTGATCGGCCAGGGCTTCCGCGAATCGCTCGGCCCCGAGTACTATCGCGTCTTCTACGAGCTCGAGAAGGGAACCGACGCGCTGGCCTACGTGAACCCCAACCTGCCGATCCGGGCGTTTCGCACCCGCAACCGGGCGCGACGCCGGCTGGTCGAGCTGTTGACCGCGCTATTCGAGGAGCGCGAGCGCTCGGTGGCGCCGCAGCAGCGCGAACTCTTCGATGTCCTGCTGTCGCTTCGCGACGAAGACGGCCGACCGCGCTACTCGATCGACGTCGTCACGGGAATGTTCATCTCGTTGATGTTCGCCGGGCACCACACGACTTCGGGAACGGCGGCCTGGACGCTGATCGAGCTGCTGAAGCACCCGAGCCATCTCGAGCGCGCAGTCCACGAGCTCGACCTCCTCTACGCCGACGGGCGCGACGTGAGCCACCAGGCCTTGCGCGAGATTCCGAGCCTGGAGTCGGCGATCAAGGAAGCGCTGCGGCTCCACCCGCCGCTGATCCTGTTGATGCGCAAGGTGATGCGAGACTTCCACTACGGCGGCTTCCGGGTGGCCGCGGGCAAGCTCGTCGGGGTCTCGCCGGCCGTCTCCAACCGCATGCCCGAATGCTTCCCGGAGCCCGACCGCTACGACCCGGCCCGTTACGACGAGGGCCGCGGCGAGGATCGGCAGCTGTTCGCATGGATCCCATTCGGCGCAGGCCGTCACCGCTGCGTGGGCGCGGCCTTCGCCATGATGCAGCTGAAGGCGATCTTCAGCGAGCTGCTCCGGCGCTACGAATTCTCGTTGGCCCAGCCCGAGGCGAGCTACCGAAACGACCACTCGAAGATGGTCGTGCAGCTCGCGCAGCCCTGTCGGATCCGCTATCGCCGCCGGGGGCCGGCGGCACACTGAGCCGAGGAGCGCCATGCCCGCCTACCCCCGCGACGAACTCGAGGAGATGATCCGGCGCTTCGTGGCCGCCAACGACGAGGCTGGACGCAGCGGCGACTGGTCGGCGATGTCGGCCTTCTACCGCGAGGACGCCCTCTACACCTGGAACAACGGCGTCGGCTGGGAGTTCGTAGCCGACGGCCGGCAGCAGATCCACGATTGGGTGTTCGGCACCGAGATGGAGGGGCTCGAACACTGGGTCTACCCCTACGTCCGAACGCTCATCGACGAGCGCAGGGGCGAGATCATCGGGATCTGGCGTCAGATTGCGCCCATCCAGGATCCTCGAGGCCGACCCTACGAGATCGCCGGAACGGGCGGCTCGTGGTTCCGCTACGGGGGCGACTTCCGATGGGCCTGGCAGCGGGACTTCTTCGACCACGCCAACGCGGGCGCGGTCTTCGGGGCTCTGGCCCGGAATGGACAGTTGACTCCGAAGATGCTCGAGCGCATGAAGAAGGGCTCGAAGATGCCCGGCTGGACGAAGCGGACCGGCTTCGACTGGTACGAGACCATCGCGGATCGCGAGAGCTAGGAGGGGCCGTGTCGGATTCGGGACGCCGCAAGCGCGGCGAGGAGACCATCGCGAAGATTTATGCGGGAGACGTGGTCGTCCCGCCCGCGGGGGCCAACGCCTTCGCGGACGTGATGCTGGAGCAGCTGTTCGCCGAGACGTGGAACCGCGAGGGGCTCTCGGTTCGGGACCGGCGGCTCCTCATCCTGGGCGTGATCGCGGCCCTCGGCGAGAAGGATACCTGGAAGATCCAGGTCCGTTCGGCGCTCAAGAACGGGGAGCTCAGCGAGGAGCAGATCCACGAGGCCACGATCCTGCTCGCCCAGTACGCGGGCTATCCGCGAGCGGCCGGGCTGCTCGCGCCGACCTTCGAGGCGATCCAGGAAGCCAAGGGCTGAGCCCGACGGACCGACGGCCTGCGTCCGTGCCGATCGTCCTTCCGAGGGAATCCGGTTGACGACGTCCAGGATTCCCGCAGAATCCACGGCGTTCCGATCTCGGGAAGCTCCTTGCCGCCGAAGCGCACGCTCGTCGCCTCTCCCACCTCCCGCCGTTCGTCGGCCGCGGGCTGCCGCGCGCATCCCACGGCGCCGGGCTTCGGCTAGGAGGCCGCCACGAGCCCCGACCGCGAACACGCCCTCCGGGACGAGCGCTTCTCGCCCGGCGTCCTCGCCGCGGCCGCCGGCGGACTGCTCCTGTTGGTGCTGATGACGAACCTGCCGCTGTTGACCGGCGAAGCGCATCCGCTCTGGGACGCCGATGCCGCCTATGCGCCCTGGCAGATGCTCGTGGGCGACGCCG
>Ga0114931_10011701_pt1 | contig 10340 bp, 7 predicted proteins | sample 2SBtaG_FD_89579 | JGI IMG/M metagenome (GOLD analysis project Ga0114931, IMG submission 89579) | Deep subsurface microbial communities from Kolumbo volcano to uncover new lineages of life (NeLLi) - 2SBTROV14_V59a metaG | ecosystem: Environmental > Aquatic > Marine > Volcanic | place: Kolumbo... | reverse complement strand
GGTCGACCGTCTCCAACGAGCGAATCATCACGAAGCCCCAGGCATCGGCCGGCACCAACTTGAGCACGTCCTTGCCTTCGGCGGCCCGGGCCTCGGGCAGGGAAAGGCCCGTCAAGGCCACAGCCGCCAGTAGGGCCAGAGAAACAGTTTTCCGATTTCGCGTCATCTCGTCACTCCTTTTGGGCAGTGTGATTAAGGTTTTGGGTTCACCGCTGCGGACCTCACCGATCCCGCCTCGCGGATCATCAGAGCAAATCCGCCGGGCGTCAACCCACACTGCGCCCGGTTGTCTAGTTTGGGTCCAGGACACATTAGGCGGCGTCCTCAGCCAACACCTGCTACAAGGCGGACGCTGCCGGCGGCAAACCGCCGGCTTCCGCCGGCGGCTAGTTGGTGAACCCTGGCGCTTGACGTTGTTTTAGGCATCCGCCCAATCTGTCATGGACCCGTCTAGTTTGGACTGCTTTAGAGCACCTCTGGCGAAGCGCATACGACGTGGACCCGATCCCATCGGCCCGCAAGGCGATCAGGGGCTGGGGGTCTGGGCTTCTGATCGCTCGGTTCTGGCCCAGTACAAAAAGACGTGAGCGAGCTTGATAGACCGCAGCACGTCGTCGGCATCCATGACCAAGCGGCAATCCAAGACGTCCTTTCGCACGCAACAGGACCAGCCGAGCAACGGCCCCGGCTTGTCCGAAGGCACCGCGCCCGAGGGTCGCGCCGTACGACGTGAAGGCTTTACAGGCGGCGCCTTCCCGTCGGCCTCGCCGCCATGAGCCCTGCGCACCGCCTCCCGCGACCTGCGCTTCGATTCCTTTAGTTTCGATCTTAATGATTCCGGCTCCACGCCCTTGGCCATGTGCGGCAGCAGCGCGAGCGTCCGCCCGACGTCCAACACCACAATAGCATTGGCATCGTCAGGCATTCGGCTGAGGATCCGCCGCACCGCGGGATTCTGTCCGAGGTTTCGGCCGGAGCGGACGGCCTTGACCAGTTCGCTGACGCCGCAGGGCGGCTGGGCGATCGAGTAGACAAGCAGGTGCTTGTCGGCGACGGCCTGTTGAACGCGGGCCCCCTCGCCATACACGTTGATGATCTGGCGCCGCATCTGCTCGGGCAGGCCCTTCACGTCGAAGCGCATCTCGAAACATTTCACCCCACCGCGGCGACATTTCTTGAACTCGCCCCCGAAACTGGTCCCCCCCGGCATGAACGCGGCCAGGGCCTTTCCGGCGTTCTCTTGCAGATAACTGTATTTGTCGAGAATGTCCTCGGCATCGTCGACCGCGTAGCCGCCGAACACCTGGATCGGATTGAACGCACCCGGCGGCGTGGTCACCATGAATTGCATGCCCTTCATTCCGCCGTAACACGCCTCGGCGCTGGCGAGCAGTTTTTTGCGTTTGCCCTCGGGGATGGACTTTCGGGCAAAGTCCGAGTTCCAAAAGAACCGGTTCAAGCGGCACAGCACGGAAGACTCCGGTGGGCTTTGCCAATCGAACACGCCGGCCATCACGAACGGTTGATCGGGCAGGGGTTTCCACAGGTTTTGTTTGCCGCGGCGGACCTGTCCCAGGTAGGCCGCGACGCTTCCGTCGGGGGCAAAAACGTGACGATGGGTTAGGCGAAAAGTTTTTCCGTCGTATTGCAGGGCCAGGCTGATGCTATCCATCTGATCCAGGGCCGAGCGCAGGCCGTTCACCATCCAATTCACCACGTTCTGCATCGGTTCCACCGACGCGGGATCCTGCTGGGCGGCGATGCCCATTTTCATCGCATTGGTGAAAATCCAGATAAACGGGTTGATGCGATCCCGCAAGCGAGCCAGGCGTAGATGGACGAACACGTCGCTGGTCGCCAGAATCGTCTGATCTCCCTCATCGAGCGTCGTGGCCAGCGACGCCTCCGGCCGGACCCCGCGGAGTATCCGCAGGCCCTTGCGCCGCGGAGAGAAAAACGCAACGCCGTCGCGCATTAAGAGATAATACTTGCCGTGCGGGCCTTCCTGGCGTCGGGCCCGATTCTCTCGATTGTGCAACTTCTTCAATAGCTTCGCCGGGTGCTTCGGGGAGAAGGCGACGACCGGATAAGGCCCGCCCTGTTTGCCCAGTCCCCTACGCTTCAGGAAACTCATCAACTCTCCCGGTTTGGTCAGGATGACGACCACCGGCTTGGAGGCGTCCATCGTGCCGGGCGGAAGGCCGAGCGTCTTCTCCTTGACCACGCCGAACTCGAAGGGGGGATGGTCCGGGTCAATCCGACGCACGAACGCCGTCAGTTTTTTATTGGTCGAGGACAATTGGCGAAAGACGATCACCCCGGCGACGTCGGCGGGAACCTGCCGCAGGGCGTCGGTCGCAAAGAGAACCCCGGCCGGCGCCAGCACCAGGAGGGAGCACACCGACGCGCACAGGCAACGGCGAACATTCACCAACCGGCCGTGCTGACTTTCGATTGTTTGCATAAGCCTCATCCGCAATCTCACAAGTCAAAAGAAACGACGGCAGAGCGACATGACAACCGTCAGAGGGGACCATCGCCCGCCACACCACAAGCGACCCCCCGGATCGCCCGCACGGGAGCATGTGACCCATTATCGGCCACTCGGAAGTGTACCGCCGATTGCGAGGACCGCGCAACACCACTCCCTCGGCAAAACGGGCGGCAGGGCACGACCTCACGCCGAGCGGCTCCGGCAGCCCACCCCCACTCATGCCAAGAGCCCCCAAACGCCCGATCAAGAGACCGGATCCTCGGACATAGGACGGCCGGGCGTGCTGCTCAGTGGCGATCCTTGCAGGGTGTTTGGGAGAGCCAAGTGGGATAGGCCCGCCGGCAACTACGAAAAAAGGGGAAGTGCCCAGCGGTGTTCAGAGGGCGTAGGTGCCCACCTTGCGCGTAAGGGGCCGGGCATAAACAAGCTGCACATTTCACAGGTGCGGTACGGGCATCTTGCCCGTACGGCTACGGGCGGGACGATCGTACCACCCTAATATGGCAGCGCTATGTTCCTCCTTGCCCCAACGGGGCAAAGGGTTGTAGCCACGGGCGGAGTGAAGCTCAAGCCCGTGGTCATGGTGATCTCCCTGACGAGCACCGCCCCGGTAGGGGCGGCGGTACGCGACGGTCAATACGGCTGCTATCGGCACCGACGTCTTCCTCCGCCCCGTCGGGGCGGCATGATAGGTCATTCGACATCGTTTCCACGGGTTCCGCGTCGCGGGGCTGCGCCCACGCGATGCTCACCCGTGGCCACAACTTGCGGCCCCTTCGGGGCCGAACCGTCTTCGATGCCGGGATGAATGGAAATACATAGCGCTGTAGGAAAGGTTCCACGGTGGCTTGGCCAGGACGGCCTTTAGCGATTTGACCGCTGCGCGGGCGTCGCGTTTCATCCGCGCATCGGGCCGGCTGGGCTTGACGTGGGCGCTGACGCGGTCCGAAGGCGGGGTCGCTCCGGCATCGCGGATCATCCGGCGCAGAATCTTCTCAACGTCCGCCACTAGCCCGGCGATGGTCGGATAGTACTCCTCGGCGGTGGAGTTGTCACAATAGCGGTCCACATCGTGGGCCAGAAATGCGGCGAGGTGTTTGACCAGTTCCCTTTGCTGGTCCGCCGTGGCGTTGGCGTAGCAGTCGGCCGCAATGGCAAGACTCGGTGCGTCCTTCCATTCATCACGGCTGCCTTGCCGGAGCCGGCGAAGCCTCCCGGCGTACACTGCATTCAAGGCGGCGGCACACTCGTGGGCATAGCGAAAGTTCGGAACGTCGGCGCTGAAATGAAGGGCCCGGTAGATCATGCGAAGAACCGGCTCGCTTTTCTCCACCGCACCGGCCCGGCCCAAGGCGGCCAGCACCGTGCGGCAGGCATCGGCCTGCTTGGCGATCTCTTTGTGTAATAGCTCCAGGCCGCGTGCCGCCTTGTACCGCACCGCTTCGTGCGGCGAGCTCAACGCTTGGGCCAGGGCATCGGCGGTCTTGGCATTGTCCAGGGCCTCCAGCACCAAGATGGCATCCAAGGCGACGTTCAGGTCGTCATCCATCACCAGCGGACTCAATTCCTCGTCACAGGCTTGGGCATAGGCATCGAGCCCGACGCGCGTGGCCTTGGGAATCCGAGACGTTCCGATCAGTCTGTCTCGCGTTGCTTTGCGTCGTCGGGGGTCCTTTCCCGCCTCGGCCAGTTTCCGCGCACGCGTTGCCACTTCCGCCTGTATGCGCGCTACGTCGTCTACGGTGAGCTTCTGTTTGGTCACGATCGACTTGAGCCGATCTTGCGCAGCCGCGGCGCTGGTCATCGCCGCGGTGACGGCGATGAGGGTTGCCACCATTACCCCTCGTTTTAGCATCGGAGTGTCCAAATGCCCCCCTGCTTGATTGCGATCAACCTGATGGCTGTCGCACGATGCGGCCGACCCGCGGCCGGGACCATTGACGGGCCCGGGCCGATCGGCGTTTCTGCGGGCCTTCCACTCGCTCCACCGTAGCAACAGGCAGCCGAAACTGTCAAGACCCCGACAACGGAATCCCGTGATATCAAAGGACGTTCGCAGGTTTGCAACAACGCCTCACCATCGAGCATCGCTCCAGGTGGGATATTATCACGCCAACGGCCGTCGCGGATTGGACTGCTTGGCAGGACATGCGTGTGAGGCCCGTGATTGTTTCTTTTTCTTCAAAGGCTTGCTTGTACGAGTTCTGCGTGGGACGGGGGTCTGCGATTCTGGGCGATGCCGCGATTTGCGAGCGGTGGTCTGTCGCGTGTCGAGGTTGTTGCTGAGCCGATCCGCCTTCGATCCCGCCGCGGCTTTCTGATCCGGGCAGTGTTTCTCCTCGGTCTGGGGGATCGGAAACCTCCCCTTGCGGTCCCACAGGTAATACACCGGCGGGCTGCCCAGCAGTTGGCGAAACGCCGTGCAGAGTTGGCCCGGCGGCCGGCCGTGGACGTCGTATCTTGACTTGCCGTGCATTGCCTTGACCCAATCCTGCACCGTGTCCTCGACGAGCGCCCGCACTCTCGGACAGCGAGCGATCCGCTTGGGGAAGTCCGATGCGAAAGGATCGAGGTTCCACTGCTTCATCCGGTCCAACAGCTTCAGTCGGCCCTTGGGCAACGGGCAGCGGCCGACCCGGTGCATCCCCGCCCGCTCGAAGACCGGATTCACCTCGCCCATGGCCGCCAGACACTCGACAAAGCGAACGCCCACCTGCGGCAGGGTTTCGTGAACGAAGTGGTGGCCCAGGCCGCAGCCGCGCACGTCCGGGTGCATCACCAGCCTGCGGAGGATGCGAAGCTCGCGGTTCAGCCGGCGGACGTTTCGGGTGAATCGGCCGCTCGTCGAGCGGTTTCGCAGGGACAGTTCCATCGGGGCGTGGGCAAAGACGAGGATGCCCAGTGGATCGCCGGTTCCGCGTTCCTTCAAGAGGAACACCTTGTCGACAAAGCCGAGCCCGTCGCGGTGGCGGTAGTGCATCGGAGCAAAAAAACGGTAGTCTCGAACGGTTCCGCGTTCGATCATCACTCTCCGTCGCAGCGACATGGACCGCTTGCGGATGGTTCTGTCGATCAGCTCTGGCGGCCCGCTTCGCAGAGAGACCACCTGGTCGGGTTGCAGGTCGTCGACGATGTCCTCATGGGTGGTGGCAACGACCAATCGCAGGCCGTGACGCGTGACGAGCTTCCGCAGGTTGTAAGCCACCGCCTTGGCCGCCCGACGATGCAGGATGGCGCTGAACTCGTCGCAGAGGATGGTGCATTTTTTGTGATCGGCCTCGAATGCAGTGCCCACGGCTCGAGCCAGCCCGGCGCGGAATCGCTCGCCATCGGAGAGGTCGGTGTATTGCCGGACCCACAGCCGGGGCTCGCCCAGGCCGCAGGCCGTGAGGATTTCCAGGGCGGTGGAAAGCGATCCGCGAGCGTCGATCGCGTCCACGACGGCTCGATTGGCGGGAAAGCGACCTCTTCCGACCCAGATGGGAACACTGGCCTCCTGGGCGATCTTGTTCAGCAGGGTGCTTTTTCCGCTGCCCGACGGTCCGCTGAGCAGGATGATCGAGCCCGGCCGGAGCGTCACCGCCAGGTCCGGGGCGATGACAAAGGGGGCCTCGCGCGGCGGGATTCCGAACCGCCAGCACACCTCCCGCTTCCTGGGGGTCATCTCCGCGAACCCCGGCTCGCGAATGACGCTCAGATTGATCCGTTGCTCGTTTTCCCCGCGGCCGTCGCCTTTGCTGCGAGCGTCTTCGGGCCTGCTTGGCTTGCCCATGCCTCACCTCCGAATACCAAACATATACCAAACAGTGAGACCATATCAGGCTTATTGCGGAAAGTCAATATCTAGCAATATATTTATTTCTCTCGGCCCAAACAGAGTCCTGGAGATCCCTAAAGCTCTCTGCTGACGAGACATACGGCGATTCCCTGGATCGAAAAGTCCCGCGTCTCGTCAATAATCGTCGGCTGGACGCGTGGATTATCGGTCCTCAGGACCACCAGACGGCCGTCCATGGCCATAACTATCTGTGGAATCAACCGTTATGGCCAGGCCCCCCCCGGCGAAAAAAATGGGGGGCGATTCTTGAGAATCCTCACGGAAGATGCGATACTATCTAGTAGAGGTATCGGCGTCAGGACTTCGTTGACCTGGCTGAAGGCCGAACGGCCGCCGAGCCTCTATTTTTGCGCCTTTCTCTTGGGCTTGAACACTCGCAAAGACGTATACCTTCGGCTGCCCAGGGTATATGTATAGAGCATATCGTGAAGGAGACGCCAGTACGGCATGATCTCCCTCTTACCCTGGAAACGCATTCCGACGATGCCTGTCATCATGTCCGCCAATTGTAGACCCACGTTGTGGGCCTGTGAAATCGCGAAAAAGGGTGTGCGTATGATCGTATCGTATCCCCGCCCAACCGAAGTTCGGTTGAAGAAGTTTGTGATGGCTGTCGCGCGCGAATTGTTTGCACCATAGCCTACATCATCGAAAACAAGCTTTGCCTTTCTATTGGGGAACTCTCGCGACATATATCCGTCGATTTGTTCAAACAACGCTTTGTACGTCCTATCCAGATCGTACGGATCGTTGCAGGAGAACGTGATCATCTCGACGTCAAAGCAAACAACTCCGAACGTAACGATCTTCTGCCGCTTGATGTATCGCAACATATCAAGAACAAAAGTCAAATAGGGAGAGCCTTTCCCGGCCCGCTGATTATGAAAGCTCCTCGGCTTGAACAACGTCTTCGCCTTCAATTCGCGTTCTTTCGCAAACTGTTCGCCGAAGCTGCTATATTTCATCATATAGACATCGGTAGTTATTTGGCTAAGCAAGTCTTCAGGAATCGCTATTCCACACAGGGCGCTCAACCGATGCCCCCGAACAGATTCTCTGAAAGTCTCGTCGAAAAAGAACAGCATTCGGCAACCCTATTTATTAACAATACTGACGTCGCCCAGCACCTTTCGTGAACAACGGGGCATGGCGAGCATGACCCTCCCGGGTCATGCGTGATGAATCAGGGACGATCATCGGCTTTGGAAGCGGCAACACCAACAACACTAAAGCTCTCTGCTGACGAGACATACGGCGATTCCCTGGATCGAAAAGTCCCGCGTCTCGTCAATAATCATCGGCTGAACGCGTGGATTATCGCCCCTGAGGACCACGAGGCGGCCGCCGGCCTGCTCCTCGACGCTGACGCGCTTGAGCGTCGGCCGGCCGTCCACCAGGCAGGCACAGATCTTCCCCTGGACGAACTCCGGCTCCACCTGCGGGCGGTAGTGCACCAGGACGATGTCTCCGCGCTTCAGCATCGGCTCCATTGAGTCGAACTCGCAGCGCAGGCAGTACCGATCCTCGTGCCACAGGTGGCGCAGCACGGGGAACATCTCCAATTGTTCCTGCGACTGTGATGGCGGCCCGTTGGGGATGGTGCCGAACAGCGGCAGTTGGCGCGTTTCCAACTCCTGCGGGGCATCGTGACCGTCGCCCTCCCCGAGCAGGACGGCATCGGGCACGCCCAGGGTGACGGCGATGGCCTGTAGCGTTGCCGGTCGCGGGATGCGGCGTCCCCGTTCGATGGAGGAGAGGTAGCCCTGGTTGACGTTGGCCCGGGTCGCCAGCTCGGTCTGGGTCAGCCCACGCTCCCGCCGCATTCGTCGAATGCGCTGGCCGACGGTCGCGCCCACTGCGAGGTCCGCAGGATGTCTCCGCCGAACGGCCATGTGACGCATTGTACACAAAGTCGAGGTGAATCAATCCGCGGTGGGTTCGCGGGTCCAGGACACCATAGGCGGCGTCCTCAGCCAAAACCTGATACAAGGCGGACGCTGCTGGCGGCAACCGCCGGCTTGCGCCGGTGGCTAGGTGGTGAACCCTTCCGCTTGACGTTGTTTTAGGCATCCGCCCAATCTGTCATGGACCCTGGGTTCGCGGCTGCGTTGTCAGGCCCAATGCCTTGCGATAGGTTTCCGCCATGTCGGACTCCGATCCATCGCAAAGATCGCGGCTCGACCAAGCGCGCCGGCCCGGCCTCTTGATCGCGTCCGCCTGCCTGGCCGTCGTCGCGTTGCTGGCTCGGCACCCGGACGGCCGATCCATGCTGCCGTCCTGGCTGGAGATGGTGCTCCAGGTACCAGCCGTGATTGCCTGGGCACACTTCCGCTGCGGGTGGTTCACGCAGCCATCGCGTCGGGCGCTCTCGCCCGACGGCGCATGTGCGCAGCGTCGCGCTTCGAGCGTTGCATGCTCCGTTGATCGCAAGCTCACGTTGTTCGTCGCGGCCGGAGCCATGGCCATCGGCGCGGCCTACGATCAACCCTTGTTGTTTTTCACGGGCTCGACGGTGTTCATCTCTGCCAGCCTCTTACTCGATGGGCTTCAGCGCGTCTACCGGCGAATCGACGCAGCCTGTGCCGACCCGCGAAGGCTCTTCGGCGTTTTCTGGCCATCCTGGCTCGGATTGATCTTGGCCGCGAGCCTTCTCCTCTCTCTGCCGTTGGCGACGCACTCGGCCATCCCCGACTACGCCCACAACTTTTGGAGCCACGTCCTGAACAGCGCCTTTGCGGCGGTCAGTTCGGCCTGTTTGGTGGGGACCTTCGTCTATAGCTTCGCCGAAGACTACACCACCTTCGGCCAGGCCGTGGTGGTGGTCACCGGCCAACTCGCCGCCATCTGCTTTTGCGCGATCGGCTTGGCGGCCATGCGACCGTTTTTGAACCATCCGCTCAAACTACGGACCGTGCTCGCCTGGGCGTTCGGGCTCCAACTCCTTGCCGTGCTGGTCCTCGCGGCGAACCGGCTGGCCGATCCGGCCGGTGCGGCGACGAGGGGCCTGTGGTCGGAGTTCGTCCTGGCCGGCAGCGCGTTGTGGAACACGGGCATCCTGCCACGGACCGCCGGGCTGGCGACCGACCTGGCGGCCGGGCCGACCCTCGCCTGCCTGGTCACGCTGAGCATCATGGGATCGCTCGGCGTACCGGTGATGCTGGACCTGATTCGCCGGCGGCGTCGAGAGGCCACCGCCACGGTCGCCCGGCCCGCTGGATCGCGAGTCCCGCCTCGATCCGCGTCCGCTGCGACTGGGCACCCGCTGCCGTGCCGTCGTCTGCCACAGTATCAAGCCACGGCGACGTTGGTGTTGCTGGTGGTGGGGGCGGTCCTGCTGTTTTACTTTGAAACGCCCCGTGCCCTGCCGCCGGCGTTGGTGCCGGCGCGTCCGTTCGACCTGGGTGAGAACCAGGTCGCGCTCCGTGACCGCATGGGCCGCGGACGCCGGTGGAATCTGGCCGTGTTTGTCTCGGTCACCTCCCGGTCGACCGGTATGCAGTGCGTCCCGGTGTCGCAGGGTGCGATCTCTTGGCCATCGTACGGGGTCTTGTTGATCTGGATGTTCATCGGCGGCTCGATCGCGGGCACGGCCGGCGGCGTGCGGCTCTCGGCCTTCCTGTTGCCAGCGATCGGTCTGTTGTATGCCGGCGAGGATTGGCGGGCATCTGTCGGCGGCACCGCCGTCCGCCGGCTGCTCCTGCGTCGCGTCCCTCTGTTTATCGGTCTTTGGATGGGGGTCAATGTTCTGGCCGTCGTTGCCTTGCGGGCCACGACGCAGGCCAGCAGCTACGAGACGCTCTTTGACAGCATTGCCGCGGTCAACGGCGTGGGGCTTTCGACCGGACTGGCGCCGCATTTGACGGCGGCGGGCCGAGTGGTGATGATCCTGCTCTTCATGGGGGGCCGCCTTATCCCGGCGGCCTTCTGGTTGCTCCTGGCCCATCGAATCACCACATGCCTCGGTCCGGACCCAGCTCGTCGCGCAGCACGATCCTGACCGCAAGGCCG
>Ga0114931_10011700_pt1 | contig 10340 bp, 9 predicted proteins | sample 2SBtaG_FD_89579 | JGI IMG/M metagenome (GOLD analysis project Ga0114931, IMG submission 89579) | Deep subsurface microbial communities from Kolumbo volcano to uncover new lineages of life (NeLLi) - 2SBTROV14_V59a metaG | ecosystem: Environmental > Aquatic > Marine > Volcanic | place: Kolumbo... | reverse complement strand
ATTGCGATGTCAAAGCCGTCACCAATCAATTCACGCCGTAGATCAGAGAAATCCAAGGATAGCTGAACGTTTGGAAACTCGTCTGCGAAGCCAGCCATGCGGTCAATGAGTTTGGATTGAGTAAGCACAGCAGGCACCGTGACGCGCAGCATTCCGGAGGGTTGGTGGGTTTTGTTGGATATTTCTTCCAGGCCGACTTCGGCGGCGGCCATCATGGACCGGGCCGCTAAAAGCAGTCGCTCGCCGTCCGGCGTCAGCGACAGCTTGCGGGTGGATCGATAGATCAGAGCGGTAGAGAGCCTCTGTTCAAGTTGAGTTACATGATGGCTGACGACCGAAGGTGACAGTCGCAGTGATTTGGCCGCAGCTCGAAACGACCCGTGATCAACAGTTCTGGCAAAAATTGCGATCTGGCGAAGTTGATCTATCATTAGTCAATAAATTCGAACAGTGAAATTAATCAGTCGCATATTATCGAGTAATTGAAGGTTGTCTACATTCGATTCATCGAATGCCGAACGGGATCACCCCGGGAGGCTCACCCGATGTGAAAGGGTAGGAATATGAAGATGATTAGGACATGTGCGGTCGCCACCATAATGCTCATTGTGCCAATGGTCGGGAGCGCTTTGGCAAACGACAAGGCCCTCGTGCAGACATTTTACGACTTCTTGAGCAACCCGACTTCCGACAAACATGCGGCCGCATTCAAGGCGGCGACATCGGAGAACTGGGAAAGTATTGGTGACTATTCCGGGAAGGTCAAAACCCGCAAGAAATTCCTCGGCCAGGTCGGCGGTTTTGGAAAATTGATCCCAGACCTGAACTGGGCCGTAGAAGAAATGCTTCAAGAAGGCGGCAAGGTTGTCGTACGGGGTCGGGCCACAGGAACACCGAAAGGGCCACTATTTGGCGTTGACGGTAAAGGCAAGAAATTCGACATATTGACCATCGATATCCATACGGTTGAAGGCGGCAAGATTGTTCGCACCTACCATGTCGAAGACTGGGCCGGCGCATTGCGTCAACTGAGTGCAAAATAACTTCGTGAACGTGGCAGCCGGGCATATCTTGCTTGGCGGCCAGTGCCTGGCTGCCGATGAATCAGCAATCTGAAACGGTTCTATCGGCAGCCACACTCTCAAGACCACTTCAGATTCCAAAGCAATCGTCTGCCATGAGGGCACGTTAGAAGTTATACGACTGCCAGTTTTGGCACTTTTCCGCCGAACCGGCACTGTCACAGTCGACGGTCGCAAACAGGTTTATGTGCATGATCAGCCGGCAACGCTGTTCGGGGTTGCCGGAACCGGCCGCAGGCCCGGTCTCAGGGCGCGCGCCAGCCGGCGCCGCCTGGTGCCGGCGAGCGAATAGATCTGCTTGGTGGCCTCGACGATAATGACCCCGGAAAAAGCCGGCAGCAGCAGCAGTCCGGCGCGCTCCCAGGCGGCCGCCGAGCGGCGCAGGAAGGCCCGGTCAAACGGCGGAAAGTAGAGCGCATGGGCCCAGCCTTCCGGGTTGAACATGGCATCGCGCAGATGGCGTGTGAGCTGCATGCGGCTGTATGGCGTGCCGTGGCCGAACGGTGTTGAATCGAACCGCGCCCACATGCCGCGCCGGTGTGGCACGACCGCCAGCAACCGCCCGTCGGGCTTCAGCACGCGCCAGGTTTCGCGTAGCAGGGCATCGATGCCGTCGGTCATTTCGAGGCCATGAACAATCAGCACCCGGTCGAGCACATTGTCGTCAAGCGGCAGGTCGTCTTCCATCACCAGCGCGACCTGGCTCCTGCCCTCTTCGGGCCAGTGCAGCACGCCCTGGCGGGCCGGCATCATGCCGAACACGGCCATGGCTTCGTCGCGCCAGCCGCCGAGATAGGGCGTGGCATAGCCGAGCCCGGCGACGCGCAGGCCTGAAAGATTGCTCCATCGCGCCCGGACCCGGTGGGCGATCAGGCGCCGCGTCGTCTGGCCGAGCGGGCTTTCATAAAATTCCTTCAGGTCTATGACATCCATTGCCGTTCCCTGATCTGGCGCGCTCCGATGTGACCGCGGCGCGTGCCGGCGCCGGTCGTGGCCGACATGATTCATTTGACCATGCCGGGTCGAATATTTCAAAACAAGCATGCTGTCGCCGGGCCCGGCGCCGGCCTTGAATAAATCCGGAGCAAGTTCAGATGGCCAAGCTTGAAATTCATCAGTTTTCCGCCCTCAGCGACAATTACGGCGTTCTCATCCATGAACCGGAAAGCGACGTCACCGCAACGATCGATACACCGGAAGCAGCGCCCATACTGGCGGCACTTGAAGAAACCGGCTGGCATCTTACCCACATCTTCAACACCCATCACCACTGGGATCACACCGGTGCCAATCTGGAACTGAAGGAGAAATTCGGCTGCATCATCGCGGGGCCCGCAGGAGAGGCCGACAAGATACCGGGCATCGATGTCAGGCTCGGCGATGGCGACCGGTTCGGGTTCGGCAAGGAGACCGCCACCATCATCGAAACCCCCGGCCACACCCTCGGCCAGATCGCCTGGCACTTTCCCGGCAGCGGCGTCGTGTTCACCGGCGATACGTTGTTTGCGCTGGGCTGCGGACGGGTGTTTGAGGGCACACCGGCGCAGATGTGGGCGTCACTCAGGAAACTGATGGCGCTGCCCGCCGAAACGGCCGTCTATTGCGGTCACGAATATACCCAGGCCAATGCCCGTTTCGCGCTGACGGTCGATCCCGACAATGCCGCGCTGATCGCGCGGGCGCGCGAAATCGATGCGCTGCGCGCCGAAGGCAAGCCGACGATCCCGACCACGATCGGACTTGAACTGGAAACAAATCCGTTCCTGCGCGCCGAAGATCCGGCGATCCGCGCCCATCTCGCCATGGCGCAGGCGGACGCCGCCGATGTATTTGCTGAAATCCGGGCCCGCAAGGATAATTTTTGAGCCACGGTTCACTGCTGACGCTGCCCGGTTCCGTTGCGTCGCCGCGGTATGTGTTTCCTCCAATGACGAAAAACTTTGGTTGCGGCCGGCCATGACCCCGCCATCAACATCCCAGATGGTCACCGAAAACATGAAGGCACCGGCGGCGTTGACAAGATGCTTGATATGGCGCTGTTCGCTGCCGGGTCGGGCGATGAAGCCATCGACCATCGCGTCGTCCTGAAGATCGACGGCAACAGTATCGATTGCGCCACCCGGCCGTTGACCCTGCTGCACAGCCACCACGGTTGCTGCAGCGCAATATCGCCAGCTACCGGACGGCCCTGGTCGATGAGGCGCTCATGCGACTTTGTGGGGTGCTCGGGGCCGAGATTGTCGCGCTGCCCGCACCGCTTGCGCGCGAGACCGGACGGTTCTTCGAGCGGAATCTGGAATGGCTGACGCAGCTGTTTGGCCGGGAAGACTGGCGGGCAAGGCCGGAATATCCGCGCGTTCAGGCACTTCGCGCGGTTGCAGCGCTTGACGGCGCGATGATCCTGGCGCGGACGCTGGATGACCTGTCGGTCTTTGACGATATCGCTGCCGGCGTGCCACGGGCGTCGCAGGCGCAGCCCTTGCCGTCACCACAATCGGGCCTGGAAACCTGAATCCGTTTCTCGGGCGGCAGGCGGCGGAGCGAACCACTCAGGCCATGTACTGGCCGCCGTTGATGGTCAGCGTCGAACCGGTGATGTAGCCGGCGTCATCGGCGGCGAGAAACGTCACCGCACGGGCGATCTCCCCGGCCTCGCCAAGTCGGCCCACCGGGATCTGCGGGATGATCGACTTCTCCAATACCTCAGGCGGTATCACCGCGACCATCTCGGTTGCGACATAGCCCGGCGCCACCGCATTGACAGTGATCCCCTTTCGGGCGTTTTCCTGGGCGAGCGCCTTGGTAAAGCCGATCAGCCCGGCCTTGGCGGCCGAATAATTGACCTGTCCCATCTGGCCCTTCTGGCCGTTGACCGAGGAAATATTGATGATCCGGCCAAAGCCGCGATCGCGCATGCCATTGATAATCGGGCGCACCATGTGAAACAGCGAATCGAGATTGGTGCGGATCACCGCCGACCAGTTCTCCGCGCTCGCCTTGTGCAGCATGCCATCGCGGGTGATGCCGGCGTTGTTGACCAGAATGTCGATCGCGCCGAGTTCGGCCTCGACTTTCGCGAGGCCGGCCGCGCACGCTTCGCCATCGCCGACATCCCATTTGAAGACCGCGATGCCGGTCTCGGCCTTGAAGGCGCTTGCTGCCTGGTCATTGCCGGCGTAATTCGCCGCCACATCATATCCCGCCGCCTTCAGCGCCGATGCGATCGCCGCCCCGATACCCCGGGTGCCGCCGCTCACCACCGCAACTCGTGCCATCTCCCCTGTTCCTCCCTGAATCCGGCTCGATTTGATTTTTTGTCGTCCGAAATCCTTGTCAACCCCGCTCGACGCACATGGCGATGCCCATGCCGCCGCCGATGCACAGGGTCGCCAGACCCTTCTTCGCGTCGCGCCCTGCATTTCATACAGCAGCGTGACCAGAACGCGCGCGCCCGATGCGCCGATCGGATGGCCGATGGCAATGGCGCCGCCATTGACGTTGACGATCGCCGGATCCCAGCCCATGTCCTTGTTGACGGCACAGGCCTGGGCCGCAAACGCCTCATTCGCCTCCACCAGATCGAGATCACCGACACTCCAGCCGGCGCGTTTGAGGGCCGAGCGTGATGCCGGGATCGGGCCTGAACCCATCACCGCCGGATCGACCCCGGCGTGGGCCCACGAGACGATCCGCGCCAGCGGCTCGATGTCACGGGATTTTGCCTCCTCGGCGCTCATCAGCACCACCGCCGCAGCGCCGTCATTGATGCCGGAGGCATTGCCGGCGGTCACGGTGCCATCCTTTTCGAACGCCGGCCTGAGGCCCGACAGTGATCCGGGCTCGACCCCGTCGCGGATATACTCATCCTCGTCAACGACCGTTTCGCCCTTTCGGGTCTTGATCGTGACCGGTGTGATCTCATCCCTGAAACGGCCGTCTTTTTTCGCCTTCTCCGCCTTGTTCTGGGAGGCGACTGCAAATTTATCCTGCTGTTCGCGGGTGATCTGCCACTGACGTGCAACATTTTCAGCCGTGTTGCCCATGTGATAGCCATTGAAGGCGTCCCACAGGCCGTCGCGGATCATGGTGTCGATGAACTGCGCATCGCCCATTTTGACACCGTTGCGCAAGTGGGCGCAGTGTGGTGCCTGGCTCATGGATTCCTGGCCGCCGGCGATCACCACCGTGCTTGAGCCGTCGATGATCTGCTGGGCGCCGATGGCCACCGCGCGCAGACCCGAACCGCACAGCTGGTTCAATCCCCAGGCCGGGCTTTCCACCGGAATGCCGGCATTGACAGCGGCCTGGCGGGCCGGGTTCTGTCCCATGCCGGCGCTCAGGATCTGACCGAGCACGACCTCCGACACATCGCCGGCGCCGATGCCAGCACGGTCAACCACGGAGCTGATCACGGTCTGGCCAAGATAGTGGGCCGGTACCGAGCTCAAGGCGCCGTTAAACGATCCGACCGGGGTGCGCGCGGCCGACGCGATGACAATCTCTGGCTGGCTCTCTGGCATATAACGGTGCTCCTCTGTTTGTCCCTTGTGCGGCGGCCGACAATGCCTGCCGACATCCGCCGCGACAGGTTTTGTTGCAGTGCAACATAAATGTTCTGGAAAAAGAACGCAATGGGGTTGCCGGGTTCAGCATGATGGAATTGGTCGTACAACCAAAGTCGGCTTAAGGTCGTTCGGACCGATAACAACTATTAATTCCACGTCGCGACCGGCCCGATGATCGAGGGACAGAATCGGCGTTGAATTGATCAGCGCCGTCCTTGTCCGGGAAACGTCAACCGGGCCGTTCGATGCTGGCGAAAAAAGGATCACCAGTTGAAGCCGTGCGCGGTTTCTCCAAAACTCTTACGCAGTGCCGTCTTGTCATCGGCGCTGCCCTGTGCCCGAACCGCGACATCAATGCGCCGGGCGGCATTATAGCCTTGGGCGGCGTGGGCCGAAGGCAGGCTGCCGTGGGCCTTCTTGTAAGCCGAGACAAAGGCTGCGACCGCCGGCGTACCGGATTTGGCGAACGGCGAGCGGGCCGGCGTGAGGAGCGCGATTTTCTTGCCGTCGAGAACTTTGGCAATCATGGTGCGTGTCTCGTGGGACCCGAAGGCAACGACGATGTCGATCTTGCCCTGCTTGCCGATCCGCTCGATATCGGCGGTAATATCGCCCTGTTCGTCGATCACGGTTACATAGATGTCAAGACCGCCGAGGTGGCCGTCGGATTCCTCATCGGGATGGCTGTCGCGTTCGGTTGTGGCAAGCATAAAGCCGTCGCGGACCTGGCGGCCCTCGGCCGATGCCGCGTTTGAAAGGGGAACGACCAGCGCAACATTGAAACGGTGGGCATCGGCAGGAGTGGTTGTGAACATGAATGCGCCGAACAGGGCAAGTAACAGAAAAACGGTGTTCTTCGCCGCCATCCCGAGTTTGCTGCTTTCGTGGTACCCCATGAAGAGCTCTCCCCTGCAATTACACTTTCAGTCACGGCATTTGTCGCGTGCTGTTCGCCATTTCCACTGACAGTAACCAATCAAACGGTCATCAGCAATTGTCTTGACACCGCCGCTAACCATAAACTTCCGCACTGCGCAAAGCGATTTTGCTGCGGCGCAAGATTTGCTACATTGCCGGAGAGGCAAGGATCGCGCGGCGCGGAAAGGATCAGCAAGTGACCAAGAAACCAACGACTTCGGATGACCCGGTCATTATCAAGAAATACGCCAACCGGCGGCTCTACAACACCGCCACCAGCGCCTATGTCACCCTTGAGGATCTGGCGGAGCTGGTCAAACACGGCGTCGATTTCGTCGTCCATGACGCCAAGTCGGGCGAGGAGCTGACGCGCTCGGTGCTGACCCAGATAATTTTCGAGCAGGAGGGCAAGGGACAGAACCTGCTGCCGATCAATTTCCTGCGCCAGCTCATTTCGTTTTACGGCGACAGCATGCAGACAGTGGTGCCGGGTTTTCTCGATCATTCCCTGCGCTCGCTCAGCCGCGAACAGGAGCGGTTCCGCGAACAGATTTCCGAAACGCTCGGCCAGAACCCGTTCCGCCTGATCGAGGATCAGGTGCAGCAGAACATGGCGATGTTCGAAAAGGCGATGGAGATGTTCGTGCCAAAAACAGCCGCGCCCAAAGCGACCGGCGACAATGCGGACGACGAGCCAGACGCCTCATCTGCCGCAGCCGGTTCCAGCGACAATCTCTCGCAGCTGCGCGAACAGCTCGACGCGATGCAGCGTCAGCTCGACGGCCTGACCAAGGAACCTTCCGGAAAATAAGGTCGGGTCCGGCAATTGCGGAACCGTGCGCCGGGCTCCGGCCTCTTGGAAATTGTTTTGAAAGGTTCGAATATTCGATTCGAAACATCGGAGCTCAAGTCTGGTCATTGCCGGAGTTGTTCCGGCAATCCATAATCACGGCTCATCGTCATCATGAAAACAAGTGGTCTTGGATGCCCGGTCTGCAACCGGGCTTGACAGACTCTTATGGCGATCGCGGGTCCGAGCCGGTCTTGCGGTTCAATCAAATCGAGACCTGCGCTACGGCAGGACCTTGACCGCCGCCGGCGGCGGCTGGCCGGAGCCGACGGGCGGGTCGGCGGCGCCGGCGAGCCACGGCTTGTCGATGGTCGCCGCGCCGTAGAGATGGCCCTGGAAATAATCAACGCCCCAGTCGCGCAGCATGGCCGCGTCGCGTTCGTCCTCGACCCACTCGGCGACGGTCTTGAGGTTGAAGTTCTTGGCAAGGTCGATGAGCGTTCGCACGAAGAACTGATTGTCCGGATTGTCGCGCAGGTTTTCCACGAACGATCCATCGATCTTGACCATATCGACGTCCAGCAGCTTCAGGTTCTTGAACGACGTGTAGCCGGCGCCGAAATCGTCGATCGCGACCTTGCAGCCGAGGTCGTGCAGATTGTCGACAAAGGTGATGGTTTCGCGAATGTCATGAATGGCGACGGTCTCGGTGATTTCAACGGTGAGTCGGCTGGCGACGTTCTGATGAACACTGATGAAGGCGGTCAGGTTGGCGAGCCAGGCCGGGTCGGCGACCGTGGCGCCTGAAATATTGAACGACAGCTTTGCTTCCGGGCACTCTTCGGCGGCCGCCACTGTCAGTTCCAGCACCCGGTGATCGACGAGCCGCACCAGCCCGAGCTTTTCGGCGACCGGAATGACATAGCCCGCCGAGACGATCTCGCCGTCCGGCCGGATCATTCTGAGCAGGCATTCATAGTGCGCCGGAGTGCCGTTGTCGGAGCGCACGATCGGCTGATAGGCGAGCGCCAGGCGGCGGTCGTTGAGGGCGGTGACGATCTCGTCGGCGACCGCCACATTGTGTTTGCGGATCGATTCGCGACTATCGGAATGTACATAATGCACAAAAGTGTCGCGATGGCGGATCTTGGCGACCGCCAGCGCCTCCTCGGCACGCACCATTGCCTGCTGGGCGTTGTTTGCATCCTTCGGCATGACCACGCCACCGATCGAAACCGTCGCCGAAACCGGTCCTGCGCCGGTTTCCACGACCGGTGCGCGCACCACCTCGAGAAAACGCCGCGCGGCCACATCCATGTCCTGATCGGAGCAGTTTGACAGAATGAGCCCGAACTTGTTGCCGGCATAGCGCCCGATCGAGTCGCCGCCGCGCAACATTGATTTCAACCGCTTTGAAACCGCCGCGATCACCTGGTCGGCGACGTCGAAACCGTAGGCGTCGTTGACCATCGCCAGATTGTCGACCGCGGCGAGCAGAAAGACGCCTGGCATCTTGTAGCGGTCGGCCCTATTAAGGGCATCGCTGAGCGCATCGGTGATGCGGGCGCGGTTCATGTTTCCGGTCAACGGGTCATAGTTGCTGAGATAGGCCATGCGCTGTTCGTGCTCATGGCGCTTGTCGATATTGCGGATGACACCATAAACCTTGACCGGGCGGCCATCGGAGCCGGCAAACCAGCGCCCGGTGTCCTCGATCCAGCAGGCAATATTGCCGTTGCGGCCGTGAGGCTGCACCCGATATTCGACCTGAAACGGAACGCCGCTACCCTCATCGACCTTGCCGCTGTTCATCACCGCGTCAAACCGGCTCGACATGTTTTCCGGATCAAGCAGGGCAGCGAAGCCGCGCCCATGGGCGATCGTTCTGACATCATGAACCGGCAGGATATCGGTGATGTTTTCGCCCCATTGGATCGTGTCATCACCGATGGTCCATTCATAGACCACGTCGCCGACCGCGCGCATCACCTGGCGTATCCGTTCGAGGCAAGCTTCATCGCGGTTATCAGCAACGGCGGTCGGGTCCCGCTTGCGGCGCCCGGTGAAATTGGCGCCGGCGGTGTTGGCAATCGGGTTGTGGTCGGGGGTTGGTGCAATAATCGGGGGCTCCCCGATACAGCCATGCCGCTGTGTCACGACCTGCGCTATAGTGGCGTTGACAGGCGGGCTGTCCCCGCCGGTGTCGCGGGTCCGGGATGTCGCAAGCGTGGCGGCGGCCTTCAGGCGTTCTCGAAGTTCATCCATGAAAGCAAAACATCCGTATTTCTTGCTGCTGCGATGGCCGGCCCACTCGCTCCGGCCGGTTCCGCGCGCACCTGTTGAAAAGTCCGGTTTTCCGGAGCGCCGGACGCGCGATCTCAGGTATTGTGAATATTATTGACGAAACTCTTAACAAAGGGCGAAACCGGCCGCCATTCGGCGCCGGCGCATCGGCCGGACGGCGCTTGTTCGCCGTTCAAGCTGTAAACAGGGTTAACAGCTGGCAAACAAACTGGCTGGCGACTTGCAGCAACCTGTCTGTACTGGATCACAATGGGACAGCAGAGCGCAAAACGCGATGACCATCACAGACCCGACAGCGGCGCAGAATGACAGCACCTCCGACAACCTGCCGGTTGCTGTGACGGCCCATCCTGCGTCCGGGCGGGCCGCCGCCGGCCGGTGGCGTCATTCGGCACCCTTCATCGCTCAGCTTGCCGGGCAGATGTCGGAACGGCGGCAGGATCGGTTGTATCACTGGCGCCGGCCGCAGGCCGCCCGCGAAGCCTACACGGCCTGTCACAATCGCAAACCCGCAAGGCTAGTGCATACCGTTGTCTAAAGCGGTTTGACGCCGGCCCGGGTCACGCTGCTGACGGGCCTGTATGAAGGGATCGCCTGTTTGCGCCCGCCGCCTGTTTCTCATGCCCCGATGTATTATTTCAGCGTGCCGGTGCTGCGCACGGCCATCTGGTTCGTTGGTCT
>Ga0114931_10011699_pt1 | contig 10341 bp, 9 predicted proteins | sample 2SBtaG_FD_89579 | JGI IMG/M metagenome (GOLD analysis project Ga0114931, IMG submission 89579) | Deep subsurface microbial communities from Kolumbo volcano to uncover new lineages of life (NeLLi) - 2SBTROV14_V59a metaG | ecosystem: Environmental > Aquatic > Marine > Volcanic | place: Kolumbo... | reverse complement strand
TTGTATGAGCCTATATTCTTGTTCAGTTCGGTGAATAGTATGGAATGGATTATTGGCATTGGAGAACGCACGTTGGTTATCACTCAGGGTATAGGCCATATGTTTCTGTTTTTCCTGCGCGCCGTTGCCTGGTTCTTTCGTCCTCCTTTTCGATTTGACCAGATTCTTAAACAGCTCCATTTTATCGGGTTCAAATCAACCTTTGTTGTTGTTCTTACGGCCGTATTTACCGGTATGGTATTAGCGCTTCAGGGATACTATTCGTTGCGAAAATTTGGTTCGGAAGGGCTCTTAGGTTCAGCGGTGGCGTTAAGTATGATTCGCGAGTTGGGGCCGGTGTTGGCAGCCCTGATGGTCACGGCCCGGTCAGGTTCCGCCATGACCGCGGAAATAGGGATTATGCGAATCACGGAACAGATTGACGCCATAGAGACCATGGCCATTAATTCCTTGCAATATCTGATTTCTCCGAAAATAATGGCTGCATTGGTGGCGGTACCGCTGTTGGTGGCAATTTTTGATGTGGTGGGTATTTACGGCGGATACCTAGTGGGTGTGAAACTTTTGAATGTGAGTGGAGGCTCCTATTGGAGTTCCATTGAATCAGCCGTGGAATGGCGTGATGTGTATGGCGGCATCTTAAAGTCTGTGAGCTTTGGCCTTATTATCAGTTGGATCTGTTGTTATAAAGGGTATTATACGAAGATGAGTGCCGAGGGGTTAGGGAAGGCGACAACGGAGGCGGTGGTATTGTCATCGGTCTTAATCCTTGTCTGGGATTATTTCTTGACGTCGGTATTATTATAGATGGCCACTGTTTGGTATCATTTTCCCGCAATGACACCTAATGGCGCTGGTTTTCTGTGTCTGCCTGAATTGGTTGGGTCTTCTTCATGATTACGTTGAAAGGTGTCGAGAAGAGTTTTGGAAAGCAACCGGTCCTTCAAGGGGTAGACCTCAAAATTCCCACGGGGAAACTCACGACGATTATTGGCCCCAGCGGTGAAGGCAAAAGCGTCTTGTTGAAGCACATGATTGGTTTGCTCAAGCCAGACTGTGGGGAAGTCTGGATCGATGATATCGAAATTGGCCATCTGAAAGCCCGGGCGTTGAATGATGTCAGAAAGCGATTTGCCATGCTGTTTCAATCGGCGGCCTTATTTGATTCAATGAATGTGTTTGACAATGTGGCGTTTCCTCTTCGTGAAAATGATTTGGCTCCGGAATCAGACATTCCCCGAATTGTCGAGGGGATGTTGGAGCGTGTGGGTCTGGTGGGTATTGGACATAAAAATCCTTCCGAGTTAAGTGGTGGAATGAAGAAACGAGTGGGATTGGCTCGCGCGTTGGTGATGGGACCGGAGATTATTTTATTTGACGAACCCACAACGGGATTGGATCCCTTGATGGCCAAGACTATTCATGATTTAATCCGGTCCATGCATCGGGTCTTTGGGTTTACGGCCGTGATGGTGAGCCATGAAATCCCGAAAATCTTTGGCATCTCTGATTGGGTGGCCATGCTGAAGCACGGGAAAATAATTGCCATGGCGCCGTCGAAAGAATTTCAAAAAATAGAAGATCCCGCAGTGCGAGAGTTCATTTCAGTAAATGAGGACAGTATTGTCCAAGTGTAAAATGTTGGTCGGCGAGTTAGGCTAAACTCATGTTAAATTTCGTCTGTTCCAGACGAAAGGGAGGCGGGTGAAATTTTCCATGGAGCGACGTCTTGAATTAGCCGTAGGACTGTTTGTGATTGTTGGCATCGCCTGCCTCGGTTATTTGGCTATCAAACTGGGGAAGCTTGAAATCGTTGGAGGCGATTACTACGAAGTGCAAGCCGAATTCTCTTCCGCATCTGGGCTCAAAGATGGGGCTCCTGTAGAAATCGCGGGTGTGCAAGTGGGGCGAATCAAGGACATTCGGCTGCATGATTATCAGGCCTCTGTGACTGTCGCAATTCAACAGGGAGTCCAAGTGTTTAGCGATGCCATTGCATCCATAAAGACGCGGGGAATTATTGGTGAGAAATTCCTGGAATTATCACCTGGAGGAGCCGGAGAGGCTTTACGGCCTGGCGATACCATTCAAGACACAGAATCTGGCATTGACCTTGAACAAGTCATTAGCCAATTCATTCACGGAAATGTGGAATAAGGATGAGGGAATCACTGGGTAGGTCTCGATATAATATGATTTTTCCATGGAAGGAAGCGTGTAATGAGCCATATGCGGTCTGAGCAGATCACTTCTCATAGGAGAGATAAGCATTTCCTCGTATTGTCTCTGTTTGCGAGCTTTTTGGTCTTGTTCATGCACCAAGGCTCTCTGGCTGCGGTTGAACCTGGCTCTGCGACTGAAGCGGTGAAGGGGACGATCGATCAAGTGCTGTTAGTGTTGGGTGATGACCAATTGAAAAAACCCGAACGATCCGAGGACCGTGTCGAGGCGATTGAGAAAGCCATTGGGCAACGGTTCGATTATGGGGAAATGGGAAAGCGGACGCTTGGCTTTGAGTGGAAGAAATTAAATGCTGACCAACGGAAAGAGTTTGTGGCCTTATTTCGGAAATTTTTATCCAACACCTATGCTGGGAATGTCGAGGGGTATTCAGGGGAACAGGTAGAATATCTAAAGGAACGTCGCAAGGGAAATTTCGCTGAGGTTCAAACCAAAGTGATTTCAAAAAAACTTTCGGTGCCGCTGGACTATCGCCTCCTCAAAAATTCCAGCACCTGGCGAGTCTATGACGTGGTGATCGATGGTGTGAGTTTGGTCAGGAATTTTCGTGGTCAGTTTAGTCGGATTATGAAAGCCAATGGATTTTCCGGACTGTTGGATAAACTTCGTTCGAAAACCGAAAAAAAGTCCATTAAATAATTTCCCTCCTTTAGCATTCGGTAGGAGCTATGAGGCTTCAATGGATTTGGGTGTGCTTGTGGGTTGGAGCGACAAGTCTATTCTTCGCATCGACCGGGTATTCCAATCCTCTTGATTCCGAAGAGGTCGGCTACTTACCTTCCCTTCAGGCTCACCTACAGGAATTACTCAAAGCCAACAACACCTTGCCCGAGACTCCGGAGCTATTCATCCAATTAGCCAGTGTCTATCTTGATGTGGGTGATGAATTGTATGTTGATGCGGGGAAGCGAATTAAGGCATATCAGGCTGGATCAGAGTTTGCAAAAAAAGCCTTAGCTCTTGATACAAAACAAGCCCAAGCGCATTTTCTCTATGCTGCCAACCTTGGGCATATTGCTCAGCTGAAAGGGGTGTTGGTTTCCGCTTTACTCATTCGCGAAATTAAGGGGCATGTTGAGCAAGCCATTCAATTAGCTCCCAATCATGCTCCTGCATTGCATATGATGGGCATGATCCTTGAAGGATTGCCCTGGTTCTTAGGTGGCGATAGAGAAGAAGCTGTGTTGTATGTGAAACGAGCGGTCTCGGCAGATTCCCATTATACCCATGCTCGCCTGAATCTAGGAAAAATTTATTTGAAACAAGGACGTGTCGATGAGGCTAGGGAACAATTTAACTTAGTCATCAAAACTCAAAGGCCTCGTGGAGCCCATGCTTGGGCTCATCGTCATAATCCCGAAGCGTTAAGTTTGCTCCGTCAATTAGGGAGTCAGGAAGACAGGAAGGCAGAATTTTGAGGGTGGGGAATGCGAAATGTCATGAACAATCTTGTCCTTGGAAAGAGTTGCTATCTAGGGTTGATAATGCGTATTTTATCCAAAAAATTGATGCATAGTGGAAGATGTCGGCAGCCTTGATGGACTCCGGTGTTCAAGGCTGTTTTCTTGACACTCCAATATTAGTATGTAACCATTTGAAAGTTTAGTATGTTTTTTGACATATGACGTGTCAATTCCTACCTAAATAGAACCACTTGAAGAGGTAAATGGTATGTCCATCCTAAACAGGATCGAAAGTCCTGACGATCTGAAAAAGCTCGCTCCAGAGGAGCTGCCGCAGCTTTGCCAAGAAATTCGCCAACAAATAATTCCCGTCATTGCTAATGTCGGTGGGCATTTGGCATCGAATCTTGGCGTGGTTGAGTTAACCGTGGCTTTGCATTATTTGCTCAATACCCCGGAAGATCTCATTGTTTGGGATACGAGCAACCAGGCGTATACTCACAAGTTGTTAACTGGACGCCGCGAGCAGTTTCATACCATTCGGCAATTTGGAGGAATGAGCGGATTCTGTAAGCGCGAAGAAAGCCCATATGACACCTTCAATGCAGGACATGCGGGAACTGGCGTATCGGCCGCCGTTGGTTTCGTCGAGGCGCGAGAACAAAAGGGGCAATCGCATAAGGTTGTCTGTATTGTCGGTGATGGAGCATTGACTTCTGGTTTAACTCTTGAGGGATTGCAACAGGCCGGTGATCTACAAAAAGATCTAGTGGTGATTTTGAATGATAATCAGATGTCGATCTCCAAGAATGTCGGGGCGATTTCGGCATATCTCAATCGAACGATCACAGGCGAATTTTATTCCAAGCTCAAAGAGGAGACCTCGCAGATCTTAGAGTCTATCCCACAAATTGGTGAACCAGTCAGAAAAATGGCCAGTCGTGCGGAAGAGCTTGCAAAGGGATTGGTCTTGCCAGGGCTGCTTTTTGAGGAATTGGGGTTCCGCTACGTTGGGCCAATGGAAGGTCATAATTTTGAGCATATATTGCCGACCCTTGATAATGTCCTCAAATTGAAGGGGCCGACTCTCTTGCATGTGGTGACAAAGAAAGGGTTAGGCTATGAACCCGCCATGAAGAATCCCGTGTGGTTCCATGCTTGTTCACCATTTGATATTCAAACAGGGAAGCCCGCGAAAAAAGCCACGAGGCCTTCTTACAGTGCCATAGCGATGGAAGCCTTGGTGAAACTTGCATCTGCTGACAAACGAATTGTGGCCATCACTGCGGCGATGTGCGAAGGAACGGGTTTGAGCACCTTCGAAAAAACCTTTCCTGGTCGTTTATACGATGTGGGAATTGCCGAACAACATGCTGTGACCTTTGCTGCTGGATTAGCCGCACAGGGAATGCGTCCAGTCATCCCAATTTATTCAACCTTCCTCCAGCGGGCTTATGATCAAATCGTTCATGATGTCGCCACCCAAAATCTTCCCGTCACGTTTTGTATTGATCGGGGCGGATTGGTGGCTGAAGATGGCACCACACACCATGGCGCTTTTGATTTTGCATTCCTTCGCCATATTCCCAATATGACCATTATGGCGCCTAAGGATGAAAATGAATTACAGCATATGATGAAAACCTGCCTGATGGCACAGGGTCCAACTGCAGTGCGTTACCCAAGAGGTTCCGTCTTGGGGGTGCCAATGGATGCTGACCTAGAGGCCTTGCCCATGGGCAAGGGAGAATTAATTAAATCAGGTCAGGATATCGCGCTTGTGGCGGTTGGTGTCACTGTCCACAAAGCTCTCGAGGCGGCCGAGCGCTTAGAACAAGAAGGTATTTCCGCGGCAGTTGTGAATGCCCGATTTGTGAAACCATTAGATGGCGAGTTAATTCGAGAGGTTTCGCAACAGGTCAAATGTCTGTTGACGATTGAAGAATCCTCACGAATGGGCGGATTTGGTTCCGCGGTCCTAGAATTTTTATCCGATGAGGGCTTCATGAACCTGCCGACGAAATGTTTGGGCCTGCCTGATTGGTATATTGAGCAGGGGCCACAGGATTTGCTGCGCGAAAAATATGGATTGACTGCCGATGGCATTTACGAGCAGGCCAAGCAATTGCTCGCCAAGGTTTCGATCCAAACCGTTCTCACATAACAACGGCAGTCTATCCCAATGCATATCGCGCGACATCCGACCAAGTCTATTCAAGTGGGTTCCGTCAAAACTGGTGGTGGGGCCCCAGTCTCGGTTCAATCCATGACGATCCCCCATCCCCGGGATGTGAAAGGGACTGTCGAGCAAATCCATCAACTCGAACAAGCTGGCTGTGAGTTGATTCGGGTGGCCGTTCCAGATGAGGAAGCGGCGAATGCTCTCCCCTTAATTAAATCGCAAATCTCCATTCCACTTATTGCGGATATTCATTTTGACCATCGGTTGGCCTTAAAAGCTGCCGAGGTGGTGGATTGTGTGCGAATCAACCCAGGCAACATTGGACCCTGGTGGAAGATGGCCGAAGTGTTGAAGGCCTTGACTGATAACGGGATTCCCCTTCGTGTGGGTGTGAACGGGGGCTCACTTGAACGCCCTCTTCTTGAAAAATATGGGTACCCGACGGCGCAAGCCTTAGCCGAGTCAGCCCTGAATGCCGTCCATGCCATTGAAGATGCCGGGTTCACCAATATGAAGGTCTCGTTAAAAGCCTCTGATGTGCATATGGCCGTGGATGCTTATTGGCTATTTTCTCATCAATCCGATTACCCGTTGCACATTGGGATCACCGAAGCCGGCACAGCTATGACCGGTGCCGTGAAGTCTTCCATCGGTCTCGGATGGCTGCTTTCTCAAGGGATTGGAGATACGCTGAGAGTGTCCCTGGCCGCAGATCCTGTAGAAGAGGTAAGGGTTGGGTTTGAAATTCTCAAGTCTCTTGAATTGCGCCATCGTGGAGTGAATGTCATTGCCTGTCCAACTTGCGGACGAGTGGAAATCGATGTGGTTCGTATGGCGAATGAATTAGAACAGCGATTGGGACATATCAAAAAGTCTCTTAATGTGTCCGTGTTAGGGTGCGTCGTCAATGGCATCGGCGAAGGTAAGGAAGCCGATATCGGAATAGCTGGCGGCCAGGGAATGGGAATTCTGTTCAAAAAAGGAAAGCTCGTTAAAAAAGTTCCTTCTGAGGAACTTATAGATCGATTGATTGAGGAGGTTGAAATCATGGCGAAAGAAACAGATGAGGAAACTTCGGCCTCTGTTGCCGCATTGCCTGATTGCGAAGAGGCCCTCTCTTTTTCTGAGGACAGTCGAGAGCTTTCTGTTTTACCCAACCGATAAGCGCAGCCTTTTCAAAAGCCAAATGTTTGAATAGTTGAGTAACGCAACCTTGCAGGGCATTCCTTGTCAGGGGGCAGGGGCCTCGTTATAATGCCGACGGTGGCGCCGTACCCAAGTGGCTAAGGGAGCAGTCTGCAAAACTGCGATTCAGCGGTTCGAACCCGCTCGGCGCCTCCAAATGGTTTTCTGGTGAAGTCTGGTGCTGGGGTTTCTTCTCATAAACATCCGGCTCTCAGTATTTTTTTTTAAGAGGTGAATTCAATGGCTGTTCCTATATCACAAATGTTTACAGTTTCGAGTTATGTGATTGCCCAAAAAATCAAGCGGGTGAAGCGTTACCCCTTAGTATTGATGTTGGAACCGATATTTCGCTGCAATTTGGCTTGTGCCGGGTGTGGCAAAATTCAATATCCGGATCATGTCTTGGATCGGCGGCTCACGCCTGAACAATGTTGGGCTGCTTCAGATGAATGTGGAGCCCCGATTGTGAGTATCCCCGGAGGGGAGCCCCTCATTCATCCCGAAATGTCTGAGATCGTGCGTGGTTTGGTCGAGCGAAAAAAATATGTCTATCTCTGCACCAACGCGATTTTGTTGGAGAGAAAAATTGATGAATATCAACCATCAAAATACTTGACGTTCAGTATCCATATGGATGGGCTTCGCAATGAACATGATCTCGCGGTGTGTCGTGATGGCGTCTATGATGTGGCTGTGAAGGCGATAAAGACTGCCTTAAAAAAAGGGTTCCGTGTGACCACGAATACCACTCTTTTTGATGATGCCAATACCGATCGAGTTCGGTCATTTTTTGACGAAATGATGGACCTAGGTGTTGAGGGCATGATGATCTCCCCGGGTTACAGTTACGACAAGGCGCCTGACCAAAAGAGCTTTCTCAAGCGTGATCGAACCCATGAATTATTTTCAAGACTGCTCTCCAATCGAAAGCGAGGCTGGCAGTTTAATCAATCCCCACTATTCTTGGAATTTCTGATGGGGAAACGAGATTACCAGTGTACGCCTTGGGGGAATCCCACCTACAATGTGTTTGGTTGGCAAAAGCCGTGCTATTTATTGCAAGACGGTTATGTGTCAGACTTTGCGACCTTACTTAAGGAAACGGACTGGGAAAACTACGGGACCGGACGCAATGAGAAGTGTAAGGATTGCATGGTCCATTGCGGGTACGAGGCTACGGCGGTTGAAGATACATTTAGTTCGTGGTCTGGGTTCGCGGGTACAGTGAAAGCCACGCTCTTTCCCAACGCGACGTAGGCAACCTATTCTTTCCATATTTTGTTTTTCTCATATATTCCAGTATGTCTCAGGACCAACTTCCCCCAAACCAGGAAAAAGACCTTCAAGGGTCTGTCTTTCGGCCAAGCTCTGAGGAAGAGCTATCTGATGTCGTGGACCAAGCCTTTGATTATCGTGGAGATGTGACCATAGAACTCAAATCTGGGGAATCTATTGTTGGGTATGTGTTTGGTCGGACCAAAACGGACTCTCGTGCGGATGTAGGGGTCTTCCCCACGGCCAAGCCTGGTCAACTCACCATTCAGTATGCTGACATTGCGGCCATTACGTTTTCAGGAAAAGACACCGCGTATGGACAGTCCTGGGAAGCCTGGATTCAAAAGAAAAAAGAAGAAGGAAGAAAATAGCGCGTTTGGACATGGGATTGTCCCCGTGGTTTTTTTGGAAAAGGGACGCTTCCCTTTTTTGATGTGTGATCGGTAAAGAAAAAAGATGTTTCTCTCTTCTGCGTTTTTCCAATCGCCACACTGGGTTTTCTTCAGGTATTTATTATGTGGTGCCATGGTCTGAGTGAACCCGTTATGGGAATAATCAATCAAGGGGTTCGCCTCACTCCACCAAAATTGCGATTGATCCAATCCAACCTGGGTTCCCAATGAAAAACGTCGGGAACGATGGCAGGGAAAAGTGGTAGGCCACTCGTCACTTAAGTGGCTCTGATAATTAAAAATCAGTAGTTCCAATTGTCTCCTGCGTTGGGCTGCGCACGGGCGGACATGGTTTAGGGTCCTTTTGCCGAACAAACTCGCCTTCCCTGAGCCTTGCCGAAGGGTCGTGCCGGGGCGAAACCCTGCATAAATAATTCTTGAAAATATTCTTGCACGTTCCCGAAACACAGACTTCTCCCTCCGGTCGAAATAAAGGAGGAGGGCGAAGCAAGCTCTTGGCGCACCCGGTAAAAACAAGGTCTCATCACCACTGGGGTGACCACGATTTTTTATTGCACCGTGCACACCAATATCTTATAGGTCGACTTTGCGCCCAATTGCCGTTTCTAGCCTCACGAATTCTTGACCATCCTTCTGCCTGGAGCAGCAAGCCGAAGACGGACTTTTCAAAGAAAGTGATATCCAAGGATTTTGAGTTTAAACCCTCCTTATCATTGACATGCCGAAGGCCCGTATGCTAGAAGTCACGGACCTTTTTACCTGACAAATTCCCTTCCAGTTTATGAGGTTGCGTAAGGGTTGGGTGGTGCTACTGGGCTTTCCGAAGAAAAAGCGTAGTATCTGGATGGGTCGTCTCGAATAGCTAGTCTCGAAATCGATTCTACGCAACCAGTCTCCCGCCAATCCTCACCTTTCCTGTGCAACAAAAAGGGTTGGTAGTTTGGCTCTGTGCGCTTAGTGTGAAACGGTCAGAACGTCATGCATTAGGGTCGCAAGAGTATTTTCTCTCTGGCTTACCTTAAATTTTGATCAAGCGTATGATCCTTTGGTATAAGAGCGGTGCTAAATTTAGGAAAGACCAATCCTCGTCGAATTGAAATGAGGTCAATTCGATAGGCGCTTTTTTGATAATCCTTATTGGGTTGAGAAAAGCGGGTTAATGTAAGAGAACGGGGTCAATGGAGGGGCCACCCTTTTAGGCTCGGAAAAGTTAAACAAAAATAATGGTGAGGAACTTTATGAAGAGTGCGATGAGTCAAAGAATGAATTCGTTGGTCGCTTTGGTGGTGTTGGGTTTTGCGTTATCGGCCTGTGGGGAAGCAAAGCCTCCTCAACCGCCACCACCACCACCACCGGAATATGCCGATAAGCATATGCCTGATGGATATTGGGGTAATGAAGAGATCGTTGCTCAGGGGAAAGCCATCTTCACCGGTGCTGAGAATATTGATGTGAACTGTGCCAGTTGCCATGGAAAAGATGGAAAGCCTGTCAAAGCCGGCGCTCGCGATTTTCGTCAAGGCGAGCATATGGCAAAGTTTTCTGATGCCCAATGGTTCTGGCGTGTATCTGAAGGGATTAAGGGAACAAAAATGAAAGCTTGGAAATCAAAGCTTTCTGAGGATGAGCGGTGGAAGGTCAT